>Ga0187890_10003753_pt1 | contig 10396 bp, 13 predicted proteins | sample June2016WEW_21_1_FD_133005 | JGI IMG/M metagenome (GOLD analysis project Ga0187890, IMG submission 133005) | Peatland microbial communities from SPRUCE experiment site at the Marcell Experimental Forest, Minnesota, USA - June2016WEW_21_10 | ecosystem: Environmental > Terrestrial > Soil >...
AGGGGACGATCCGCCGGATCCTGGCCGCGGCCGGGTTCGGGCCTGCGCCGCGGCGGGCGTCGCCGACCTGGCGGCAGTTCCTGGCCGCCCAGGCCTCCGGCATCCCGGCCTGTGACTTCCTGCATGTGGGCATCGTGCTGCTGCAGCGCGTGTACGTGCTGTTCGTGATGGAAATCGAGACCCGGACGGTGCACATCCTGGGCGTCACCGCGCACCCGACCGCGCTCTGCCTTGCGCAGCGGTCGACCAATGCGACACTGCCTCCCGCAGGTCCTTCGGCCGTCAGCGGGCCGGGCTATGCTGAACCGCATGACCGCGCAGCACCATCGACCTCCGGTAACGAACCGCCCGGCGGAGACGCCCGCGGCGATCCGGGCCGCGCTGGCGGCGAGTGCCGTTCCCGAGGTGCTGGCGCAGTATGAGTCCGAGCTGGATGCCGCGTTCGCGCAGGCTCGTGAGACCGGGGACCTGACGGTGCTGACCACCGCGGTGCGGCGGTGGTGGATCGAGGCGCTCGAGTGGCAGCGCGACCCCGCCGGGCAGCGGGACTTCCTGGCGCGGATGGAGCGGTATCTCGCTGAAGGACCGCCCGGGCCTGAGCATCGGATCACCCGCGAGGAGTTCCGCGCGCAGCTCGGCGTCTGAGCTTGTTCAGATGGGAGCTGGAGGACTTGGCCCGCGAGCAGCTCGCCGGCATGCCACCCCTGGTGCAGCTCGCGCTGTCCGACTTCATGGACGCCGTAGTGATTGTCGACCCGGCGGAGTACCAGCGGCGGCCTGATGAGCCGGAGCGGCCGCTGCGGACCCTGCCATTCGGGGAGGTCGGCCTGGTGACTTTTCTGGTCTACGAGCCCGATGATCTCGTGCTGGTAACGCGGGTCATCTGGACCGGCTGACCTGGCGTCCGCCAGTCCCTGGATTGGGGCAGCGGACGCCGTCCGTGGTCGCGGGCAATTTCATCGGGCCGTAATCGTCGGCGCGTACAGATATATAGGGGACAGGCAAGATCACTGAGCGGGCAGCTGGCCGGATAAATGCAGGTCAGCCAGCTTGCCGCCCTCCGCGGGCGCCCGCCTGGGCGCCCGCGAACGGTGCAGGTCAGTCAGGTGCATCGTCGTCACCTCGCTCGCTCCGGCTGGGCGGTGGCCCCGAGCTCTCCCGCACGATCCCGGCTCCGGTCTCGGCCAGGCCGCCGTGCCGCGCCCCATCTGCTCCTGAAGCAGGGCGAACGCGGCCCGGCCCAGCTCGGTGAAATCGAGCCGCACGGTGGTGAGGGCCGGGGTGAAGAAGGCCGACTGAGGCGTGTCGTCGAAGCCGACCACGCTGACCTGGGCGGGTATCGTGCGCCCGGCTTCAAGCATGGCCCGGGTCACCCCGAGGGCGAGGTCATCGTTGCCGCACAGGACGGCGGTGACCGATGGGTCGAGCGCGAGCACCCGGCCCGCCTCGTATCCCGATCGCGGATTCCAGTCCGCCTGCATCGGCTCGGGCACCTACATCCCGGCCGCGGTCAGCGCTCCGGTCCAGCCCGTGAGCCGGGGGCTGATCCCGGTTGAGGAGGGGATGGAGATGTAGTGGACCGTCCGGTGCCCCAGGCTAAGCAGGTACTCCGTCGCCCGTGCGGCCGCCTCCCGGTCGTTGATCCACACCCAGCGCTTTCTGTCGCCTTGGTCGCCGGCCGGGGTCTCGACGGCCGCCACCATCGGCACCCCCGGCGGGACGACGGCCAGTGCGGCCGTACCAACCGGGTCGAACGCCACGACGATCAGCGCCACGCCAGGCTCGAGGGCGCGGCTCACCGCGTCCTGGACGACCTCTCGCTGCCCGATGGCGAAGGCGATGCGCGCGTCGTGGGCAGCGCGGGCCAGCTGCCCGGCGAAGTACCCGGCGTCGGCGCGCAGCGCCACCCGGCCCGGTTGCCGGGCTCGCTCCGGCAGGCAGGCCAGGCTGCGGCGCAGCAGATCCGGCGCGGTCGCGCGCTGGTCATCGGTGCCGTCGCCCAGGTCGGCGGCCAGGGCCGAGCGGTTCACCCGGTGCGCGCCCGGTTTGTCCGGGGCGGCGCGGCGGACGCTGCGCACGAACCTGCGGTTCATCGGATGGCGTGCCGTGCCGCAGCTGTATCCGGCGGACCTGCCGCCGCCGCCGGGCTGTACGGCTTCTTGGACCGTTCCCGCCTCCAGCGCCGCCCCGATCACCGCGGCCGCATCCGCCCGCCGCAGCAGGCACCACGCCGGCAGCAGCACATGCGTCGCCCCGCATTGGCGGCACCGTGACCTGCGCGGCACCATCTCCGCGTCCGGTCCCTCCGCCACCCGCACCCGCCGCAGCCGCGCGTTCCCCCACCCGCCCAGCACCCCGTCGCACGACGAGCACGCCAGCTCCCCGCCCGCCAGCTGCCGCTCGACCTCATCCCGGTCACCGTTTACCGTGAGCACGACGCCTCCGCGCGTCACCCCAGCGGTCCTCCCCGAGCTTCGCCAAAAGATCACGGGGAGGGCCGCACCACAAACCGGCCCGCTTACCGTGCCGCCCGCCCCGCCCGCAACCCCGCCCCCGGTACTACCCGCCCATCACATCGGCACGGTGCCGCCGCCGATGAACACTTACCCGTACACAAGCCGGCACCCGCCACATCGGCATCCCTAATGCCGCCAAAAGCCCCGACATCGGAATCCTGAGCGCCGCTCAACACCTGCCGGCCTGCCTTCACACGACCCCGTCCGCGCCCTGGTCCCTGTCCTGACCGCGGTTCGGACGAGTCACGTCACCGATGTGGGCGGTTCGGTCAGTGAGGCCATGCACGCAGAGAGCAGGCGCCGCATCTGATCTTGTTCGCTGACATCCAGATTGGCCAGCATGTCTTGCTCGACGCGGCGAACCGCGGCGCTGGCCACCTTGAGCTGGCGGCGCCCGCGAGCGGTCAGCTCGGTCGGCAGGGCCCTGCCTACGGGTGCCTGTGCCGGGCGGACAACGAGTCCTTGGCGTTCGAGGGCCTGCAGGAGCACGTTCATCGACTGCCGGGTGACGAAGGCGCCGCGGGCAAGCTCGGAGTTCGACAGACCCGGTCGCTGGGCCAGCAGCTCCAGGCAGGCGTAGTGGGTGATCGTCATGCCAAGCGGCCTCAGCACGGCCTCCAGGGCGGAGTGCAGGGCGCTCGCGGCCGCCTTGAGCATGTACCCCAGCGATGTGTCCAGCTCGATTCCGGGCCCGCCTTGACTCATGTCAGTAGTCTGACATACATTGCGGTGTGTCAGAAGACTGACATATCATGAGGAGGCAAGAACGTGGCCGTCACCGGACCCGACTTCATTTCACTGCAGGTGCGCGACCTGGAGCGTTCCGCCGCTTTCTACGAGCAGTACCTGGGGCTGAAGCGCTCCGACGCGGGACCGCCGCACGCCGTCGTGTTCGGCACCAAGCCGATCGCGTTCGCCGTCCGCGACGTCGTCGCGGACGGCGACCTGGACGCGATCGCGCAGCCGGGGCAGGGGATGGCGCTGTGGCTGCACGCCCCCGACGCGCAGGACATCCACGACGCCCTCGCCGCGGCCGGCACGACGATCGTCTCAGCGCCCGTCGACGGGCCGTTCGGCCGCACGTTCACGTTCGCGGACCCCGACGGCTATCAGGTGACCCTCCACGACCGCGGCTGAGCGGGGGGTCCGGGTCTTTGGCGCGATAGGCGCCCTGGGCGGGCATCTCGCAGCGGCAGGCCGTCCGCCCGGGAGGCGGCCGGGGCCGCCTCCCGGGCAATGACGCAGCCCTTCCATCGCCGCTCGGTCGCCCGGTATCAGGGCTTGCCTCTGAACCAGTCGAGCAGGTAGGTGCGCAGTCTGGCGGCGTCATGCGGTGTCACGGATGTCACCTGAAATCCTGAGCGTCACGCCGGCGGTCGGGCGAGTTTGGCGGCCACGGCGTCGAGGACCCAGTCCAGGCCGGTCGCGAAGGACGCCTCGGCGTCCACCTCCGTGCCGTCGTGGACCATCTTGGCCAGCGCCGGGAAGCGGCCCGTGGCCAGCATCTTCCTGACATGGGGGCCGGAGGCGCGCTGCCAGTCGCGCTTGGACAGGCCCGTGGCGCGCTCGGCCCGCAGGTTCGCGATCTCGCGCCTGATCGCGCCGGTGAAGTAGGCGCTGACGGTCTCCACGGCGCGCATGAGCGTACCGAGGTCGGCGATGCCGTCGAGGGCGGCCAGCGTTGCCTCGGTCACGGCGAGCCCGTTCGGGCCCAGGGCCGGACGGCCGCCCAGCAGGTCGGCCAGCCATTCGTGACGGAGAGCGGCCTGCCTGGTGCGGCAGGCGAGGATGCGCAGCGCCTCCCGCCAGTCACCAGACTGCTCCCCGGGTAGGATCTCGGCGTGGATCTCGTCCACCATGAGGTCGAACAGCTCCTCCTTGGTGGAGATGTACCCGTACAGCCGCATCGGGCCGACGTCCAGCCGGGCGGCGACCTTGCGCAACGACACCGCCTCCAGCCCGCCCTCGTCGGCCAGCGCGATCGCGGCGGAGACGATCCGCTCCCGGTCGAGCGGCACGGGGCGAGTCGGCGGCTCCGGCCGGTCCCATACAGTCATGATTACATCGTACAGTTGCGATTCACCGCCTCACCAAAATACGGTGTATCTCTATGAGACATCGTATCGCCGTAGTTGGAGGCGGCCCAGCCGGCCTCACCCTCGCCCGCGTCCTGCACTGCCACGATCACCCCGTCACCGTCCTCGAACGCGATTCCGCCCCCGACGCCCGTTCCCCGGGCGGCACGCTGGACCTGCACGAAGGACTGGGCCAGCTCGCACTGGGCAAGGCGGGGCTGCTGGCGGCGTTCCGGGCGCTGTCCCGTCCCGAGGGGCAGACCATGCGCATCCTGGACACCGACGGGACAGTGCTCCGCGACTGGCAGCCGCGTCCGGATGACCCGGCCCATCCCGAGATCGACCGCGGGCAACTCCGTGACCTGCTGCTCGGTCCCCTGGACGTGCAGTGGGGGCGGGACGTGACGGAGGTAGTGCCGGGAACCCGGGACGGCGCGCTGGTCCATTTCGCGGACGGGCGGCAGGAGGCGTTCGACCTCGTGGTCGGCGCGGACGGCGCCTGGTCCCGGGTCCGCCCGGCAGTCTCGCCCGCGACGCCGCACTACACCGGCGTCACCTCGGTCGAGACCTCCCTGGACGACGTCGACACCCGTCACCCTGGCCTCGCCCGGCTGATCGGCGACGGTTCCATGGCCGTGTACGGCGTGAACCGCGCCCTCGTCGCCCAGCGCAACAGCGGCGGCCACGTCAAGGTGTACGCCCAGTTCCGCGCGCCGCTGGACTGGCACGCGGACCTGGACCTGGCCGACGCCGAGGCCGTGCGATCAAGCCTGCTGGCTCTGTTCGACGGCTGGGCCGCCCCCGTCCTCGACCTCCTCCGCCACGGCACCGCTTTCATCCACCGCCCCCTGTACGTCCTGCCCGTGTCCCACACGTGGGCCCACGTTCCCGGGGTAACGCTCCTGGGCGACGCCGCCCACCTGATGCCCCCGTTGGGGGCGGGCGCGAACCTCGCGATGATAGAAGGCGCTGAACTCGCCGAGTCCGTCGCCGCTGCCCCTGGCCCTGGCGATCTGGACGAGGGCGTCCGCGCCTTCGAGGAACAGATGTGGGCACGGGCAGGCAGGTGGGCGAAGATCACGACGGCCGGCCTGGAACGCCTCGTGAGCCCGGACCCCGCCGAAGCCCTCGCCCTCTTCGACGAAGTCCAGCCATCCTGACCGCCAAGCGCGAGAGCACCAGCACTAACAGTTCGCCGCGGCTTCACGGGAGAGCATGGCACCGCCGCGCTTCCTTCCAGCAGATCCACCGCCCGCAATACGAACTCGGCCAACCCTGGCTGGCCTAAGCCAGTCTCACCCATCTGAGGCACGCAGGCCAACCGAGTCTTCGTGCCTCATGATCAACGGGACAGGATATCGCCGTATGGTCATCCGATCTGCCCCCGCGGCACTGGTTAGCCTGCTCGGCGTCCACATCCAGACCGCCGTCAACCGGGCCAGCCACACCGGCCGCGACTGGACCACCTACATCGCCGAACGGGTCAGCACTCCCAGGGGTGCCCGCCCGCCGCCCGGGGGGTCAGCCTGTTCGGCTGGCGTGCAGGCGGCGGACTTCGGCGGCGACGGACGCGACGTCGACCGGCCCGGTTGTGTCCACGGTGATCAGCGAGCCGATCAGCGCCAACCAGACGGCCCTCTACACCCCAGGCCGGAGCCAGCCGGATCGGAACGGCCTCGGGCCTGTTCCGGACCTTCGGCTCCAGGCCGGGCTGCCCCGCATCCGCAGGCCGACGTTACCCGCCGTAACGCTGCGTCGATGGTCGCGCCTGCAAAAGGGGGCCTGACCCGTCCTCCGTGCCCGGCATCCTCTCGCCGTTCCAGATCACAGTAAAGGGCGCGCCTGCGGCGCGTCGGTTGCTGGCGCAACCGCAGACCCTTGACTGTGCTCTTCCCGGCAAGACCATCGGCACCTATCGGTTGGACGGGGCAGTCCGAGCCCCGCCGTCCCCAGGCATGGAGCCCGAGCTGCTCGGGATCGTTACAAGCTGATCGACGGCCTCGCAGGCAGAAACCGGATCGATGTCGTCGACGACCTGGCCTACCCGTTCCCGGTCGCGGTGATCTGCGAGCTGCTGGGCGTCCCCCACGAGGACGAGCCCCGCTTCCACGCGTGGGTGGAGAAGGGCATGGAGTCCCTCGACCCGAAGCTCGACCCTACCGAGCAGCAACGGACCAAGGCCCAGGTCGTCGCGAAACTGCGGCTCGTTGCAGACTTCCTGGCCTGCTGCTGGTCGACAAATGGATACCCGCAGCGCATGCCCGCTCACGTGCCGGGGCTGGCAGCTGGCCCACCGGGCCAGCGGGGTGACGCCGGTCTGCGCGAGCTGGACCTGCTGAAATCGATCCCCGGGTTCGGCGGCGACGGTGGCTCAGGCGTGGCTACGCCTGCACCTCACCGACGTGCCCCCGAGCAGACAGTGCCTGAGCAAGCAATCGTGCGGCGAACCATGTCAGGTTCGCCGCACGACTGCCGGAGGGGTTACTTCGCGTTCTTGGCCGCATCGTCCTGGCCGGGAAGCAGCGGCGCGGTGGCCTTCAGGACTTCCTCGGCGAACTTCCGCTGACTCGACAGCAGTTGCTCGGCGAAGTCATAGGCGCCCGCGATGAGCTCCTGCGGCCTGGGCAGCTTGTCGGCGAAGGGCAGGTTCGCATCCGGCAGCGGCAGGTCCGGCGTGATCGACCGAACCGTGGTCGCCCAGGTCTGGATCGCGTCGACGACTGCCGCCTGGCTCTTGCGGACTGTGTCCAGGATCTGTCCCTGCAGTTCCTGGCCGACATTACCGGACTCGGTCATGGCTCCTCCTCAGGATTCAATGTTCTGCCAAGTGCAGTGTAGCGTATTTTACCGGAATGTCTTCCCAGTTATAACGACTGGTCTCATGCGAAATGTGCCTAATCACTGAGGGCGGGGTATCCGATATGGTCATTTCTGTGATATCCTTTAAATCCTAATGTTACAATTCCCCCGAGCCTAGCCCCGAGTTCCAGGTCGTATCTACGGCCTCCGGAGCCGTGAGTCCGCAGTGGACTACCATCGCCTGATTAGCTGCGTGACAATTGACCACGGACACTCCCGGACACTCCTGGACCACGGCAGACTGCTTTCCCAGGTCGACCGGCACGAGAGCCCTGTCTGTGATGGCGCCCGGATTGGTCCGGGACGAAGTGGCCGGGTCCGTGATTGCTGATCACAATGGTCGACCAGAACGGGACCCGACGCGGGCCGATCCCGACGGACGCGCTGTGATAACAAGCCCAGGTGAGCGACGCTGGCCGACAGCCTGGGCGTATTTTGCAAGCAGAGGGTCAGGGCACATCCAGGGCACATGGCCGCAGAAACGGCCATGAGTTGACGAGAAGTCGCGAGAGCTTCCGCCGCAGGTCAGAGCACCGTTTCCAGGAATGCCGCAGGTAGCTGAAACCCGCTCGATACTCCGGTGAAAAATCTTAGCCTGGCTGCGGAGCGGAGCACATGCCAGCCAGCCCTCAGCCTGCCCGCCCATCAGCGCTGACCACCGCACCTGGCCACAACGGGAACCGATTCGGGCCGATCCTGGCGGATGTTAGCAAGCGTAATTCCCTGGTCAGCAGCTTATTACTTCTGAAACGTTGACACCGCGTGCAGCCAGGAAAAAGTGTTACGACCACCGGCGATGGCGCGCTGCCCACTTGCTGACGATCGCTGGTGCCACGGCGAGCAGTATCCAGGAATACATGGCAGCGCTGGTGCTCCACCACGACAGGCCGATGGACAGGGCCAAGACGACCGGTGCAACCACCGCGCGAATACGCTCGTCTCGGGCCCTGGCGCCCGAGGCTATCAAGCCCTGCCGGCGTCCGATAATGATCATCACCTGGGTAGCCAGGCTTGCGATCATCAGGTTGGCGGCGAAGATATCGACTGCGAGCGGGTTGTTCACGAAGTCACCGAGCAGGGTGCTGGTGAACGGCATGATGGTGATGGTGAGAAGAAATAGAAAGTTCCACCATTCCAGGCCCTCTCCGTGGCCCCCGGTCAGGCCGAAAACCTGACGGTGCACCAGCCAGAACTGGGCGATGACATAAAACGAAATGCCGTAACTGATCAGCTGCGCCGAGTCTTTGCCGAGCTGGGCGGCCAGGTCCGCCGCCGAGTCCGGGTGGACGACCTGCTCGGCCGAGGGCACCTTGAGTTGCAAGACCAGCAGGGTGAGGGCGATAGCTATCACGCCGTCGGAAAGACTGAGCAGACGGTTGGCTTGCGGTTGATCGTCGCGGTTATCGGGATTCTCATCCAAAGACGTCACTACCTGAGCATTCCAGATTTCCTGTCCTCGCCCCGTGAACCTGTGCCGGGACATGCCCAAAGTGGGCAAGGAGCGTTCCGCTAGCGACTTCCAGGCGCTTGTGACGGCCAGGAATGGCCGACGACCCGCGGGCATACTCAGGAATGCTTCCAGCAGTGTACCGACCTGCCACCTCCGGAGCCGTGTGTCCCTCGCAGCACCAGGCGTCCGCGCGCCAGCCGCGTGCCAGAACGGAGCGGAAAATCCAGACACTGAGCTATAGCCAGACGCCGAGTAAACCGAGTCCGACCAGGAATGCAGCAGGTGACCATAGTCCGCAGAACGAGCTTCTAAGCTGTGGATCAGGAACGGGCCACACACGGGCCAGACGAGAGAGACGTCCATACTTGGAGGGCGATCGATGCCACGTAAGAGCACGAAGTACATTCCGCGCTGCCAACTCTGTGGCCGGATGATGAACAGCGCCGAAGACCTTACTGACATGCGCAAGCCGGGCACCCTCGGCCCTCTCCGGATCTGCAGTAGCCAAGGATGCTGGGAGCAAGCGAACGCACGCGGCTACCTGTCCAGCGCCCAAAGGGGCGCCGCCGACAACCGCCAAGCGGCTGACCACCAAGCCTGACCACAACGACATCCGGGTTCGGCCGACTAGAGCGGACCGGGGGAGTGGCGCTAACCCAGGTGAACGACGGTATCCGACAACGTGGCCGTACCTTACAAGCGAGGGATCAATGCTAGCCCAGTGAGCAATGATTCCATGGCAGACTTTGGCTCATCCTATCGGTTGGACAGATCAGAGCGAGGTCCGGGTTTTCGGACCTTTGTTGATTGAGCGCCATACCTCTTCCAGAGCCGTCCCCGTCCAGAAACCCACTCAAGGCAATTCGGACACTTCTTGGCCAATGAATTTATTTGACTCGCGCAGTAAGGGCATATTTTGGATGAAGAAGGAGATGTAACCTTCTTTGAAGGCATATTTCTTGAGATTCGTTCAAGGGCAGCAGCTATCCCGCTAAGCGAGGTTTCATTTACGGGCACTGACAGCAGGTATCCTGCGAAGTCGATCCGCTGCGTTTCAGTTACCTTATGACGGCCGTCATGATAAACAATTTCGAAGTCCAGCACTGGCGACGGCTGCTCCTTCGGCCATAGCGTAGAGGCTACTATCAACGAATATTTTCTCGTGCTCCCAGGGGAAAGGTGGCCGATAGCGGCTAGAGGGAGCGGCGCGAAGAGCTCTACAAGATCTTCGCGGGTGGCTTTTATCAACTTCACCCCTACATCCTGCGCTATCGCCAGCAGGCTTGACGTGGTGATGGCTGGCTTGCCGGGTGCTTCTCAAGATCGTCTACCTGCTCACGTGCCGGGTGCTCGGCCTGGCCGTCCTGGTCTTTCGCAGCGACCTGGCGAAGGACGCTGAGCTGCTGGTGCTCCGGCACGAGATCGCGGTACTGCGGCGGCACGCCGGCCGGGTGCGGTACGAGCCGGCCGACCGGGCCTGGTTCACCGCCCTGGCG
>Ga0187890_10003756_pt1 | contig 10393 bp, 8 predicted proteins | sample June2016WEW_21_1_FD_133005 | JGI IMG/M metagenome (GOLD analysis project Ga0187890, IMG submission 133005) | Peatland microbial communities from SPRUCE experiment site at the Marcell Experimental Forest, Minnesota, USA - June2016WEW_21_10 | ecosystem: Environmental > Terrestrial > Soil >...
GCATGGCGGCGGCCTCGTCGTAGCGGAGGCGCGGGAAGGGCGGAGCGATGGATGCGAGCTTGGCGGGGTCGCGGCCGATGACGGCTAGCTCAGGGGCGCGGTTTTTGAGGACAGACTGGACGATGTGGGAGAGGAAGTTTTCGGCGAGCGAGAGGAGGCCGTCGAGGTCCATGAAGGCGACTTCGGGCTCGATCATCCAGAACTCGGTGAGGTGACGTCGAGTCTTGGATTTCTCGGCGCGGAAGGTGGGGCCAAAGCTGTAGACCTTGCCCAGAGCGAGCGCGGTGGACTCGATGTAAAGCTGGCCGGATTGGGTGAGGAAGGCGGGGTCGCCGAAGTAATCGACGGGGAAAAGGGTAGAGGTGCCCTCGCAGGCCGCGGGGGTGAGGATGGGCGGATCGGTGCGTATGAAGCCGTTGGAGTCGAAGTACTCAGCCGCGGCGCGCATGATTTCCGCCCGGATGCGCAGGATGGCGGACTGGCGCGGAGAGCGGACCCAGAGATGGCGGTGCTCCATGAGGAAGTCGACGCCGTGCTCCTTGAGGGTGATGGGGTAGGGATCGGATTCGGGGACGCGCTGGACGATTTGAATGTCTGCCACGTCGAGCTCAAAGCCGCCGGGGGCGCGCTTGTCGGCGCGGACGCGGCCGGTGATGATGACGCTGGATTCCTGTGTGAGGGACTTGAGGGCGTCGAAAACCGCCGGAGGGACGCTCTTTATGTGGGCCACGCCCTGAATGGTGCCGGTGCCGTCGCGAAAGATGGGAAAGAGAAGCTTGCCGCTCTCGCGCAGGTTGTAGAGCCAGCCGCGCAGGGTGACGGATTGGCCTTCATGTTGGCCGATAGTGGCGATGGTGGCTACCGGCGGCGGGACAGACGCCGCTTGCGCGGGCACTTGCACTGCGGCAGACGCCGCTTGCGCGGGCACCTGCGGTGCGGCAGACGTCGCTTGCGCGGGCACCTGCGGTGCGGCAGACGTCGCTTGTTCGGCCGGAGTGGTTGGATCTTCGGGCATGGGGTTCCTCGATGGCCGGAATGAGGAGGCGCGGCCGGAGTCTTTAGAATAACGCGGGGCCGATTGATTTAGTGGCACTGGAATTTATTTTGACCTGGACAATAATCTGTTGAAGCCGCATCCTATCTGTGTGCGGACAGGAGACGTGGATGGGCGAGCCGGCAGGAGCGAAGAGCGAAGAGACGCAAAAGACCCAGGTGGATACGGAGACCGCGGAACGCTTCATCGAGGAGAAGCGGATTGGGGAGCGGATCAAGCGGCTGCGCCTGAAGAAGTCGATGGGACTGGTGGAGCTGGGCAAGCATGCGGGGCTGTCGGCGAGTTTTCTTTCGCAGTTGGAGACGGGGCGGGTGGTGCCGACGCTGAGGAACCTGGCGCGGATCGCAATGGTTTTCTCGAAGGATCTTTCCTACTTCTTTGAGAGTGAGCCGCAGTCCATCTTCAGAATTCACCGGCAAAAGGAGCGGGTGCGGCTGCCGCAGACTGGAGTGGAACCGCCGACTTACTACTTTGAGAGCCTGGGTTACATGGTTCCGGACCGGCACATGGACCCGTACTTTGCCGAGTTTGTGCCGCTGACTGGGGAGATGGAGCCGAAGGCGCACATGCACGCGGGGTTCGAATTCCTGTATGTACTGCAAGGGGAGCTGGATCTGCGCCACGGGGACCAGGAGTGCACGCTCGCGGAGGGCGACGCGGTTTACTTCGACGCCGGCTCGGCGCACTCCTATCGATGCGCGGGGAAGAAACCGGCGCGGGCCATCATTGTAACCATGCACCAGGCGCCGGCGGCGCAGCCGATTCCGCTCAAGCCGGCGAGCGCGGCGGGCGCGGTGGCGAAGACTGCGGCTGCCGGGCCGTCGAGGGCGAATGGGGCGGACGGAGCAGGCTTGTAGCTTGTCGCGCGTTCGGGAACCTCTGCGCAAGTCTGCCCCGAAGCCGATCGGCGCGCGCACCGTTCGCGCTCAACTCAGTTCCACTTGATGATGCGGATCAGATTGGAATAATCGTCTGTCCAAACCTGCGTTCCGGAAGGCGCTTCAAGGGGAGCCCAGTGAGCATCTGTTCCCAGTTCGCCCAGGTCGGCTTTGGTGCGCGCCATGACGACCCATTCCGAGGCGCGTTTTCCCTGCCTTGACTCCGCCTCGGTAACGTTGGTGTCGTGGTCAATGAGGCAGGCCAACCCGGCGTCTTGAGCCAGTGCGCCTAAGACGGGAGCAAGCTTCAAATGAAGGTTGCTGATGTGGAAGGCAAGCGTGCCCCCCGGCGCGAGTTTGCGCAGGTACAGCGCCAATGCTTCCCTGGTGATCAAGTGCATCGGAACCGTATCTCCGCTGAAGGCATCGAGGACGATCAGGTCATAACCGTGGTCCGGGGCGTCGCGCAGCTTGAGCCGCGCATCGCCGAGCACGATCGGCGTCGCGGGCGCGCATTGGCTGAGGAAGGTGAAGTACCGCGGGTCCGATGCGATGCGCTCGACCGCGGGGTCGATCTCGTAAAAGGTCAGCGACTCGCCCGGCCGCAGATAGCAGGCCATCGCGCCCGCTCCCAGACCCACAACGGCCCACCTTGGCATGGCCAAGTCGCCGTGGCTTCCAAAGAGGGTCCTGGCCTGCATGGCGCGAAGGACGCTCCCAGCCGGACCGGACTTTATGTAGTACGCCAATGGCTCGCGGCTCTTTGCGGGGTCAAGGCTCTGGATTCCATGAACGATGGCGCCATGAAGGAAATACCGGAGCGCGCTGGATTGGTCGTTCATTACGCGCAACACGCCAAAGAAGCTTCGCTCTTTATGGAGAAACTTTCCGTAGGGACCGGCGTACAAAGAACTGGCTATCATCATTGCCGCCAGGCCGGCCGCGAAACGCAGCGGGCGCCGGCTAAAGCTCAAGCACCAGACCATCGAGTAACCGAAGAAGAGAATGATGAGGAATGGGCTGGGCTTGAGGCCGAAATGCGAGAAGCCGATGAGGAGCACAGCCATGGACAAACCCAGCGCCAGGGGCAGGAGCAGGTCGTTGCGTTTGACCCGCGCGGCCCTGGCCGGCGGCTCGGGCTTCTGGTCGATGGCCGGACGCAGCAACGCAGCAAAGATGAGAGCCAGAGGAAACTCCAGCAGCGTGGTGAAGATTACGGGAGCAAGCAGTGCATTGAAGATGCCGCCGAGCACGCCGCCCGCGGAAATCCACAGGTAGAACTCCGTCAAGCGGCCGACTTGTGGCCGGGTGCGGGCTAGTTCGCCGTGACACACCAGGGCAACTGCAAACAGCGCCACCAGGTAAAGCGGAAACAAGACCGGCAAGGGAAATTGGGCCTTGGACACGGTTGGAAAAAGCGTGAAAAGAAGGAGGATAGGCATCCTGCGGACCAGCCAGAGATGCGAAATGGGCGGCCGGCTGGCGAAAACTAGCACAAAGCTCAATAGATAAATCGCCAGCGGCAAGACCCAGAAGAGAGGAATGGGAGGAACGTCGGTGGTCAGCACGGTGGTAACGCCAAGCATCAGGCTCGAAGGCACAAAGGCCAGCGCGATCCATCGCAATCGCATGCTCCATGCAATCTTCCCGGCGCCGCCGCCTACTTCGCGCTGAGCGGCCGCGGCCAGGCCTGGCCTCGCCCGCCACACCAGCACGCCGCACACCGCCGTCATGACTGCGAAGAGTGCGTAACCGTAACCCCAAAAATGGCTCTGCTGGCTCAAGCGCAGCGTGGGTTCCAGCAGCAATGGATAACCCAGCAGCCCAACCAGGCTGCCCGCATTACTGGCGGCATAAAGAAAATACGGATCGCTTGCTTGCTTGTGGCCCGATTGCGCAAACCATCGCTGCAGCATGGGCGTCGAGGATGAGAGCAGGAAGAAGGGCAGTCCCACCGCGACCGAAAGCATGACCAGTATCGAGAGCACCGGACTGCTCCGCGCAGGCGGCTCCCAGCCGGCTGGGATCCGCGGCGGCAACACGCCCAAGAACGTCAAAGCTAGTCCGATATGCACGGCAATCTGCGTTCGGCGTTCCAGCCATCTCGTAGCCGCGTACGCGTACAGGTAGCCGGCCAGCAGGACAGCCTGAAAGAAAACGAGGCATGTGTTCCAGACTGCCGGCGTGCCGCCCAGCATGGGCAGCGCCATCTTGGCCAGCATCGGCTCCACCAGAAAGAGCAATGTTGCGCTGATGAACATGGAAACGGCGAAGACGATCAGCAGCACTGGCTTCCAGCTCCCCCAGGCAGATCTTTCGGCGGTTAACCGTTGAGTATCGCCGGTGAATGCCTCGATGTCAACGGCCCTGCGGAAGCCGCCCACGCCGAGGCGTCCAAACTGGCATGCAATGAGTTGGATGATTCAGCGGCGCGGAGTCAGCTGGGCAGGGCGGCGAAGTATTCGGCGACTTGCCGCCAGTTATCCACGCGAATGAAGCCGGTTGCGGTCAAGTTATGCGGCGCGGTGTAGAGAAGGCCCTGGCCCTCGAAGCGGAGCAGGTTGCGGGGCAGGTCGTCGATGAGGTAGTCGGCGCGGAGGATGGACTTGTTGCCGCAGAAGACGTAATGCGTGGGCGGGATGAAGGGGAAGTGGCGCTGTAGCCAGCGGTACTTGGGGCCAAGCGAGTTGGGGACGGTCATGGCCTGGGTGGCGATGAAGATTTCAAAGCGGGTGGAGAGGTCTTCGAGCACTTGCTGCGCGTCGGGAATCAGAGCCAGGTTCTCGAAGAAGTCTTCAGCGTCGAGGAAGGCGCGAAGCTGCTGCTGGCGGTCGAGGGGCGCGATCTCCCATAGGCCCTTGCCGGCCAAGTCCTCGGGGGTAACTTCCTCGTCGAAGGTCTGGTTGTAGCGGCGCAGGTGCTCGGCGAGAGTATCCGCCATGACCTCGTCCATATCGACGCAGATGCGCTGCATGGGATCAACCGCCTGCATGGGATTTGCGAATGGCGCGGCCGGCGCCGGAAGCTTTACCCGGAGATTTTTGGACTGGGGGCGCGGGAGCCATGGCCGGATCCCAGTAGAGCAGGCGGCTGCAACTGTCGCAGGTGAGCAGTTCGCCCTCGCGAAGCTGGTTCCAGGTCTGAGGGCGGACGCCCATGCTGCAGCCGGTGCATTGCTGGTTATCGACGCGGGCGAGGGCTGTGCCTCGCGAGGCGGAGAGGCGATCGAAGCGGACAAGCCACTCGGGCTCGATGAGCGAACGAAGGGCTTCGCGCTCCAGGTTGAGGGCGGCCAGTTCGGCGCTGACCTCCTGCTGCCGGAGGGCGACGCGGGCGCGCGTCTTATCGAGCGCGGCGGCCAGGGATTCAACCTGGGCGCGGGTGGCGGCGAGCGCGGCTTCCTGGGCGTCAGTGCGCTCCAAGCTGGTGAACTCATCGTTTTCCAGGCGGTCGGCCTCGCCCGATTCGAAGCGGATTCCGTGCTCGATGGCTGCTGCCTGTTCGGTGTTCTTTACGGAGTCAAGCTGGGTGCGCAAGCGGGCGACCTTCTGGCGGTGAGCGGCGATCTCGCGCTCCAGGCGGGCGCGCAGGGATTCTTCACGGTTCAGGGCATCGGCGGCGGCGGCGGCCTGGCGCTCTGCGGCGGCGAGCGCTGCCTCGGCCTGGGCGACTTCGGCCGGCAGGGCGCGCGCGGCAAGGGTGAGGCGGGCACGCTCCAGATCGACGCTTTGCAGCTTTACGAGGTTTTCGATGTGCGCTTGCATCCGTGCTATGAAGTCTACGGCATTTGCCATCTACTGAGAAAATGGGGTGGGGGAACCCTGCGACAATGGGAAGCGATCGGGAGGCGGATCCGGTGGCGATGCGGGCATCGTTCTGGCGCAGGCATAGGTGGCTTATGTGGGTGGGCGGGGGGCTGCTGATTGCGGCGGTTGGGTTGGCCGCGATTGTGGCTGTGCTTGCGCACCGGGCCGAGCCGTACCTGCGCGCCCGGATCGTGGAGGAATTGCAGGAGCGCTTTCATGCGCGGGTGGAGCTGGACAGCTTTCATATCGAGGTGGGGGTTGGCCTCGTGGGTGAGTGGGGAGTGTGGGCGGAGGGCAGGGGGCTGCGGATCTGGCCGCCTGCGCAGGTGGCGGGGGTCACTGTTCCAGGACAGGCGGAGCCGGCAGCGGCTGGGGGCGGGGCGACAAAGCCATTGGTCGAGGTGGAGGAGTTTCGCTTTCACGCGCCGCTGCGCTACCAGCCGGGCAAGCCGGTTCACGTCTCGGTGGTGCGGATGAAGGGGCTGGTTGTTGACTTGCCGCCGAGATCGCACTTTGGGCATGACGCCGCCGGGGCTGAGCGGCCCGAATCCGGCGGGGGATTGCTGCGGTTTGAGCTGGACGGCATCGAGTGCGGCGGGGCGCACTTCACGCTGGAGACGAGCAAGCCGGGAAAGCTGCCTATGGAGATTGCCATCGCGCATTTCAAGCTGACCAAGATCGGCTCGGGCGATGCGATGGCATTCGACGCCGAGCTGACCAATCCGCGGCCGGTGGGAACGATCCACACAACGGGGACCGTTGGGACATCGCGTGCGGACTTGGGCGAAAGTCCCATCAGCGGCGATTACCGTTTTGAGCACGCGGACCTGGCCGGCTTCAAGGGGATTGCGGGGATTCTGTCGTCCACCGGGCACTACCAGGGGACGGTGCGCGATCTGGTGGTGGATGGCGAGACGGATACGCCGGACTTCCGCCTGCGGCCCTTCGACAATCCGCTGCCGCTGCACACGAAGTTTCACGCCAAAGTGGATGGAACCAACGGCGACACGTGGCTGGAGCCTGTGGATGCGACGCTCGAACACTCGCACTTTACCGCGCAAGGGCAAATTGTGCGCGTGCCAGCAGTGGGGGCTGGAGGCGCGCAGCAGAGCGGGGGGCACGATATTGCGCTGACCATCAACGTGGACCGGGCGCGGATCGAGGACTTTCTGCGCCTGGCGAGCCGCAGCGAGGTGCCGCTGCTGACCGGCGCCGTAACCATGAAGGCGGTGCTGCATATTCCTCCGGGTGCGCCGCCGGTCCACGAGCGGATGCAATTGAACGGGAGTTTTGCGCTGGATCAAGCCGAGTTCAGCAGCAAGAAGATTCAGGACCGCATTGCAGAGCTAAGCGAGCGCGGGCAGGGGCGGCCCAGAGAAGCGCAAAGCGCCGATGCGGCTCACGTGCGGTCGCGGATGGAGGGAGATTTCCAGATGGCGGGCGGGGTGATTGCGCTTTCGAGGCTGACCTACACGGTGCCGGGAGCGGCGATCCAACTAAAGGGCACGTATGGCGTGGAGGGCGGCGCGTTGGATTTTGCGGGCAGCGCGAAGATGGAGGCCACGGTTTCGGATATGGTGGGCGGATGGAAAGGAATGCTGCTGAAACCGCTGGACCGGCACTTCGAGAAGAACGGAGCGGGAACCGAGATTCAGATTCACATCACTGGGACGCGGGAGGCGCCGGAGTTTGGCGTGGTTTTCGGCCGGATGAAAGGCAGTGCGGGGGAGCAGCGTTAGGGTTGAGACTCACCGCTTCCCGTCAGTTTGTTTGAGTATTCTGGATTTCCAGTTCCTTCCGCCGCGGCGGACAATACCTGGGCAATCCGATGTGATGATTTGGCTTGGGTCAGACCGTTGCCGATCCGCAAACGGTGAGCTTGAGCATTCCCGGCTCAGCCGGCAATACCAGAACCCTGCTGAAGTCGCCCAGCGCCGCCGATCCGGCCTGGTTGGGGCGGTTCCAACTGGAGTCGCTTGGGGTCTTTATCGGAGAGGTGCAGTAGCGATTCGGCGTGGTATCCAGTTGCATAAGTTAGGGAGCCCCTGGACAAACTCCTGGCAGGGAGCCGGGCGCGAAGGGCGAATCGGTCCAAATTCCATTGAATCGAAAGGATTTTGTCGAGGAAGGGGGTTTGTGCTTGACCGCAACTCCACGATTGCCGGTATCATAGGAAGAAGCCCTTTGGCAGGTCTGGAGGTGGGATTTTTTGGCAGAGGTTCGCGTACAGGAAGGCGAGCCGCTCGAAAATGCGTTGCGCCGCTTCAAGCGGAAGGTACAGCAGGAGGACATCATCAAGGAAGTCAAGCGTCACTCCTACTACCTGAAGCCCGGTGAGAAGAAGCGGGTCAAGGCGGCTTTGGCGCGCAAGCGGAATCGCAAGAAGGCTCGTAAAGAGCAGGACTGACGTTCGGTCAGTTTCGTATCACACGCCGCCCCGGCGGCTCCCGGCCAACGAAGGCGGGAGATTCCAGACAGCTCAGGCATGCTTGGGGCGGCGCATTACGACTCATTCGCTTTGGCTAAATCGCCTTTTGGGCGGTTGGCGTGTTAGTGTTAGCCAGGTCTTCCGGTTCGCCGGGTAGATTTTGAATTAGCCGCTTCAGGTTAGGCGGCCCGGGCCCTTGTTGTTACGACAAGTACGAAAACAGGGAAGCGGGACCGGCAATCTTTTCTTGGGTCATGGCCGATTTCGGGGCAACTCCCTGTTTCGGGGAAGCCGGCCATGGAGTTTACCGACAGAGTATTGAAGTGCATCGATTGCGGCGCCGAGTTCGTATTCACGGCCGGCGAGCAGTTATTCTTCCACGACAAGGCCTTCACCAACGACCCCAAGCACTGCAAGCAGTGCAAGGCCAAGCGCGCCCGCGGCGGCCAGAGGGTGCGCACGGAGACCCGGACAACCTGTTCGGAGTGCGCGGCGGAGACCACGGTTCCCTTCAAGCCAACCCAGGGCAGACCGGTGCTGTGCCGGTCCTGCTTCCAACAGCAGCAGCAAGGGAAGCCTCAGCCTGCGCCTGAACCTGCACTGGAGCCTGCGGCTGAACCTGAGCCGGAACCTACGCCAGAGCCTTGCTGAAGAGCAGGTCTCCCTTGAAGCCCGATGGGGATCCAGCCGCCCGGACCAGCGTTGCAAGTTGCGCCCAGTGGCGCTGGCTGTGGAAAAGCGCGTGACCCAGGAGCTTGCGCCGGGATGCGGTCCGCGCATGGGGCGGCAGCCAATCGAAGTCCAGCGTGACCGTCTCGTCCCAGTCCTGCTTGGGGTCGTCCAGGAGGGTGCGAACAATCTCGACGGTCTGCTGGTGAAGCGCGAAGAGCGCTTCCAATGGTCCCGCGGGAACCGCTTCCCTGGCCAACTGCGGGAGGCCGGCAATGCGCTGGCTCCAGCGCAACTCCACCGCCCAGATGTGGCGGACGAATTCCTGTACGTTGGCCGCGCCGCCGATGCCGCAGGGCAATTCCAGGAGCGCGGGATTGGCTTGCAGGTGCTTGTTCCAGAAAACCGACGACTCGTGGTTCCAGGCGAGCAGTTCATCGAGGGTGATGGCAGGTGTCATAGTTTCCTCCTCAGGGCGCGGTGGCCGACGTCTCTACGAAAGTAGATACCGTCAAAATGAATCTTGTCCATGGCTTGGTAAGCGCGGCCCAGAGCCTCCTCGAGCGATGGAGCGGCGGCGGTGACGGCCAGAACGCGGCCTCCGGCGGTGAGCAATTGGCCGCCCGCCTGCAACGAGCCGGAGTGGAAGATCTGCACCCCCGGAACCTGGCCGGCATCGTCGAGTCCGGAGATCGGGAAACCCGTTTTGTAGCTGCCGGGATAGCCGGCGGAGCTGGCCACCACGCAGGCCGATGCGCCGGGGCTCCAGCGCAATTCGGTCTTGTCCAGGCTGCCGTCAACGCACGCTTCGAGCGCATCCACCAGGTCGCTCTCCAGGCGCAGCAGGATCGCCTGGGTTTCGGGATCGCCGAAGCGCGCATTGAACTCCAGCACCTGGGGACCGCGCGCGGTCATCATCAACCCGATATAGAGGACGCCTTTGAAGGGCGTTCCCTCCTCGGCCATGCCGCGGATGGTCGGCTCGGCGATATAACGGAGAATCCACGCCTTCATCTCGGCATCGAGCAGGGTATCGGTGGAGTAGACGCCCATGCCGCCGGTATTGGGGCCGGTGTCGCCCTCGCCGATGCGCTTGTGGTCCTGGGCGGGCACGAGCGGGGCCACATGGGCGCCGTCGGAGAGGCAAAGGAAGCTGACCTCGTCGCCCTCGAGAAACTCCTCGATGACCACCTGGCGCGCGGCCTCGCCCAGCAACTTGCCGGTGAACAGCCCTTGAGCGGCCTCGATGGCGACCTGGCGCGAGGGGCAGATGATGACCCCCTTGCCGGCAGCCAGCCCGTCGGCTTTGACCACGATAGGCGGGTGAAAGATCTCGACCGCCTGATCGAACTCGGCGGGGGTGGAGCAGACGGCGTAGTTGGCGGTGGGAATGTTGTGGCGCTGCAGGAAGCGCTTGGCGAAGGCCTTGCTGCTCTCCAGCATGGCGGCGGCGCGGGTGGGGCCAAAGACGCGCAGGCAGCGCTCTTCCAGGGCGTCCACAATGCCCAGGGAAAGCGGCAACTCGGGGCCCACGATAGTCAGGCCGGGCTGCTCGGCA
>Ga0187890_10003757_pt1 | contig 10393 bp, 8 predicted proteins | sample June2016WEW_21_1_FD_133005 | JGI IMG/M metagenome (GOLD analysis project Ga0187890, IMG submission 133005) | Peatland microbial communities from SPRUCE experiment site at the Marcell Experimental Forest, Minnesota, USA - June2016WEW_21_10 | ecosystem: Environmental > Terrestrial > Soil >...
ATGGCCATGGCACTCGCCTGGCTCAACAACGCCTACGACGAGCTCGTCGGGCGCCCGCAGACCGAACGCCGGATGCCGTGGCTGCGCAGCATGCGCGCCGAGGCCGAGGGCCACATCAGCGCTCGCGTAGGGATCACGATGCTCGAGCGCATCGTCATGACCAGCGTGTACCTCGCCGTCATCACGCTCTTGGTCTGGTTCTTCTTCTTCGCCGGATCCTCGCTTCCCAACACCATCTGAGCGGCCGCCTCAACCAGCGCGCGGTCCGGCCTGCGACTGCGGCTGACTACGAACGTCTCCGCGGATTTGATCGGATGACTAGAACCTACCGGCCCTCTACGGTCGCGGGATGAGGATACCTACAGCCACAGGTGCCGCCGCACTTACCGCCACGCTGGCGCTGTTGGCGTCGTCGAGCACCGCCTTCGCCGACTGGTCGGCACCGCAGCGCCTCCTGGCGTCGGGGGAACCCGTCAGCGCCGTGGCGGTCGATGCGCACGGTGACGCCGCCGTCGCGTGGGCGACGCGGTTCAACACCGACTTCGGACCCGAATATCGCACGTCGATCCATGTCACCGTGCGGACCGCCACCGGACGTCTCATCACCCGCACGCTGTGGTCGACCAGACACGACCGGCCTGACAGCATCGCGGTCGTGCTCGGCGCGGGCTCTGTGACGGTCGCCTGGGATTCCCTCAACCGGGCCGACGTCGGCACCGTCCGCGCCGCCTACGGCCCGCTGATCGGACGCTGGCGCCCCACACGCACGATCGGGCGCATGTTCGTGCCGGGCTTCTACCCGCCGACCCGCTGGGTCCCGCACATGGCGATCGCGCCCAACGGAGCCGTGCTGCTCGCGTGGCCCCACTGGAACGGCAGCTACGGACACGAACAGGAACTCGATGGAGACGCCGTGGCGTGGCGTTCGCCCGGACGCCCGTTCGGCGCGCCACAGATGCTGCCCAGGGCGCCAGGCGGCGCGATCCCGCAGTTCGACGCGCGCGCGAGCGCCTACCTGTACGGCTACTGCGGCTCCACCGTGCTGATCGCGCCGGCACACACTCATCGCTTCATGCGCGCCAGCAGCCTGCCGAGCGCGCACGTGTTGGGATTCAGCCTCTCGCTCGCCGGCGCCGGCCAAGGCCTCGCCAGCTGGATCGCCGGTGAATGCTCGTTCGATGCCGCCGCAGGCAACACTTCCGGCCCGGTGTACGCCAGCGTCCTCAGCGCCGGCACGTTCGGCAAGCCGCTGGAGCTCACGCCTGCCCGCAGCGATTTCTATTACACGAACGTCGTCGCAGTTGCCGGCGGCGGCACCGTCAGCTGGTCCCTCCAGAGCGGCCCCCCTGGCCCTGTAACGCTCAGCGTGCGCATCGGCCCCGCCGGCCTGCCCGGCGCGACCGAGCAGATCGCCGGCGAAGCGATTCCCGTGAACGCCGACGGCGGTGGCGACGAAGTGATCGCGTGGCCAGCAGGGTGGCCGGTCTACCTGCCTCATCTCCCGCACACCGGTGCAATCGTCCGGCCCGCCGGTGGCGGCGCCGACCAGCCCGCGCCCGGCTACGAAGGCGAGGTCGCCGTCGCCGCACCCGTCGGTCGCGCCGTCGCATCGCTATGGAACACGAGCCCAACCGGCTTCGGAGGAACGCTGGCGCTGTCGGTTTGGCGCCCGTAGCCGCCGGCTCGCTCGAGACCAGCGCGACACGCGCACGAAACCAGGGCGCTCACGCCTGCAGGAGCCTGCGCGCCGCCTGCGCGACGTCGCGTTCGAGCCACGGAGGCAGCTTCCCGCCGTCGCGCCCGTGACGGCGTATTGCCGCGGTCGGCAGGTCGACCACAGCGCGCGTGATCGCGTCCAGCGCGCGCGCGTCAGCACGCCCGCGCAGCGCCTTCGCCAGCCCGGCCACCGCCGCCTCCAGCGGGGCGTTGATCGCCCGCAGGCGCGTACGAAACGCGTCGTCCGGGTCCGCGTCAAGGAGATCGTCGCGACGCAGCGTCAGCAGCAGGCGTGCGTCCTCGGGCCGCTCGCGCGCGAACGCGATCGGCGAGACCGCCATCGCCACCGCCGCCTCCAGCGGGTCAGGGTTCGCCGCGGCCTCAAGCGCCCGACGCTGGAAGCCCTCCAGCGCCCGCAGCCATGCAGCAGCGAGCACGCCGTCGCGACTGCCGAAGCGGTGGTACAGCGTGCCGACCGGCGCCTTGCTCGCTCGCGCGATCGCCGCCACCGACGCCGCGCGCGGCCCGTCGCGCAGAACCAGCGCGCGCGCCGCGTCCAGGATCCGGTCGGTGTCGTGCTTTCGTGGAGGCGCCATGATGTAGTATGTTCACTCTATATGGAGCGATTGCCCTATATTGGGGAGCATTGCATGGCCATCGGCGCCAACTGGGGCGCGACGGCCGACGAGCGCGCGATGTCGATGGCGTGCGACGAGCTCCTCGCAGACGCGCCCGTGCGGCTGCACCGCGCCGTGCCCGTCCGCGCTCCCGCTCCGCTCGTGTTCCGCTGGCTGTGTCAGCTCAAGCTCGCGCCCTACAGCTACGACCTGATCGACAACCTCGGACGCACCAGCCCCCGCGCGCTCGTAGCCGGCGCCGAGCACCTCGAAGTGGGTCAGCGCTTCATGTCGATCTTCTCGCTCACGTCCTTCCTGCAGGACCAGCACATCACGCTCCGCAGCCGCCGCACCGCCGTGACGTACGCCGTGATCCCCGCAGATGGGCACACGCGCCTGCTCGCGCGCGTCCTGTTCGACCCGCCCGGAGGACGTCTCGGCGCGGCGCTCGCCGGTCGCGCGCTGACGCTCGGCGACCTCGTGATGATGCGCAAGCAGCTGCTCACGCTCAAGCTGCTCGCCGAGCGCGACGCTACAGCTCCGAGCCTCTGAGCTGGCGCTCGTACGGCCCGTGCCCCGTCAGGCACACCGCGCCGCAACGGGCAGCCAGCGCGAGCGCCTGCGCGAGCTCGAGGCCGGCGCCGAGGCCGTACGTGAGCCCCGCCGCGAACGAGTCGCCGCAGCCGTATGAGTCCGCACGCGCGCCCGGCGGCGCCACCGCCTCCCACCTGCCCGTCTCGCCGCTGCGGAGCCCGTAGCGACCGCCGCGCGCACCCTCCGTCCACACCACCAGCTCCGCCTCCGCCAGCGCCGGCGCCGCCGCGCGCAGCTCGATCTCGTCATCGCCGCTCAGCACCAGCGCGTCAAGCGACACGCCGTGGCCGAGCGCGCTGCGCGCCCGCGGGCTCGCCACCAGCACACGTGAGCGTGCCCGCGCGATCCGCAGCTCCGCCTCATCGCCCGCCGTGAAGTACAGCGCATCGATCGCCTCCAGCGCGCTCCAGCGCTCGGGGGCCTCCCCGCCCTGCGGTTCCAGCCGCGGGCCGAACGTCGTGATCGTGCGCTCTCCCGCCTCGTCCACCAGCGTCACCGCCCGCCGGCTCGGTGCCTGCACGACAGACGCGCGAACATCCACGCCCAGCTCCGCCAGGCGCGTCGCCGAGCGCCTGCCGTATTCGTCATCGCCCAGCACCGTCACCAGCGACGCTCCGCCCGCCAGGCGCGCAAGCTGCACCGCCGCGACCGCGCCCCCGCCCGCCGGCTCCTCGAACGGGTCGCTCGCATGCACCACCTCGCCCGCGCGCGGCACGTGCGGCACGCGCGCGAACTGCACCCACTCCACGTGGCCCACCACCGCCACCTTCGGTCCGCTCGAGCGCACGCGCGCCAGTCTCACACACTCGTGTCCGCTCCCCGAGCTGCCGGCTCTCGCTCCCGCAGCGGCGAGCTCTCGCGGTTGCAGCGGCGGCTGCTCGCGGTTGCAAGACATAGGATCTCTCGACGATGACGCCACTGCTGCTCGTCGAGCAACCCGCCCCTCACGTCGTGCAGCTCACGCTCAACCGGCCCGAGCAGCTCAACGCCATGACCTCCGAGCTGTGCGAGGCGCTGCACGTGCAGCTGCGCCGCATCGCCGCCGAGCGCTCCTGTCGCGCCGTCGTCCTCACCGGCGCCGGGCGCGGCTTCTGCGCCGGGCTCGACCTCCACGGCTACGGCGCCGCGCCCGGCAACGACGGCAGCGACGAGCCCCGCGACCGCCTCGCCAACCAGGAGCACATGTCCACGCTCGTGCTCGCGCTCCGCGCGCTGCCCCAGCCGATCATCGCCGCCGTCAACGGCCCCGCCGCCGGGTTCGGCCTCGCGCTCGCGCTCGGCTGCGACATCCGCTACGCCGCGCGCGAGGCCGTGTTCCGCGTCGCGTTCATCAACATCGGCGTGTCCAACTGCGACATGGGCACCAGCTGGCTGCTGCCGCGCCTGATCGGCGCCTCGCGCGCGCACGAGCTGATGCTCACCGGGCGCAGGCTCGACGCCGACGAGGCGCTGCGCATCGGCCTCGTCGCCGACGTCGTCGACGAGCACGCGCTGCTCGAGCGCGCCGTGCAGGCCGCCGAGCAGATCGCCGCGCTCGCGCCCTGGGGCGTGCGCCTGACCAAGCGCGGCATGTGGAGCGCTCTGGAGATCCCCTCCGAGCACGCCGCAGTCCAGTACGAGGACCGTCAGCAGATCATGGCCACGTTCAGCAACGGCGTGCCCGAGGCAGCCGGCGCGTTCCTACAGAAGCGTCCCGCCAGCTTCGCCGACTAACGGTCAACGACCCGGCCAGCCGCCAGCGACCCACCAAGTGAGGAGGAGCCCCCACCAGCCATGAGTGACCTTTTCGACGTCTCCGGCAAGACCGCGCTCGTCACCGGCGGCTCGCGCGGCATCGGCATGATGATCGCCCGCGGCCTCGTGCAGGCCGGCGCGCGCGTGATCGTCTCCTCGCGCAAGAGCGCCGACGTCGAAGCCGCCGCCCGGGAGCTCAGCGCGTCGGGTGACTGCCACGCGATCCCCGCAGACATATCCACACAACACGGCGCCCAGGAGCTCGCCGCCGCCACGCGAGAGCGCTTCCCGTCGCTCGACATCCTCGTCAACAACGCCGGCGCCGCCTGGGGCGCGCCGCTGCAGGAGTTCCCCGCGCTCGGCTGGCAGAAGGTGCTCGCCACCAACGTCGAGGGCGTGTTTCACCTCACCGTCGCGCTGCTCGGCGAGCTGCGCGCCGCCGCTAGCGTCGAGCAGCCCGCGCGCGTGATCAACATCGGCTCCATCAACGGCCTGCAGCCGCCGTCCGTCGAGAACTACAGCTACAGCGCCAGCAAGGCCGCCGTGCACATGCTCACCCGCCACCTCGCCAAGCGCCTCGCCGCCGAGCACATCACCGTCAACGCCATCGCGCCCGGGCCGTTTCAGAGCAAGATGATGGCCTACGCGCTCGACGACCCCGAGATGCGCCAAGCGGTCGAAAGCGGCGTGCCGCTCGGGCGCATCGGGCGCCCCGACGACGTCGCCGGGCTCACGCTGTTCCTCGCCTCGCGCGCCGGCGCCTACATGACCGGCGCCGTCATCCCGCTCGACGGCGGCATCACCGGCTGCAGCTAGCCGCGACTCGCCGAGTCGCTCTACACCGCGACCGGCGCCTCTTCCGCCAGCACGTCCCACTCGCCGCGCTCCAACGCCGGCAGCAGGCCGGACACGTCGCGAGCGTCCTTGACCGCGCTGGTGACATGCGGGGCGTCCGGCTGGCGGGCGATCAGGATCGCACCGACGATCCGGTCCTCAGCGATCACGAGCTTGCGATAGCTGTGCTCCTCGGAGTCCTCGAGCACGATCACCGTGTCGCCCTCCTGCGGCTCGAAGCGCCCGATCGACAGCAGGTCGACGCCGACGACCTTCAGCATCGTCACCGGCACCGTGCCCTCGTATGCGCGCGCGCCGCCGAGCGCATTCTCCGCTGCGATCTCGCCCTGCTCGACCGCGGCCGGCCACAGGCCGTAGGTGCGCCCGCGGTGCTCGGCCACATCGCCGACGGCGAACACGTGCGGGTCGCTCGTCGTCAGGGCGTCGTTGACGACCACGCCCCTGCCGACCTCCAGGCCCGCATCGCGGGCTAGCTCCACCAGGGGGGCGATGCCGGCGGCGACGAGGAACACGTCGGCTGGCAGGCTGCGCCCGTCGCGCAAGCGGACCTCGCGCAGGCGACCCGGACTGCCATTGTCCTCTCCAGCATGCAGCGACTCGGTCTCGGTCGCCAGCATGATGTGCAGCCCCAGGCCCTCGAGGTAGTCGCGCAGCAGCTCCGCTGCGCGCTCGTCGAGCTGGCGTGAGAGCAGCGTCTTGCCGCGCTCGAGCACGGTGACGTGCAGGCCGATCTTGTGCAGCGCGTAGGCCGCCTCGAGCCCGAGCAGCCCCCCGCCGGCGATCACCGCGTGCTCGGCGCGGTTCTCCTGGGCGAACGTGCGGATCGCCAGGGCGTCGGAGGCGCGGCGCAGGACGAACGTCCCGGGGACGCCATAGCCGGGTATCGGCGGCACGAACGAGTCGCTACCCGTCGCCAGGATCAGGCGATCGTAGGGGAGCGTCTCGCCGGTGCCGAGCGTCAGCTCCCGGCGCTCGCGGTCGAGGCCGGTGGCGAACGTGTTCAGCCAGCAGGTGACCTTGTTCTCCTCATACCAGGAGTCGGGCAGAAGCTGCAGCCCAACCATCGCCGAGCTGCCGTACACCAGGCGACCGATCCCCATGCGGTTGTACAGCGGATACGGCTCGTTGGCGACGACGTCGATCTGGCAGTCGGGGTGGCGGCGCCGGACGTGGTCTGCGGCGGTCACGCCCGCGATGCCGTTGCCCACGATCACCACGCGCGTGACCGCGGGGTCGTACTGGAAGCCCTCGACGCGCTTGGGCGGCGCCGCGCCCGCCCGCTCGGGGGTAAGCGAGATGGTGACCGGGCCGTTGACCCGCGCGCAGCACGCCATACGCGTGCTCTCGGCATAGCCCAGGCGTTCGAGCGTGGCCTGCTCGTCGCCTGAGATCGGTGAAAGGCTCTCCATCCCCGAGACCACGCACACAGGGTCGGCTCCGCACACGCCCATCCGGCAGCCGGCCTCGACCGCCTGCTCGCCGCTTTCGGCCAGGTCAAGCAGGGTCGCTCCGGGCTTGGCCACCAGGCGCAGGCCGCTCGGCTCGAACGTGATCTCGGGATTGCCCGCCTGCTGGGCGCGGGCCGCCTCGAGCGCCTCATCGCCGAGGCGCACCGGCGGCGGCGCGGTCGCCTGCTCGACGAACACCGCCTCCTTGCGCCAGGTGCGCACGAGCCACACCGCGGCGAGCGCCCACACCACCCCGCGCAGCCCCCACACGAACCACGCCGTCGTCTCGCTGCCGGTGAGGGTGCCGGCGAGCACCTTCGCGGCGTACCAGTAGAACAGGCTGATCGCCACCGCGCCGTAGACGGCGGTGATCTTGTTGACCGTCACCTTCAGCAGCGCTTCGGCGAGGAAGAAGCTGCCGGCGCTGGCGGCGATGTACAGCGCGAAGCGCCCGTAGTCGGAGGCGGCGGAGATGTGCTCGGGCAGCGTGAAGTAGCAGAGGATCAGGCCGGGGAAGCAGCCGACGAAGAACTTGCGATAGCCGGTGTAGTGCCGGTCCTCCTCGTAGAGGTCCGCCAGGTAGGCCACGCGCGGGTTGAAGTCGTAGCAGTTCTTCGTGCACCCCACGCACGGCTGGCAGTGCGAGTTGGGGATGGTCGCGAACGGAGTCTGCCCGTAGATGCGCTGCACCGGCAGCAGCGGGCAGATCGAGCTACACCAGCCGCTCTTGCCCTTGAACACGATGCCGCCGGCCAGCGCGCCCACTAGCGAGGCGCCGATCAGCACCGCGGTCGCCACGCCGCTGGTGTTCAGCAGCGGTTTGCGCGAGGCCACAAGCAGGATGAACCCCGCCATCCCCACCACGGGCGCGTACTCGCGATACCAGTCGGGGATCGTCAGCCCGCGCGTGAAGCGAAACAGGCGGGGCGTCTGGTTGGAGGCGGCGAGCGGGCACAGGTTGCGCCACAGCCCCGGTGCCGTCAGCCACAGCAGCGGCAGCGACGGGATCGCGAGCTTCCACCACAGTTCCAGCCCTTTATCCGGCTTGACGAGCAGCAGGATGCACAGTCCGACTGCGGAGCAGACGCTCAGCACGCGCCCGACGTGCCACACCCAGATCGGCACGCGCCGACGCATCTGCGTGTAGTTGGGAAACGGGTTGGCGCGGGTCGTGGTAGCCATTGTCAGCCTCCGGTGCGGGCGATCACGTCGCTGGCCAGACGCAGGCGCGCGGTGACGATGCGCGCGAGGTCGAACAGGATCGCCCGTCCCAGCTCGGGCTCGCGGGCCGCGAGCGTCTCGAAGCTCTCCATGCGCAGACGCAGCAGCTCGCCGTCGGTGATCGCGAACAGGGTCGCCGAGCGGGGGCCGCCGTCGAGGAAGGCGACCTCGCCGACGACCGACGGCGCGTCGATCGCCTTGAACGTCTTGTCCGTGTCCGCGTCCAGGCGCACCCCGAGCGTGCCCTCGGTGAGCAGGTACAGCGCGCGGTCGGTCTCCCCGGCCGAGATGATCGTCTCACCGCGCGAGAAGCGGCGCGTCTCGGTGTGGGCGAGGACCTTCGCCCAATCGGACTGCGGCCGGCCCGCCAGCAGAGCGAGCTCGTCCGCGCGCTCGTGCACCTCGACGGAGTCGTAGTTGAAGAAGCTCGCCGCGAAGTCGGCGCTCATCGTCGCACCACCCTACCCCAGAGCCCGATCGAGGTTTGCAGCCGCGCTGATCAGCGCGAGATGGGTGAACGCCTGGGGAAAGTTGCCGAGCTGCTCGCCGGTCGGGCCGATCTCCTCCGCGTAAAGGCCGAGGTGGTTCGCGTAGGTGAACATCTTCTCCAGCGCCAAGCGCGCGTCGTCGAGGCGACCGGCGCGTGCGAGCGCCTCCACGTACCAGAATGAGCAGATCGAGAAGGTGCCCTCCTCCCCGCGCAGGCCGTCGGCCGCGGCGGTCGTCGGGTTGTAGCGATAGACGAGGCTGTCGGACACGAGCTCGTGGGATATCTCCTTTAGGGTCGAGATCCAACGGGGGTCGGTCGGGGCGATGAACTTGACGAGCGGCATCAGCAGCACCGACGCGTCGAGCACGTCGGTGTCGTAGTGCTGGACGAACGCTCCACGGCGCTCGTTCCAGCCGCGCGTCATGATCTGGCGGTAGATCGCGTCGCGGGCCGAGCGCCAGCGCTCGAGCTCGGCTGGCAGCCCGCGCTGCTGGGCGATGCGCAGGGCGCGCTCGACCGCCACCCAGGACATCAGGCGCGAGTAGGTGAAGTGCTGGCGTCCCCCGCGCACCTCCCAGATCCCCTCATCCGCCTGATCCCAGTTCTCACAAACCCAGTCCACGATCCTGCTCACGTGCTCCCAGGCCTCGTGGTAGATCGGCGTGCCGTGCTTGTTGTAGAGGTACACCGAGTCGATCAGCTCGCCGTAGATGTCCAGCTGCAGCTGATCGGCGGCGCCGTTGCCGATGCGCACCGGCGCCGAGCCGCGATACCCCTCCCAGTGCTCCAGGATCGTCTCCGGCAGCTCACGGCGACCGTCGATGCCGTACATGATCTGCAGCGGCCCCGACGCGCGATCGCGCTCGTCCGAGAGGCGGAGGGTGAGCCACTGCATGAACGCGGAGGCCTCCTCGGCGAAGCCCAGGCGCAGCAGCGCGTAGAGCGAGAAGGCCGCGTCGCGGATCCACGTGTAGCGATAGTCCCAATTGCGCTCACCACCGAGCTCCTCGGGCAGACTCGTCGTCGGGGCGGCGATGATCGCTCCGGTCGGCTCGTAGGTCAGCAGCTTGAGGGTCAGCGCCGAGCGGTGCACCATCTCACGCCAGCGTCCCGTGTAGCGTGACTGCGCCAGCCATCGACGCCAGTAGGCGACCGTCCGCTCGAACAGCTCCTCGATCTGCGCGTCGGTGTGACCCGCGGGAGCGTTCGACCCCGGCGGCAGGGTCTCGAGCACGAACGTGGTGCTCTCGCCGGCGTGAAGGTGGAAGTGCGCGTGCGCAGTGCCGTCGTACAGCTCGATCGGAACGTCCGTCTCGAGCTCGAGCGACAGCTCCGGCGTGCGGAACACCACGCCATGGTCGTGGCGGTCGACGTCATGCGCAGCGCGCCCGTAGTCGAACCGCGGCGCGATCTCCGTGTGGAAGCCCATGCTGCCCCGCACCGCCACCACCCGGCGCACCACGCGCTGGCGGTGGGCGCCCCCGCTGCGGGTCTGCCCGACGGGCATGAAGTCCTCGATCTCGCCCACCCCCTCGGGCGTCAGGAACCGCGTGATCAGGACGTTCGTGTCGGGGAAATAGAGCTGCTTGGTGGTCGTCACCGCACAGTCGGGGCTCAGGCGCCAGTGACCGCCCTTCCCAGCATCGAGGATCGCGCCGAAGACGCTCGGCGAATCGACGCGTGGGGCGCAGTACCAGTCGATCGTCGCGTTCGTGCCG
>Ga0187890_10003758_pt1 | contig 10392 bp, 4 predicted proteins | sample June2016WEW_21_1_FD_133005 | JGI IMG/M metagenome (GOLD analysis project Ga0187890, IMG submission 133005) | Peatland microbial communities from SPRUCE experiment site at the Marcell Experimental Forest, Minnesota, USA - June2016WEW_21_10 | ecosystem: Environmental > Terrestrial > Soil >...
GAGCATCGAAGGTGGTTATCTTACCGTCGGTAGCGCGCACGAAGCCATGCATCACGTTGTTCGCGGCGTAGTATTGACCCACGATCGCCCCCTCTGCGTTGTTGCCTTCGGCAATGGTGCCTTGGCCGGCGCCTGTGCCCGCGCGCCGAACGTCAATCGTAATGATGCTGCCGTCTGGATCGAGCACGTAGCCATGATTCACGTTGTTTTCGTCAACGTAGTATCCCGTGCTTGCTCCCTTCTGGTTGATGCTCTCGCCGTAGGTGCCCTGACCGGCGCCCGTACCTGCTAACGGAGCATCGAACGTGGTAATGCTGCCGTTGGGATTGAGCACGAAGCCGTGAGGCATGTTGTTCGCGTCAATGTAGTATCCGGTGCTCGCCCCTAAATCGGTGAGGCAAGAGAAGAACATGGGGTAGGTGCCTTGGCCGGCGCCTGTGCCCGCGCCTGGAGCATCGAACGTGGTGAAGGTGCCGCCGGGATTGAGCAGGAAGCCATGAGACACATTGTTCGCGTCAATGTAGTATCCCGCGATCACCCCGAGGTCATTGAGGTCCCCAGCGATCGTGCCTTGGTTGGCGCCTGTGCCCGCGCCCGGCGCGTCGAACGTAGTGATGGCTCCGTCGCGAACGCGCAAGAAGCCGTGCATCACGTTGTTCGCGTCGTCGTACCATCCCGGGATCGCCCCCTTATCATTGATGCCGATTACGAAGGTGTTCGTGGATCCGGTAGGATCAAACTTCGTGAAGGTGCCGTTGGGCTTGCGCAGGAAGCCGTGATTCACGTTGTTCGCGTCCGTGTAAAATCCCGCGACCTCGCCCGACGAATTAATGCCGAAGGCTTGTGTGCCCTGTCCAGCGCCGTTGCCCGCGCCCGGAACCTCGTAGGTGATGATTTGGCGCTTCCATTGCGGTTGCGCTTGCGGCCATGCGGCCGAAGCAAAGAAGGTGAAGAGAATTAATATCAAAATTGTACGGGATTTCATTGGTGTCTCCTTTTCCATGATGGAAATTCGTTTCTAAAGAAAGGAGTCAAACGGTACTAATCGGGGTGGCTCCGATCTTTTTTTGCCACTACTGGCGAATCGTCGTCCCCTCTGCCTTCACCGTGCGAACTTCTGTGCCTGCTCCACTATTCGCTTGGAGCGAGGCTTGGATCGCTTTCACCTGTGAAGTAAGCCGGGCAATCCGTGCTTGTTGGGCGTCACCTCTGAAAGATATAGAAGCGCGCATATATATCTCCTTTTAGATTCTTATCAGTGAAAGCCTAGCCATCGACCGGGATGCGGCCTTAACCTTGCAGGCCGCAAACTCGGCCAAACTCAGGACAGCTGGGCGAGCCACATGGCTCGCCCAGACATCGGGCAGCTTTGTCGTTTGTCGCGGATGCATGTTTACTGTGGCATTAATGGCTTCTTTCTCGGGAGGCTTCGCCGAATGGCGGAAGCAGCATGAGCTGCGCTCCTGGCATCTTCTGCGGAGGCCGCTGACGTTGTGGATTGCTGGCAGCCAATGATGGTGTTGTTGGCCCCTTGGTTGAGGAGGGTGTTGCTGGGTTCGGCGCAGACAACGAGGTCGTAGGTCGTATATGGGTCCAGATAAATCTGGGCAAAGCCTACAGTGCCATCGACCGTGAAGCCGCTGACATTGTTGTTTGTCACAGCGTCGAGGGTGGTGTTCCACAGGCCGATTCCATCGTATCCGTCCGCCCCCGTGACGCTGTTACTCCACACCGCGGTGCCCTTGGTGTTGTAGACACCGATGCCTTCCGACAGAATGTCCTGTACTTCAGCGGTGTTGTTCCAAACCGCCGCTTGAATATAAGGCGGTACCTCGTCGTAGAGGTATATGCCGTCGGCATACTCCCCGGTCCCGATAAACTTGTTGTCATGAATCGAGTACCACGATGGGCTGCTTGGAAAAAATGGCACCCACGTAGGGGAAACCCACATGCCCGCGCTGCTGCCCGAGGACTCGTTATAGGAAATCTCAAAGACCGACTTCTCCGAAGCTTCTATGTCCAACCCACCCAGGACATTTTCAATGTGATTGCCTGCAGAAGGCGAACCGCCAATGGTGATTTGGCTCGACGTGGAAAACGCGTCCTGAGAAATGGCTAATCCAACATTCTCAAAATAGCTGCTACGAACGGTGAACGAACCGCTTAAGAAGTAATAGTCGTAGGCAGCCGAACTGCGGGGGAAATCGCCACTGTAGTGGACGCTATTTTCTACGGTATAGCCAAAAGCACCAAGGTTGTAGGGCAGGCCTTCCGTGCGAATGCGGTCGACGCTGACATAGGTGGGATACTGGCCCGTGAAGCCCAGGACCTCGTAGATATCATTTAAGGGTGAGCCCGCATACACGTAAGGTTGAGTGGGTGGTATAGCGGTAGCCTTGATGGTTAAGTCCGAGACGCTAATGTTGCCCTCCACAAACTCGAACAAGCTGGGCCAGATACAAGTTGTGAGGTTGGGCTGGCACGAAGCCACGGTCTGGTCCGGCCAGTTGACAGGTAGATTGGGAAGGGCCTCGATGGTCGTGCTGTCGATACCCGCACCCTTGAAACTTCCTTGAAAGTTGTAAACGACGACTTGCGTGGTTCGGTATGTTCCAGCGGCCAACTGCACGGTGCAGCCCGGACCGTACTTCACGCACGCATTCAGCGCCCTTTGGATGCTAGCTGTGTCGTCTGCGCCGTTCGGTGGCGGGACGTTCACTGTGTGACCGCCGGCCCAGACAGTGGCAGGCAGAAGCAGGACTAATCCCAAAATGCCCCAGAGAACAGCAACTCCGAGGCCTACACGTTTTACTCGGTAGTCTATGTTGGACATGCAGCTTTCTCCTCTCGCTAATAATTTGTCGCGTCTCCCGAGAATTCAGGTCATTCGCCTCAGGGGATGCGTCTCAAGCGGGAACTGCTCTTCCAGAGCCAGGAGCCACGAGCGCCACCATCGTGCTGCAACCCGGGCTTCACGGCAATGCACGGCGTGTCACCTGTGAGTCAACTGCAAGTCCACTGGGCAGTAGGTGGGTTGGAATCCTGCGTGTTGGCTGGTGCGAGGGTGTGTCGCATATCCTTGAATCTAGAGCAGATGCCGCGCTGCTAGCGCGTTCCGTCACATTGGGATGTGAGTTCAATCACTGATTCACCTTGAATTTTCCTCTTACGGTGCCGATACCGCCTGGCGACAGCGGACCGTACAGTGCCTCAGATTCTCTTCAGTTCATTAACCGTGCCGACGAATCGGAAGTAAGATTGGACGTTGTCCCAAAGCGTAGGGTGTGGTTGTTAGAATCTGTGGAGCGAAAGGGAAGGCGGCCAACGCCTCGTGCCAGTTCCGGCTACAACACGCCGGCAAGTTCGGTTCGGACCGTTCACGGTCGACCTTGTCTCGCGGGAATTGCGCAAAGAGGACAGCAAGGTCCCACTCCAAGGTCTGCCCTTCCAAATTCTCACTATTCTTGTGGACCAGCCCGGGGAGTGGATTACCCGCGAGGAACTCCGCCAGCGGCTCTGGCACGCCGACACCTTCGTAGATTTCGACCACTCCATCAACACCGCCATCGGGAAGCTGCGGAGAGCGCTTGGGGATGACCCTGAGAAGCCTCGCTACATAGAAACTCTGCCGCGCCACGGCTACCGGCTGATTGCTGAGGTGAAGGATGGGCAGCCGCAGCAAGACTCCAAGGCGGTGAAGCAGAAGCTCTGGAAGATGGTTGTCCCATCGGCAGTTCTGCTGGTCGGGCTGATCGCGGGCTGGCTTCTCTATCCGCGCCGCCAAGTCAGAGCGCTGACGGACAAGGACACCATTGTTCTTTCCGATTTCGACAACAAGACGGGCGATGCGGTATTCGACGATACGTTGAAGCAGGGGCTGTCGGTACAGCTTGAGCAATCGCCCTTTCTCGCGCTGGTGTCCGACAGCAAGGTGAATAAGATATTGAAACTGATGGGGCGTCCCGCCGGTGACCGGTTGACGCCGGAGGTCACGCGCGAGGTCTGCCAGCGCACCGGCAGCAAGGCGATGCTAACCGGCTCGATCGCTGGATTGGGCGGCCAGTACGTGATTGGTCTGAAGGCAGTGAACTGCTACACGGGCGACGTGCTGGCGCAAGCGCAGGAGCAGGCGGCGGGCAAGGAAGCGGTGCTCAAGGCTCTGGACACGACGGCAGTCAGTATGCGCAGCAAGTTGGGTGAGTCGCTTAGTTCGGTGCAGAAATACGCCACGCCGCTGTCGGAAGCGACCACGCCATCGCTGGAGGCGCTGAAAGCCTACAGCTTGGGACGGAAGACGTTCTATACGAAAGGGGAGACCGCCTCTCTGCCTTTCTACAAGCGGGCGGTAGAACTCGACCCGAATTTTGCCATGACGTACTCCGCGATGGCGAGTGTTTACTACGACCTCAACGAAATTGGATTGATGGCCGAAAATCAACGCAAGGCCTACGACCTGCGGGAGAAGGTGAGCGAATGGGAGAAGTTCTTGATCGAAGGACAGAGGTACCTTTTCGTGACCGGAGAGTTGGAGAAGGCGGCGCAGATTTTTGAACTTTGGCGGCAGACCTACCCGAGAGACGATATCCCTTGCAGAGGCCTAGGGGTCATTTCGACTAATCTTGGAAACTGGGAAAAGGCATTGGAGGAAGGGCGACAGGCGTTGCGTCTGGAGCCAAATAATGTGAACAACTATGCAAACCTCGGCTTTTTCTACACGGCCCTCAACCGACTGGATGAGGCGGAGGCAGTATACAAACAGGCAGAGGAGCGCAAGCTGGAGGGCGAGTTTCTGTTCGTGGACCGCTACGGGTTGGCGTTTCTGAAGAACGACACGGCGCAGATGGAGCAGTTGGTCTCAGCCGCCATGGGAAAGCCGGGCGCGGAAGACCTGCTGTTAGCCACGCAAGCGGACACGGAAGGTTGGTACGGCAAGCTTAAGAATGCGCACAAGCTGACCATGCGAGCGATGGATTCCGCCCAGCACAACGACGCAAAAGAGAGTGCCGCAGCATTTCAGGCAGCGGCGGCGCTGCGCGATGTGGAATCGGGAAACCGGAAGCAGGCACGTGCCGACGCCAATGCAGCGTTGAAGCTGGCGCCGAATCGCTCTGTGCATGTTGTGGCGGCGCTGGCCCTGGCGCGGGCAGGTGATACAGCAGAGGCGGAGAAGCTGGCGGCTGAACTCGACAAAACATTCCCGCTGGACACGCTGGTGCAGAGATATTGGCTGCCCACGATCCGGGCGGCGGTCACCCTGGAGCGCAAGGACCCGAACCGTGCTATCGAACTATTGCAGGTGGCGAGTCCGATCGAGTTTGGCGAACCCACAAACCTCACGATATTCCTTTGCCCCGCTTATTTGCGTGGAGAAGCCTATCTCATGCTCCACGACGGCAGCCGGGCGGCAGCGGAATTTCAGAAATTCATTGATCACCGGGGATTGGTGATGAACTTTCCATGGGGCGCGTTGGCCCGCCTCGGCCTGGCACGCTCTTATGCCATGCAGGGTGATACCGCCAAAGCCCGCACTGCCTATCAGGATTTCCTCACCCTCTGGAAAGACGCCGACCCTGATGTTCCCATCCTGAAAGAAGCCAAAGCCGAGTACGCTAAGCTGAAATGAAAACTCGCCCAGACTTCGTTAGTGCCGTGCGATCCTGCGCGTTCCACAAGGTATACGCTACTGACCACCGTGAACCTGAATTTCCCGACCAATCGAATCATTCACTTGCGGCTGCTGCGGAAACACCCTTCTTGACCAGTGGGTGAACAAGGGTTTAGGAAAGCCTGAAATGGCGGGACTTGGGTTCCCGACCCCATTTACAACGCCCTCGTCGCCTGCTTGCGGCAAAGTCCGAAGGGAGCCCCAGCCTCACTCACGAGCGGGTCAATGAGCGTTATGGGGATTTAGCAACAACGACGACGGGCTTTGCCGCGTAACTCACGACCGCACATCGAGATGTGACCCTTTTCACTGACAGGACGCGCCCCTTCGTGTGCCATTGATATGTCTCGCCTGCCCCGAAGAACTGCTCCCGCCGTTGATAAACGGCATCCCCGCAGGTGATGGGAACTCTCTATGGCCAGCCGAGCGTCAGGCCAAGATTTACGCGTCGGCCTTGAACTGGGCCACTACCGCACCGTCGAGAAGATCGGCGGCGGCGGCATGGGGATTGTCTACAAGGCTGAGGACGTAACCCTCCACCGATTTGTCGCGCTGAAGTTTCTGCCCGAGGAAGTGGCCAAAGACGCCCAAGCCTTGGCTCGCTTCCAGCGAGAAGCTCAAGCTGCTTCTGCACTGAATCATCCCAATATCTGCACGATTCATGAAATCGGGCAGCGGGATGGTCAGCCCTTCATCGTCATGGAGTTTCTGGACGGGCTGACGCTGAAGTACCGGATTGCGGGCCGTCCGCTGGAAATGGAGACTCTGTTGTCGCTCGCCATCGAGATCGCGGACGCACTGGATGCGGCTCATGACGCTGGTATCGTCCACCGAGACATCAAGCCTGCCAATATCTTCGTCACCAAGCGCGGCCACGCCAAAATGCTCGATTTCGGTTTGGCGAAAGTCGTGACTGCCACGAGTTCTGCGAGCCAGATAGCAGCAGCCTGCACCCAGACCGGATCAATGGACGAACAACACTTAACCAGTCCGGGGACGGCTTTGGGGACGGTTGCCTACATGTCCCCCGAACAGGTCCGCGGTAAGGAACTGGATGCCCGCACCGACCTGTTCTCCTTCGGGGCGGTGCTATATGAGATGGCGACGGGGGCGTTGCCGTTTCATGGGGGAAGCACGGGAGTAATCTTCGAGTCCATCCTGAACCGGGTACCAGTATCCCCGGTGCGACTGAATCCCGACGTGCCGCTCAAGCTGGAAGAGATCATCAACAAGGCTCTTGAGAAAGACCGCAACCTGCGCTATCAGCACGCAGCTGACATGCGAACAGACTTGCAACGGCTGAAGCGGGACTCCGAGAGCGGGCGGAGTGCGGTGACAGGCTCAGGCATGGTGGCGGTGCAAGCGGCTCGATTTGGGAAGCTCTGGAAGATTGCGGTTCCCGTCCTGCTGGTCGCCTTGTTGATCGCAGGCGGGCTTTACTATCGGTCGCATCAGCAAACCAATCGCCTGACCGATAAGGACACCATCGTCATCGCCGATTTCGACAACAAGACGGGTGATGCCGTATTCGACGACACGCTTCGGCAGGGGCTGACGGTGCAGCTGGAACAATCACCCTTCCTCAGCATCGTCGCTGAGCAGGCCATCCAGCAGACCTTGCGCCTGATGGGGCATCCAGCAGAGACGAAGCTCACGCCTGAGATTTCGCGGGAAATTTGCCAACGGATAGGGAGCAAGGCCGTCATCGATGGCTCAATTGCACAGATTGGCACGCAGTACCTCCTGACCGCCAAGGCGGTCAACTGCGTAAGCGGGGAATCGCTGGCGAGCACGGAAGCACAGGCGAGCGACAAGAACCATGTGCTCGATGCTCTGGGAAAGACATCTTCGGAAATTCGGAGCAAACTGGGCGAATCGCTGAGCATGGTGCAAAAATTCGATGCGCCGCTTGAGCAGGCCACCACTTCGTCGCTCGAAGCCTTGCAGGCCTACAGCCTCGGACGGAAGACGTTGAGTGGAAGTGACAATTCTGCTGCCGCGCCCTTGTTCCAGCGGGCCATCCGCTTGGACCCGAACTTCGCCATGGCTTATGCTTCGCTCGGGGCCGTTTATCACAATCTCGGGGAAACCAGCCTAGCCACTGAGAACACAAAGAAGGCCTACGAGCTGCGCGAGCACGTCAGTGAGCCGGAGAAGTTCTACATTGAGTCTCACTACTACCAGTCTGTCACCGGCAACCTAGAAAAGGCGCGCCAAGTCTGTGAACTGTGGGCGCGGACCTATCCGCGAGTTGCTGTGCCGCACAACCTCCTCGGTGGCTTCTATGAGTACCTCGGCCAATATGACAAAGCCCTAGAGCAACATCGCGAGGACCTCCGCCTGATGATGTCCGGTATGGGTTATGCCGTCCTCGTTTATGAATATATAGAGCTGAATCGGTTGGAGGAGGCCCGGTTCACGGCCAAAGAAGCGCAGGCGAAAAACCTCGATTCTCCTGATCTGCGTCTTGACCTGTACGCGCTTGCCTTCTTGCAGAACGACAAGGAAGGTATGACGAAGCAGGTAGACTGGGCGGCGGGCAAGCCAGGAATCGAAGACATTCTGTTGTCCTTCGAAGCCAATACAGCCGCCTATTCCGGGCGGCTTAGGAAAGCCCGAGAGTTTTCCCGCTGGGCGGTGGATTCGGCCGAGCGGGCGGAAGAGAAGGAAGTGGCGGCCAGCCACGAAGCAGACGCGGCCGTGCGGGAAGCGCTCTTCGGAAATGCCACTGAAGCCCGGCAGCGGGCTGCGGGGGTGCTCGCCCTTTCGACCGGCAGGGATGTGGAGTATGCGGCGGCGCTTGCGCTCGCCTTGGCTGGAGATGTGGGTCGGGCCCGGACGCTGGCGGATGATTTGGCCAAGCGCTTCCCAGAGGATACGTTCGTGTGGTTCGGGTACCTCCCAACGATTCACGCCCAGCTAGCGCTCGACCGCAATGACGCCTCAAAGGCCACCGAAGCTCTTCAGGCCGCCGCTCCCTACGAGCTGGGGTACTCATTCGCGCTATATCCAGCCTACGTGCGTGGGGCGGCGTACCTGGCCGGTCAGCATGGCAGCGAAGCGGCAGTGGAGTTCCAGAAAATCCTTGACCACCGGGGGATTGTTGGGAACTCACCTATCAGTGCACTCGCGCTTCTCCAAATCGGTAGAGCCTATGCCATGCAAGGCGACACCGCCAAAGCCCGCACTGCCTATCAGGATTTCCTCACCCTCTGGAAAGACGCCGACCCTGATGTTCCCATCCTGAAAGAAGCCAAAGCCGAGTACGCTAAGCTGAAATAAGCAGGAAAAGTCCCGCCTCGACGCTTGCTGTTTGCCGAGTTTGCCGATGGTTTACGAAACCAGGCGATAACGCTCATTGACAACGTGAGTGTCCTTGCACCTTCCGAGGGCATCCTCTCGAAAGCAGCTACCTGAGCAGCAGCCATGCGAGCGATCAGCACGCACTGGCGACCCGAGTCCAATACTCAGTTTTCGCGGGAATGTTTGAATTTATGCGGGCGGCGGGTGAAACACATGCACAGAAGCACGACAAAGGCGACATAGAGCCCGATGCCGAATCCGATTTCATGAGCGGTCTCATCCGATGGCGATTCCTGATGCCGTAGCTTCTGGGCAAGGTCGGCTTTCTCCTGAGCCGCATAGCTGGCGAACGCTGCGTCCTTGCCATAGATGCCGTTGACGTGAGCGGCGGCGATCCAGAATTCAGGCGTAGCCGTGGCATACAGAGCTTTCACCGCCGCGTCCTGATTATTCGTCATCTGCGGGGCGATGGCGTCATAGAAGATCGAGTCGTTGCGGGGCACAAAATCCGCATCCGTGCAGTTCGCACCGACCAAACACATGCCCGTGTACCAGTTGCCCTGAAAGTCCGCAGGAACCGTCCGCTCATAGTCCGTGCTCTTCAAGAACGACATCAGCACGACGGGAGCATTCGGCATAGTGGGAAGGTGGTTGAAGTCCCCCTTCGCCTCTTGCAAACGCTCGGTCAAGCCCACCATGTTGCACGAGGCGGCAATGCAAGCCGACTGGAACGCATCGCTCTTTTCTTCCATCCAATTGTCGGCGAACATGGTGCGCTTCTTGAGGTCCTTGCTGGTAGAGGGGCAGCCCCACACTAGCTCCGTCATGTCGGTATTGAGGAACCTAGTACCACGCGTCACAACAACTGGATGGGTGGTCTTGCTCGCGAAGGAAACGCGATAGACCGACTCCTGTGCGACAAAGTTCTTCGTCCATTCCGCACGGTTGTCGTGAGCGGTCATCAACCAAACGGTGAGGGCGATGAAAGCCGCCAAGATGAAGAGGCCGACGTAAACGAACATCTTGAAGATGCCCACAAGCACGTGCAGTGGGTACGTGATCCATGCGGCATCGTCGATCATCCGCTCTAACTGCCTCGTTGATGTGCTGGAGAGCCCTAGATTGTTGGTGTTCGCACCCATAAAAGCTGAAAGCGTTCCACGATCTACTCCTGAATGAAAAGTCGCCCGCGAATCGCCACGTGGTCGCCCTTTTTTGGAGTTCTGTCACGTTCGCGTCGGTCGTAATACCCTTTGCTCCTCTCGATCAGGTAATCGAGGCCGGCGGGGTCAAAGCCAGAACGCTTGCCCCATAGAGAACGAGTCTGGTCGTTGTCGAGGGCGAAGATGTCGCTACCGTAGAGGGTCAAAGCTTGAAGCCGAGACCAAATTTCCGCCAGCGTGAACGGCAGGGCGTCCACCGAC
>Ga0187890_10003763_pt1 | contig 10382 bp, 10 predicted proteins | sample June2016WEW_21_1_FD_133005 | JGI IMG/M metagenome (GOLD analysis project Ga0187890, IMG submission 133005) | Peatland microbial communities from SPRUCE experiment site at the Marcell Experimental Forest, Minnesota, USA - June2016WEW_21_10 | ecosystem: Environmental > Terrestrial > Soil >...
ATTTATGGTACACCCATCCCCGATGGAACGTTCGCCGGGCGCGCGGCTCTACTCGCGCGCGGCCCAGGGATCATAGGTCCCTGAGCTCCAGGTGTGGCCTTCGGGATCTTTCACGGCAAACTCCCGGCTGCCGTACGGTGTGTCTTGGAGCGGGCGGATGATGGCGGCTCCGGCGGCCACGGCGCGGGCATGCACCGCATTGGCGTCGGCGACCACAATGTAAGCGCTGCGGGTCTCGATGCCGCCCAAATCGGCGGGGGATTTGAAGCTGCGGCCGAAGTCGTCGTCCTTTTGAGAGCCAAGCATGATCATGCCGCCGCCGAGTGAGAGTTCGGCGTGGCCGATGGTCCCATCTTCGCCTTCATAAACGGCATGGCGAGTGAAGCCGAAGACGTGGCAGAGCCAGTCGATGGCGCCTGGGGCATTGCGGTAACGCAGGGCGGGGATGACGGTGCTGCGGGATGCGGGCATGGGAACCTCCAGGTTTCCGACGGCAGGGTAGCGCAGAATCTCCCTCGATGGCAATAGGGAACAACTGCGGCTCAATCCGGTATTCTTGGCCTCATGCGATTGCCGGCGGGCGATTCGGAACTGGTGCGGTTTGTGGACGCGGCCCTGGACGATGTGGCGCGGCGGGCGGGGAAGTGGTTGGTCTGCCGCCTGGGCTGCACGCAGTGCTGTTATGGGGCCTTTGCGATCAGTCCGCTGGATGCTCTGCGCTTGCGGGCCGGCATGGAAGCGCTCAAGAGCGCGGAGCCGGCTTTGGCAGCCGGGATTGTCCGGCGGGCGCAAAACTGGATTGCCGAGCACGGGGCCGAATTTCCCGGCGATGCCGAGACCGGGCTGCTGGGCGATTCCAAGCGCGACCGGGAGCGTTTTGAGGAGTTTGCCAACGAAGCGGCTTGCCCGGCGCTCGATCCGGCGGCCGGGCGCTGCGATGTGTACGCCTGGAGGCCAATGACCTGCAGGGTCTTTGGTCCCCCCATTCGCATGGAAGCCGAGGCGGGCGACGGCCTGGCGCTAGGCCACTGCGAACTTTGCTTCGCGGGAGCGAGCGAAGCTGAGGTTGCGCGATGCGAGATGCCGGTTCCGCATGAGTTGGAGGCGGGGCTGCTGGATGAGATTGGCGTCAAGGGCGAGACGGTGGTGGCGTTTGCGCTGCTGCGATAAGGAGGGTCGCGGGTTCGCGATAGACTGAGGATTGGACAGCCTGATGCCAATGCGCCCCTGCTGGGTTGAGGTTTGCACTCGTTGCCTAGAGGGAAACTACCGATTGCTCATGAGCCTTGCCTCGGGTCAGGCGGAGTTGCTGGCCATTGTCAAGGCCGACGCTTATGGGCACTCCCTGGATCTCTGCGCTCCGGCCGCGGTGCGCGCGGGAGCCCGGTGGCTGGGCGTAACCAGCGTGGAAGAGGGCGTGGCGGCGCGTGCCCTGTGTTCCGAGTCCAGGATTCTGGTGATTGGCGGGGTCTTTGCAGGCCAAGGCCCGTCGGTGATCGAGCGCAAGCTGACGGCGGTGGTTTGGGAGCCGGATCAAGTGGACGAGCTTGAAGGCGCCGCGCGATGGGCTGGAGCGGCAACCGGTTCGGTCCCGGTGCATCTTGAAATCGATACCGGGATGAGCCGGCAGGGCGTAAGCCCGGATGGCCTTGCTCCGCTTCTGGCGCGGCTGGCTCCAGGGTCGCCGCTCAGGCTCGAAGGCGTGATGACTCACCTGTTTGCCGCCGACGAGGCCGGCGGCCGGGTGACCGGGGAGCAGCTTGCATGGTTGGATCGGGCGCTCGAACAGATTGAGGCTTTCGGACTGTACCCGGACTGGCTGAACGTGGGCAACTCCGCCGCGTTGCTTTCCGGCGAGGCGGGCAGGATAGCGGCTTTGGCCGGTCGCCACGGGATGAAGGCAATGCTCAGGCCGGGACTGGCGCTCTACGGTTTGACGCCCCGCTTCGAACCCTGCTTCGCGCCGGGGACGGAACCCCAAGGCGTGGCTGCGGCGCTCGCCGCCTTGCAGCCGGTGATGAGCTGGAAGACCCGGGTGGTGGGCGTGCGCGCGGTTCCGGCCGGAGCGGTAGTGGGCTATAACGGCGCCTTTGTGGCTACGGAGCCGATGCGGCTGGCGCTCGTGGCCGCGGGTTACGCCGACGGGCTCGACCGGCGGCTGGGCAACCGCTTCAGCCTGCTGGTGCGCGGCCAGCGAGCGCCCCTTGTGGGCCGCGTCAGCATGGACCAGGCGGTGCTCGACGTGACAGAGATTGCCGGGGTCGAAGCCGGGGACGAAGTGGTGATCCTGGGAAGCCAGGGCGGCGAGACGATTACCGCCTTCGACCACGCCGAGGCGGCGGGGACGATTCCGTGGGAGGTCTTTACGCGGATTGGGGCGCGGGTGCGGCGGGTTGCGGCTTAATACCCATTTGTCATTTTCATATTTCGCTCGCGACCAAGCGGCGGATCACACATGCCGAGCGGGCGGCCATGCACACGGAACCGTGAGCGGCTGCCATTCAGGGGCTCATTTTAGCTAGCGGCTGCAGCCACCGACCAGTTTTCCCGGCTGCGGCTGTTGAGCGCTCTGGAGCAGCCCTGGAATCTTGCTCGTCAGCGTGGGCGCCTCGTAATTAAAGAAGACTCCCGAGCAGGCAAGATTCCCATTCAGGCGGAACAGCGCATAGGTTCCAACGGCCCCGCCGCTGTAACTGGTCTTTGTGCCCAGTATAGTGTTTCCAGACTTCAGCAGAGTCCCACCGGATTCCAGCGCCTTGAGCGAGAGCACATACCAGATGCCATTGGCGCCGGATCTGGCGTCGGGCGAAGCCGAGTCGAGCTCTTGCGCCAAGCCGTCGGCTCTAAGAATGGCGTTCAGATGAGAGATCACAGGCCCTGGTGGACCAGCCGAGGCGCCCTCCTGTTGCTTTGGCGCAGGAGGGGTTTCGGGCTCGGTCAGCGATTTCAGGAAGATGTCGATTGCATCTGTAATTGCCTTCTTTTCGGCCTCTGCCTGCAGGTCCATCTCTTTTCTCCCCGGGGGACATTCTTCAGCGGCTGCTCCCGGGACGACGCTCCGGATCTCCTCTGTCTTTTCCGGCGCAACCGGGGTCAGGCACCCGCGCGCCTTGATGAGGGCAAAGTACTTCGAAAGAAACGGGGAGCGAGTCACGTCGATCGTGGTCAGTGAAAGCGGCATATAGGTATCCGGGATGACGACATCGATTCCAAGCGCTCTCAAGTGCCCTGCCACGTCATTCACAAGGGTCCGATCCAGGATGTTTCCTTCCAGCGGAGAAGTTTCTGCGCTGGCGGAAAGCAATGACTGCGCAATAGAGACTGCCTGGCTCTCTGGGAATATGGATAGAATCTGGGACTCCACAGACGAGGACGACCCTCTCTCTATTGGACCTTTAGGACAGTAGCGATTGGCACGCAGCGTGAGCATGTCCATCGTGGAGATGTCCGTGCGCCAGAGCTGAAATTCAGCAAGGGCGCCGGACCGTGACGAGACGGCCACCACACCGATGGGCGGACCTGCGATAGCTTGCGGTGTGCATTTATCGTCGGCAGCGCCCACGTTCCGTGCGATGCCACAAGCAACCGCCGCGCCTTCGGAGTCCATTGCCGTGTAGGTCAGCATCTCCGATTCGATCGCAAATTCCGTTGGGTTCCGGGAAGTTGCGCTGTCGTCCTGCCCGGCTTTTGACTGATCCGATTTCTTCGAGGACTGGCCAAGGGCCACGGTACCCAACGTCAACGCCGCGATGAGCACTAAAGCCGGGGATCGCAGCATCCAAAACAACTTGAGCAAGGCACTCATTGCGCATCTCCAATCTGAATGAAGGGAGCCCCGATCTTTGGATGCCGCCTGAACACGGTGACGCTCTGCTCTTAGCCGTTGTCCCGGTTGATTCCGTTGATCAAAAGCGATCATACCACCACACCAGAGACGGGTGGAGACCGGAATCTCCATTTTGCGATCCTGGTTGCTAGCGGGTCTACAACCGGTTCCAACGGATCCTAGTCAATGAGGAGAAGGTTCTGCGCGAGCAACTGCCTGGCTATTCCGAGTACTGCCGGCGCACGCGCTTTCGGCTGGCTCCTTTCGTCTGGTAGAACCTCTGGGGGGCCTCGCCGCTATACGCGCATAACGGAATAGGCGCGAGGGGAAAGCCTCCCGCGCCTATTCCGTTTCATTGCTTTTGGCTTGTTGACGGTCCTATTGTGTGACCGGTTGCGCGGGCGGCGCCTTGGGCGCTTTCAGATGAGGCGCGTTGGGCTCGGCTTCGGCGGCTGGCGCGGGCGGCATGGCCGGGAAGGCCGAGCCTTTCTTTATGCGCAGGTCGCCGTTGTCGGTGCTGAGGATGATCCTCGATCCGCCGGAGCCGATCTTCCCGCTGACCGTCTTGTTCTCGTCGCCGCCGATCGGCAGCCCATACTCCGTGAAGATATCGCCATTGCGCGTGCGGCCGTCCACGGTGGCCGAGGCGCTGGGCGACAACGTCACTTCGACGTCGCCTTTGCTGTTCTTGGCATCCACGCTGAAGTTCCCTGCCGGCTCGACGGCGATGCGGCCGTCGCGGTCTTCGACGGAGGTGTCACCGTAGATTTGGCTCAGGTCCACGTCCTTGGAGTGAGTTACCACGCGGACTTGTCCTTTGGCTTCGGTGACACGCAGGTCATCGGAGTTGAGGGTCAGGTCGCCGGGCAACTCGGCCACTTGCAGGTCGGTCACCGAGGTGTGCAGATGCACCGGCCCGGAGACGTTCTCCAGATGCACATCGCCGAGGATCTCGCCGCTCTGCGTAACCTTGCCCTTGATCTCGGAGAGGGTGAAATCGTTCATGTCTCCGTCGGTGGTGAGGTCGCCGTCCACCTGGTGGGCCGAGAAGTCGTGCTTGCCGTTGGACAAGTGCGCCTGGATGGAGCCGTTGATATCGCTCAGATGCACGTCTCCCTGCGCGGCGGTAACGCCGATGCCGGCGCCCAGGCCGGCGGCCATCACGTCGCCCTTGCCGGAGCTGACCGTAACCCTTGCGGACTTGGGAACGGTAACGGTGAGATTGATGCGTCCGCTCGAGTTGCTTTCGGACTTGACGAGCACCGCGCTGCCGCTGACGGTTACGTGCGCCGCCTCGGCGTCGAAGATCTTCTTGGCTTCCGCATCCGAGTCGGCATAGGCCATTTCGTGGGCTTGCACCTGGACGATCGACCCGTCGCCCGCCGTGATGCTGACGTCGCCGCGCGGATTCTGAATCTCGATGGCGGCGTTAGCGGGAATCTGCGAAGTCAGGATCCGCTGGTCGCTGTTATGCTCGGGCAGTCCGAAGATGTTGAAGAAGTCGTCGCCCTGGTCGCCCCAATGGGAGTGGAACGGGCCCCAGAAGTTGTTCCATCCGGCGGCGCCAAAGCCCACGAAAGCGAACACGATGAGGATGCCGACAAGACTGCCGCAGCGGCGAACGGGAGCCTCGCGCCGGAGATCGAGCGCCCACTCGCCCAGCAGAGCCAGCCCGGCGCCGATAAGCAGCAGAGGCCACCAGTGGCCATACCAGGCCCAGAATTCGCCGGCGGCGATGCGGCCCGTGGCCAACATCAGGGCGACGACGCCGATGCCGATCAGGATGATGGGGCCGACGACCGAGGGAACGCGCGGTCCATAGGCGGCTACGTAGTTTGCCTTCCAGGCGTGATTCTGGGCCTTCCAGGCATCGCGCTGGGCCTTCCAGGCGGCCCGCTGCTGCGCTCGGTAGACGCGCCACTGGGTCTTGGGATCGTAAGGCGGATACGGGGGCGGCGCGCCGCCGCCCGGAGGCGGAGTTGGGGGTATGCTGCTCATGATTGGCCTCCATTGAGATCACTCCCGAACTCTTCCGAGTCGGCAGGGATAGTGGCCGGGGGTTCCGGCGCGGGGTTTTGCGGAGCGTCCGCAACCGCATTGGGATCGACCGTGCCGGCATAGGGTACGCCGGGGTAGGGCTGGCCTCCCGGATAAGGGCCACAGAACGGACCCGGATACGCACCCGGCGGATAGCCTCCTTCGGCGGCCAAAGCGGCGCGCTCGGCAAGCATGAATACCCCGATCATGATCAGCAGAAGCGGCCAGAACAAATGCCAAAAGTGCGCGATCAAGCCCATCTGATTAAGCAGTGCGATCACGCCCGCAAGCAGAAGAAAGGCTGGGAAGCGCAGGCGGCGAATCTGGATATAACGGCTCATTTGGAACCTCCTTGTGAATCGCCAACGCGGCGAACGATCAGCCAGACGCCCAACCCGATCAGGGCCAACGGCCAGAAAAAGTCCTTGAGGCGGCCGTTGAAGATATCCAACTGGTCCAGCAGAAACAGCAAACCCAACCCAATCAGCAGGATTGCGAAAACCGGTTCCCTGCGCCGCCAGAACACGGGGTGCCAATACTGGGGCGCGCCCGGCGGAATCGCTGGATCGACGATGCCCGCCGCGGGCGGCGCGAACGGAGCCTGGTAGCCAACCTGTTGATACGGCGGCTGATAGGCTCCAGCGTATGGACCCTGCCCGGCTGCACCCGGCGAATTGGGGCCAGGATTCACTGCGCCTGGATTCGCCTGTGGCGAACCCGCGCCGGGTGGGTCCGGATACCGCGGCCGTCCGCCCAGATTCAGCCAGTTGGTCACTTCGTTCAATCCCAGGGGATCGGGCAGGGGCTGGCCGTCGCGCAGCGCCTTGGCGGTGTGGAAGGCTTCAAAGGACTGATACATGCACCACGCGGCAATAAAGATGCCGAAAATCCCGTGGTACTCGGCGATGCTGACCAGCACCACAAAAACGAGCACGTGGACCAATCCCTTGAAGAACTGTCCGTTGTACATGGCGCCCACGCCGGGAATGAGCCCCAGCACGCCGGCTGTCGAGGGATTGGGCCCGCTCGGAGGGGCCACGAAAGGCTGTTGAAAGTTCTGCCAGGCGCTGGTGCAGGTGTCGCAGAGAATCTGTCCTCCAGCCGCGTTGCGCACGCAGCCGGCGCAGAGTGCCTTGCCGCAGTTCTGGCAATAAGCCGCCGCGGTTACACCGCTGTGATTTACGCAATCCATACTGTGCTCCTTTCCCGTACTGCCCTTGCGGAGCCGCCGGAAAGCGCGGGCCAAGCCTGAAACGCCGGGGAAGTCGGCGTCAGGGAGGTTTCATAAAAGTCGGTGGAATCGTCGAGAGCCGGCCCTGCGACCGGATTGCCCGACTGCTGGGGAGCCTCCGCCGGGGAGCCTCCGTGCTTGAGGCCGGGGCCTTGCTTGGATTCGCCCGGCGCGGCCTCGTTCGGCGTCTGCCGGGTGTCGTTCTCTTCGACCTGTGTCGCCCGGCGCAGCTCCCGCATCCCCGACTGAACCTCATAAACAAAGTGCGAATGGTCGTAGTAGCGGACGATCGGAGTGGAGGCCATGGTCAAGCGCCGCTCCATGAACGAGCGCACCGCGGCGGGGCGCAGGTTGGCGAGGCGCAGGTTGCTCAAGCGGACGTTGGTCACCGACAGCGTGACGGAGATGGAAAAGAAGGCCATCGCCGCTGTCATCAGAAGTCGGGGCTCGGCAAAACGGCGAACGTTGCCGACAAAGCCGGGACGCTGCCAGGCGGGAATGAAAACCGGGGCGGAGCGAACAGGCATCGGCAATACGCTGCCGCCGCCCGCCGCGAGCGTGTAGCCTTCCACCTGCCCCGGACCAGTCCGCGCAAGTATCTTGTCCAATAGCCCGGCGGGAACCTCCGGCTCGGTCGAGAGAAAATCCAGCCACTCGCGGCCTCGCCGGGCATCTTCAAACAGCCCCGCGCAGGCCGGGCAGACAGCCATGTGCGCGGTGAATACCGCTTCGTCGCCGGGCTTGAGTTGCCCGTCCAGCGCATCGGCCAACAATGTCTCCCATTGCCCGCAGGCCGGAGAACCCGGAATGAATGTGCGCTCTGCCATTTACATCACCTCCCGTTTATTACGTTCCAGCAGGCGCGCAAGTTCCGCGCGCCCTCTGCTGATGCGGGACTTTACCGTCCCTTCGGGAATGCCCAGCACCTGGGCGATCTCCTTGTAGTCCATATCCTGCAAATCCCTCAGAATGACCGCCTCGCGCAGATCCACCGAGACTCGCGCCAAGGCGTTCTGCACCATCTTTGCCAACTCCTTCTGAGCCGCCGACTCGTGCGGCGACGGACCGCTGGCCGTGAGCCGGTCCACGGGCTTCAGCTCCTCCGCCGACTCCCAGCCCTCATCGAGCGAACCGGTCGAGCGCAGGTTGCGGGTTCGCCGGAAGTTGTCCACCAGCAGGTTACGGGCCAGGGTTGTGATCCACACCTGAAGGCTGCCGCGCACGGTATCGAACCTGGCCAGGTTCGAATAGATCTTCAGGAAGACCTCCTGGGTCAGATCCTCGGCGTCGGCCGGATTGCCGCTGAAGCGGTAGCAGAGCCCGTAGACACGGCGATGGTGGGTGCGCACCAGTTCGGCCCAGGCGCCGGAATCCCCGTCCATGCAGCGGCGGACGACGTGTGACCAGTCGGTCTCCAGAGGATTTACCTCCACGCGCGCCAGGTGGGCGGCTGCCGGAATGGCCTGGCTGCCCGGTGCGCGACCGGCGGCGGACGTCCTTGGGGCGTCAATCTCCGGCGCCTCCATGGTAAGCTGCGCCGCCCTGCCCGGCGACAGGCCTTTGCCGCTGGGGCGGCTGGGCACCGATGCCAGCCACATCCCGCTCCAGCTTAATGTACCCACGCATTGCATAGTTTGCTAATACGCCGGATCTTCCCGATTAGTTCCCAGGCGAGGAGCTGCGGCTCGGCCTTGGGGAGCAGGCGTGCGCCGGAAAGAAGCCGGGGGCGATCCTTGTGACCACGCGCGAGGCGCAGCAGACTCATCGCCGTCGAGTCGTGGGCTCCGTTAACGAATTCGGAGGCGGCGGACCTGGGCTCCACCCTGGAGCCGTTCCAGAAAGCCAAAGGGATCGTCATCGACGCGCGGATAAATGGCGAATCGGACCGGAAGCCGCGCGCGGCGAGTTTAGCGAAATGCTACAGATGCAACGAAAGAGGGATGGAGCATGGCCCTATTGGGGGACGGTTCAAGCGGAAAAAACGGAAGATTTGGCGGACCGCAACCCCTCTGCGCTGTTACACTTTCGACTAGCCTCGCCGGAGGAATGGCCGCGTTTCCTTGTCTAATTCCATGTCACCTGCCGGTTCGATCTCCACCCTCAACGACCTTTTTTGCCGCGTAGCCGCGGCCGGGAACCCGCGCGCCATACTCTGGCTGGACAAGTTTGGCCAATGGCAACCCATCTCCTCAGACCAGATTTACCAGCGGGTCAGGGTTTTGGCCGGGGCTTTTCTCGGCTGGGGCGCGCAAAAGGGCGACCGCATCGCACTGATCGCCGAGAACCGCTGGGAATGGGCGGTCACCGACTTCGCTACGCTGGCCATCGGAGCTGTCGATGTGCCCATCTATCCCACGCTCACCGGCGAGCAGGTGGCGGCGCTGGTGCGGGACGCCGGCTGCCGGATTGCCGTGGTTTCCACAAGCAAACAGTTCGACAAGCTGAACGCCGTCCGCGAACAGACTCAGTTGCAGCACATTTTGATCATGGATTCCGGCGCGCCGCCGGAGGGAGCCATTGCGCTCGGCGATGTACTCTCCGGCGCCGATGCGCACGGCACCGCTCACGATCCGGTCTTCGACGACCTAGTCGCCTCCGTGGAGCCGAAGGATCTGGCCACGCTGATCTACACCTCGGGAACCACCGGCGAGCCTAAGGGCGTGGCCCTCACCCACGCCAACATCGCCGCGAACCAGAACTATGCTCCCGCGGATTTCGACTTCACCCCCGCGGACGCCCTGATCTCGTTCCTGCCTCTGTCGCACATTACGGCTCGCGCGCTGGACTACATCATGTACACCTACGGGGTGCAGGTGGCCTATTGCTCGCAGTTCGACAAGCTGCCCGAAGCCATGCGCCAGATTCAGCCCACGGTTTTTGTGGGCGTGCCGCGCGTCTTCGAGAAGATTCGCCAGGAGGTGGAGCGGCGTGCAGGGCTCTCGCCAGTGAAGAAACGCCTGCTCGCCTGGGCGGTGAAGGTGGGCGCGGTACATCGCGATACGGTCTACGATGGCCGCAAGCCCTCCGCGCGGATGTGGAATCTGGCCGACAGGCTGGTCTATTCCAAGGTGCGCGAGGCCTTCGGCGGCCGGGTCAGAATCTTTGTCCCTGGCGGCGCGCCGCTGGGCATCGACACCGCGGAGTGGTTCGCGTCGGTGGGGATCGCTCTTTGGGAGGGATATGGGTTGACCGAGACCTCGCCGGTCATAGCCCTGAATACGCCCCTCAGGCACCGCATGGGCTCTGTGGGCATGCCTTTGTCCAACCTGGAGCTAAAGTTCGCCGAAG
>Ga0187890_10003769_pt1 | contig 10368 bp, 12 predicted proteins | sample June2016WEW_21_1_FD_133005 | JGI IMG/M metagenome (GOLD analysis project Ga0187890, IMG submission 133005) | Peatland microbial communities from SPRUCE experiment site at the Marcell Experimental Forest, Minnesota, USA - June2016WEW_21_10 | ecosystem: Environmental > Terrestrial > Soil >...
CTGATTTTCGAGTCTCCCGCCGTCGCTTCGATCGCGGTTCACGGCGGCGCGCCGGGGCTCCGCGACACCTGCTTGCTCGAACCCGGAATGACCGTCGAGCGGATCGACGCCTTGGTGCTTTCGGGCGGCTCCGTTTATGGCCTCGATTCCATGGGTGGAGCCGTTGCCTTTCTGCGCGAGAGCGGCCGTGGTTTTGCGGTGCGCGACATCAAAGTGCCGATCGTGCCAGGCGCCGTTCTTTTCGATCTTTTGAATGGTGGCGACAAAAATTTTGGACGTGATCCGGTCTATTGGCATTTGGGCTATCAAGCCGCGGCTTCGGCAGCAGCTGATTTTGCTCTCGGCAGCGTGGGCGCGGGCTTCGGCGCCACCACCGAAAATCTCAAGGGCGGTCTCGGCTCGGCGAGCGATGTGACCTCCAACGGTTTCCGAGTTGGCGCGCTTGTCGCGGTGAATGCGGTTGGCCGCGCGACCATCGGCGAAGGCCCGCATTTCTGGGCCGCCCCTTATGAAAAAAATGGCGAGTTCGGCGGTCTTGGCTGGCCCGCGCCATGGCCCGCCGAGGCGCTCGGCTTTCACATCAAGGGCGATGCCACGGAAAATACCACCATCGCCATCGTCGCCACTGACGCGGCGCTGACCAAACCGGAGGCCAAGCGTCTTGCCGTTATGGCGCATGATGGCATGGCGCGCGCGTTGCGCCCCTCGCATGCGCCGATGGACGGCGACACAATTTTCTCCGCCGCAACTGGCGCGGCACCGCAAGTCCCAACACTGCGTGACCAGACCGAGATCGGCCACTGCGCCGCTGATTGCTTGGCCCGCGCCATCGCGCGGGCGGTTTACGAGGCGACGCCCTTGCCTTTTCCGGATGCACTGCCAAGCTGGCACGGGCGCCATAGCCTCGACAGGATCAGTTAAGGCCGCTCATAAGCAGCTGCTCAAGCTGGGGGGAAACACATCCTATGACCTTCATCCGCATAGGCCTCGCGGCCTCGATGGCACTCTGCACGCTTCTCGCGGTTCCAGTTACGGCCCAAGAAAAAGAAAAAGACAAACAAAGCGCCACGGTTTGGACCATCCCCGACATCAACGCCTTGCCGGATGACGCACGCGGCAGGCTTGTCCGGCACGGGCGCGACCTCCTGACAATGACCTATTACTTTTTGGGACCGCACGCGCCCGATCGGGACACACGCTTCGCGGGCAACGATCTCGCCTGCAGCAATTGCCATCTCGAAGCGGGTGCGAAGAAATTCGGCTTGCCGATTTACGGGCTCGCCTCAGATTTCCCGCGCTATAGCGCACGGACCGGCGCCGATATTTCGATCGAGGACCGCATCAATTCCTGCATGACGCGGAGCATGAATGGACGCCCGCTGCCTGTGCAGTCTCCGGACATGCAAGCGCTGGCCGCTTACGTCAACTTCCTATCGACTGGAGTCACGCCCGGCGAGCAAGTTCCGGGGCATGGCGCCGGCACGATTCCGGATCTCGATCGCGCGGCGGACCCCAAGCATGGCAAGCTCGTCTATGCGCGCGCCTGTCTCGACTGCCACAACACGAACGGCCAGGGCATTGCGCGAAGCCCGCAAGCCATGAGCCTCGGTTACGCCGTTCCGCCGCTTTGGGGAGCCGACAGCTTCAACGATGGCGCCGGCATGGCAAGGCTCATCACGCTCGCCGATTTCCTTCATTCCAACATGCCGCATGGGGCCGATTACCGGAACCCTATGCTGTCAGACGAAGAGGCCTGGGATGTGGCGGCCTATGTCGAATCGCAAGTACGGCCGCATAAAGCAGGGCTTGAGCACGATTTTTTTTCGGACTTGCTCGATAAGCCGGTTGATACCGCCTACGGCCCTTACGCCGACCATTTTCCGGAGGCGCAACATAAATATGGACCGTTTCAACCGATCCGCGCCGAGATCGAACATCTGGAGGGCGAGAAGGAGAGAGCGCACTAGAATGCGCAGCCACATTTCGCGCTTGTGTACACAATTGAGTACCATATATTATGGCCGAGGGCTTTGAATGGGACGAGGACAAGCGGCAAGCCAACCTCGCGGAACGCGGCGTCGATTTCCGGCTGGCAGCCCTGATTTTTGAAAACCCGGTCATCGAAAGTGAGGATACGCGGGAAGAATACGGCGAACCGAGGTTCAGAGCCTTGGGCCATGCCGGCGATGAATATTTTCTCGTCGCCTACACATGGCGCGGGTCACGCCGCCGGATCATCAGCGCGTGGAAGGTAGGGAACAGTGGCAAGAAAGGATACGAGGCGATACTCGCAAGGCGACCTGAACGCAATGCGTGAACGTGGCGATTATGTTCCTACAAAGCAGGACGCGCCCGTGGCCGATATCGATGAGGATTTTTGGAAGAATGCCGCCGTGGTTATGCCGTCCAGCAAATCATCGGTGCATTTGCGCATTGATACTGACGTACTCGAATGGTTCAAGGCGCAGGGCAAAGGCCATCTCACGCGCATGAATGCCGTCCTGCGGTCCTATATGGCCGCGCGGAAGCATGGTCCGCAGCGGTAACCTCACCATCACAAGGCACAGGCTATCGGTCACCGGGAATTGCACGATGAAATGGGGCCGCTGCAAGCGGCCGGAAAACCGACCCTATGTCGAATCGCAGGTGCGGCCGCATAAAACAGGGCTTGAGCACGATTTTTCTTCGGACTTGCTCGATAAGCCGGTTGATACCGCCTATGGCCCCTACGCCGACAATTTTCCGGAGGCACAACATAAATATGGGCTGTTTCAGCCCATCCGCACGGAATTGGAGCGTTTGAAGGCCGAGAAAGACAAGATACAGGACAAAGCGCGATAATGGCCGCACCGGTTATGCCAAGGGATGGCATCGCACCGTCGACATTACCTCAATTTGAATTTCGGCTTCGAGCCGAAGCGGGCATGTCCCGGTGTGCAAGAATCAAGATTTTTGGAACACGCGAAAATGCTTGAAAATCGAGAAGCTTTGAGAGAGTCGTGTAATGACTGATGAGAACCGCTTTTTTGCGCTTTTCGACGGACTGGACCGACAGGGGCCGGGCAGCATTGCATCGACGCTCAACGCTTTGGCGAGCCTGCCTCCTTTGCCTCATGATGGGTTGACTGCCGATATTGGCTGCGGTTGCGGCGCGTCCACACTTCCACTTGCGGAGGCGACAGTTTGCCAGATTAAGGCATTTGACCTTCACAAACCCTTTATCGACCAACTCGAAAAAGAACTGAGGCACAGAAACTTACTAGGGCGCGTAACACCAGTTATAGCCGACATGAGCAAATTGCCTTTAGAACAGGCTTCGGTTGATCTCCTTTGGTCAGAGGGGGCGATATATATCATCGGCTTTGACCACGGGCTCGGTCTATGGAAGCGCTTCTTAAGACCAAACGGGTATGTAGCAATTACCGAACTGTCGTGGCTCAGCTCCAGTCCCTCCGAGAAAGCCAAGAGCTTTCGGACGCACGAATATCCCGGAATTCGTTCGATCACAGAGAACATTGTAGCGCTTGAAAAGAAAGGCTTTGAGCTAGTCACATCGTTTCCGCTGCCGTCGAAGGAGTTTTATGACGGATACTATGAAGTGCTGGAACAGCGGGCGCAGGCGATGAAATCGAACCGGCCCAACGACCAAGCGTAAGGGTGACTTCAGCTACGTTTTCTATGTCGCCCAGCTCCTCTGATCCGCAGCCGCAGACCTGTGCGAAATTCAAGGATTCCGCACCGCGAATCTACGTCAATCATATCAGCTACTTACAGCGTGCAGAAATCAGGGGCGAATCTCGGATCGCTGGCCGCGGCGGACATCGAACTGCGACAGTGTTCAATGGTTACCGGTTTTGCTCCGGCGGCTCCGGCATGCTAGGCCCAGCAAACCTTCCGCCCAAAGAGCCCGCTTCATGATCCCGCGCTATTCCCGTCCCGAAATGACCGCCATATGGGAGGCGCAGACACGCTTTCGCATCTGGTTCGAGATCGAGGCGCACGCCTGCGACGCCCTGGCCGAAATCGGCGTCATCCCCAAGGAAGCCGCCAAGGCGATCTGGGAAAAGGCCGGCCATGTGACCTTCGACGTGGCGCGGATCGACGCAATCGAGAAGGTCACCCATCACGACGTCATCGCCTTTTTGACTCATCTCGCGGAATTCATCGGGCCGGAGTCGCGCTTTGTGCATCAAGGCATGACGTCTTCCGACCTGCTCGACACGTGTCTCGCCGTGCAGCTCGCGCGCGCCTCCGATATTCTTTTGGCTAGCATCGACGCCTTGCTCGGCGCGTTAAAACGCCGTGCGTTCGAATATAAATTCACCCCAGTGATTGGCCGCTCGCATGGCATCCACGCGGAGCCAATGACGTTTGGGCTGAAGCTCGCGCAAGCCTATGCGGAGTTTTCGCGCGGCCGTGAGCGCCTGGTGAATGCGCGAAAAGAAATCGCGACCTGCGCAATTTCCGGCGCCGTCGGCACTTATGCGAATATCGATCCGCGCGTCGAAGCCTATGTCGCGGAAAAACTCGGGCTTGCCGTCGAGCCCGCCTCGACGCAAATCATTCCGCGCGATCGCCACGCGATGTTCTTCGCGACGCTGGGCGTCATTGCCTCCTCGATGGAGCGGCTTGCCACCGAAATCCGGCATATGCAGCGAACCGAAGTACTGGAAGCGGAAGAGTTTTTCGCGGAAGGGCAGAAAGGCTCGTCCGCCATGCCGCACAAGCGCAATCCGGTGTTGAGCGAAAACGTCACGGGGCTTGCCCGCCTCGTGCGCGCCATGGCGATCCCGGCCATGGAAAATGTCGCGCTTTGGCACGAGCGCGATATTTCGCATTCCTCCGTCGAGCGGATGATTGCGCCGGATGCGACGATCACGCTCGATTTCGCACTCGCGCGTCTGACCCAAGTGATTGAAAAGCTCATTGTCTATCCCGCCAATATGAAAAAGAATCTGGATCGCTTGGGCGGCCTCATTCATTCGCAGCGGGTCCTTCTCGCTTTGACCCAAGGCGGCGTGAGCCGCGAAGAGGCTTATGCGCTGGTTCAGCGCAACGCCATGCCGGTGTGGCGCGGCGAGGGCGATTTTTTGACGCTCTTGAAAAACGATAAGGACGTGCGCAAAGTGATTGGCACGGCTGAACTGGAAGAACTGTTCGATCTTGGCTATCATTTGAAAAATATCGATTTCATTTTCGAGCGCGTCTTTGGCGAGAGTTGAAGATCGCGCTTTCAATACTTTGGGGAATGCGCAATGTCTTCGAATCTCATCGACTTCACCGAACGCGCACTCTCCAAGGGCCTTGAACGCGATGAAATCTCGCAAGCGCTGCGTGCCGCGGGGTGGCCCAAGGAAGAAGTCGCCGCTGCGCTCAATGCATTCGCGGAAACCGATTTTCCGATCCCCGTCCCAAAACCGAAACCGCAGGTCTCGGCGCGCGAGACATTCGTCCAGTTGCTCTTTTTTACATCTCTCTACACCTGCACTTGGTCTTTCATTTCGCTCATCTTCACTTTTATCGACCGGTCTCTGCCCAATGTGCTTAACGACCGGGGCGATCTCTTTGTCTCCATACGCCTCGAAATTTCGACTCTGGTCGTTTTCTTTCCCTTGTTCGTGTTGATGTTCCGCCTCGCCAATCGAACCGCGGCCGATCCGACGCGCCGCGCGTCCAGAGTCCGCCGATGGTTTGTCTACCTTACTCTCTTCATCGCCGCAGTGATCTTTGCCAGTGATGTCGTCACCCTCGTCTACTGGTTCCTAAGCGGCGAATTTACCACCGCCTTGCTTCTCAAGGTCCTGACTATTGCGGTCGTGGCCGGCGGCCTTTTCGCCTATTTTCTGCATGATGTGCGCCATGATGAGCAGGAATGAGCAGGCGAAAATGAATCGAGCTTCGTCGCTTTTCCTGATAGCCAGCGGTGTCTGCGTCGGCGCCGCGGTCGCGTTTGGACTTTGGATCATGCCGTCGCCCTCGGCTCAGCGTGAGATCGAACTCGATAAGCAGCGGGTCGAGGATCTGACTGCCATCGCGGACGCGGTTTTGTCCTATCAGCGGGCGAAAGGAAAACTCCCCACTGCGCTGAGCGCCCTGCCGGAGTCTGCAACGCTTCATCTCGCCGACCGGCAAACGAACACAGCTTACGGCTACAGTCTGAACGGCCCGCGTGAATTTAAAGTCTGCGCTGACTTCACAACCGTTTCGGACAAAGCCGTGAAATCCTCCCCGCCTGAAACGTCGGGATGGAAACACCAAACAGGCCGTCAGTGCTTCGCTTTTTCTGCTCCTGCCAGTACGACCACGGGCGGCGGCTAAGATGTGAGACTGCCAAATGGCTCTTCGGCGGCAATCATATTTCTATAAGGGCACAATCCTTTCGTGTAGGACATGCGGTTAGTGTGGCCCTCCGGCCGCAAACATTGGAGTGAGAGTTTCGATGCCTAGCGATAATTGCCTTGAAGGCCTGATCAGCCAGATCGTCGCGGATCCCGCCCTTCATGCGCGGTGGCTGAACACATTTTCCTATCTCGAATATGTCGGCTTTCGCAAGATTTTGAAGAGCCAAAGGGCCGAGGTATTGACCGCCGCGATCCTCACCCACGCCTGCGAGGAAGGCCGCCATGCGCTCGGTCTCAAAAAGCTCGCGGTGAAACTGGGCGGCGCCGGCTTTGACTCCTACGCGCCGCAAGTTCTTCTCTGCGGCGAAGAGGCGGAGGCCTATTTTCAGGATCTCGACCAGTTTTGCGACGAAGCCTTTGCGGATCGCTCCGCCGATGAGCGCGTCAGGCTCGCTTACAGCTATGTGACATGGCTCGTCGAGCGGCGTGCGCTGGACGTCTATGGACTCTACAAAAACGCGCTCGGAGACTCGGAGATCGCAAGAAAGCTCGGCGGCCTGCTCGCGGAAGAAACCAAGCATCTCGCCGATATCGAGGCTTTGCTTCAGGCGGCCGATCCCGCTTTCTCGACAAGGTCGAAAGAATTTGAAGCGGTCGAAAACTCGCTCTACGAAGTGTTCCTCGCGGCGCTGACCAAGGCGCTCGCGCAAGAGTCCCCCGTCAAAGTGGCGGTTGCCAGCTAGACCATGAGCGCTTCAAGATGCGCAGCTCCGACGCCGATATTCTTGTCATTCCCGGACTCGGCGGGTCCGGGCCGGACCATTGGCAAAGCCGCTGGGAAGCCAAAATCCCGGCTGTGCGCCGCGTCATTCAAGATGATTGGGAAAAGCCCGGGCTTGATGCCTGGCGGGGGCGCATCATCGAGGACGTTGCTCGCGCGGCGCGTCCTGTCATTCTTGTGGCCCATAGTCTCGGCGTGCTCGCAGCCGCGCATGCCGCGCCGTTTTTGGCAAAAGGGGCCATGAGCGGCAAGGTCAAGGGCGGCTTTTTCGTCGCGCCGCCATCGACGCATATTCTTTCGAATTTTGAAGCCGTCGATCCGGCCTTCCTGACCCCTCCGAGCGAGCCGCTGCCTTTCCCTTCCCTTGTCATCGCGAGCCGGGACGATCCTTTTTCGCCGTTTGCCGATAGCGAGGAGTTGGCGCGCGCGCTTGGCGCGGAGCTGATCGACGCCGGCTTTTCCGGCCATATCAATGTTGAGAGCGGACACGGCCCATGGCCCGAGGGCCTCATGCGTTTCGCCGGATTTTTGAAGACGCTCTGAGTCACCCTATAGCATGGGTTGCCGTGAGGCTGATCTTTCAGCCATCAGTATTGTCCGATTTTACCCCTCAATCGGACAAAAGTGTTTCATGTGAAACGTTTTGGTACAATTGACACTCTGCGCAAATGCACCTTCGCAAGGCGGCGCGATGTGCGGCATGGCGATTTGGGGCAAGCGCGATTCCACGATAGGTTTAAGCTTTGGCCTTGTGATTTTTCAATTTTCCGCGCGACTGGAACCAAGTTGCCGAATCCCTTGGGGCGGGCTCTTCGGCCCCATCTACAAAGCCTGGTGGAATCGCACTGCTTGGCCCTGCGCGAGTGTGACCAGCTCACCTTCCCACATGACACGGTGGCCGCGGACAAATGTGCCAACCGGCCAGCCAGTAACCTCCACGCCGTCATAGGGTGTCCAGCCGCAGCGCGAGGCGATCCAGCGGTTCTCGATTGTTTCGCGCCGCTTCAGATCGACAATGGTGAAATCCGCGTCATAGCCAACGGCAATTCGTCCCTTGCCTGCGATCCCAAACAGACGCGCCGGACCAGCGCTCGTCATATCGATGAAACGTAACAGCGTAAGCCGCCCCTTGTTCACATGATCAAGCATGATAGGCACAAGGGTCTGCACGCCGGTCATGCCGGACGGGCTTTGCGGATAGGGCTTGGCTTTTTCCTCGAGCGTATGCGGCGCATGATCGGAGCCGAGAATATCGGCGATGCCTTGGGCAAGAGCGAACCACAAGCGCTCACGATGACGCTTATCGCGGACAGGCGGGTTCATCTGCAACTTAGTGCCAAGCCGCGCATAGTCGTCTGCGCTTAGGGTCAGATGATGCGGCGTCACTTCGACGCTGGCGATATCCTTATGCGCCGCCAAAAAATCCATTTCCTCGCCGCAGGACACATGCAGCACATGGATCAAGGCGCGTTTTTCGCGCGCTATGCGCAAAAGACGTTGCGTGGAGCGCAGTGCCACGGTCTCGTCGCGCCAGACCGGATGCGAGGAAGCATCGTTTGCCACGCGGAGGTCCTTGCGCTCCTCAAGGCGATATTCGTCCTCGCTGTGGACCGCCGCGCGCCGCCGGGTTTGGCTTAAGATGGCGGCAACGCCGGCATCGTCGGCGACGAGGAGTGAGCCCGTCGATGAGCCCATGAACACTTTTATGCCAGCCGCGCCAGGCAGCCGTTCAAGCTCTGGAATATCGCGGGCATTGTCCTCTGTGCCCCCCACCCAAAAGGCGAAATCGCAATGCATGCGGCCCTTGGCCCGCGCGACTTTATCGGCGAGCGCCGCAGCATCAATGGTCAAGGGGCTGGTATTGGGCATTTCGAAAACGGCCGTGACCCCGCCGAGCACCGCCGCCTGCGCGCCTGTCTCCAAATCTTCCTTGTGCGTGGCGCCCGGCTCGCGGAAATGCACTTGGGTGTCGATCACGCCCGGCAAAATATGGAGACCCGTGACGTCGATCGTCTCGCCGACACTGGCGCGCGAGAGATCGCCGATTTCAGCGATTTTTCCTTTCGTGATACCGATGTCACGCACGCTCACGCCGGTATGGTCGGCGACCGTACCGCCCTGCAAGATCATGTCGAAGCTTCGCGGCACTGTTGGATTCCCTACAAAAAGCTGGCTTGCGCCTTGCTACGGCTCGACTATCTACGAAGAGGCGGGGCCGGAGTCGAGGGTTTGCGGGGTTTGCGAGGGTTTGTATGAACGGGCAAGTGTCTCTTCTTGGGGATCGCGGCGTTATCGAATTGGCGGGCGCCGACGCGACAGTTTTTCTCCAAAGGCTCATCACCAATAGCGTTCTCAACATTCCCAATGGAGAAGCCCGCTATTCCGGGCTTCTGTCGCCCCAGGGCAAGGTGCTGTTCGATTTTTTTGCGGTTCCGCTCCCGGCGGGGGCAGACGCGGGCTATCTCTTCGACTGCGTGAAGGCGCAGGCTGGCGATCTCGTCAAACGGCTCAATTTACATAAGATGCGTGCAAAAATCGCGATCACGGACAAGTCGGATATGTTTGGCGTGGCGGCCGTGTTTGGCGGCGAGGTGCCAACCGGCATCGAGGGCGTGGCCTATCACGACGCGCGGGCGCCGGGCATGGGTCTGCGTATCATCGCGCCGCGCGAAGCCTTGGCGCGGCTCAAGGATGCCGGCGAGGCCGCCTATGAGGCGCACCGCATCGCCCAAGGCGTGCCAAAGGGTGGCGTCGATTTCGCCTATGGCGATGCCTTTGTGCATGACGTCAACCTCGATCTGATGAATGGCGTCGATTTCAAAAAGGGCTGCTATGTCGGCCAGGAGGTTGTCGCCCGCGTTCATTTCCGCAAATCTGCCCGCAAGCGCATCGCGAAAATCCATTTCGATGGCCCGCCGCCGGAACCAGGCACGCAGATCTTGGCGGGAGACACGAACATCGGCCAGCTTGGCTCGATCGCCGGGACCGAGGGGCTTGCGATGGTGCGGCTCGACCGCATCGAAGACGCGCGCGCGGCGGGTGCGGTGATCAAGGCCGGAGAGGCCACGGCGGATGTGCATGTGACACCGGAATTCCTCGCCGCCGCAGCAGGGGTTGAAAAGAGGCTCTAGCTGTGTCTTCTCCCTGTTGAATGATTCAACACACCGGCTCCCTTGCCTCGGCCGGCGGCAAACCGCGTTGCCCATGGCCTGGCAATGACCCTCTTTACATCGCCTATCATGATGA
>Ga0187890_10003770_pt1 | contig 10366 bp, 9 predicted proteins | sample June2016WEW_21_1_FD_133005 | JGI IMG/M metagenome (GOLD analysis project Ga0187890, IMG submission 133005) | Peatland microbial communities from SPRUCE experiment site at the Marcell Experimental Forest, Minnesota, USA - June2016WEW_21_10 | ecosystem: Environmental > Terrestrial > Soil >...
CAGGCGCTCGCGCTGACCGCCGGGGTCGCAGCGATCTTCTACCTGCCGTTCACCGTGGCACAGCTCGCGAGCACCGCCGGCGGCAGTACCGTCACTGCGCTCGGCAATGCCGGCACGATCTTCCAGCCATGGCAGCTGTGGTGGTTCCTCGGCGCGGCCGGGCACCTCGTGCGCGACCAAAACGGCGTGATCCTCCATGGCTACCGCCAGGCTGTCCCCTGGGTCGCCAATCTCAGTCACCCACTGATCGTCGCTGTCAGCGTGCCACTCACCCTGCTTGCGGCGCGCTTCGGTCGCGCGGGGCGCGGCGGCGCGGACCCGCTGCTCGTCCTCGTGCTCGTGCTGCTACTGCGTTTCCTGCTCGATCCGTGGGACGTCGTCTACTACCCCCTGCCGTTCATCGTCGCCCTCACCGCCTGGGAGGCGCTGCGACTTGGGCGCCCGCCGGTGCTCGGACTGCTCGCAACGGTCGGGACCTGGCTCACCTTCGAGTACCTCCCAAGCCACGTTAGCCCTGACGTGGACTCGGCGGTCTTTCTCGCGCTCGCCCTGCCGGCGCTCGGCGCCGTGTCGCTCGCGATCTGGCCGTGGCGCCGGCGGGAGCAACCGGCGCGCACCTGGCGCGCCAGTCCCGCGACATCCTCCGCCGGGCGATGAGCGCGCGGCGCCGGATAGAGCTCGGATCGCTCACCGCAGTCGCGCTCGCGCTGACGCTCGGAATGCTGTGGCTCCACACCTGGCAGGTAACCCTCAACGACTACGGCTCCGAGGCGATGGGTCCGCTCGGGGCGCTTCTCCACGGCCACCTCTGGCGCTTCTTGCAGACGGCTCCTGCCTATGGCCCATCGCTGATGCTGCGGGCACCGTTCGCCCTGATCCCCTCGCTGGCGCACGGCACAGAGCTGCTCGTCTACCGCATCTCGGCGCTTCCCTGCCTACTTGCTCTCGCTGCGCTCGCCGTCTGGATCGCTGCGCAGCTGCGCAGCGCCGGTCGCGGCTGGCTCGCGGTCGCGCTCACGCTCGCCGTCTGCCTCCTGAATCCGCTGACCTACTTCGCCCTTTCGATCGGCCATCCCGAAGAGGTGCTCGGAGGGGTGCTGTGCGTCGTTGCCGTGCTCGCAGCGCTGCGCGGCCACTGCGCCTGGGCGGGGATCCTGCTCGGGCTCGCGATCGCCAACAAGGAATGGGCGATCGTCGCCGCTGGTCCGGTGCTCGTCGCGCTGCCCGCACACCGCATCCGTACGCTGCTCGTTGCCGGCGGCGTGCTCGCGCTGCTGCTCGGCCCGATGGCGCTCGCTACCGGCAGCGCGAAGTCCGCAACCGGAAAGCTGACGGTCGCCAACGGCGGCACCTTCTTCTACACGCAGCAGCTCTGGTGGTTCCTTGGACAGCCCCAACACTGGGTGCCCGCGATGCACGGCCAGCTCATGGCCGGCTTCCGCTTCCCGCCAGCCTGGCTACAGGGCCGCGCACACATCCTGATCGCCTGGATCGGCGTGCCTCTATCGTGGTTCGCGTTCAAGCGGCGCATGGCGCGCGAGAATGCCCTCGCCCTGCTGGCGATGCTGCTGCTCCTGCGCTGCGCCCTCGACCCCTGGGATCTCGTCTACTACCCGATCCCGTTCATCATCGCCCTGCTCAGCTGGGAGACGCTCGTCAGGCAGCGGGCGCCGGTCGGAGCGGCACTGGCGACCGGGGCCGCCTACCTGCTCTTCGAGCAGCTGCCGCTCGTGCTGAGCGCGAACGAGCAGGCGGTCGCGTTCATGGTCCCCTGCCTCTTCGCCCTCGTCGCGCTGGCGCTCGTGGTCTACCGCCGCCGCGCCCCCGCGGCGAGACCTCAGTCGACGACGAGCAGCTCCTTTGTGAACTTGCTCAGGCGTCGCGCACCGCTCTCGGTGACGACCGTCAGGTCCTCGATTCGCACGCCGAGCGTTCCCGGCAGGTAGACGCCCGGCTCGACGGTGACCACGTTGCCGATGCGCAGCAGCTCATCGGCGTTCTTGTGGGAGAGGCGGGGGCGTTCATGGATCTCGAGGCCGACCCCGTGCCCGAGCCCGTGACCGTAATACTCGCCATAACCGCCATCGGCGATCACTGAGCGCGCCTGGGCGTCGACCTCGAAGCCGGTAAGCCCCGCGGCGAGCGCATCGAGGCCGCGCTGCTGCGCACTGAGCACGAGCTCGTAGATCTCGCGCGCTTGCGCGCTCGGCTCGCCGACGGCGAACGTTCGCGTGCAGTCCGAGCAGTAGCCGTCGACCAACGCGCCAATGTCGATGATCACGAGCGTTCCGCGCTCGATCACGGTGTCGCGTGGCTGCGCGTGCGGCAGCGCTGCGTGCGCTCCGCCGGCGACGATCGAGCTGAAGCTCGGGCCGCTGGCACCCCGCAAGCGCATCTCGTGCTCGAGATCGATCGCGACCTGACGCTCGCTGCGCCCGGCAAGGCCGCGCTCGAGGATCCACTCGTAGATCCCGTCGACGAGCGCGGCGGCAGCTGCGACCAGCTCCACCTCGCGCGCATCCTTGACGACGCGTAGATCCTCGACGAGCCCGCCGGCCGCAATGAGCTCGGCGCGAGGTCCGAGCGCCTCTGCAAGCCTGCGTGCGCGGGCAACGCTCGTCGCTACGTCGTTAAAGCCGATCCGCCCTGCCGGCAGGCTCGCGGGGAGCTCGTCGAGCAGATCCTGTGCAACGATCGAGCGGGCGAACCGCTCGTCAACCTCGGTCGCCGACTGCTCCTTGTAGCGGAAGTCGGTGAGGAAGGTCGCTTCACCTTCGGCAGCGATAACGGCGATCCCGTTGCTGCCGGTGAAACCGCTCAGGTAGCGGAGGTTCGCCGCGTCATCGACGATCAGCGCATCGAGCGAGCGAGCGCGGAGCTGTTCGCAGACCTCGGCAACGCGGTCGCTCACCCGTCGAGCTCCTTGCTGAGTCGCACGAGCGCCTCACGGTAGCCCTCGACACCCTGGCCCGAGACCGATGCGACGCAGAGGTCGGCGATCACCGACACCCGCCGCCAGTCCTCACGCTTGGTGACGCTGGAGAGGTGAACCTCGACCGCGGGGACTGCGGCGATCTCGAGCGCGTCGTGGATCGCCCAGCTGTAGTGCGTCCAAGCGCCCGGATTGAGCAGGACGCCATCGGCGGTGCCCGCAAGACGGTGCAGGTGCTCGACGAACTCCGCCTCCGAGTTCGTCTGGAAGCAGCGGAGCTCGAGTCCGAGCTCGCGCGCAAAGCCGGCGACCTGCCGTTCGAGCTCGCTCAAAGTCTGCGTGCCGTAGTGCGCGGGGTCGCGCCGGCCGAGCATGTCGAGGTTGACGCCGTGCATGAGCTCGATGCGGCTGCGCGCCTCACTCATCGCGACGCCCCCGCTCGCTGCGGCCGGCTCGCACCCTGAAAGGGTGTGGCGAGGAGCTCGGCAACCGCATGCTCGATGTCGGCGTCGGCGACGAGCGCCCCGTGGCGCACCTCTCCCGGCCCATCGACAAGCACCATCGGGACCCCGCTTGGGCCGCGCTTCTTGTCGCGAGCCATCGCCACGAGGACTGCATCGCGATCGACCTCCCCGGCCCGCGTTGGCAGGCCATGCGCGGCAAGCAGCCCGGCGACCTGGGCTCGCAGTTCGTCTGCTCCCGACAGACGCAGCGCCGCAAGCAGCCCGAGCCCGACCGCCTCGCCGTGGCGAAACCGCGTGTAGCCCGTGGCGGTCTCGAGCGCATGCCCGACGGTGTGGCCCAGGTTCAGCACCTGGCGCAGACCGCCGTCGCGCTCGTCCGCCGCCACAACGGCGAGCTTGCAGCGGATGCAGTCGTAGATCATCCGCTCGTCAAGCGGCGCATCCGCGGCGATGCGCCGCCAGAGCTCGCCACCGGCGATCAGCGCCGTCTTCAGCACCTCGGCGTAGCCGGCGGCCAGCTCCGCCGCCGGCAGCGTCGCCAGAACCGTCGGATCTACGATCACGCCGGCCGGCTGGTGGTAGACGCCGACGTAGTTCTTGGCCTCCGGCAGATCGATGCCGGTCTTGCCGCCGAACGTAGAGTCGACTTGTGCGACGAGGCTCGTCGGCAGCTGTATCACCGGCACGCCACGCTGGTAGGTCGCCGCGCAGAAGCCGGCGAGATCGCCGACCACACCGCCGCCGAGCGCGGCAACGTGGTCGGCGCGCGTGATGCCGGCCTGCAGCAGCGCGCGCCAGACGCGCTCCGCGCCGGCGAGCGTCTTGCTTGCTTCGCCCGCAGGCAACACGAGCATGCCGTCGAACTCGCCGAGCGCCGCCTCCCACAGCGGCGCGACGTTCGCGTCGCTGACGAGGAAGCGTCGCGACTGCTGGCGCTCGAGCGGCCAGAGGCCCGCGGCGAGAGCGCCCTCGCCGACGTATACGGGGTACTCGCCGGAGACGCTCGTCGCCCAAAGCATGCGGGTCCCAGCCGGAGCGCGACGCAACGTGTCGAGAGCCCGCGAGGCGGCCGCAAGGCTATTGCGCCCGGCCTCCGGGAAGGTCGCGTCGGCGACCGACTCGTACAGCGGGCGACGCTTGGCGTAGAGAGCGTCGAACTGGCGTCGCTCGCGTGCTAGCGGCCGGTTGCCGCCACCGGCGCGCCGCCAGGCGACCGTTGGCGCGACATCCAGCCAGACCACGAGATGCCCTGCCAGCGCGTCGCGGATGCGCCTGGAGGTCACCGCACCGCCGCCGAGTGAGATCACCTGATTGCTCCCGGCGCTTGCCAGCAGCTGGGAGACGACGCGCTCCTCGATTTCCCTGAAGGCCGCCTCGCCCTCACGTTCGAAGAACTCGGCGATCGTCGTGCCAAGCTCGCGCTCGATCATGCGATCGGCGTCGATCGAACGCCGCCCGCGGGCCTTCGCGAGCGAGCGCGCGGCAGCTGTCTTGCCGGCTCCCATGAAGCCGACGACGACGATCGCGCCGCCGCGCGTCAGCTGCGCTGCCATGCGATCCGCTCGCGGTAAGCGCGGAGCGCACCGAGGACATCGTCGATGTGGTCGCCGCCGAACTTCTCGCGGTAGGCGGCGGCGAGCACGTAGGCGACCATCGCCTCGCCGACCACTCCTGCGGCCGGCACTGTGCATGAGTCGGTCCGCTCTCGTAGCGCCTCCGCCGGCGCGAGCGTCGCGATGTCGACGGAGCGCAACGGCTTCGTCAGCGTCGGTAGCGGCTTCATTGCGCCGCGAACGATGAGCGTCTCCCCGTTGGTCATGCCGCCCTCGACGCCACCGGCACGATTCGTCTCGCGATAGAAGCCACGCTCGGGCGTGTGGAAGATCTCGTCGTGCGCCTGTGAGCCAGGTTGCCCGGCAAGCTCGAAGCCGTCGCCAAGCTCGAAGCCCTTGATCGCCTGGATCGAGCAGATCGCCGCGGCGAGGCGTGTGTCAAGCCGCTCCTCATAGGAGACGTGTGAGCCGAGTCCCGGCACAAGGCCGTAGGCGCGCACCTCGAAGACGCCGCCGAGTGACTCGTTCGCCTTGCGCTGCCGATCGATGTGGGCGACCATCGCGCCGGAGGCCTCGGCATCCAGGCAGCGCACCGGCGAGGCATCGACGTCGGCGAAGTCCACGAGCTCGAGCGGCGGCGCCGGCGCGCGCACGGTGCCGATCTGCAGGACGTGCGACACGACCTCAACGCCGAGGGCGCGCAGAAACGCCTTACAGACAGCTCCGCCCGCAACCCGCGCCGCGGTCTCGCGCGCGCTCGCGCGCTCCAGCACGTTGCGGACGTCGCTGAACCCGTACTTCTGCACGCCGGCGAGGTCGGCATGCCCAGGTCGCGGCAGGTGCACCTCCTCCGTCGGGGCCGTGACCGGCCACGGGTTCATTCGCTCCTCCCAGTTCGCGAAGTCGCGGTTGGCCACCCACAGGGCGATCGGGCCGCCGAGCGTGAGCCCGTGGCGAACGCCGCCGGTCGCCTCGGCGGCGTCCCGCTCGATCTTCATCCGTCCGCCGCGCCCGTGACCGAGCTGACGGCGCGCCATGTCGCGGTTGATCGCGTCACGGTCGAGCGCCAGCCCTGCCGGCATCCCCTCGACCAGGCACGTCAACCCGGGACCGTGCGACTCCCCTGCAGTTGTCATCCGAACGCTTGCCATCGGCAGCGAACTTTACGGCCGCGCGCGACGCCGCCGCCAGGCGGCGGTCCCGGCGTACGCTCTGACGGGGCTCAGCCTGCCGCGACAGGAAGGCCGGCGAGGCCGCTTGACCCGCTCGAGCCGCTAGCGCCGCTCGAGCCGCTGGTGCCACTCGAGCCCGTCGTACCGACCGCGGTCTGCGCCTCGTAGACGAGCGCGCCGGTGCTGACGTTGTAGAAGAAGCTCGCGAGAACGCTCGACGTCGAGGCACTCACGATCGCCTGGCCAGCCGTGGAGGTAGCCTCGCGCGCCTGCGTAGCAGCCGACACTGAGGCTAGCTTCGCTGCTCCAATCGCGCTCACTTCGAGCGTGAAAGTCGAGTAGCTGGGGTTTGCCGGGCTCGGCGTGAGAGTCAGCTTGGCGCCGACCGGAAGCTCGATCACACCGCATTCGCCGGCACTCGGCTCGCAAACTGTGCTCCCGAGCGTCGTCGCCTTGACCGGCACCGCGCCGGTGAAGGCGAACGCGGCGAGCTTGCCGCCTTTCATGACACCGAGGAACACGACCTCGCCAGTCACGTTGGCCGGCAGCGGCGTCAGGCGCTCAACATTCTTGAGCTCGTCCGTCTCACTGCCGTAGCTGGTCGTGATGTCCGCCGTATAGACCTGGTCGGAGGCGAGTGAGCTCGGTGCGGAGCCCGATGACGTGCTCGTGCCACTCGAGCCGCTCGATCCCTTGGCCGGGGTGATCGTCGGCTTGGGAGTGCTCGATCCTGAGCCGCTCGAGCTGCTCGTCGAGCCCGAGCCGGTCGAGCTCGAGCTGGTGCTGTGTGAAGCCGAGCTGGATGAGCTGGACGACGAGCTGGATGGGCTGGAAACCGCGGCGAACGGGTTTGGCTCAGAGCCCTTGTAGAGCACGGAGTGCTGCACCGGCGGCGTCTGCACAGTCGCCAGCTCGGTTGTCGGAGCGGGCTCACCCTTCGGCGGCGCGGTTTCCACGGGGGGCACGCTGACGGGCGCAGGAGTACCACTCCCGGACAGCAGCATCCCACCGAAGACCGGGATCGCCACGACAAGCACAACGAGCAGAATTACCGCCGGGAGCACTTGGCGCTCGCGCAGGTCGGTGATGAGCGAGCGGATGAAGCTCATGGCGTGGCCGCCGTCGTCGTCACTGCGCCGGTTGCCCCGGTTGCGCCACCGCTTGGCTGCTCGTAGACCGTCATCGTGACCGATGCGCTCGTCGCACCACTGTCGCCACTGAGCGAGAGCGAATTGACGTTCACGAGCCTGCCCTTGGCGACGACGTTCGCCCCGTCGGTCTCGTCGAGCGCGTCGAGCGCAGCGATGAACTGCTGCAGGTTCACGTAGCTCGCGGTGAAGCTGAAGCTGAGCTCGATGGCCTGGAAGCCGTCCGCGGAGGACGAGCCAAAGCTGGTTGCGTGCCACTGGATGAGATGACCGTCTTCGAGCTTGTTGATCAATGTGATCAACTGCGGCTCCTCGTCGCTCGTCGGAATGGCGTTGAGCAGCACGGTCAACGCGTGAACCTCATCCGGGTAGACGGCACGTGCCTCTCGTGCACTCGCTAGCTGGCTCTGGTCGCTGACGAGGGTCGCGCGCTCGCTATTGATCTGCGAGAGCAGGCTGCTCGCCTTGCTGCGCTCGGGCGACACAAGCCCGAGCCAAGCGGCGACGACGACGATCAGCGCTACGACCACGCAGGCGATCAGACGGTCACGCTGTCCCATCTCAGCCACCCACCGTGCTCTGCGACCCGCGGGCAAGCTTGCCCACCGGGATCGCGTAATCGTCGGAGTAGACAGCGGTCATCGAGAACGACACGTGACAGCTGCCACCCGTGGCATACGAGCTGACCGTCGCGCTTGCGACGTGCTGCAGCTCGCGCAGCCGTGTGAGCGTCGTCGCGTCGGCGTCCTGCGAGGGCGCGCAGCCAGAGATCGCGAGCGTTGGGGCGCTCACTGTCGCAGCGCCACTGGTCCCGGTTGTGCCGCTCGCGCCCGTGGCACCCCCACCGGTCGTCTGTCCGGAAAGTGAGGTGAGGTGCACGCCTCGGGGCAGAGCCAACGCGAACTGCTCCATGGCGTCGGGCCAGTCGAAGCGCTGCGCCGCGAGCGAGGCGACCGAGCTGATGCGCGCATGGCTGATCGTCTCGAACTGCAGGTATGGCCCGAGCGCCGACACCTGAGCACTGACCGCTCCAGCCTGCGCGGTCACCTGGGCAAGCGTCGTCTTGCGGGTCGCGACCTGGTGGACGGCCGACACGTAGAGCACGCCAAAGACGACGAGTGCGACGAGCCCGCCCATGATCACGTAGACGACACCGCCGGTACGTCCGGCGAGCCCGCCGGCGCCACGACGCTGCTCCGTCGGGATCAGGTTGATGGCTCTCACTGCACGCCCTCGACCACTGACAGGCCGGCCGCAACCGGAAGGATGCTCGCAGGCACATCGATGACGCCCGAGGCCACAACGCCTCGCTCGACGGCGATGCCGAGCTGACGCGAAAGAGCGCGGTCGAATCCTGGGATCTCCAGGGCGGGCCCGGTGAGCACGGCCCGCGCCACGGCGGACGCGTCCTGAGCTGCAAGGTAGAAGTCGAGCGAGTTGCGAACCTCCGAGCCGATTCGCCTGATGCCGTCGTCGAGCGCCTCCCGCGCGACCGCGACATTGTCGGCGCCCGATACAGCATCGTCGTGCGAGGTCGCGAGTTCGGTCGTCGGTGCGGACTCGAGCTCGGGTATGCGCGGCTGATCGGGTACAGGGCTGGCGATCGGCATCGTAATCAGGATCTGACGCGCGGCATCGACCGGGATCGCGCAACGCGAGGCGACGTCGGAGGCGATCTGCTCGACACCGAACGGGATTACGCGGGTGAACTCGCAGGTCAACCCGTCGGCGATCGCGATATTCGTCAAGCCGCCGATCGCGAGATAGAGGATCCGCTCATGCTCGGCCGCATCCACCGGATGAAGTGCTCTGACCATGCCGAACGCGGCGAGGTCAACGCCTTCCGGTTGCAAGCCCGCTAGACGTGCTGCGTGAAGGACACGCTCGACCATGTCGCGGCGCGCGGCAACGAGCAGCACCTGCAGCCGCGGGCCGCCCTCGCGCTCCACGATCCCGAGCGTGTGGTAGTCGACCACGACGGTCTCGAGCGGCATCGGGATCTCGTCCCGCGCCTGGAACTGCACGGCCTGCGCAATCTCCGACGGATCCGTCAGCGGCGGCAACTCGATCCGCCGCATCAGGATGCGTTGGTTAGCGATTCCGATCCGCACTCGACGATCGAGCCCGCTCCCCTTGAAGAGCTCCGCGAGCGCCGTGACGAGCGCGGGCACGTCCTGGACCTCGCCGTCGCGAACGATCTCGATGTCGATCGGCAAGAAGGCTGCGTGATCGACCACGAGGCCGCCGTTCAGGTGCGATTTCGCAGCAACTATCAGCCCGGGCTCGATGTCGAGGCCGACGAGCGTCGTGCCGCGGCCGCCGCGCGGCTGCCGCGCGACCTTCCTGGCACGCTGCACTCGCACCGCCGGCGCGGGTGCAGCATCAGTGGCGGCGACAGGCTCCGTGCTTTCCGGAACCGGCTTATTTGCCGCTTTGCGAGGAAAGGTGATTGGCTGTCGGAGACGCTCGAGCATGACGCGAGCGCGCGGTCAGTGCGCGCCCTGGCTGTGTCATCGACACGAGGTGCCCCGGACCTTAGCCATTGCAGGGCCGCGCTCAGGCGAGATGGTTCAGGTACAGGTTGAGCAACGCATGGCCCGCAAACAGCGCAACCAGGGCCCCGAACGCGAGGAACGGGCCGAAAGGCACGCCGCGCGCGCGACGGTCGCCCGGCTGCGCTCGAGCTAGCACGACGGCCCCAACGATCACGCCCGCGAGCAGCGCGACGAAGATCGCCGGCGCGACCTCGCGCCCGAGGATCAGCCCGAGGACAGCGGCGAGCTTGACATCGCCCATACCCATTCCGCGCGGGTTGATCAGATGCACGAGTAAGAAGAAGCCGCCGGCGGCCGCGCCGGCGATCAGCCTTGCCGGCTCGCCGTGGAGGTCGAGCGCTGAACCGAAAACGATCGCAGCGATCGCAGCTGGCGCAGTGATGCGGTTCGGAATGATGTGGTGATCGAGGTCGATCAGCGCGAGTGGCACGACGGTGACGACGAGCAGCAGGCCGAGCGCGACTGCGGCGGCTGAGGACCGAGTCGCCACGACCGCCGCCCACAGTGCCGCGGTCGCGCCTTCGACGACCGGGTAGCGGCCG
>Ga0187890_10003773_pt1 | contig 10359 bp, 10 predicted proteins | sample June2016WEW_21_1_FD_133005 | JGI IMG/M metagenome (GOLD analysis project Ga0187890, IMG submission 133005) | Peatland microbial communities from SPRUCE experiment site at the Marcell Experimental Forest, Minnesota, USA - June2016WEW_21_10 | ecosystem: Environmental > Terrestrial > Soil >...
ACCGATCTTCTCTGCCGCCTGAATTGGCCGGGCCGCTCTTTCGGAAGTTGCACGGCTGACTGCGTCGTCTGCCTGCGGATATCCCGCCTCTTGCGCCAGCAAGAACCAGGCGCACGAAGTCACGTCATCGATATTTACGCCATTACCGTTGTAGTAGGCCGCACCCAAATTGAACATCGCGGCAGCACTTCCATCCATTGCAGCGTTGTGATACCAGCCAAGCGCCTCATCCCTGTCCTTTGTAACCCCCTCCCCCGTGCGATACATGGTCCCAAGAGCATTTTCAGCATCGGCGTCGCGCTGATCGGCCGCTTTCCGAAACCACGTGGCGGCAGTTTCATCGCTGTGAGGAACTCCGTCGCCAGTCCAGTAAGCCTTGCCCAAAGCGCTTTGCGCGCTCGCATCACCAGCCTCTGCCTTAGTTCGGAGTTGAGAGATTTCTGACGAGCTTAACGGCTGACGCTTCACGGTTTCTTGCGCAGGTGTCGGATCAGAGGGGAGGGAGGTCTGCTGTTGCCCAGCCGCTACTGTGAAGGCGAGGCTAAGAAAGAGGGTAATCATGCCACAAGTCGTTTCAGACCTAAGTTAGATCATTATAATGTAGTTGGCATAACATCCCGATTTCACTCACTCAGAACCAGAATCTCCCTCCGCTTTCAGATAATCCGCAAGAAGTTCTTTGCCTGGGCGAGTTCAGGAAACATCCTCTCTTCCGCCAGAAACTCCCGCGAGTGAACGCATCTCCGGCTCCCACGCAACTTGACCGGGTGCTTCAAGTGCAGCATCTCGTGAAAAAGTATGTATTCGACCGCATAGCGCGGTACGCGGGGATGATCGAAGACGCGGCTGATGACTATGGCGTTGTGGGCGGGATCGTAGTGGCCGAGGCTGCTGCGGGCGTGGTCCCGGCTCCAGGTGAGTTGCGGGCGTCCCATGAGTCCGTGAAAGAAGCGGCGGTTGAGGTCGTCGAAGATGTCTTCCAGATGATAGTAACGGCCGCGGGCGGAATGGATGTGCTTGCGTCCGCGCATCTGGCGGACGAGCCGCGCCTTGGCGGCAACATCGTGGCTGGCGACATAGCGGCGATAACGGGCGCTGTGGACGCGATCGACCGGGTGGCGATAGAGCTTGGCCAGCAGGATGTGGGCGATCGAGTGCTGCACCGCTTCGGGAGCGCCTTCAAGCAGATCGGAGAGGCGGATGTAGAGCTTTCCCTGGCGGAGGCGAATGGTGTTGTTGATGGCGACGAAAGGATAGAAACGAACATCCATGAGCGGCATGGGCGGCGCGGGCGTGCGGGGGCGGAGTTCGCGATAGGCTTCGTGAAAAATTTCGGCGAGCTTTGGGGACACGTTGAAGGAAGAGTAGCAGAGGCAGCCGTCAGCCGTCAGCTTTCAGCCGTCAGCAAACATCAGTGTGGCGCTTTTCACGGAACACAAGGGTTTCGCTCTATTTCTTCCTGTGCTTCATGTATTCCTCGACTTCGGCGACGGTTTTGCGGTGGTCGTCGGCGCTGGAGTCTACGGTATCGAGAGCGTCGGTCAGCAGGAATTCGTACTGCTTCGCTTCGGCGGCATCGGTGTTCGCGGTGTTCTTGAGGGCGCGTAACTTGGACTGAAATTCGGTGTCGGCTTCGATGATGACTTTCAGCGGCTTGCGTATGTCATCCTTGCGGCCGACGTACATGTCGATGTTGTCGTTGAGTTCGTCGTAGACGGCGAGGAAATCTTCCAGCATGTCATGAGTTTGGCGGGGGCGCTCGGTGGCCTTGGGATCGCTGCGCATTTGCTCAAGCTTGGTCATGCGATCCCGGGAAAACTTCACGTAGAGCTTTAAGCGCTCTTCGGGGTAGAGCATGGCGTCGCGGAGCTGGTCGATCTCCAGCGGATTGAGTGGGTCGCGGCGGCGCTGGGCCCAAAGCGACGAGCCGACGAGCGAACCGACGAGCGAGCCGAGCGCGAGCAACAGCGCCAGGCTAAATGCGGTGCGCCGGCGCCCGTGCCCGTGCGAATGGAAGCCCGGCCTCATTTCTTCTGTTCCTCCTTCTCTTCTTTGGCGAACATTTCCTTGAGCAGGGTGGTGCGGATGTCTTCGAGGCGATCGATGGCCTGTATGACCGGGGGCTGGTCCTCGAAGACGAGAGTGCGCCGGATGTCACGCAGCTTCTCCGCCATTTTTCGGACGTCGATCTCGACATTCTTGAGGCGCTTCTTGGTTTGCGTTACCGCGTCGCGAGCTTTCTCGGAGTAGGTAACGATGTCATCGACGGCGGCGCCGGCTTGGTCGACCTTGCCATCCCTGTAGAACTTGTCGGCATTGCGGAGCTGACTCTGTGCAATCCGGATGGCAAGTTCGGCGCGGTCTTCGGGACGCGCGCTTTCGAAGCGTGCTTTGAGTTCGTCCACGGTTTCGTCCTTGGCCGCGCCGTAGGAGCAGGCGAGGGCAAGGACAGCGATAACGACAAGCACATAAAAGGCAACGCGGCGCATGGCAGTCAACGCTTCTTCGGTTCAATGGCGATCAGGCGGTGCCTAGCCTGCCACTCCTGATCAGGATACTTCCCGTTGGCAACATCCAGAAAGTGATGATAATCGACGGCGGCGTGTTTGTAGTCGCGCAAGTGGTCATAGGCGGAGGCTCGAAGAAAAAAACATAGTGGCGGCATCTCCGCATTTAACATGTTGCGCCCATTGAGGGCTCTGATGGTGAGGTCGTAATTCTTGTTCTCATTGGCGGCAAAGGCCAGATCGACATAGACCTCGGGCCAATCGCGCTTCAGCCGGACCGCTGTCAGAAACTCCTGTTGCGCTTCCGGGAATTTCTTCTGAAGCAGCAGAGCCTTCCCCAGCCCGCGACGCAATTCCGCGTCTTTCGGCTGGGCGATGACCAGAGAGCGATAGGCGGTTTCCGCAAGATCGTTCTTTCCGGCACTTGCATAAAGGTCGGCGAGATCACGCTGCGCGTCGGCGTCGGCCGGGGCGAGTTTCAGCGCAGTCTGGATTTCCGCGATGGCGTCGTCTTTCTTGCCCTGCGCGGCGAGTACGCGCCCCAGTTGGAGATGAATGCCGGCGTCATTGGAGCGTTCGGCGGCCAGCCGGCGCAGCAGGGGCTCGGCTTCGCCGAGCCGGCCCGACTTCATATAGATGTTGGTGAGGCCGATCGCGGCTTCCGTGGTCTGTGGATCAGCCGAGTGCGGATCAAGCGTCATCGCCTGTTTGTATTCGGCTTCGGCATCCGAGAATTCTTTTTGCCGCTCGTGCAGCAGACCGGCAGAGAGGTGGGGCTCGGGATCCTTCGGAGTGAGTTCCGAGGCTTTGCGGTAAGCCTGGAGCGCGTCGTCCGGCTTTTTATTTTCCAGCAGATGCGCGAGTGCAAGCCAGGCGCGGGCCTGACCTTCATCCGTGTGCTCGGTGGGTTTGAGAGTTGTGGCGGCGCGCAGGAATTGCTCGGCCTCGGGATTATTGCCGCGCGCGAGCATCAAACCAAGGTTCAGATTGGATTCAAAAACGTCGGGCTTGGCGGCGACCGACTTGCGATACGCGGCAATGGATTCGTCGGTGCGCCCAAGGCGGTTCAGAACAAATCCGAGATCAAACCATGCCTGGTAGTTGTTGGGATCTTTGTCGAGCGCCTTTTTCAGCAGCGTTTCCGCGCCAGCGAAATCGTTTTTCTGGATGGCATCTTCAGCCTGCGCGATTTCCGGGGGTGTGTCATCGATGCGTTCTTTGTAATGGCGGATCGTGGTGTGGGTCTGAGCGAAGACGCCGCAGCAGGCCGTTAGCAAGATAACGATGAGCAGGATCGGCCCCTGTCTAACCGCTCCACCACGCGGTGCACGAAAATACTCAGGTGGTCTTCGCCCAACTCGTCTTTCACGCTGGGCGGCAGCAAGTACGCTTGATCGGGGCTGTACGGCAGAAATCGTGACATACCTCCTTGTGCCCTACTTCTCCCCAGAAAACAAGTCTGTTCTCACGCACACACTGAGGGCTGCGCCATCTAATATCAAGTGCAACGCAAGTTTTTCCGCAGCTTGCTAGTGCACCACCATCACCGGACAGTGCGCATATCGCAAAGCTCGCTCGGAGACCGAACCTAACATCATTCTCGAGATCATGGATCGTCCCCGCCGGCCCAAAATGATGAGGTCAATCCCATCCATTTCTGCCCGGTGGATGATTTGTTCTGCGGGATGTCCGACTGCCATGTCCGTCTTCACCTCCACATCAAGGGAACGGGCCTTCTCCAAAATCTTCTTAAATCCTTCTTCGAAATGTTCCTTCGCATCGTCGAGGACAGCTTCCAATTCGACCGAAGTTGCGGGCTCGGGCGGTCGGGCAACGGCAAAGAGCAGCACCGCGGCATCCAGACACTTTGCCAGCGAAAAGGCTATATCAACTGCTTTATCCGATTGCGGAGATCCATCGTAACCAACCAGCAACTTCCGAAAATGGGTGTTGTGCCGCTGTCCCGTCATGCTCCCTCCTTAGTTGCCTTTTCGCTTATAGCTTGAGATAAGATCGACTTCTCGTCTTTCTTAGTGGCTAGCAAGTGCCTCGGCATGAACCAAGCATTGGCGATCATGGTAGGTATCACAGCGCTGCCGATCACCGTAGCGACCAAGTAGGAATACTGCGCCTGAGTAATGACGCCGTGATTCAGGCCGAAGAGCGCCGAAATAGTTCCGAACGTCAGGCCGGTAGACATCATCAGCGTAAAGTACAGTCCTTCTTCCTTCTGATAGTCAAATGCCTGCACCGTGGGAAACAGAGGAATTACCTTCGACAGCATCTTGGCGAAAAACAACGCCGTGAATACTAGGGGAGCTGCGATCAAGGCAGGCACGGACACAAACGAGCCCGCCCGAATGAAGTAAAACGGCGTCAGCAATCCGAAGGTCAGGGTGCGCAGACGCCTTATGAGAGTGTGATCCTTACCCACACTGCCGGCCAGCACCATTCCGATGATATAGGCCGGCAAGACTGCTTCACTGCCCGACCACACCGCCAATCCTCCCATGGCGAACAGCATGAAGAGCAGATACTTGGCCTCAATTTCGGAAACGCGCCCTCCGTATTTCTTGAAGAATCGCGGCGTGAGAAAAGGAAGGCCAGCGAAGACAACCACGCTGGCGACCACGAAAATCAGCGTCTTGATGGTAAACGGCGAGAAGATCATTCCCAGAGCAATCACGGTTCCCAGATCGTTGATGAAACAGGCGGCCAGCACGGTCTTGCCAAAATCGGTGACGTTGAAACCCAGTTCCAGCATCACCGCATATACGACTGCCACGGAAGTTGTGGAGAGGGCTACGCCGGCCAGCCAACTCGGGCGCACCGCCCAATGCAGGATGTAGTGGGCAACTGCCGTGCACCCAAAAAACGGCCCGAAGAAACCGACGAGCCCGATCACCGTCGCTTCTTTCCATTTCGTGCGGAAGATCTGGGGATCGAGTTCGGCCCCGGCCAAGAAGGTAAGAACAATGGCGCCCGTGCCGGCGAGAAAGCTGATCCAGCCTGTCTTCCCGCCGAGATCAGCATGCACGAAAAGCACGCCGATCAGCAGTTGGGCGCCCGTGCCGACAACAATCTCGGTGAGCGCGGTCGAGATCTTGAACCAGATGGCGATGAGCGTCGCGATCAGAGCCAGGCCGACCCACACAGCGGCCAGCACCCACATATTCTCCATGAACCGCCACCTCACTAGTTCTGCGGATCGCTTCCGGCGCCATGACTCCGCGACAAAAAATCCGCTTGTCAGGAGTCATCAGCTGGTCCCGGCTTAAGACTTGGGACAGCGGTTGGCGGTGAACTCCTTCACCGTGATTAACAGATCAAGTACAGCAAAAAATGCCCTGCGAAGTCAACGGCATTCCTCACACGCGATCGCAGTCTCGGGCAATGCATAAGGAGAAAACAGACGGCCAAGAATGATCGCCAGGAAATCATCGCCAAGAAATGACGTGTGGGGGAAGGGCAAAGCTCTAACTATTGCAGGCTTAGGTTAATCTCGCCGTGCTTATCGAAGTTGATCCGCAGCACGTTTTCCTGGCCGCTGACAAACTCGCCCGCTACGGTATCGGACTGGTCATAGGCGGCTCCCTCAGAGGTCACCTGTACCTTAAGACTATGTTTCCCGGGTGACACCTGCATGGCATGGAATTCATGGCCCTGGACATGGTGGAACACGACCAGATGTTTCTTGTCTGTTCCTTCCAACTGGTGCGTATAAGTCAATCGATCATCCACCCAGATTGACAGATGGGCCTCCGCGAAACGGTGCTCCACCTCGATTTCCAGGGTGGCTGGAGCAGGGGCCGGAGAAGCTGCCGGAGAAGGAGCGGGCGAAGTAATGGGCGAAGCTGCTGGAGAAACGGTTGGTGAGCTTGCGCGAGCCACTTTCGTTGGGGACGGATGGGTTCGGGCGGCTGGAACCGGCCGCGAAAGCTTTTCCACGACTGGCGCCGGCGCTTTGGCAATCGGAGCAACCGTCGCGGCTGGCGGCAGTGCGGCCGCCGTCCTGACCGGCGCACCTTCCCCGGCGAGTGGCAATGGCTCGGCGGCTCTCGATCGGACTCCTTGGGGGCCAAACGAAATGGCCCAGAGCCCGAGAATGAAAAGTCCGGCCAATACCAAGACACCGGCAACAGATTTCTTCCGGATCTGCTCCAGCAAGTTCTGCGCTGCACCGTGCCCCAGGAGCAGAGAGAGCTCGCCTGGCTGGGGTTTAGCTGCAATCCCTGGTTGGCCCAGGGACGACTTGGCTGATTCATTTGCCGTTCGGGGTGCGCCTCGGCTGACGGGCAAACCTGGCAGCTTTGGCTTGCTAGAAGGCTCTCGTCCTTCCCGCAGTTTCTGGATGTCCTGCACCATCTCGATGCCGCGTTGATAACGCTCGGCGGGATCTTTCGCCATAGCGCGCGCAATAATGTGATCGAGCCCCGGCGGCAATTCAGTATCGAGAACGGTCGCCGGTATCGGGTCGCGGTTGACTACCTTGAACGAGACCGTGAGGGCGCTGTTGCCTTGAAACGGCCTGTAACCTGTCAGGACCGTGTATAGGATCACCCCCAGGGAAAACAAATCCGATCGCCCATCCACGGCTTCGCCATTCAATTGTTCGGGCGACATGTAGGCGGGTGTGCCTAACGCGCGTCCCGCCAGAGTGTGGTTGGCGAGGTTCAGTTTAGCCACTCCGAAATCGGCGATTTTGGCGTGGCCGTCTTCGGTCAACAGAATATTTGCGGGCTTAAGATCGCGGTGAACCACGCCTTGACCGTGGGCGCAATCCAGCGCTTCCGCCAGTTCGATGGTCAGCTGTAGCGCGGTCTCCAAACTTAACTTGTGGTCGTCCCGCGACAGCAACTTGTCGAGGGATTGGCCCCCGACAAATTCCATTACGATGTAAGGAACGCGCGTTTCTGGTTCCTCGCCCACATCGAAGATGGTTACGATTCCGGGATGCGACAGGCGGCCGGCAGCTTCCGCTTCGCGAAAGAAACGCTCGCGATACTCGCGTTCCTCTTCCGGGGGTTGACCGGCCAGCGAAACCGTCTTTACCGCGACGACTCGGTTGATCTTGGGATCGCGCGCTTTGTAGACAACACCCATGGCTCCCCGCCCCAACTCGGTGAGGATCTCGTAGCGCCCAAAACGTTCGCTCTTGCGATCATCCATAGGTGTCACCTGCGGCTTCAGAGTTTGGTTGTGACTACTTCAGCCTGACGCCGCTTCCGTTTTGTCATCCGACGCGGTAATGGCAAACGCGCCGATTACGTTCTCGTTCAGCACATCCAGAATTTTTTTCGCCTGCTGGACGGTGGTTCCGTTCAGCAGTTCGAAGCCGATCTGAACGCCCCTGAGTGCGGAAATGGTGTCATGGTGGGGGCGAACTTCGATTACGATCGACCCTCCCTGGCGGCCAATGCCAAAACAAACGCCTGCTTTTTCGATCTTCGCTGTCGCCATGAATTTCACCTGATTTGAGGACATAGGCCTTCCTGCACCTTCCCTCGGGCGGTCGCGAGAGAAAAGGGGGTCGGGGCGGCTGTTAATATTGTCCACTCACATGCTGAATCGCTCCAAGTTACCGACGTGCTGGGCACTTGGGCTGGGGGACGAGGTGTGGCTGAGTATGAGGGCTTAGCAAAGTCCCTTTATCGAGGTCTTGGAAAATACCTCACTACACAATGCTTGCGGCATTGACTGGCCACTCCGCCCGGCGTAGATTTGATCCAAGAAATCTGGGGCCTACGAATACATCCTAGCGCTAGGGAGAAAAAACATGGCGCACAATCACGGTAGTGAATATCAGATCAGAATTGTCCACGAGGACGGCACCGAGGAACTGAGCGACTGGCTGAACAGCCCGGAGCGGGTCGCCCAGGCAATCGCTGAGAGCCACAGGCCACAAGCTAAAGCTTACTGGCTGCTGGAACGAAACCTCGTCTGTCCCGACTGCCTGGATAGGGAACAGAAGGTCACGGAATATCCCCTTACGGATATTCCATCTCCACGAGGCAGCCCGCACGACTCCCGTTATTTGGTGGATGTGGGGTCGAAGAACCGGTACGAGCTTGAGGTAGTCATCTGGAACAAAATTCACGCTGCTTGAGGCGCCTTTTCGTTTTGCTCATCTGAGGATCGCCAGTCTTCTCTCTATCCCGCCAACGTTACCTCGAACGATCCCGTCGTGTCGCGCATCGCCCCGATAGCCGTAAGAACCTGCCCCAGCCCAATGATCGGCCGATACATCCAGTACTTCCTTCGAATTCCCGCCATGGCGCGTTCATGCTCGGGGCGATGGGTGAGGAAGCGGGCTGTGCCGGCGAAACTCTCACCCCCGATGGTCAACTTGACTTGCATTGTCTTCTGCACATTGCGCACCCACTGGCGATTCACGTTCGCGGTTCCGATATAAACCGTGTCGCCGTCCACGACGAACCAGATCGTGACATCGTAAGGCTTCCCGGACTTGCGACCGTAATGGGTCAGCGTTACGGTCTGCCTGGCCGCTACCCTCTTCAGCCGCGTTAGTGCGTTGGATTCCATACGGCCTCTTCTCTTCAATCTTAATCAGGAGGCGTCCTGCAGGCGGTCTTCTCCCTTTATGTTGGGCTGTCTCTCAGCGCCGGTATTGGGAGTGTTTAATCTCAGCTCGACCGCGTGCTCCTGCTGGTCGTCAACCAGTTGAATGACGTTACCTTGTCGCTTGACGCCATCCACCGTAACACTTGTCTCGCCATGCCCGGCCGGCCCCTGCACGATTGTGATGTGATATACCGTCTCACGATATCGGTAATGCACCTTGAACTCTTTCCAGTGGTCGGGAAGGCACGGAGCAACGTGCAGCTTGTCCACGTCCAGTCTCAGCCCTAAGAGCGATTCCACAATCAGACGGTACATCCATCCGGCCGACCCTGTGTACCATGTCCATCCACCACGGCCAATGTGCGGCGACAGTGCATACACGTCAGCGGCCACTACATACGGTTCCACTTTATAGGTTGCAATAGCATCCGCACGTTCCGCGTGGCTTACGGGGTTGATCAGGGCGAATAGTTCCCAGGCTCGCTGGCTATCTCCCAATTGGGCGAACGCCATCACCGCCCAGATGGCGCCATGAGTGTATTGGCCGCCATTCTCTCGTACGCCTGGAAGGTATCCCTTGATGTAGCCGGGATTTAAATCGGACTTGTCGAAGGGCGGATCGAGGAGTTGGATTAGCCGCCAGTCGCGGTGAACGAGGCGCTGATCCAGCGCCCGCATCGCCATGCGCGTGCGCTCGGCAGCGCCCGCTCCGGATAGAACGGACCAACTTTGCGCAATCGAGTCGATCTGGCATTCGGGGTTGCTGGCTGATCCAAGCGGGGAGCCGTCGTCGAAGTAGGCGCGGCGGTACCACTCGCCATCCCAGGCGTGCAGTTCGATGTTCTGACGCAACTGAGCCGCCTCGCGGCGGCAGCGTTCGGCAACGGGCGCGTCGCCATGCACGGCTGCAACCTCTGCGAAGCGCAGAAGCACGTCATAGAGGAAAAACCCCAACCAGACGCTTTCGCCTTTGCCGTGTTGGCCGACAAGGTTCATCCCATCGTTCCAGTCACCGGAACCCATAAGGGGCAGGCCGTGTTCACCAAAACGCAGGCCCCTCAGGATGGCTCGCCTACAGTGTTCGTACAAACTGGCCGTCTCTTCAAGCCGGTTGGGCAGATCGTAATACGATTCCTCTTCCGCGTTAACCTGACGGCCATCGAGGAAGTGTACCGGTTCGTCCAATACCCCGGTATCGCCCGTGCTGAGAACGTACCGGGATGTCGCCAGGGGCAGCCAGAGGTAATCATCCGAACAATGCGTGCGCACG
>Ga0187890_10003775_pt1 | contig 10356 bp, 8 predicted proteins | sample June2016WEW_21_1_FD_133005 | JGI IMG/M metagenome (GOLD analysis project Ga0187890, IMG submission 133005) | Peatland microbial communities from SPRUCE experiment site at the Marcell Experimental Forest, Minnesota, USA - June2016WEW_21_10 | ecosystem: Environmental > Terrestrial > Soil >...
ACAGGGAAACCAGGAGGTCGGGAGCGACGCGCGACACCTTGTCGAAGCAGAGTTCATAACTGAGGAAGACACCGCAGACCGTCCAGGTTATAACCGGCCGGCAAACTTCGCTGTCTGTGGTCAGATCGTGGAATGCCGCGGCTTGGCGAACCAGGTAGCGCACGGCCGCATAGGTGGCGAGGAAGACGATCCAGTTCAGCACGGCAATGGCGTACCACTCGCCCTCGGCGGTGCGGGGAGCCAGGCTGCGCGCCAGAGCTACTAGCGCTGGATAGCCTGGATTCCACATGGGGTCCAGGATGCCTTTCCAATCGTGGCTGGAAACGGCCCTGCTGACATTCAGGTAAGAAATCCAGTCGCCGAGGTATTGGGTCCGTCCATAGACGCCTTCCACCGCCCCTAGGAGACTTACCAGCACCCAGCTTAGCGCAAGGTGCAACCCATTGCGCTTCCATAGAGTCATGCTTGGCCCCAAACGCGACAGTTCGACGATCCTGAGCAAGTATCAATGTTTGTAACAGGCGCGGCGCTCAGCGCAGCCCCGTCAGTTGGGCGATCCTTCGGTTTTGCTCGCGCGCTTCCGCCGGGATATGTGGCCGCCCCTTCAATGCCTGCTTTGCCCTCTGCATGACGGTAAAGGCCGTGCTCTTGAGGCGGTCGGAGACAGGGTGTGCGCCGGGCGGATGCGGAGAGATACCCGAGCGGCGAAGATAGTAGTTTGCCCTGTATAGGTTGGCCCAGTGCCGGTCGTGAAACTGGAAATTGACATTCAGAGTTACAGAGATGTTGTTCTTGTTGCGCAGCCAGTGCGGAGAATTGATGGGAATATGCACGCCGGTTCCGGGGCGCATGTGATAAACGATGGCCCTGGATTCGTATTCCGGCTTATAGCGCCGCCCGATTGTCGGCGGTCCAGTAGACCTCCAGCTCCCGGTCGGGGACGATGTCTTTGTCGGCGCGGTCGAAGAGGTGAATCTCCTTGTCGCCCTGAAGTTGAAGAATCCAGGAAACCTCGCGATCCAGGTGATACTCGGTTACGCGATTCGGCGAGGTGATGAAGAGAATCGCCTCGAACCATTTGATCTTGCGCAGCAGCTGCGGCCCGGAGAGTTGAAGAATGTCGCGAATGCAACTCTCCAGCACCTCGCGATAGCCTGGCTCCCGCTCCACGTGCTTCAGGATGATCCAGGCCTGCGCAGTATCGATCTTGCGAATCAGATCGGCGGCAGCGGTTCTCGGCAGGTCGGGACGCACCGGCTTCTCACCCGGCTCAATCAGGCCGTCGTTGAAATACACGTCTCCGCCGGGCAGATGCGGAGTCGCTCGCGTTGCCACCTTCTCCGCCAGATCCACAAGCCGGGAAAGCTCGAAGAGCGGGCTTCCGGCGAGACTGTGCGCGAATTCGTGCGGCAGCAAGTTCAAATTCTCTGAAAAGACATCGGGCGCGCATTGGATGATGCGATCGGTAGATGCGTGCATAGAGCCCTCCCAAACCCGAGAGAGTTTGGAGAATCGGTTAGGAGTTTAAGACGTGCGGCTTTCGTTTTAGAATCCGCATTCGCCGCCGGAATGTAAACCTGCCGCGGCCGCGAGAATCAAATGGAAGATTCGGTGGGACAAAACCAGGAGTTATCGAGGAGAGCGGTTAGGCATATCATTGGCCGCCAGGACCGACCGATGACACATTCGCTGTCCTGCTTGCCGGCCACGCTTCCAGCCAAGCCTCGGAATATGAGCTGGAGTGCGCGTCAAGAACCCTTGGGTCTTGGCCGCGAAGCGTCTTGGCGAAGAAGGCCACCACATAGCTGCGCACAATGCTCTGAATTCGCCGGGCGGGAATCGCGCCGCAATGGGACAAGATGCGCAGCGGCGAGACCAGAGGCTGATCCGTAAAGTCATCATGGGCGGCTCCTTTCACCAATAGCAGGTACCCGCCGAATCTGCGCAGCGAGGCCTGCATATCGGCCGAGTCTGTGACGTCAAGAACGGCTTCCACCTTTGCGCTTGGACCGGGAGTTTCGCCCACCTGGGCGGTGTAGGCATCGATGACCAGCAGCGGCTGGTTCGGACCTCGTTCACGAATTGCGCCGAAGAACCACCCATCCATATTCACCGCCGCGCGAACCCTTCGATCTTCAGCGCACACCGCGGTGGCCGCCGCTCCGCCAAACGAATGCCCTATCGCTCCCGCCCTTTCCGTGTCCAGGAGTCCGAACCAGGGTGAGCCGGCGGCACGGTTCATGGCTTCCAGGCGATCGAGAACGAATCGCTGGTCCGCTACCCACTTCGCCAACTCCCGGTTCCAAACTGCCCTCACTCGCTCCGGCGTGCTGCTTTCCGGAGCGTCGATGTCGTTGGCCGCATTCCCATGCACCACCCGCCCGTCCGGGAATGCAACCAGGCTCGCGTTGTAGGTGTGATCGATACTGGCGACGACATAGCCCTGACTCGCCAGTTCCTCGGTCAGGAAGGTGTCGTTGGTTCGCCTGCCGCGCCAGCCATGGTTGAAGAGGATAACGGGAAACGGTGCGCCCGCGCTCGCCACTGGGGCATCCAGCCGCGAATTGGTTCGAAGCACGCTCTGGTAGGAGCTGAGAGTATTGGTCTCTTTCGGTTCGCGATAACGGGCGAGGCGGTTATGCGATGGCTGCGCGGGATACCAAAGCTGGACCACCAGCTCTCGCGGGGAATCGCCGGCCTGCGTTGCATCCTCAATACGCGCCGCGTCCTTGAAGTACAGGATCGATGTGCCGACCGGATAGGGTCCAGTGGGCGTGGGAAGGCGGAACATCGGCAGCAGAAGCGAACACAAGACGCTCGCCGATGCGAGCAGCAGTGCCGCCCAGGCTGGGAATCTCCGCGGCCGAGTCCGGTCTCCGCCTGGCTTCCAGGCCGCGAGGCCGAGAATCCCGGCGGCTGCGTAGGCGGGAATCATCTGCCAGTGCGCGCCCTCCAGAATCCCGTGCGCCGCCGCGGCCAGCAGGGCGACGGCCGCCAACAGACGGCCGGTTCGCGGCCAGCGGCCCATGAGCACGCATACCGCCGCGCCGGCGATCAGGAAGACGAGGAGGATTTCAAGTGGGCGCATAGACCGTTTGCGGGCTCATTGCCGCGGGATTGCCTTCCTCCGGAGGTCACTCGCGGTGAGCCGGGTTGGTTCGCGTTCCCGCCGTCAGGCGCGCGCCCTTTCCCTCCGCGCAGAGTCCTTTGCGGTGGTTGAACGGCGCTGCCGATAGGATTGCTCATACCTGTTGAGCTCTTGTCTGAGGGCGCGATCCGCGCGCTCCACGCTGATCTTGTTCAACACCACCGCCACGCCGGCGACGTCCAGACGCTCGAGGAGGTGGGCGGCGCGATCCAGTTCCTGCTTGGTCGTCGCGCTGGACCTGACTACAAGAACGGTTACATCGGACACCCGCGCCAGGTATTCGGTATACGCGGAAATCGGCAGCGGACTGGCATCGATCAGAATCGCATCGTACTGTTCGCTGCCGCTGAGCAATCCCCGAGCCACGGGGTTGAGGGCTGGCGCATCCTGTCCCATGCGGTATTCGGTGCGGTCGTGGACCGCCGCGATCGGCGCCAGGGTCGCGAGCCGTATCTCGTCGGTCTTGTTCCGCCTCTGCAGAAGCGGTTGTGACCGCCAGGAAACGTCATCGGGGGTTACCTCCAGCCCTTCGGATGCCGAAGCCATGATGATCTGCGTGCGCAAATCGAAAGTACGCAGCTTGTCGCTCAGCTCTCTCACCACGGTGCTCGTTCCGCTGTCGTGCGCCGGAGATGTAAACAAAAAGACTCGCGCCCCCGAGTTTCTGATCGCATGATCGATGCCCGCGGCCAGACGCATATGGTACTCGCCCGCAATCTCCCGGCGGAACTCGCGATTGTCAAGCAGCACGCCTAAAGGATGGAAGCCCACCACCTGCTCGACATCCTGAGCGGTGAATATCCTATTGTCGAGCAGGTCGATCCCCACCGGAGCGGCAACGGCGAAGGCAAGACCCAGCAGGACCAAGGCAAGCAGGTAGAGTCGCAGTCTGCTGGTTTCCGGGTTAAGCGGGGTGAGCGCCTTTGAGGAAACATGGATCGACCCCGGCGAACTGCTTTCAAGTTCCAGGTCGCGGATGCGGTCGTCGATGGCGCTATATGCCTTTTGCAGGCTGTCGATCTCCGGCCCAAGCGCCGCGGCTCTTTGGAATTTGGGCGCTACCGAGGTGGCCGTGTGCGTCCTTTGCGCCAGTTCCTGGGTCAAGTTGAGTTCAATCATGCGCGTGCGCGCTACTTCCTGGCGCAGCCTCTCCTGCAAGTGTTCGCCGGCCTTGTGTCTCAGGTCGTTCATGAGCCCGTCGATCGAATCCAGTTCATCCTTGTCTTTCTGATAGATCGGATGATCCGGACGCAGGCCGTTCATCTCTTCGATCAGCGCGGTTCTGCGGCCGTTCAGCGAAGTTCTCACGCCCGCCAAGCCGGAGTCGGAAGCGATCGCTTCGTCCGCATTGGCGTCGTTCACGGCCGATCCCCCGGGGCCGCTTCCCTTCACTTCGGCGGCCAGTTGCGCTTCCGCCGCTTGGCGCTGCATGCGCGCTGTAACCAGTTGGTCGCTCAGCTTCTGCAACGTCTCGTCATAGATGTTCGTTGAACCCTCTTTGGTGGCCAGCGTAGCCACGCCAAGCTGCTGCATCAGCTGCGCCTGTTCCGCCAGAGCGCTGTCCATCTCCTTCTGCAGCCGGTCCTTTTCCTGGCGGAGCGTATTCAGGCGATCGTCCAGCCCGTAAAACTCCTCGTTCTTCATGCGCTCTATATAGGTGTCGGTAACCGTGTTCACAATTTGGGCAAGATCGTTGGGCGTGGCGCCGTGCATCCCGATGGCCATCTCATAAGTCGAACCGAGCCTCTTCACCTCAAGATTCTTCTGCAGAAGCTCAATCTCGTAGGGCAGCGCCGGGCCCTGATAGGATGGCGATAAGCCCCTCCTGTACCGCACGGCGTAGGGAAGCTTCTCGATGGCATCCGCGACGATGTCGTGCCGCGTCACCGTCTGAGCCTGATCCTGCACATAAGAGTCGTAAGGAAGTTCGACCTCGCTGTCGCCGGCCAGAATCTTGGGAAACTTCGGCGACAGATAGACTACGCTGTGAGACTCGTAATCCGGCTTGGCCTTCTTCCATATGACGAATGCGCCGCAGGCAAGAACCACGAGAAACACCAGCGCGGCAATATACCAGTGGCGGCGGAGACTGCCGGCCACATTGATAGCCGGACGCGGCCCATCCGAAGAACCCCCGGCCCGGCGTAGCGGCACCGATGGCAAGCTCTTCGAGTTTCCGGGAAGCGAATTGTCAGGCGTTGAATTGATCATGACCAAACCTTTCCAAGTCAGCGAACGGCCATTGCCGCAAAACTTCCCATTGTCAGGAAGGGCGCCAGTTGCTGCATCACAAAACCCATTTTGGACATTCCGCTCTTGGGTACGTAGACGATGTCGCCGGGATTGAGCGAGACTTCCATGCCGCCATTCGGCTTCAGCAGATCGTTGAAGCGAACATACTGAGTCTTGCCTCCCTTGGAGCGGTGGACGATCTGAATCTCCGGGTTCCCGCCGGCATTGTCGCTCAACCCGCCTGCTTCACCCAGAACCGAGGACAACGTAGAGTCATGCTTCAGGGCAATCAGCCCCGGATGCTGCACCTGTCCCATGACGGTTACGTTTCTTGTCGACAAGGCGGGCACAAACACCACGTCGTTCCGGCGCAGGCGAAGGTCTGCCAGCGGGCTGCCGGACGTCAGCAGTTCCTGCAGTTCAACCCAGTACACCTGGTCTCCCCGGTAGATTACGCATTGCTCTGGAATGCTGCCATCGGGGCGGGTTTCGATGCCGCCTCTGGAGAGCGCCTCCAGCAGGGTCGGCGTCTGCTCAAAACTCACGATCCCAGGATTCTTTACGTCCCCCAGCAGTGTGACGTGATTGGAGCCGTATTTCTCCACCTGGACGGTCGCTGCCAGCTTCGTATAGTAAGGCGACAGCGCCTCGACGATCGCCTTCCCCGCTGCTTCGCGGGTCAGGCCGGCGAGCTTGATCGGCCCGGCCAGCGGCAACGTCATGCGCCCATCCGGACCGATCACATCCTTGCTGGCCAAATCGGGCCGGCCGGGATATTGGATGGAAATCTCATCCCCCGCTCCCAGCGTGTATTCCTCATCGGCGGCAGGCTCGAACCTGCGCAATGCCTCGATGGGGTTCAGTTTCAGCTTCGGATCGGGCAGGTTGTCCTGCGAGGAATCGCCACTCGGCTGCACGGTCCGAGGCGAATCGCCGGCCGCAGGCTGGTCGTCTGCTTGCTTGGCTCCCGCAGGCCGCGGAAAGGCCATACCGAGCGCGAGAACAGCAAGACCGCCCAGAGTGAGCGCATAACGTCTTTTCAGCAGATTCACGAATAACTCCTTCAGCGCTTGCTCAGCGCGGCGGTTCGAGAAACGGGCGGCTGGCGTCGCCCCCAGGACAAAACTTCGATTCGATGGCGCGTTCGGCATCTCGCGCCGGCTTATTGACCGTCTCCGGGAAGATCGCGCGCCGTGCGCACCCATGCGGAATCCGCGCGGGAGGCGCGCCATACCTCAGGGAGAATCGACAGTTTCCAGAAGAAATAGGCCGGAGCGGCCCAGAGGACTCTCATCGTTCTCCAGAAGCCGGAACCGCAAGCGGCTGCCGCGGTTACGTGCAGAGTCAGCACCAAAAGCGCTCCCAGCGCATAGAGCCTGAGCGGCGCAACAGGCAGGCAGGCGGCAACCAGCAGCAGAGATGCCTCGGTGGCGATCGGCGCGGACAAAAGATCGAGGAGCGGCTCGATAACTCGCGCTCGCCCGCGCAGCAAGTCTCCCATCAGCCTGGGAGCCCACCGCCTCATCATTCGCCGGCGGCCGCCTTCCCATCGGGCGCGCTGTGTGCGCGCGCCATGATCGGAACGCGGCATCTCGCCGCTAACTGTGGCAGTGTCGACAAACTCCACGCGAATCCCGGCTCGAACCAGGGCGAGATGATACTCCAGGTCCTCGACAACGGAATAGGCTCCGTATGGAACCCGCGTCAGCACATCCCGGTGAAGAGCGAATCCGTTGCCCAGAATCCCCGCCGAAAGACCTAAACGCTCCCGGCCGCGCGGACGAATCACGTTGAATCCTTGAAAAGCAAGCGTCATCAGCCTGGTGCGGCTGTTCTCCTCGGAGTTGTAGACTTCATAACGGCATTGCACCGCTTGCGCCCCGGCCAGAAACCTCTGCCGCACCGCCGCGATCAGGCCAGGGCTGACGACAGAGTCCGCGTCGATTACCAGCACGGCCCGCGAAGGCCCGGCCGGAGCCGCGGCAAAACCATAACTCAGCGCGCTGCCCTTGCCTTTCCGATCCCCATCGTTCAGCACCAGAACCCTGGCTCCCGCGGCCTCGGCCTCCGCCGCCGTCGCATCCGTGCAGTTATGCGCGATCACTACCAGATCCGCGCCCGGGCCGGCTGAGGACGCCAAGCTGCGAATGCAGCGTCCGACCAGAGCTTCCTCATTGTGAGCCGGAACCACGACAGTGAGCGGAAAATCCGCCGAACCCGCGTCTTGTCTTCTTGCCCGCGCGCCTGGCACGAGAGAGGCTGCTGTCAGTACCAGAATCTCCGCGAGCAATGGCAGCGTCGCCAGCACCAGCGCGATCCCCAGGATGTCGAACACGTGCGATAGAAGCATACGATCGTTCTCCAGATTGCCTTGAAGTTATCAGCTGCCGTTGCGCGGAAGCCGGCGCCTGGAACGCTATCTCATTCGCTGCGATTGCGCGTTTGCGTTATCCGTCCGATGCGCCTCGGCCTGCCCGCGCCGAATATTCATCCGGCATCCGCGGGGACCAGTTCCTCAATGAGCGCGTCCGCCTCCAGACCTTTTGGCGACCGGACCGGAATCGGTTCATTTGTAAGTCTCCGGCTCAGCAGTTGCACCTGACGGTAAACGTCGGGCACTTCCTGAACGTGAATTGGAATCAGCTTGCCGCCAATCCGGCAGAATGCCCAGTCCTTCCCCGGTTGTGGCACCGGCAGCGACTCCGGCTGAATGCGGCGCAGCGCCTCGGCGACCTTTGGGGCCATGCGAAAGAAGAGCCGCAGCCGGGAAGCGCCCACAACGTGGACCAGAAGCCGATCCAGCCCCGCCAGCCAAAGCTCGCGCTTCCAGGACCGTGCAACATTCATCACGTAAATGAGCGAGGCCAAAGCGTCCGCCCCGATGTAGGCGGTATTGCTCATGTCGAGCACTACGTGAGACCCGGCGAGAACCGCGCTGCGCACTTCGGCTTCAAATCGCGGCAGAAGTTTGCCGGTGAAATCGCCGTCAATACGCATGACGGTTGCTGTGCCCACCATCTCTTTCGTGACCTGAGCCTGTTGACGCCGTTTCCCCTGCATAGCCATGGCCGCAAGCTGCATGGGGAGATAGCGTGCCAAACCCATCGCATTGCCGAAATACCGGCTTGCCAGTCGCGACGGCTCTTGCATCATCCGGTAGAACCATTCCATGCCGCAGCGCTGCATCCATAAGGGTGCGCGGGCAACCCTGCCGCTCAGAAAATCGAACGAAGCGCCTACTCCGATGCAGACCGGAACATCCAGCCGGAACCGATGCATGGCCAGCCATTTCTCCTGCTTGGGGTTTCCAAAGGCCACCAGAAGAATGTCCGGCCTGGCCGCCTCAATCCTCGACAGGATCTCCTCGTGATCCATCTCTTCCAATGGCTGATACTTAGGGCAGTAGCGTCCGGCAATGCAAACTCCGGGATAACTCCTCTCCATCCAGGCCGCCGTGCCGGCGGAACTCTCTTCTTCGGCTCCCAGCAGGAAGATTCGATAGCCGCGCCACGCCGACAATCTCGCCAGTTGCGGCACGAGATCAGCTCCGGTCACCCGCTCCTTCAGCCCCGCCCCCAACAGGCGGGATGCCCACACCAGCGGCGCTCCGTCGGCGAGGACGAGATCGCAGCGGCAGAGCGTCTCGTGCAGTTCTTCGTCGCGGATGGATTTCATGAGGAAATCGACGTTCGCCGTCGCAATCTGATGGAAGCCGCCCTCCGCAATGCTGACCTCCACAAAGTCCAGAACTTCGTCCATCGTCCTGTTGTCAAGAGCCACACCCAGGACAGCTACACGAGGATCTTTTGATTTCGCCATGGTGATCGCTCCACAATGATTCGTTCAGAAACGGGCCGCCTAGCTCTTCTCGACTCGATGGGAAGAGCGGTCGAACCCGCTGTTGGGGGGAAACGAGGCTACAGGGTTCTCATGACCGGTGTAGACAGGAAGCAGCGAGTCAAGCGGCGCTTTCCCCAGGAAAGCGCCCAGCTGCGCGGTGACAAAAGACTGGAGAAATAGCGAAAACCATATCTGAGGAAATGGTAGGAGCGCCGCGGTTTGCGGCAGCGGGTTGTCGATCCAGCCTGACGGGAACAACGGACATTTCCACGGATTCAGGCGTCCCACTCTCGCCGTCCGCCGCGGCGGATTCTTGCGGCCGGTGCGGTCTTCAGCGATCGCGCAGATGAGGCGAAATCAGTTGTTCCGGCCGGCTGGGTTTATTCCCGAGCGATCATGGACGGCTTCCACGTCGCCCAGGTTCAACTCGGCCGAAATGGCTTGAGAAAATACAGAGATGGTAACGATCAGACGCAGGCCGTTCTTGATCCGCGCCAACCGTCCCTGTACGCCGGCCAGGGGGCCCCGCGTGACTTTGACCAGAGTGCCCGGCGTCAGCGCGTCGCAGCGGTCGCAGGGCACGCTGCTGCCGAGAGTGCGGCGAACAGCCTCGATCTCGACCTCGGAGATCTGGCTTGGCGCATGGTTCCCTCCCAGCAGGCGAACAACGCCATTCGTCTCCAGCACCTTTACCCGGTTGCGCAAACTGGGATCGTAGTGAAGAAACAGGTAGCCGCTGAACGCCGGCACCTCGATGAGCTTGCGGCGATCCTTCCACTGGTGCACTTCCCGCAGCAAGGGAAGATAGGTCGTGAATCCCTTCGTGCTCAGACCCAGCGCTACCCGCTGCTCGCAGCGATAGGCAGTCTGTACCGCGTACCAGGCGTGATGGGGATGCTCCGCATGCGGCATCTCCCCGATCTTGATTTCCGAGCTAGAGCAGGCTTCGCCCATGTCACTCCCATCTGAGTGCCGACAACTCGACTCAATCTGTCCAGAATGAAGAGGTAACGTGCAAGAGCGAAACGCTCCTGGCACCAAAGCAACAGCGGCAAACGCCGCCAGTCAATCAATCATTGGTGAAGAAGGTTTTCGCCGACCCCCATGGTCGCCCCAAAATTGCCGGCTTCCTTCAT
>Ga0187890_10003779_pt1 | contig 10350 bp, 10 predicted proteins | sample June2016WEW_21_1_FD_133005 | JGI IMG/M metagenome (GOLD analysis project Ga0187890, IMG submission 133005) | Peatland microbial communities from SPRUCE experiment site at the Marcell Experimental Forest, Minnesota, USA - June2016WEW_21_10 | ecosystem: Environmental > Terrestrial > Soil >...
AAAAAATAGCTACGCCGAGTGCGGTCGCGACTTGCCCAGCTGGCGAGTGACACCGGAGATTCCGCTGCCCGCGCGCCAGGTGAATCATGCGCAACCATCGGTTTGAGCCGCACGCCCACGCCTACGGTTAGCAGTGCTGCGATCAATAAACTCTTACCCATTGTGTGTCTCTAGTGCGCCATGGAATTGGGGGTGATTGGGCGCAGTAGGGAGGACTTCATGATCGATCGCAACCTGTCGGGCGCGCGGGACAGTGTCTTAAAAAGGAGACCGGGCCCGTTGAGGAACGGAGGGTCACGCACTGCGCTAGTAGGGAAGCAGAATCTGCCCTCATGGAAGGAGACGCTCGCGATCGGCTGAAACGGGTCGTGACGCGCCTTTGTCTGCGGTAATGTCCGCGATGGGTTCCGGTCGACCAGTTTGAGAAACTCGAGCTGACGAAATCGAGGCAGAGAGGCTGCAACTCAAGGAATTCAGGTAGGCTATTAGGAAGATAACCAAGAGCACGTGAATGACCGACCGCTCTCAAACACAAAATATTCAGAGGCCCGCCGCGACGCGGGCGCCGTGACCGACCCAGGCCAGGCAGTGTTCCTTAGCTACGCGTCCCAGGACGCCGCGGCTGCACTGCAGCTGTGCAACGCGCTGCGCCAGGCCGGTATCGAGGTCTGGTTCGACCAGAGCGAACTTCGCGGTGGCGATGCCTGAGATGCGTCAATTCGCCGCCAGATCAAAGCCTGCGCCTTATTTATCCCGCTCATCTCGCGCCATACGCACACGCGTGACGAAGGGTATTTTCGGCTTGAGTGGAAGCTCGCCGTTGACCGCAGTCACTTGATGGTCGCCGACCGACCGTTCCTTCTCCCAGTCGTCATCGACGACACATCAGACCAGGACGAGAAGGTGCCGGACCGGTTTCGCGACGTGCAGTGGACGCGCCTGCCGGGTGGCCAGCACGCCGAAGCCTTTGTCGAGCGGGCGCGCCGATTACTGTCACCCGACCCCACGACGCCCAACGCCACCAGCGTTTTGTCTTCGGCGCTGCCAACGACATCGACGGGTGCTGCATCGCCTCGATCGACACCCCCTGCCGCACAGTACTTGCGGCTGGCCGCCGTGCAACCCAACGACCCGACCGTCTTTTCGGCCCTCGGACTCATTCAGCGTCGCCAGGGTCGCTGGTCTGAGTCGCTTGCCAACCTGCGCAAGGCGGCGGAGCTGGACTACGGCAGTATTCCGTATCAACGCAACCTCGTCAGCATGCTAATGATTGCCCGCCGCTACACGGAAGCCCGTGAGGTTGCACAGCGCGTCGTTGCCCTTCGGCCGGGTAACCTCGACGAATTGCTGCTCCTAGCCGACCTTGTCTACGACACGACTGAATCGCTGCAGGCAGCGCAAGCCATCCTCGCTGACTCCCGCCCAGCGGGAGGACCCCGATGTGCTCTTCCGCCGCAAGGTTTGGGCGCGCGATGCCGGCGACTTGGCGGAATTCAGGCGCCTCGACGAGAAACAGCCATACGAAGAAGATGGCTCGCCCGTGGTCGGCGCCATCTTCTCAGGCTTCGCGTATTGGGGCGCGGGCGATCAGGCGCTGGCACGGGCACGGGTCGCGCCCTTTGTTGAGGAGGCACGCAAACAGGTGACCAGCACGCCCGACAACTATCTCGCATGGGGAAACCTCGGCCAACTCGAGCTTCTGAGCGGCCAGCCGGACGCGGCGATGGAGCATTTAGCCAAGGCCGCTCGCCTGCTGCCTCCGTCCCGGGACGCTGTCGCTGGGGTCGATGTCCGATATTGGTACCTCTCAGGCTGCGCGATGACCGGCCGCAAGGATGAAGCGTTGACCGGTCTGGCGGAGTTGGTGCGCCAGCCCACAGGCATTCCGCTCATCGACATTCGGACCAGCCCGGCATTCCTGCCACTGCGTGACGATCCTCGCTTCCAGGCAATTTTGAAAGACCCGAAAAGCCGCGCGCAACTTTTCTAGTGGCAGCCCGACCGCATCGGTTGGGCCCGAGCTTACGCTGCCGCAGGATGATCCAGCTGAATCCATTCCGACCCACCCAGTTACGACCATTGCGGCGACATGACCCGCCCCAGTATTTTGATACGTCTGAATGGAACGGGTTTCGTCATGAATATAGCGCTTGTGCAAAGACGCGCTCGGATTGTCATGCTTTTTTGGGGGTCGTTACTGGCGCGGTTGTTGGGTTCGCTCACCGCGATGTCGTCGTTCCTGTAAGTGAGACGCCGAGTGAAGCTTCGCCAACGCACTCAGCGCCTGCGCCTTTGATCCAGCCGAAAAAGACGGAACCTACTGCTGCGATTTCAGCAAGCGGAGTAGAGATTCCTCGTTCCATGAAAAAAATCCGTCGCGTGTGCAGAAACATCGTCAATGGTAGGAGAATCTACGCGACTCTCCGCGCCTTTAAGGCATACACCAAACGCTTGACGACTTCGGGACTCGGTCGGCATCCTATGCACATTCGGACCAAGCAACAATTATGACGCCGGTACAGCGCAAATGGTCGGGCAAGTGATCGGTCACCGAAGGGTGAAAAAGCTCGAACGCAGTATTGATGGGCTTCGTTTGAGCCGCAAAGGTCTTCCCAAGCGATGGCGACTGCCATTCGAGCGTATCAGGCAATTTGATTCGCTGGTTCCTGCTGAACGGGATGTTTACTCTTCCTATCCTAAGGACAGTACGTACCTCGAAACGGGCGTCGACAAGCTCAACCCCTTCTCAGCATAAGCGTTGATTCAATCAAATGTCATCCGGCTCTAATCCCATACGAGCGGCATGTAATCTATGCCGAAGGTACGCCCCGTGTGATATCGGTAGATTTCGCCCTCCCGGATTCGGATGTTGCGGAACTGCTTGAGGAATTCCTCAACCACGATTCGGATCTCCCGCTTGGCGAGATGGATGGCGACGCAGAAGTGGACACCGGTCCCGAAGTTGATATGGCGCGGCTTACGGTCGATATCGATCACATCCGGATTGGCGTGGACGCTTGGATCGCGGTTGGCGAGAGAGATCGGCAGGTTGATCTCGTCGCCCTCGCGCATCAGCACTCCGTGAAAGGTGAAGTCCTTTGCCACCACACGGTGCGTGACTACTACTGAAAAGGCCCGGGTGAACTCTTCGACCGCAGCCGAAATCTGTTCGCGATTGCCGCGCAACCTTTCCTGGAGGTCGGGATGGGTGGCAAGGTGTCGCATCACCCAGCCCAGCGTGCTGTACACCGTATCCAGCCCGCCGACATAGAGGACATAGAGCATCCCCATGGTTTCCAAGTGGTCGAGTGGGCGTCCGTCGACCTCGCCAGTCACGATGGCCTTTATGAGGTCGTTGCCGGGGTTCTTGCGCTGTTCTTCAAGGAACTCTTCTAGGTAGCGGTAAATCGAGCGCGCCGCTGCAACGCGAGACGCGATATCGCGTCCGCGCATCAACGCATTCTCCCATTCGATGAAGTCGGGCAGCTTCTCGTGCGGCATGCCCATCAGGTCCAAGAAGATGTACGACGGGAACGGCACTGCGAAGTCTTCGATGAATTCGCAGCCGCCCTTGTCCTCGAATTTGCCGATGAGCTGCCGGCAGGCCTGCCGGACCGGCTCATCGAGACTGCTGACGGCCTTGGGCGTGAAAAAGGGATTGAGTATACGGCGAAAGCCGGAGTGCGCCGGCGGGTCGATCTCGATCGGATTGAGCCGCAAGTTGACGCCTAGCAAGTCTGCGATCATGCCCGGACGCTCAGCAGAAAAGTGCTCGTGATCGATGAACACTTCGGAGATGATGTCATTGCGCGTCGCGACCCAACCCGGCCGGCCATAGCTCGCATCGGTCGCCCAGATAATACCGGGGCCATCGTGCAGGCGGCTGATGGCCAGATAGGGATCGCCCAGCTCCGCCGTAAAGGCATCGAAGCTTTTGTCCCACACTAGTTCCTTGGGCACATGGGCGGGAATCTTCTCGACGACTGCGGCATGAGAGGACATATCAGCTTACGCTCCTGTCAAAGAGGTTGGTCAGGCCAGACCTGTGCGCCATCGGCGTTCTCCCGATGCATTGCCTGCGTCGTAGCACCGTTTCGAGCGGCAAAATAATCTAGGAAACGCTCATCCCTTGACGGTCAGAAAGCCCAAATATCTTATACGCTTCCAATTCCAACCGCCTATACGCGAATGTACTGGGGATCGAGCCGAGAGACTAAGGGCACATAGTTCGATCGCCAATACTGAGGTGGTTTACCGACGGATCGACATCAACTCTCCCGAAAGTCGACCGGCAGCGTGACCACGAATAGATAACTCGGCGATTTCCTGGCGGGAAAAACGCCTATCACCAGAAAGTCCTCGGGTAAGAATTCGCAAGGGCTGCCGCGTAAGCCCATCGACGACGCAATTCAAGACATTGCTGGCTTACCCGACAGCAATGGGATGGACGCCCCCACCCTAAACGGCATCAACGTGCCAAAGTGGAAGTGTCGAGCAACTACTTAAACGGATAGGAGCGTCCGCCATGAAGATTACAACGGTCGGGGTCGATTTGGCGAAGAACGTGTTTCAGGTGCATGGGATCGATGAACGGGGTAAGGCGGTGCTTCGCAAGCAGTTGCGGCGCGCGCAAGTAGCCGTATTTTTTGCAAGTCTGCCGCCATGCACGATTGGGATGGAGGCTTGCGCCGGTGCACATCATTGGGCACGTACCCTGCAGGGGTTTGGGCATACGGTGCGGCTGATGGCACCGCAATTTGTGAAGCCGTACGTGAAGACAAACAAAAATGATGTCGCCGATGCTGAAGCGATCTGCGAGGCGGTGGACCGACCGAATATGCGCTTTGTGCCGATCAAGAGCATCGAGCAGCAGGCAATCTTATCGGTACATCGGGTGCGCCAGGGTTTTGTGAAGGCCCGCACCGCGCAGGCCAATCAGATCCGGGGTCTTTTGGGCGAGTTTGGGTTGGTCATCCCCCAAGGGATCATCAATGTCACCAAGCGAGTACCCGAGATCCTTGAGGATGCCAGCAATGAACTACCCGCGCCGTTTCGCCACCTGATCGATCGCTTGACCGAGCATCTGAAGGAGTTGGATCGGCAGGTGAAGGAGTTCGAGCGGGAGATTATCGCCTGGCACCGTAGTAGCGAGCTCAGCCGCAAGCTCGAGCAGATCCCAGGCATTGGACCTCTGGCTGCGAGCGCACGGGTCGCATCGATCGCCGATGCGCGCAGCTTTGACAACGGCCGGCAAGTCTCCGCCTGGCTGGGTCTGGTTCCACGTCAAAGCTCGAGCGGCGGCAAGCCAACACTGCTCGGGATGAGTAAGCGCGGCGATGCGTACTTACGCACGCTGCTGATCCACGGAGCGCGCTCGGCCATCCTGGCGGCGAAGAACAAGGTCGACAACACCCAGGGATGGTTGACCAATCTGCTCAAACGTCGCCATCCGAATATTGCGGCGGTAGCGTTGGCCAACAAGAACGTACGTACCGTGTGGGCGCTGCTTGCTCACGGGCGCGAATTTAAGGCCGACTATGTGGCGACACGCATGGCTGCACGATTTCTCGTAATGGACCCGCCCGGTTTCGGGTAAATGGACCCACCTTGCATGGGTTACCGGCGGAGCCGCGGTTTGAGAGTTCTACGCGTCCTTTTTCTTTGAGGCAAGTTTTCTAGCTTTGACACCCCGATAGGTGTCGCCGGTGATGTTGACGGTGATGTTGACGGTGAGCGCGGAGTGCTCCAAGCGGTCACGGATGGCATCGAAGATGACGGTATCGGGGATCACTTCGTTCCAGTGGTCCACGGGGAGCTGGGAGGTAAAGGCGATCGACTTATCGATGGATCGCTCTTCGATGATTTCGCACAGATCTTGGGCTTCGGTCGCCGTAAATTTCCGCATTCCCATCTCGTCAAAGATAATGAGATCGAACTTGGCGAGTTTTGCGCGATAGCGAAGGTAGGCGCCGCTCGATCGGGCGATGGCGAGGTTCTCCTGGAGCGCGGTGATGCTCATGTAGAGCACCGATTTGCCGCTTGCACAGGCGTGCAGGCCGACCGCCTGCGCGATGAAGGTCTTGCCGACACCGGTTTCGCCGATGAGCAGCAGCGGACGCGCGTCATTGAGCCATCCGAGCGTGTAGATCTCTTTGATTTCCGCCTTCGTGATCGAGCGTTTCGCGGTGAAGTCGAAGTCCTCGAACGCGGGACGCACGGTGAACTTGGCAGCTTTGATGCGATTGACGGTTTTTCGTTCCTGGCGGTAGTCGGCTTCCGCCTGGAGCAGGATATCGACGAACTCGCTGTAACTGATTTTATCGCGGGTGGCGTCGGCGAGGGTTTTATCTAAGACCGCCAGCATGCCGAGCATGTTCATCTCGGCCATGTGGTTCTTGGCAATGGCTGTACTCATAACGGTAACTTCTCCTGCGCTGCAGTCGGTGGGATGGAGGGGTTCGTCAGTGGCCTGCAGCGCGGCGCCGCCAACGTACCGGAGGAACGGATTACCCGGCCGGCGCACGATGTCGCGGACCGGCTGCGGGTTCATGGACTGTCGTCGTGCCTGCTTGAGCAGATCCTGGAAGTACGGCGTGCGGATGCGGTTGTAGCGGCGCATGGTGGCGATGGCGGAGACGATGTGTTCGCTCGCGAGCGCATGACCGGAACGACTGATTGCTCCTTGGTGCATGCGGAGACCAAGCCCATGGCGCGGCGCAAATGAGCGTAGACGTCGGCGTTGAACAGCTCGAGGAACAGCGTGTTGAGGTCGGGATGGATGAAGCGCGACTGCGACAAGAGTTTCTGCGGCGTCGCCTCGTAGAACGCGATCGAGTTCGCTGGGAAGTGCTCGAGGATCCTGATCCGCATCCCCGCTTTCTGCCGGCACCGCGGGTGGATCGCCAGGCGCTCGAGGTTCAAGAAGATCTCCACATGGTGCTCGGTGAGCTTGATTCGCAGCTTTTTGTGTCGATGGATATGCGGAGCGCTGTAGTAATCGCCATCGACGGCGAGGTAACAGTCGGGGTGCAGCTTCGCCGTTTTCCACTCGCCGCCGTCGTATTCCACACTGGGCAGGGGCTTGAGAGCGGCTTTCTCGATCTTCTCGAACCGTTCGCGCCGAGAGACGCCAAAGCGGCGGTGGGTTTGGTCGTTGATGCGCTCGACGCAGACCATGAGCGCGCGATTGATCTCCTCGATCGAGGTAAATCGGGAGCGACGAAAGCGGAAGCGAAAGTAGCGGCAAAGGATCTTGACGAGTCCTTCGCAGCGTTCGCCTTATCCTTCGGTCTTCTGACACGCGCAGGAACGATAGCGGTCGAGAAGTGCGCGGCTAAATACGCGTAGTCCTCGTTCAGATCCGGATCGTACAGATGACATTTGACGACGCCAGTTCTCAAGCAGTCGGGAACGGTGACGTGAGGCACGCCGCCGTACCACTCATACATCCGCCGGTGAGCGCCGAGCCAGTTGCGGCTTTTCATATCCTCCGCCGCCCAGGCAAAGAGCAACTGGCTAAAGCCCAGGCCCGAGACGAACACGTAGGCCTTATGGATCTCGCCGGTCTTGATCTCATACCACTCGATCGGATCGCCGGCGTAATCGACTTCGACCCGTTCTGCGGGCTCGAACTCGCGGGCGGTGACCGTCGCCTCGCGGTACTGCGGGAACTTGCGGTAAAACTGCTTCCAGAAGTTCGGGTACGTGATGAGCGCTTTCGCTCGTTCCTCCCAGATAAATTTCATCGGGTGGCCGAGGCCGAGTTCATGGATGATCACTGGCCATTCGAGCTGCGCCATCCACAAAGGGTCAGGGCTCGCCGCCGTCTCGTGCGTAAGCCGTTCACCGTCGCGGATCTGGCGCACCAGTCGCCGTGAGCAGCCCAACGCGCTGGCGATCTCCCGCAGACCTCGCCCGGCGGCCAGGCGGCGCCTGATTTCCTCATGCCTATCCACCGTCAGCTTCCTTCGCGCCATCCAGCTCTCCCGTTCGTGGTGTGCCACGACGGTACTGGATTGCGGTGTGAGTGGACCGAGGTCCGCTTTTGGGGGGTGATGCCGGAAAGCAGACCGTCGCAGACGGCCCAGGAGCCACGATCGGCGCGTACCCCGACCAAAGCCTACCCTGGAAAACCGACCAATCTGCGCTGTCATCGCCGTCCGCTCCTGGGATCCCGGCGACGCAAAAACGCGCCGCTCAGGGTCGAAAAGCGGCTCCGGACGGTGGTCCCAATGGGACGAAATCGGGTGGGTCCATTACCCCGAAATCGGGTGGTCCCATTCAGACGAAATCAGGGGGGTCCAATCACTCGAAATCCTGCATGGCCGCATAGCCGGAAAGGTTATTGACTGGAACGGCAGAACAGGAGCACACACCACCGATTGCTCAGGCTATCAAACAGTGACGGCAAAACAGGTCGGACCGTGGTTGGTCGAACCCAGAGCGTCCGCAGCACCTCGAGTGCGAGAAAGCGAAGGGGAACCAATCAGCCAAACCCATCAGGGACAGTGGCCTCAGGCCACAGCGAAAGTCCGAATGTACGGTTGCAATCTGATCCTGTCAGCCCTCATGAAGTGAAAGCTTGGCAAAGTGGGGGCGTCCATGTACGGACGCTCGTGACCGTCGCAAAGGGGTCGTGAGGACTCATTCGACGGCTTGGCGATGCGACAGGCTCCTGGCGGCCAATACCCGCCGCAGGCAACATTGAAATGGTTGCCGTGAAGCGGGCATTCGCCACCGACGGTCTGATCCAATAAAATGGTGCTGCAATGAAACCTGGAAAATCTCCGGTTGTGGAGGCGCCATCCCTCGATGATGTGGTCTGCTATGGGACGGCCTTTGTCGCGCGCTCGGATCAAGATTGGGTGAATGTTGAAAAACCGGTGCCTGCGGAGCGCCCACAATTTGGCAGTGCGTTTCTCGACATGTCATTCCTGTCGAACTGCCTAATAATTCTAGTTGGCACGAAATCGCACGCCGATGGAAATTGGACCGACGCCATCAAGCAGGTGGGCATAACCGATCACCGCTCATCGACGGCCGTGCACATCTACGCATGTTCCGCGCCGTTTTGCGATGTCCTCGCAGCTCTCACAGAAGAACAAGAAGACCAGATCGCCCAGGAGTGGTACCGCTTGCTCCGCGCACGACAAGAGGAAGCCCTACAGAAAATGCGTGGACCGCGTTTGGATAGCGCCGCCGGTAAGCACAAGGCGAAAGGCGAGCATCACGATTCGCGCGTAGGGCCTCGTGTCACGCTTGTGAAGCAACTGGTGGCCTTAGCAAGACAGGCCAAGGTTGGCAATCAGAAATTGATGCTCCGAGTCGAGTGTCGCCGCCGGGGCAATCTGATCTAACAAATCGACGACAGAGCTGGTGACTTGTACGGGTTTACAGGTTTGGATCGCGCCTGTGGCCAACAGTAGTTACTTGTTCGCGAAGGGCTCTGACCGGCCAGACTGCGGTCACTGAGGGTACCGAATTAACTGCCCGAGTACAGTCGCTCACAAATTACGGTAGGCTAACTACGCCGCGACTTCAAAGACACACGGGCGAATATGCCTTCCTTTACGACTACGGACGAAATAGTGGGGCAACCCATATAACTTAACCTCAAGCATGCCGGAGGTGCGGACAGTGTCAGCAATGAAATCGACAGTCATGGTGCTAATGATCTTTCTGTTTGCCACCGCACAGGCGCAAACTTCTAATCGCAATGATCTTGTCAATCAAATCGAGGAAGCCATCGGTAAGCCGACACCGGTCACTGAAAAGTCCCCGCTAGTGACGACGACTTTAACGGCGGCGAAAAATGCGAATCCGGAAGTTGATTCGCGTACATGGGATGAAGTACGCGCTGATACGGCAGTGGCTTTAACAAAGATGAGTTCCGGGCCAGGAAGCCCCTTCGATAACCGCATTCGAGGGGCGCTTGAGTCGTTCACGGACGCGGAACTGCAGAGTCTTAACAGCAAATTAAATGACCCAATGCTTCTGAAATTTCGTGACGCGTTGCAGAGGCAGCCAAATGAGTATAAGACACACGCCATGTCAAATGCGCTACAGATGGCGGCCGAGATCAACGGCATTCTCGCGAAGCACAATTTGAAACAGATATCATTCCAATGAAGCGGGGTGGGAACGGTGCAATGCTTTCGCGGTGGTAAAGTTTCCGCCGTAAGGAGTTCCCTGTAGTTGCCGTTCGCAAAGGACCGCTTGGGGTCCGATTGGTGGCGTTACGCCCGAGCCGAGGGCAAGGTTCTGCCCGGCGGCTATTTATTCCCGGGGCTCGATCCGATGGACTCCTTAAGCACCCGGCAACTGAACCGCGCGGTGCACGAGGCGGCGCAG
>Ga0187890_10003784_pt1 | contig 10342 bp, 6 predicted proteins | sample June2016WEW_21_1_FD_133005 | JGI IMG/M metagenome (GOLD analysis project Ga0187890, IMG submission 133005) | Peatland microbial communities from SPRUCE experiment site at the Marcell Experimental Forest, Minnesota, USA - June2016WEW_21_10 | ecosystem: Environmental > Terrestrial > Soil >...
CAACTTCTTCACCTCGCCTTCCAGCATCCTGGACACAGGAATGCCGGTCCACTTAGAAACGATGCGTGCGATCTCATCTTCATCGACTTCTTCCCTGAACATGCGCGAGCTGCGCTGCCGGTCGAGTTTTGATTGAAGGTTGTGCATCTCCTGCTCAGCGTGGCGAAGCGTGGCATGGCGGTCGCTGCCCGCCTTCGGCGATGCGGCATCGCAGGACTCTGTTTGCTCCTGCAAATTCAGTTGTCGGATCGTCAGCTCGAGGTCGTGCATCCGGCTGACCGCTTCCTTCTCCTTCTTTAGGCATGCCTTCAGGACGTTGACTTGTTTCTGGACTCCGGCCAGCTCACTTTCCAGGATTCGCAGCTTTTTCCGCGAATTGGCATCGTCTTCCCGCGCGAGTGCGTGCTTCTCGATAAGCAATTGCTTGGCGCGGCGCTCGAGCTGGTCGATTTCCACCGGCACGGAGTCGATTTGCATGCGCTGCGCGGCAGCGGCTTCGTCGACTAAGTCGATCGCCTTGTCGGGCAAGAAGCGATCAGCGATGTAGCGGTGCGAGAGCGTGGCTGCGGCTACGAGGGCTGAGTCCTTGATGCGGACGCCATGGTGCAGTTCATAACGCTCTTGCAGGCCGCGCAAGATGGCGATGGTGTCCGCCATGCTGGGCTCGGCCACGAAGATAGTCTGGAAGCGACGTTCGAGCGCCGGGTCTTTCTCGATGTGCTTGCGATACTCGCTCAGGGTGGTGGCGCCGATGGCTCGCAACTCCCCGCGCGCCAGTGCCGGCTTCAACATATTGGACGCGTCGATTGCGCCTTCCGCCGCTCCCGCGCCAACCAGTGTGTGCAACTCGTCAATGAAGGTGATGATCTGCCCCTGCGAGTCCTCGATCTCCCGCAGCAGCGCCTTCAAGCGATCTTCAAACTCGCCGCGGTACTTGGTGCCGGCCACCAGCGCACCCAGATCCAGGGCTACCAGACGCTTGGTCTTGAGCGACTCGGGGACATCGGCGTCGACGATGCGCTGCGTCAGACCTTCGACGATGGCAGTCTTGCCCACGCCGGGCTCGCCAATCAGCACGGGGTTGTTCTTGGTGCGGCGCAATAGCACTTGAATCACGCGCCGGATTTCGTCATCGCGGCCGATCACTGGGTCGAGCTTGCCGCGACGCGCCAAGTCGGTAAGATCGCGGGCATAGAGTTCAAGCGTTCCATGTTTGGTTTCCAAGGTTGGGCCGGCGGCCTGCTGAGGGCTGCGAACGGTGGTTAGCGCCATGAGGATGGCATTGCGACTGGCGCCGTGTCGCACCAGCAGGGATTGGGCAAGATCGCTCTCGAGGTCCATGATGGCCAATAGCAGGTGTTCGGTGGAGACGTGCTCATCGTCGAGGTCGGCGGCCTCCTGAAAAGCTTGCTCGAGGACTGCGCTGGCGGCCGAGGAAGGCTCAGCCTTCAAGGCGCCGCCGGCCCAAAGCGCTGGCAGGCGGTCGATCTGGCGCCGTACCTCGGCCAGTGCTGCCTGGTTGTCGACGCCAATCTTGCTCAGCACCGGCACCACCATGCCTTCGCGGTCCGCCAGGAGGCTGGCCAGCAGATGCAGGGGCATTAGCTCGGGGTTGCCGCGCTTGGAGGCCAGATAGTTGGCGGCTTGCACCGCCTGCTTCGCCTTGGACGTCAGTTTGTCCCAACTCGCGATGATCGGCATGGTGTTCGTCCCACACGGGCCGCGCAACCAGCCTCAGCTCGTGTTGTGATTAGAGCGCTGCGTTCTCTGCTAAGAATCCAGGTCCTGTCGCTGGGAAGCGCCTCCACAAACCACCGCATCAGGCCGGTAGTCGCCGACCGTACCGATGAGAGAACATGGAATTTCCTACTTATTTAAGGATACGCGCGAGGGAACACCTCGCACTGTGACCAATCACACGAGGGCTTGTGATTGCGGCCAGGACGAGCCGAATTCCAGCAGTTTGCAAATCCAGCCGCGCCTTTAGCGCGCGAGTAAGATGAGAGGTGCGAGAGCGTATGGCAGAGCGATTCACCGAGCGGCTGCGCCAAAAAGCGGCCGGAATTTGGGAGGCACAACACCAACATCCGTTTGTACGAGGTATCGGCGATGGAACGCTGAGTCTGGAGAGATTCAAGTTCTGGCTGCGCCAGGACTATGTGTTCCTCATCGAGTACGCGCGTCTTCTGGCTCTGGCTGCTGCGCGCAGTCCGGACCTGGAGACGATGAATCGCTTCGCCACGCTGCTCAAGGAAACCGCGGAAACCGAGATGAACCTCCACCGAGCCTATGCCGCCGAGTTCGGGATCAGCTGCGAGGAACTCGAACAAGAACTCCCTGCGCCCACCACTCGGGGCTACAGCGATTTCTTGTTGCGCGTAGCAGCGACAGGCGATTTCGCCGAGTTGGCTGCAACGTTGTTACCGTGCATGTGGGCTTTCAGCGAAATCGGCCAGCGTCTGGCCGCGCAACCCGCTCCCAGCGACAAACGTTATGCCAAGTGGATCGAGATGTACAGCTCCAGAGAATTTGCCGAGCTGGCCCAGTGGTGCCGGGACCTGCTCGATAGTCTTGCCGCAGGATTGCCTGAGCGCGACTTGCGGAAACTGGAAGCCGCGTTTCTCACCAGCAGCCGCTATGAGTGGCAGTTCTGGGAGATGGCTTGGAAGATGGAAGGGTGGCCGATATGACGGACGCGGCTTCGCAACGGGAAGGCTGGTGAGTGATGAAGATTCCTCGCGTTCTAATCATCGCAGGGTCCGATTCCGGCGGTGGGGCCGGGATTCAGGCCGACTTGAAAACAGTCTCGGCTTTAGGTGCCTTTGGCATGACCGCAATCACTGCTCTCACGGCACAGAATACGACCGGAGTCTACGGCGTTTTGGAGATCGAGCCGAAGTTCGTGGTGAAGCAGATCGAAGCGTGCGTAAGCGACATAGGCTGCGATGTGGTAAAGACAGGAATGCTCGCGAGCATCGCGATCATCGATGTGGTGGCAGCCGCAATCTCCGGACACAAGTTAGGACCGCTGGTCGTGGACCCGGTGATGATCGCCAAGAGTGGCTCTCCTCTGTTGAAGCCCGATGCCATCGCGGCTCTCAAGACCAAATTACTGCCCCTAGCCGCCGTGGTCACGCCCAACCTGCATGAAGCCGGGGCGCTCACGGGACGCGAAATCAAAACTCTTACACAAATGAAGGAAGCCGCCCGCGCGATCCACGACCTTGGACCGGAAAATGTCGTTGTCAAGGGTGGTCATCTGGAAAACATAGCCGCCGACGTCCTCTACGACGGCCATGAATTCACCGAGTTTCGCGCTGAGCGTATCGACACCATGAACACGCACGGTACCGGTTGCATCTTCGCTTCTGCGATTGCGGCGAATCTGGCCCACAAGAAAACAGTCCTAGAAAGCGTGACGGCTGCTAAAGATTTCATCACTGCGGCCATCCGTGCCGGCCTCGCGATTGGGAGGGGTTACGGGCCCGCCGATCCAATGGCCATGTTGTACCACCGAGCAGGATTGGACGGCTAAGTGGCAAGCACTTCCACGCTGAGGGCTGGTGCCCCTCGTTTTGCGGCTTTGGCTGACGAGCGAGCCTGCTTCGGTAATGCTGCCCATCTTCGGCACGGCATACCAAAAGCCCAGGTGTCGGGGCTTCTGCAAGGGTGGATGCGTAAGTACATTAGGCGGCCTTCGCGCCCATCGGGGTTATTTCCGCTTCGGCTGCCCTATGTTCTCTTAGTTCTTTGTCAATCCGTTGCTCGTCGGCAGCTAGCTTCTCCGAGGCGGCGTCCGTAAGCTCTCCCCTGCGCCACAGATTCATACGACGCTCACGCAACTCTTTCAAGCTCTTCTCGTATCGTTCGCACTGTTTGCATCGCTCGGGCATGAGATTCATCTTCTGCTCCTCTCCGGAGGCGGAAGCCAACTAGCTTCTCTTACGACCTGTACGGGCTGGCCCCCAGCTTTTTCACTTGCTCCGTGAACTCCCGTACCACCTGCCCAAACCTCGCCCCTTCGGCCGCCGAAACCCATTCCAAGCGAAAGCGCTCTTCCTCGATACCGAAATCCGGAAGCATCAGCCTGATGGCGTCCGCACGTTTCTCGGCTTTCAGATTGCCATCCTGATAGTGACAATCTCCCGGATGGCAGCCGCAGATGAGGACGCCGTCCGCCCCCTTGGTGAGCGCATCAATCACCAGGTTGGGATGCACCATTCCCGAGCACATGACGCGGACGATGCGGATGCTCGGCGGGTATTGGGTCCGGGAAACGCCCGCCAAGTCTGCGCCGGCGTAGGAGCACCAGTTGCAGCACAGGGCGATGATTAAGGGTTCAAAATTGTCTTCCATTACGATACTCCCAATGCAGCATGGATTTGGGCCTCGATCTGATCGAGGGTAAATCCCCGGATGAATATGCCCTTCTTTGGACACGTAGCCTGGCAGCAGCCACAGCCCTTGCAGGTGGATTCGTTGGTTTCGACGATTTTCTTGATCGATCCCTGCCACATGTATTCGAGCAGGGTGATGGCTTTGTAGGGGCAGGTGTCCACGCAGTAGGCACAACCGTCGCAAATTTCGTCGACGACCTGCGCTATGTTGGCTTCCAGCTCAATGCTGTCCCGGGCGAGGATGGTGGATGCTCTGGCGGCGGCCGCCTGAGCCTGCAGAATGGATTCCTCGATGTTCTTTGGAGAATGCGCCAACCCGCACAGGAAGACGCCGTCGGTCATGAAGTCGACGGGCCGCAGCTTCATATGCGCTTCGAGGAAGAATCCCTCGCTGTTGAGGGGCACCTTGAGGAACTGCGCGATCTTCCGGTTGTCTTCATGCGGATGAATGCCCGCGGACAGAACCACCAGGTCGGCGGAGATTATTAGCGGCATCCCCAGGGTCTGGTCGTAGACGGTGACCTGCAGTTTTTCGCAATTTCGTGACACCTCGGGCTTGCGGTCCTCCTCGTAGCGTACAAACACGACTCCCTGCTGCCGGGCTTTCGTGTAATAGCTCTCCTTGAAGCCATAAGTCCTGATGTCCCGGTACACAACGTAAACATGCGTCTGCGGAGAGAGCGCCTTGATCTTCAGAGCATTCTTGACGGCCTCGGCGCAGCACACGCGAGAACAGTAGGGCCGCTCGCTGTCTCGTGAGCCCACGCACTGGATCATGACGACGGTGTTCACGGGCCGATTGCCTTCCCGCGCCAGGAAGCCATCACCGGAAGCGAGGCGTGCTTCGAGGTCGCGCTGCGTGATGACACTGTCGTCCTGTCCATACAGGTACTCTGTTGGCTGGTACTGCTTCGCACCCGTGGCCACGATTACGACCCCATGCGTGACTTCGGTGGTCTTGCCGTGGGCCGTGATCGTTGTACGAAAATCGCCGATGGTGCCTTCGATCTTTTCAATGGCCGCGCCGGTAAATAGATGGATTCTGCTGTTCTGTCCGATCTCGTCGCTCAGGCGCACTAATTCGTCCTGTGGACTTTCTCCATTGAGCAAATAGTGGATGTGGCGCAGATTTCCGCCAAGTTCATTCTCCTTTTCCAGCAGATAAGCATCAAAACCCTGGCGTGCCAGCGACAGCGCGGCGATCATGCCCGACAAGCCTCCGCCGATGACCAGGGCGGACTTTTCTATCCTGACCGTCTGCCGTTGGAGCGGCTGCAATAGCCGCGACTTGGCGAGCGCCATCCGGACCAGGTCCTTGGATTTCTGGGTCGCCCTCTCCGGCTCGTGCATGTGCACCCATGAGCACTGGTCCCGGATGTTGGCCATCTCAAACAGGTAGGGATTGAGGCCGGCCTCTGCCAGCGTGTTGCGGAACAGAGGCTCATGGGTTCGCGGGGTGCAGGAGGCCACCACGACCCGATTCAGATTGTGTTCCGCGATCTTCTCTTTGATCCGATCCTGGGTATCGTTGGAGCAGGTATAAAGATTGTCCTCCGCGTACACGACGTTGGGCAGCGTCCTCGCATATTCCACGACGTCCGGGACATTGACCACGCCGGCGATATTGGTCCCGCAATGGCAGACAAAGACTCCGATGCGTGGCTCTTCTCCCTTCACTTCTCTTTCGGGCGGGTAGACCTTGGGAGTGATCAGCGTGCCGCGGGCTTCTCGCAAGAGCGAGAATACCTGCGTCGCCGCCGCCGAGGCCTGCATGACAGTTTCCGGAATATCCTTCGGCTCGGCAAACGGGCCAGCGACGAAAATTCCTTCGCGAGACGATTCCGCCGGCTTGAACGCGGAGGTGCCACAAAAATTGAATTCATTGAGCGCCACGCCGAACCGTTCGGCCAGCACCTTAACATCTTTGGGTGGCTGCATGCCCACCGATAGGACAACCAGGTCGTATTCCTGGGAGAGCTTTCTGTCGTTCTCGGCGAGATACTTGACGATCAGGTTCCGCGTCCCAGGGACTTCATCGATTTTCGGCACGCGACAGCGGATATAGCGCACACCGAGCTCTTGCGCTCTGCGGTAATACTGCTCGAAGCCCTTACTGAAGGCGCGCAGGTCCATGAAGAAGATGTCGCATTGCAGACCTTCGCCGAGATGCTCTTTGGCGATGATGGCTTCTTTGGTGGCATACATACAGCAGACGGACGAACAGTAGTCGTGGTCGAAATCTCGCGAACCAACGCACTGCAGGAAGGCAATTCGCTTTGGCTCTTGCCGGTCGAAGGGTCGGAGCACATGGCCGGAGTAGGGTCCGGAGGCGGACAAAATCCGCTCGAACTCCAGAGCCGTGAGCACATTCGGGAAGCGGCCATAGCCCAAATCCTTCTTTAACCGGGCGTCGAAGATCTCGTATCCGGGTGCGAGGACGATGGCGCCCACCTGCAACTCTTGAGTTTCCGCTATTTGTGCATAGTCGATCGCATTGGCTTGGCAGGCCGTTGTGCAGAGATGACAATCGCAGCAGATGCCGCACGCGAGGCAGCGCTTGGCCTCGGCGATCGCCTGCCCGGGTGTGTAGCCGATGTGGACCTCGTCGAAGGTCCTGCCGCGGGTCGCGGGATTGAGGGAGGGCACCGGTATTTGGCGCTGCATCAGCACGCCAGCCGTGTCCACGACGTACTCGGTGTGATACGGACCTTCCAGTTCGCGTCCCACACGGAGGTCCCGGCCATTGAGCCAGCGATCGATAGAGTTGGCGGCCTTTTTGCCTGCTAGCATCGCCGTCACCACGACGTCGGGACCGGTCACGCAATCCCCGCCAGCGAACACACCGGGCAGCTCTGTCTCCAGCGTCAGCGGATGGGCACGGAGCGTTCCCGATTTTGTGGTCGCCAGACCCAGCCGTTCACCCAGGGCACTCACATCGGGGACTTGGCCAATAGTGACCACGACAGCGTCGCAGGGAATGACGAACTCCGAGCCTGGAATCGGCTCCGGAGCTGGCCGTCCGCTGGCATCGGGCCGGCCGAGCTTCATCTTCAGACACTCAAGGCCACCTACCCGCCTGCCCGAGCCCGCCTGGAATGACTTGGGCGCCGCCAGGAACATCAACTTGACGCCTTCGCGTTCAGCGTCTTCGATCTCACGCTGGTCGGCAGGCATTTCCGCTCGCGTTCGCCGGTAGACCATCGTAACCTTTGCGGCCCCGCAACGGAGGGCGGTGCGCGCCGCGTCCAGCGCGGAATTGCCTCCTCCCACCACCAGCACACGACGCCCCGGCGCCACCGGACCCCAGAGATTCACACGCCGTAGGAACTCCACGCCACCCGTGACGTCCGTCAGATTTTCTCGCGGAATTCCGAGTTTCCGCTCCACGTGGGCCCCGATGGCGACAAGAACCGCCGCGTAGCTCTTACGCAATTCTTCGAACGTGATGCTGCGGCCCACCGGCGTTTCGAGCAGGATCTCGATCCCTATCGAGCGCAGCCTGTCCAACTCGGCGTTCAACAAGGGCCGGGGTAACCGAAAGGAAGGAATGCCGACCGCCAGCATCCCGCCCGCAACTGGGAGTGCTTCGAAGATCGTTATGCCGTAGCCTTTCTGCCGGAGTTGATAGGCACAAAGGAGGCCGGCCGGGCCGGACCCCACGATGGCAATCTTCTCCGGACGTTCGGGCTCGGTCGGTTGCGGCAGCTTGTAATCAGAGCAATGGTCGGTAATGAAGCGCTTCAACGCCGGCAAATTCACCGGATCGTCCACGTTGGTGCGCGTGCAGGCGGTCGTGCAGGGGTGCGTGCAGATCCGGCCACAGACCGACGGAATCGGGTTGTCGCGCAGAATGACCTGGAGCGCCTCGTCGAAGCGTCCTTGCGCGATCAGAGTGACATAGCCCTGTGCGCTCTGATGGATGGGGCATCCGGCCTGGCAGGGAGCGGTCCCGCGGCGCGTAATAGTGAAGATGTTGGGGACGGCTTGCGGGAACGGCCGGTAGATCGCCTTCCGCTCTCCCAGCCCCTGATCGAACTCGGACGGCAGCGCTACTGGACACTCCGTCGTGCAGGCGCCGCAACCCGTGCATTTCGTCGCGTCCACAAAACGCGGCTGCCTCTTGATACTGACCGTGAAATTCCCCGGCTGCCCATCGACGCGTTCCACCTCACTCAAGGTGCGAATTTCGATGTCCTTGTGCCTACCGATCTCGACCAGACGCGGCGCCAGGGTGCACATCGCGCAATCGTTGGTGGGAAAAGTTTTGTCGAGCTGCGCCATGACCCCACCAATAGCAGGGCCGCAGTCGGCCAAATACACCTTGATGCCGCCGTTGGCGAGATCGAGGGCCGCCTGCATGCCGCCAACGCCGCCTCCAACGACCAGGGCAGCACCCACAGGTGGGGTTTGGGACTCCTCAGACCGCATGGGGAACAACCTCCGCCGCGGGCGCCTGCCGCGCGGTTCTCTCCCTGACCGCCAGGAAATACAGGTCTAGCGGTCGATAGACCATGTGCGACCACCTTCCAAACGACATCTCTACGAGCAGCATTGGCGTCGCGATGATGATGTGCAGGGCGTATATGAAGTGACAGGTAAGTGCAAAGCCTGCATAGCGGAACATGTGTACCTCGAGACCACTGAGCACGGTCAACACGAGCAAGATGGGAAAGACCCCCAAATCTGCCATCGTCAGGTACAGTTTTGAGGGGCGCGCCTGCGCTTGAATCTGGTAACCGCGAGACTCTGTTCGCTCCAGGAATTTCGGAATACGTAAATATCCGAGGCGTTCGTCGTACGGCCCGCTCCGCGTGTAGCGGATGGCGTCGCCGGGCCCCGGCAATAGCATGAATGTCGCCCGGTGAGAGACGGCCGTGAACACCCAGGACTGCAGCCAAGACGAACGCAGCTCAATGACAACCAGGGCCAAGGCGATAATCGTCGCAGCTGTTCGCAGCGATACGCGATGAAGTCGCCAGCTCCGCAGCCTGGATACAATAAATGCGAAGGGGGGTCTCTGGAATGCCTTTAATGCAAAGAGACGGGATGCGGAGGATAACGCCACAACATCCTCCACGGAGCTGATCCACATTCATTATACGACCGACGTTAGTGACGCTGCGCATTCGTTCAGCGAACAGACGAGAAGTCAACACAAAGCCGGGGTGTCAAGTTGAGGGCGGCAAATCGCGCGACCAGGCGTCGGCGACTATGACGCAAGAAACCCGGAAACAAACTAGGAGACCGGTAGTTCTTACGAAACGGCGGTTGCTAAATGGAAGAAGCCGACACGGATGCTTCGACAGATGTTTCCGCTGTGGACTTTTCGGCTGAGGCGCAGCCGGGTGGAACGCCGTCGGGAACGGGCGGGAACCCGCTGCAAAAGCCGCCGGCAGCCAGGTGCGAGCGCCGATGAAGAATTTACAATTTTGGTTGCGGATTTACAGTGGAATCATCCGAAGGTCCGATTTGAATCAGTACTGAGAGTCGCGTCACACCCGGGGCGGCGTCGAATGGCATGATCAGGTTCGCGCCTGCCGGTGCTTTGGCAACGCGCTTTTCTGTATATGTGCCGGTTTGCGGTCCTCCACTCGGATTGCCGCTGTAGGTCCAACTGAATTGCTTTTTCCAGAAGATGACACCCATTCGCTCCTTCACAATGCCTCGTCCATGCCGAACAGAACACGAGATTTTGATTTTCCTATGCTTCAAGAGGGAGGCTCTGAGTGCCTGTCTTCCGAGCCGCCAAGCTGCAGGCGGAAACGACCTCAGGAACATGAATCTGGACACGAGATATAATGCCCTGCACTAGCGGAGAGTCTAATTGCAGACTGAGGTTTGATCAGTGCAGGCACAAGTCAAGCTCGGGCGCATTGCCGGCATTTCCATTGGGCTCCATTACAGCTGGTTCATCATCGCTTTTCTCATAGCGCTCTCTCTTGCCG
>Ga0187890_10003789_pt1 | contig 10335 bp, 6 predicted proteins | sample June2016WEW_21_1_FD_133005 | JGI IMG/M metagenome (GOLD analysis project Ga0187890, IMG submission 133005) | Peatland microbial communities from SPRUCE experiment site at the Marcell Experimental Forest, Minnesota, USA - June2016WEW_21_10 | ecosystem: Environmental > Terrestrial > Soil >...
ATGCCGACCTGAACGGGGTGATGGACTGGCTGAAGACCAGCATCAAGGACAATATCGTCACTATCCAGTTTGGGGAGTTGCAAGGGCTGCGCACGCGGGCCGACTGGGATCCGATGATCCAGAAGGCGCTCACCTTTCTGCCCGAGGCGCAGGCGCTCGAGGACAATGCCCACAAGGTGCTGACGCAGAAGGCGGAGGCGCGGAACGAGGCGCGGTAGACGCGAGTTTCTGACTGAATTGCCCAGCCGAACAGCAATAACGCCATAGGACAGCCGTGCTTGCCGATGCGGATCAATAGAGCGCACATGGCCAACTGCGTCTCGGCAACAGACTGCCCACGAATCGCCGAGCCTGGGTGAAACAGCGAGCCGGCTACGGCTTTGCGGTTCCCATCGGGGAGATCAACAGGAAGGTTACGCTGTCCGCGGTGCTCCGCCGGTGCAGCGTTCCCCGCGGAATCACCAGCATATCGCCCTTCTTGAGCGTCAAGGTCGTTGCTCCCACCGCCGCGGGCGCCAGCCACTCCCCCGGCTTGGTATTGCGCCCGTCCTTCGCTGTGCCGCCAACCTCGTAGACCGTCGATCCTTCGAGTATCTGCAGAACGTGGTCGCGGCCCTCGTGCCACTCGAAATCCTTGGCGCTCTTTGCCACCTCGGTGGTAAGAACAACCGTGCAGGGCATGGTCTTGGCATCCACCAGATTGTTATTGCCTCCCGCTTGCAAGGCCTTGATGTCTTCCTGAATGGCTTGCGCCGTGAACAGTTGGAATCCGGCCGGAACCGCCGGCGCAGCGCTCTGGCCCCCAGCCTGCGAGGCAAACAGCGCTGTATCGGTGAGTGCGAGGCCTGCCGCAACGGCGACTGGCGCCGCGCGCAGGAAACTGCGTCGACTTGAATTCTTCATTGCGAGGTTCTCCATTCAATAGCTTCTGCGCCAGTGAGCAATCGGAGCCCGCGTCTTGCCAGTGATCGGCGCCCGCTTCCCGCGCCGTTCAAAAGCTCACACCGCCCGCCCTGCCCCATGCCTGAACTGGACCGACCTTTCAAATTGCGGGCTGGCGCATCCACTCGGCCAGCAGAGCGGCCACCTTGCGCGGCTGCTCATAGGCGGCAAAGTGCCCCGCGTCGGGCAGCACATGGAACTCGCACCCGCCGGGCGCGGCGTTGAAGGCATCCATCTCCGCCGGAGTCGCGCCGGAATCTTCGCCCCCGGCGATCGCCAGCACCGGCACATCGACGGAAGCTACGGTGGGAACGGAGCCGGGCCGCGTGGCCAAGCCCGCCTGCACAGCAATGGCCGCTTCTGGCGTGAGCGTCATGCGCGCCCGCAACTCGGCCGCGATTTCAGGATGGCGTTGACGCGCCGAAGTTCCGATCAGGCTCTGAACTATGCCGTCGAAGAACGCCCCGGTTCCGCCGGCTCGCAACTGCGCGATGGTGGCGGCGCGCCGGGCCAGATTGGCCTCCGCGTCGGCTTGCGGCTTGGAGCAGACAAAGGCCAGCCCCCGCATCCGCTGCGGCGCCCTGCGCCACAACTCCAGCAGCACATAACCGCCGATCGAACAGCCGGCAAAGACCGCCTCCGGCACTTGGAGATGATCGAGGAGAGCAAGAACGTCGGCGGCCAGTTGCGCCATGGTCAGCACCGGCGCGTCGGGAACCAGCGCGAAGCCCCCCACCGGCAGGTTCCGGCCCAACTCCGAGCAGCCGTGCCCGCGCAGGTCGGGAACAATGGCCCGCACTCCGCCCAGATCTTCGGTCAGCGGACGCCAATAATCGCGATCGAGCGGCGTGGGATGCAGAAAAACCACCGGCAATCCTGCTCCGGTATCCTGAAAACCCAGCCGCGCTCCGTCCCACTGGTAGATGCCCTTCATATACCAGGAGGATACTCCTCCGAGGGAATCCCAACCCAGCCGGCCAGGTAGGCCACGAAGACCAGTCCGCCGGAGAAGAAGAACCCGATCACGGTGAAGACCCGGACCAGAGCCACATCCCAGTTATAGGCCTGCGCCAGCGCCATGCAGACTCCGGCGATCCGCCGTCCGACGATCGGCCGGACCAGCGGCCTGCCCGCCATGACCTGCGGCCCCGCAACCGCCGCGCCGCAACTCGAGCAGAACCGCGCGCTCTCAGGCAACGAGATCCCGCAGCGATTGCAAAAGAATGCCATGATCGATCCCTCCTCCAGAAGCCCCTGTCACATTCAACATACGGAGAAGAGCCCCGGCCGGTTCCATGGAGCTTGTTCCGCGCGGGCGGCTCGGCGGTCATAGCGCGAAGAGCCGCTGGGGAGACAGGTTCCGCGCAAGATGACGAACGAGGCCGAATCCCTTAGGATGATCTTCACCGTCCAAGTTTGCGCTATGGTTTCTTTGTGACCGGAGTTGCGGCTTTCCGTTGGACGGTCGTTCAGCCTGTTGACGGCAACTGTTGAGTAGACCACGTCCCTCGCGGTATCCAACTTCACAGGAGTAAAGTTCGATGTCCTTTCCAGACCATGCGGCCAAGGCGAAGATTCTCGTATTCGATGTAGGCGGAAGCCACATCTCCTGCTGCGAGTTTTCTCCGTCCGACGCCGGAGTTGGCGCCATGCATGAGGCCCCCATCCCGGAACCATGCAGCCTGGAGGAGTTCCTGGCCATGATCGAGTCGCTTGGGAAACGCGCCCTGCCGGCCGGCGCGCTGGCGGGCGGAGCCTCCTTTGCGATCCCCGGCCCATTCGACTACGCGCTCGGCATCAGTTCCATGAAGCATAAGTTTCAAGGACTGTACGGCGAGCCGCTGTCCCTGCATCTTGCGGCTTGCCTGGGTTGCCCGGCAGAGCGGGTTTCTTTTCTCAACGACGCGGCCGCCTATCTCATCGGAGAGGTGAGCAAGGGAGCGGCCGCCGGCTCGCGCCGGGCGATCGGTATCACGCTGGGCACAGGCGTCGGGTCGGCTTTTGCGGTCGATGGCCATGTGGTCGTCACCGGCGAGGGCGTTCCCAAGGGCGGAGAGATCTGGGACTATCCCTACCGGGGAGGCATTGTGGAGGATTTGATTTCAACCGCCGCCGTCCAGCGATCCTATGAGCGGCGAACCGGCCGGCGCGCCGAGGTGCGCGCGATCGCCGCTCTGGCGGATACCGAGCGGGATGCGCGCGAGACCTTTGAAGACTTCGGCTCGGATTTGGGTCAGGCATTGCGCGATACCTGTTCGGCATTCCAGCCCGATTGCATTGTGCTGGGCGGCGGAATCGCGCGTTCGGCGCGGCTCTTTCTGCCGGCGGCGGAGAAAGTGCTGGCGGGCCTTTCCATCCGAATTTGCGTCTCCGCATTGGGAAGTTATGCCCCGCTGGTTGGCGCCGGCGTTCACTGGCGCAATGCACGCTCAACGCAATTTGGCGCGGCGGGTGCGGAGCCATCTCCGGCTGCGGCTTCTACCTTGATTTAAGGAACCATCGAGCAAGTCCTTACTGCGATTCAAGGTCCCCTCAGGGGCTAAAGCCCCGTTGATTCTTGCGGCTACTGACGGCACGACTGAAGTCGTGCCCTGACGCAATCCGGAGTTGCGCAGAGGTTCCTTAAGTCTTCCGATGCCTGTTTCTGTTCTCAATCCCATGCATTGCTGTAGCATCCACCTATGATTGCGGGCGCTTCGTGGGTTTGGTGGTTGGGGTTTCACGCAGTGGTGGCGGCGCTGCTGGTGGCCGATTTGCTGCTGCGAGGGGCTTTCGACGATGCCCCGGCCCTGGAGGCCGCTCCGGCGCCTGCTTCGCCGCCCGGGCCTTGGCGCAGCCACCGTCGCTCGCGGGCTCTTGCCTGGCTGACCACGGCGGCGCTGGTGCTGGCCGCGGCCGGCTTTGCGATGTGGATCGCCGTCACCCAGGGCCGGCAGCCGGCGCTTGAGTTCGTAGGCGGCTATGCTATCGAGATTTCGCTGAGCGTGGACAATCTATTCGTCTTCCTGGTGATCTTTCAGGGATTCCGGATCACCGAGCAGCGCCAGCACGATGCTTTGGCGTGGGGCATGGGCGGGGCGGTGGTGCTGCGCGCGCTGTTCATTGCCGCGGGCATTGCGCTGCTCAGCCGCTTCGACTGGATCACCTGGGTATTCGGGCTGATCCTGCTCTATGCGGCTTGGCGGCTGGTGCGCAGCAATCCCGCCCGCAGCGATCCGGCCCGCGTCGGCTCGGTAGACGCAGCGGTTCCGAAAGCGCCCGCGGCCATTCGGAGTTTGCTGCGCCGGCTGCAACCGGCCCGTGGTTCGCTCCTGCCGGTGATTCTGGCCGTCGAAGTCACCGACCTGCTGTTTGCCATGGATTCGATTCCCGCTGTGCTGGCCATCTCGCACAATCCCTTCGTGGTCTACACGTCGAACATCGCGGCTGTTTTGTGCCTGCGCTCCCTTTATTTCGCGCTGGCCTCGCTGCTGGATCGCTTCCGCTACCTGCACTATGGACTGGCTGCGATGCTGGCCTTTGTGGCGCTGAAGATGCTGGCGGCCCGCTGGATCGAGGTTCCGATCACCCTCTCGCTGGCCACGATGGGCGCGATTCTGACGGTGTGCGCTGTGGTTTCGTGGTTTGCGGGAAGCAGGGAGCGGAGGCCGGACGTCGTGAATCGGTGACCAACTGGCCTCGGCGATTGCCATGCCGCTCAATCCGGCGATGACGGACAGGACGCGATAAATCCGCTTGCGTCATTCAGCGCCTTTAATCTCAGATCAACATCCCCGTCATTTGGCCTTCACACAGGATTGCTACCCTTGCGTGAAGTGCGGGCAAGTCCTTTCCCGCCCTCATCCGGGCTGCGCAAAAACCCATCTTCAACGACAAACGACATTTGGAGGTCACTTTGACACACTCTATCGCGAGCGCGTGGAAGCGCCTGTTCGCATTGGCTCTATCGATCCTCGTGCTCCTCGCCGGTACGGCATTGCACGCACAGGCAACAGGTTCAATCGACGGCGCCATTCTCGACGTGCAAGGCAAAGGCGTCTTCAATGCCGCTGTCACGGTGAAGAATGCCGCGACCGGCATCGCCAAGACCGTCAAGGCCGATGCCAATGGACATTACTCGGTCGATGGACTGCCCGCCGGAACTTACACGGTGGAAGCAACCGCCAGCGGATTCGCGACCGCCTCCAAAACCGGCGTTGCGCTTGGCGAAGGACAAACCCAGCAGATCGGTCTCGCGCTGAACATCATCTCGGCCTCCGAGCAGATCACGGTCAACGCCGGCATCGATTCCATCGCGGCGCAGGCCGCGCCCAGCGGCGGCTTCATTGAAGAGCGTTCCGCGCAGTCACTGGTCTCGAATACCTACATTGAGAACTTCACCTCGCCCATCGCCGACTTCGGCGAGATCGTCCAGATCGTCCCCGGCACTTTCACCACCAGCACCAACGGCGTTGGATTGGGCCAGAGCAAGACCTACTTCCGCGGCTTCCCCGACGGCGATTACAACATCGATTTCGACGGCATCCCCTTCTACGACACCAACACGCCGACGCACCACTCGTGGGCTTTCTTCCCCGCGCAGTGGATCGGCGGCGTGGACTTCGACCGTAGTCCCGGCACGGCCTCCACCATTGGGCCGACCCCCTTTGGCGGCTCCATCCATCTGCTCTCCAAACCGCTCACCAGCGAGTTCGATATCCGTGGCACCGTCTCCTACGGCACCTGGAACACCAAGCTCTACGATGGCGCCTTCAACTCCGGCAGCTTCGGATTGTTCGGCAGCCCCAAGCGGTCGAATCTCTTCATCGACGTGCATCACATGAACTCGGACGGCTACCAGAGCTTCAATTTCAATAGGCGCGATGCGGGCTCGCTGCTTTACCAGTACCAGTTCTCGCCCAAGACCGTGCTGACGGGCTTCAGCGGCGTGATCCAACTTACCTCCAACGGGCCGAACATCAGCTCCACCCGCTGCATGCTCTACGGTGTGTCTGCCACCGGCGCTTACAGCTGCACCAACGCCGATACAGCGAACGGACTCAACCCGTACACCGGCGCGGGCATCAAGTTCCTGCTTACCAACAACTCCGACCCCACAAGCTGGTTCGACTACCAGTACAACCACTACCAGGTGCCCACGGACTTCGAATATGTCGGCATCAAAACCGAGTTCGGCAAGGGCTGGTATCTGGAAGGAAAGGGCTACACCTACAACTACGACAACGGCGAACTGTACTCCAACGCCACTCCCATCACCGAGGTTACCCAAGCCGCGGCCGTCGCCAACCCCTCCTTGGTTCCCGGCACCTTCATCGTCGGCACCGGCTCTAAGGCCGTCGCTTACTACGACGGCGTCGTCATCGCTCCCTGCAACGTGGGCGTCACCAAGAAGGGAATCACGGCGCTGCCCTGCGGCATCGACAAGTACAACAGCTATCGCAAGTACGGCGAGACCTTGCTGGTCACGCAAACCTCGAAGCTGGGCGTCCTGCGCACCGGCCTCTGGTATGAGTGGGCTGATACCAACCGGCATCAGTATCCCAGCGATCCGCTGAACAACTGGGCCGATCAGCCGCTGCCCAAGTTCAACGAGTCGTTCTGGACCGACTCCTATCAGCCTTACGCGGAGTTCGAGTACCACGCGACCCCCAAGTTCAACATCACCGCCGGAACCAAGTTCGCCGCCTACACCATCAAGGTGCTGCACTTCGCCGACGACGGAGCGACCGTGGGCGAGCTTTCCTGCTACCCCAACACCACCGCCGCCTGCCCGGCTACCGTCACCAACACCGGCAGCTTCTACGCGACCCTGCCCTCGCTGGATTTCAACTACCGAATCTGGCCCGACTGGTCGGTCTATGCGCAGGCGTCCACGGGCAGCATCGTTCCCCCCAGCGCCGTCTACGACTACAATCAAACCGCTGCCTCGGCAAGCGCCGCCATCCCTCAGCTATCCACGCCTCCCAAGCAGCAGAAATCGACCACCTACCAGATCGGGAGCGTGTACAAGGGCAACAGGTTCACGCTGGATGCCGACGCCTACCGAGTCCGTTTCCAAAACAGTTACTCCAGCACCATCGATAACATTCCCGGCGACGTTGACCTGGGCGACACCATCTTCTACCTCCAGCCCAGTTCCATTACCCAGGGCGTCGAGTTCGAGAGCACCGCGGTTCTTATGCCGGGCCTTGACCTTTACCTGAACGCTACCGCCGGCAATGCGTACTACGCGGGAGCGTTGAATGCCGGCACCCAGACAGCCCCCTATTACCAGCAAGCTCCCTCCGGCCTGTGGGTGGCGCAGACTCCCACCGACACCGAGGAGCAAGGCCTGACTTACAACCGGTTCGGCTTCAACCTGGGCATCTTCAATCACCGCGTCGGCGAGCAGAGGGTGGACAGCGGCCAATATCACAACCAGGCCGTCGTTCCCGTTTTCAGCGCGCTCAACTCCTACATCAACTACACCATCCGGAATCGCTCCATCTTCGACGGGACCAAGATCCGGCTAAGCGCAACCAACCTGCTCGACTCGCACAACATTCAAAGCCTCAGCCTGTCGAATTCGGCAGTCGCGGCGGCAAATCCCAGTCTCCCTGCGGGCGACACCGATCAGTTCAACGCCACCACCGCCATTTCAGGCGCCGATACCCCCGGCATCATCGCGGGGCGCAGCTTCTCGGTCACGGCTACCTTCGGCTTCGCGCCCAGGCAACGCAAGTAGAAGAGATCCGAGCGGCGTTCAGGCTCGCAAACCCGGCCGCGACTGCGGAGACCATTCCACGGCGCGGCAGGCGTGCGTTTGACGATAGATGGCCGGACGCACACACCGGCGCAGAGGCGCCCTGGGCGTTGCTCTACGGATGCTGTTCGACGGCAACGTTGACGGTTGCTGTGTTGCCGGAGGCGGCCAGGCCGAGGAGATTGGTGGCCACGCCGGGGAGAGATGCGGGGGTGAAGGCGACAGTGCCGTCGATTGCCGAGGTGGCCGTGGCGGATTGAGTGGCCAGCAATGGGGCCTGGGTGCAGACGCCGTGCGCGGCGCAGGGCGGAGCCCAGGCGTAGAGGGCCTGGTAGAGCTCTACGGAGCCGCCGGCCATGGGGTTGCCGTCCGTGTCCAGCAGGCGGAGGGTGATCTGGCTGGGAGTGGATTGCAGCGAGAGGCTCTGGGCGGTTCCCGAGACCGCTTCAAGAAGCGCGTACTCCGGGCGTGAGCCGAAGGCGTTGAAGGCGATGCACTGGCTGGTGCCGTTGAGGCAGGCAGTGGCGGAGACCTGCTGGCCTTCCTTGAGCGGGCCTACGGTGAGGATTTCGGCGGCGATTCCGTTTGCGCCGGTGATGGCGGCGGTGCTGCCGAGCGAGGCGATACCGCTCGACGGCATCTGCCAGGCGACGGACTGGCCGCTCAAGGGAAGGCCGCTGTTGAGGACCAGGGCTTGAACGGTCCAGCTGAAGGTCGCGCCTGCGGCCAGAGAAAGCTGGGGCGTGAGGGATGCCAGGACGGGTGGCGTTCCGCCGGCAAACTGCGCCTGCAGGCTGGAGCCGTTGGTGAGCGCGGCGGTCACGATGGACCAGGTGGCATCGACGGCGGTGACATTGATGGTGGCGCGGCCGTCGCCGGTTGCCGTGACCGAGCAAACGGGCTTTCCGCAGGCGAGCGTGGCGGTTCCGCCAGTGACGGTGTAGATGACGGTGACGCCGCCGGCCGGAGTCAGATCGGGGCCCAGCGCGGTGACGGTGAAGGGGATGGGCGTGCCGATAGGCACCGTGTTCATGGGTGCGGTGAGCAGGGTGAGCGCGTCTCCCGCACCGGAGTCGTAGCTGACGCCGCCGGCGACGATGGCTGCCGCGTAGAAGAGCGGCAGGTCGTCCACCTCAACGTCGACGGAGCCGGTGACGCCGGTGGCGGCGGGCGGCGCAATGGCGGTGATTTCGTTGGGCGAGATGCTGGTGACCACGGCTGGCTGGCCGCCAACCAGGACCGTATCTGCAAGGCGAAAGCCCATGCCCTGAATGACAATAGGGCCTCCGGAGGCGGGCAGGCGCTGCGGCTGAACGGTATCGGCGTAGAGCACCCAACCGTTGTAGGCGTAGTCGGGGCGGCCGTCGCCGCGCTGGTCGGCGATGCCGACGCGCACCATGTCGTCGCCGTTGGTGGCCACGCGCAGCCAGGTCTCGCCCGCGGCCAGGCCGTTCATGCCGGGACTGGCTCCGATGGCGGTTGCGCCGACGGGATCGAAAGCGTCCCAGATGCCGATGGCGGGCATGGCCTTGTTTTCGGTGGGCGCGCCGGTTTCGTTCAGCGCTTGCGTGACGATGGTGAAGACGCGATTGCCGCGAACCGGAAAGCTGAGCCAATCACTCTGGCCCACCTGGCTCAAGCGCCCGCACCACAGGCCGCTGGCAGGCAGGGAGCGCGGCTCGGCCTGGGTTCCGATGGCGTCCTGATAGCCGCCAACCGCCGAGTCGGCAACGTCGACGGTGAGGGTCTGAGTCATGCCCGCTGACAGTCCGGGGACCGAGACGGCCTGCAAGGTGCCGGAGGGGGTCGCCTGGCCGTCGAGATAGGGGCCGACCGAGTCGGTGAGGATGTAGAGGGGATTGATGGCTTCAAATGTGACCTGATAATTGGCAGTGGTCGCGCCGGGCGGCAGCGGCATCCCGCTCAGATCGAAGTATCCCTGCATGGCTGGGTCGTCCGATCCCCACATGGTGAGGAGATTGCCGTTCAAGTCTGTCCAGCCAGTGACGGGGTTGCCGTGGTTTCCGTTGAAGTAGCCGCCGGAGACAAAAGTGACCGCGTACTGGTAGAGGGGATTGCCGTTCGAGTCCAGAGGCCGGGCGACGACGTTTACTCCCTGCATGCCAAGGCCGGTGCGGAAGGTGACCGTGCCCTGGATGGAAACGGTGTTGGCAGCAGTGAGCTCTTTACCGGGGAAGCTGGCCAGGTTTTGCGCCGTGATGGGGTAAATGCGGTTGAGGGCCGCGATGTCGTCGTAGTGCAGGATCGACGGTTCGGGGATGCATTGGCCGCCGCTCTGGGTGCAGACTCCGCTGAGAGGCTGCATGATCGGCCAGCCGTCGGTTCCGCCGGGAATTTCGTCGACGAGGGCGGTGGGATTGACCTGGGAGTAGTCCAGGACGAGGATGCGACCGAAGGCCCGCTCCAGCTCGTAACTCATCATCTCAGTCAGGCTGGAGTTGGTGGCGCAGAGGCCGTTGAGCAGGATGATGCCGTGGGCGATGGTGGCATCGGGATTGATATTGTCTATCCATACCCAGACGCCGTTGTTCTGGCAACTGGTGGGATCGCTGGCGCCTGTGCCGAAGATGGCGTCGATGACCGAGCCGTCGGCGTCGTAGACGATCCCCAGCGGGTAACTCGTGGCCGCC
>Ga0187890_10003792_pt1 | contig 10331 bp, 10 predicted proteins | sample June2016WEW_21_1_FD_133005 | JGI IMG/M metagenome (GOLD analysis project Ga0187890, IMG submission 133005) | Peatland microbial communities from SPRUCE experiment site at the Marcell Experimental Forest, Minnesota, USA - June2016WEW_21_10 | ecosystem: Environmental > Terrestrial > Soil >...
CAACGCCTGCCGATACTCTGCCCGCGCACCGGTCATATTGCCGCCCTCTTCGAACGACACTGCGAGCCAATAGTGGTAGTCCCAAACCTTCGGATCCATGGCCGCCGCCTGCAGCAGGTAAGGTTGTGCCTTCGCGTTCCGCCCATCCTGCAGAAGTGCGCGTCCCAGAAAATGTCTTGGAGCCGCTTGTTCCGGCACCAACTGCACCGCGTGCGACAGCAAACGCTCTGCGTCCGTGTACTGGCCATCCATCAAGTGGATATTGCCGCAGTTGTAGAGCGCCGAATAAAGATTTGGTTCCTTCTCCAGTATCTCCGAGCAAAGGGCCAACGCGCGCTCGTAGTCGCCCATTTGTCCATACAGCCCGGCGACTCCCGCCATCCCCACTTCCGACTTGGCGTAATCCGGATCCACGCGCTCGAGCCAAACCCGGCCTTCCTCGAATCGGCCCGCGTGGATGTATGCTTCCGCGAGCGCCAGCGGTCCATAGCCATACTCCGGATGGTCCTTCACCACCGACTGCGCCAGTTCAATCGCGCGATCGTGCGCGCCCCGCTGGCTGTACTCTTTCGCCAGTCCGGCCACCGCATACGGATTCCCCGGATACAAAGATTGCCCGCGCACCAGCAGTAGCAGATCGCTTCCCCAGTACACCTGCTGCGCAAGCGATGCGCACACATAACCACAGCACAGCACTACTATCGCGCACCCCTGCACGACCTGAGCATTCCATCGCTTGATGGACGGCAGTCGCCGCAGCGCGATTGCCGCCAGAATCGCAAATCCGATCGACGGCAAATACATGTAACGATCGCGTACAAAGTCGCCGTTGCCAAAGTTTCGCAAATACAGCGCTGGCGCCAGCCCAACCAGCAGCCACAACCCGGCAAACGCGACAATAGAATTCCCTTCGCGCCGATTCCAATACCACAACCCAACCAGCGCCGCTCCCAGCACCAACACCGGCGCCACCACTTGGCTGAGGATAGCGCTCGTTACATAGGGTGTGTAATACAGCCCCGTGATGCCCACCGGAACCAGCAACTGCCGCAGATAAATCGACAGCACCAGTGGCAAAGTCCGCGCCACGTCCAGCATCCCGTGACTCGGATCAAACTGCCCAGTGGCGTGCAGCAGCGCGTGCTTTCGCAGCAGCACGTAGGCCAGCGTCACCACCACGTACGGAGCCGCCGCCATCGCCGCCCCAAGAACTCTCCGCCCCGGCGCTGCCCTGGTTTCCGCTGGATGGAGCCACGCGTAGATCCCCACCAGCGCCGAAAACACTACCGCCATTTCCTTCGTCAGTAGCGCGCACGCGAGCAGCGCCAGCGACGCGATCCACCACGCCGTTCTCTTCTTTTGCCCGGGATTGCGCTCCGTATCACGCCCGTTTAGAAACGCCGCAAACGCCAGCGCGGCAAACATCGTCACCATCGTGTCCGAAGCTGCGGAAATCCATGTGACGGGCTCAATGTGAATCGGATGCAGCGCAAAAATCAACGCCGCCAGCGCCGCCGTCCAGTATTCCAATCGCAGCCATCGCGCCAGCCAAAACACTGCTGCCACCGCGCCCACGTGCAATAGAACCGCTCCCAGGTGCCATCCCCACGGCCGCAATCCGAACAATGTGTAATTCAGCATCGACCACGCCACGAACATCGGCCGGTAATACACCTGGTGTCGCGCCACGTGGTACCACAGGTCACTTCCGAACGCCCGCGGCAGATTGCTCCATGTCCGGATGATCGGGCTGTTCACAATCTGCGGCCAGTCATCCCACACAAAATCGAAGGACAGCGAGCCGCTGTAAACCACAAAAGTAATCAGCCCAAGCAAAGGCAGCAGAACGCTCGGCCGTCGCAGATACTTGGCCAGCAATTCCGATGCGCCAGGTTCCAGATGCCCTTGCGTCTCGTCCATGGGGATATCCGGAGTCGATCACTCCGCTCCAGATCAGCTCATAGTAACGTTCCGTCCCACTCGGCGCATGTTACCCAGGTTACCTGCGTCGAGGCCAACGTCGTGTTCTTTGGCCGGGAGCCCGGCAGTGATCCGAGTTAAGCGACAATGCACACCACACAAAATTACTCCAGTGATTTCGGTTCGGACTGGTTCCCCGGGCTTTCCTGCCATCCGCGCAAGGGGCGGTTTGTTTAGGCCGACATCTCGGTGGGCAGCTGCTCTTGTACAATCGGAAAGGCATACATTTTGTGGCTGATGCGTTTGTAGCCGGAGGCGCTGATCCAGGCAGACTGGTTCGCGGTATCCCTGCAAACCCGTCAGTTTTTGTCGCTGAGGGAGAAGCGCGTTGAGTATTGATCAATGCAAAATCATCGATCTTCCAAGAATCCAAGATCCGCGCGGTAATCTGACATTCATAGAGGGTGGCAACCACGTAGACAAGGGAAGGACCCTGGAGGTACACCACCTCATATTTCGAAGCTGAACGGAAACCACCAGCAGCTATATCTCCGCTGCGTCAAAACCGCTCAGCATAGCCGCTTCTTGCAGTTTCTTATCCGCCGTCAGAAACACGCGGCCTTGCGGGAGGTCTTCACACCATACGAGCGCCGCTGCCAACTGCAGCGCGTCGGCTGCCCGCAAATCATAACGATCCACAAGTTGCATCGCCTTCGCGCGCACCGCATCCGACGGCTGAATGACAGACCAGGCGTCGGCAAGGGTGTTCGCGAGCTTACGCGCCTTGGCCCAGTCACTGGAGTTGAGTTGTTTCATCCGAACGAGGCGCGCCAGAGCGCTCGCAATCTCCACCGGGGTCGTCCACCAGACGACCGCCTCACCGTTCTCGTAGAGAGCAATCGCCCGCGGCGTGGTGCCCTGACGAACACACAGCGGAACCAATGCGCTCGTGTCCCAAAAAGCCGAAGGGCGCTTTACCGGCCTTGCCGTTCTTCTCGCCATACTTGCTCCATGACGTCATCAGAAATGTCTCCCGGTGGTTCCGGCAATGAAACTGGCGAGCGCCGTCTCTTCAACGGCGGCGTCAGAACGCCTCGGGCAACCAGTCGCCGCTCTCGCTCGGAGTGGTCGTTCATAGGACAGGGAACGATCCGAGCCACCGGCTTGTTACGGTCGCAAATCACCACTTCTTCACCGTCCTTTACAAACTGGATGTGAGCACTGAGGTGCGCCTTCAAGTCGCTAATATTTACGGTACGCATACGCCCATTATAACGAAGCTGACCATATTGGTCATGTTTATTGCTGGTATTTGTTCACGCAAAGCGCGGAGTCCCAGTTCGGCCGAAACGTGGCGGGCGATTTCCCGACAGATCGGAGCTTTGGAGGATCGCGAGCAGCCAGGTTGGTTCGCGATCTACCTGAATCCCTTTGTGTGCCTGCATTGAAAACAAGGGCGTTGTTGGGTTCGTTTCGTAATCGACGCTCATTCTTTTTCGCGGGGCAGGGCTTCTGGCGTTTCCGAGGTGCAGGAACCGAGTCCTCTACTCCGATGTCCGCGGATAGTTCGCCTAATCTCTGCCGCGGGACCAAGCGCGCTCGCTCTAATTCCGTCTCGTGTGGTAGAGCAGCGCCCGGCGATAGCTCGCGTATGCGATTGCCGTTGTCCGGTGGTCACCGCCCCGTTCTCCGCATTCATCCATGAGAGCGCAATCAGTCGGTTCTCGGTCCCGCCTCGATAATTTCTCAACGCAACTTGCAGGCCCGGAGTTCTCTTCGACCAAAGTCGGGTTCAGCCGGCAGGGTATTGTCGAAAGCGAAAAGGGTCCTGGCCGGACGGGCCCGTCGCGCGCGACAAGAGGGGAACGTAGCCTTCACCTATCACGAAGAGTGCGCACTGCCGGCGACGGGGGAGTCATGATTTCCTCCCCCGCCGCCGCGTCGATTAGGCCGCCTCGTCGTGTTCGTCGGTGGGAGTCGCGTCGCCGCCGCTCGCTACCTAATTCTTGGATCGCGAGCCACCCTTTGGACGGGCAGCGCGCCAGTGATTGCAAAAGTTGCCGTGACCACCACCGGACCGCATCAGGTCTCCGCCTTGTCAAGGCCTAGCCGTGGAACGCGATGCCCTCTGGTATCGCGTTTGCGGCCGTCGCCGTGGCCTCCGGCGCGGGCCGAAAGAAAAAGAAGTTGAGAAAAGGCATGCTGCTTGCCGCGCTCATCATCGTCATGCTCGCGGTACTGGTGAGCTGCGGGGAAGTTCGACGAAGACAGATCCTGGCACTCCGGCAGGAACCTATAACTTGACGTTGGTGGCCACCAGCGGCAATGCCACTTACACCACCACCCTCCCGGTCACGGTGCAATAGGACCGCAGGGTGATCGAATAAACGCAGACAATACTTACACTGAACAAAACGTGGGGATGAACCCCATGCACCCCGGGATGACGGCCGTTCGGGCTGGTAAATCGCAAGAATCCGGGAGAAACTCTATTTCACAATAGTCGAAAAATAATTATTCGAGTATGGTCGAGTTGCTGAACGACTTCAATGCCTTCCACCCCGTATTCCGTTAGGATCGTCATGATCTTTCCCACGGGACTCCAGCAAGCTCAGCGCCTCTGCCGGGATACCTCCCCCTTTTTGTACCGCATCGCGAGTTTTGTCCATGGTGAATGAGCGCTAAGCGTGTTGAGTATCAGCAGGGCGCGTTCGCAGATGTTAAAAGTGCAGTCGCGCCGGGAGACGTCGGCTCAGTGCGTTCCCGCCCCAAGCACCAGATCAAGACCCGCAGTTTCGGTGAACGCCCGGAAGTCTCGGTCTCGCGTAAGGAGAGGAATGCCTCGGTCGATACAGCTCTGGGCGATCAGCGCGTCGCCGAGGCGCGCCCTGCGGCTCCTTGCCAGCACCCTCGCCCGCAGCGCTCCTGCCCGTTGCCAATAGCCTGGTTCGATCTCAACCAGAGGCACTTCTGCGAGAGTTTCGGCAACGGCAGAGGGGAGCTTCGGGTCACTTAAAAGCTCGGTGAGCACAACCGGTACCATTAGAACCTGCCGATCCTCCAGCGTCCCATCGAGCAGTTTTGCGTCCTCGCCGCCAGCGCCTTCTAGAAAGGCAATCCAAGTACTCGTATCGGCCGCGATCATCGGTCGGCCTTGAGCTCTGCCAAGGTACGCGTGAATCGGACCTTGCCTCGGAGTTGGCGTAGGCGAGCGTAAGTCAGCGACGCCGCAACAAGCTGCAGTCCTGTACGGACCGTCTGGGTGATGCCCGTACCGCTGGCTCGCTGCGCCTTCTCGAGAAGCTCCGGCGGTACCTCAACCGTGATCTTGCGCACTGTCTCCACAACGATCATTATACCATACTCAGAACCAGCATCGAATATGGTGCGTGCCGGAGCAGAAATAGCTTGCGCACCGCATCCCTCGGTTTGACCGCGTCAAAGCCGCCTTCGGGTGCTCGAGTTCTCCTTTGGCGTTCGTGCTCTTGACGATCGTCTCGAACAGCGTTGATGGCTTAGCTGCGCATCGTGGCTTTAAGCCATCGAAGCGGCAAATTTCGCCGCTTGTTCTCGAGCATTAGCGGCCGGCTATCCCTCCCCGGCTTCGTCGGGCTCGTGGGTCCTGCTCTCGGCTTCATCTTCTTGATCCGTCCAATCATGCTCTGTCCCTGCTTGGAATTCGCTGACGTAGAAGAGGCGCTGTTGTGGTGCCGCGACGGAATCACCTGCTACTGTATGGTGACCGCCATGGATAAAACGGAAGCGGAAAGCCGCGTACTCCAATCAGACGCAAGCGGTGATGCCCGCGCCGTGAGCGCGCCCGTCCAAACTAGAGACTCCGCCCGTCAACTGGAGCTGGATTTTCGCGCGCCGGTGCTGCAGATGGATTTGCCCGACCATTCCTGAACCTCACGCGCGACAGTTTCTTGGGTTTAGCCATCGCGGCGATCCGCTCAGTGGATTCGCTCCTGGGTCCAGCGATCACGCCCCGCCCAGTAAGGGCACTGAGGACAATACTTTCCTTCGGGATAGTCCACGCCTTCTTCGTGGGGGCAGCCGATGATGCCGTCAGCGACTACGGTGGAGCGGGCCGCGTGGGTCTTGAGGAAGGCCACGACCTGCTCGCCGATGACGGGATCATGGCGCACATCCAAGCCGCTATCGGAGAACCAGCGCTCCAGAAGATCCGGTTCGTGATTCTCGGTGAGGATAATGGTGACGGCGACTTTGGTGGCCAGTTTGTCGGTCGGCCCATAGAAGGCGATCGTAGCGATGGGATAGCCGTGAAAGCCGCGCTCGGCTTGCTTGGGGAGCCAGGGCCGAAGTGGTTGTCTTCTCTTCCTCATTCTCATGGTGTCAATGCCCTCCGCTCACGCCGCCGTCAGGGGTCGAGATCGCTGGCGCGACTCGCTGCGCTCGCCCTGTGACAGCGGCTCCGCTACAGGCGTGTTTCGAGGTATGAGAAGCTAACGCTTCTCTGTTCTCGAAAAAGCCGAGTACACGAAGGCCCTACTTTCCTTCAACGGGTACCATACCTTACTTAAGACCCGGGAGCCCCCTGGAGATAATCCTCCTGCTCGACCCTGCTCTCCACTCCGTTCTCCGTTAGGATCGTCATCATCTTTCCACGGGGACTCCGGCAAGCTCAGCGGCTCTGCCGAGAGATGCCCCCCTTCTTGTACCGTTCCACCGCGAGGAAGATTCTCCCGCGGGTAACCATGTCGCGCACGGCTTTGGACAATCACTCCTCTGTTCGAAATCGACAAGGGTGCAGCACTGGGCTGCGTTCATGATGTCCAAGGGTTGAATACTGAGACTCCCGTAAGAGCCACGTCCCGGGTTTTGCGGGTGACCAAGGTAAGGTTGTGCTGCAGGGCGGTAGCAGCAAGAAGGCCGTCAATCACGGGGAGCGGGGACTTCGCGGCGAGTGCCTTCGCCGTAATCTCGCCCCAGCGATCGGCGACCGCTTGATCAACGGCCAGAATGCGGCCCGCAAAACGCAGAGCGAGCTCATGGTCTAGCCATGTTTCCACAGAGACACGGCGAGAAGACGCATCAGGCAGGGAAGCAATGCCCTTGCGAATCTCGCCGAAGGTGAGAACACTCAGGCAGAGAAGGTTCTCATCAGTGGCATCGATCCACCGCGTAACCGCGGGCTCAGGCCGGGGCTTCACGAGCTCGGAAACAACGTTGGTCTCGAGCAGGAATCCACTCACAAGTCAACCGTCCGACCGTAGTCCGGCGTCCTCTCCAGATCGATTGACACCTTTGCCAGAGGCGATTCGGCAAAGAACTTGGCGAGGCTTCGGGGCTGCTTGGCACGTCCGGTGAGGCGTTCGAACTCTTCCGCGGGTAGCATGACAACAGCCTCCCGGCCCTGGCGCGTGATCCACTGCGGTCCCTCGGAGCGGGCACGGCGGAAGACTTCGCTAAAGCGGGCCTTTGCCGTCTGCAGTTGCCAACGCGGCGCCGGTTGCTTATCCGCGATCCTATCGCGGCGCGATTTCTTCGGAGTTGTTCGGCGTTTTGACATAGCTCCAGTCTTGATACTAGTCTGACTAGTCAGAATATTGCAACTCGCGAAGAATTGCTAGCACAATCGCAACCGAGGAGGCGGCGATACACGAATTCGAAGATGCTTTCTTTTGTTTTGACCGCACGCAGAAGGATTTCAAGTGTCGGAGCAACTTTTCCATTCTCGACCCTTGAGAGCTAATCTTGGGCGACACGGGATCGGGCCAGTTCGAGCATCATCCGGCAGGTAGGTCGTTGGTCTATGCGTGGACATTGAGTAATATATAGTATTGGTTTATATTTCTCATATGCGCTATGTTGCTAGACAATTGGCCCCCGTGCTTCTGGCTGCATCTCGGCACTTCCCGGCAGTTGTCGTGACGGGGCCGCGTCGTGCGGGGAAGACAACCCTTTTGCGCAAGTTATTTCCGAAGGCTCGCTACGTGCTGCTCGAAGACCCTGATATTCAAGCGCGAGTGCGTAGTGATCCGCGCACCTTTCTTGAGGAACTGTTGCCTCCGGTTGTATTCGACGAGATTCAAAATGCCCCGGAATTGCTTGCCTACGTTCGTACGCTTATCGACACCAAGCCGCGCCGCATGGGTCAGTGGCTGTTCACTGGGTCCCAGGAAGCTCCGCTCATGCGCGGCATCACGGAATCGATGGCGGGGCGCGCCGCCATTCTTCAGCTCCTGCCTCTTAGCCTCGCAGAAACCGCCAAGGTGGATCTGCTACACGGAGGCTTCCCCGAAGTGCTGGCGCGTCCTCAGGCCCGCAGGCTTTGGTTCGCCTCCTACCTGCAAACGTATCTGGAGCGGGATGTGCGAGCGATTATCAACGTGCGCGATCTCGTGACCTTCCGTCGGTTTCTTTCTCTGCTGGCCAGTCGCCATGGTCAAGTTCTCAACAAGACCGACCTTGCGGCACCCCTCGGGGTCTCGGTTCCAACGATCGGCGAGTGGCTCTCCATTCTGGAAGTGACCGGTCAGGTCATTCTCGTTCCCCCCTACTTCGACAACTTCGGCAAGCGGCTCATCAAGTCGCCGAAAATCTACTGGGGGGACTCCGGGCTCGCCTGTTATCTGTTGGGCGTGACGTCCGCGGCTGAGCTTGAGCGTTCCCCCTTTCTGGGGGCCCTGTTCGAGGGCTTCGTCGCGGCGGAGATACTCAAGAACCAGGCCAATCGAGGACTGCAGAAGGAGCTGTACTACTTCCGCGATCAGCAGGGCCTGGAGGTAGACTTCCTCGTGCCACGACCCAACTCAAACCTGTGGTTGGTTGAAGCCAAAGCTGGGAAAACGGTCCGGCCTTCCATGGCCGCTCCGCTACTCTCATTGCGTCGAGCTTCGCCCAAACGGTCCGAGCGGTTGATCGTGGTCCACCGAAGGTCCCGCTCGCAATTGCCGACAGCCGCGATCGCTGGCGGGGTTGAAGCTCTTGATGTTGACCAATTCATCCAGGAGCTTGGTCGCTCCAGATAGCGGGAGCTCTCTTGCGACGTCGCAGCAGGCTCCTCCTTACCTTCACTACCTCACACCCGACCATTTTTAGGCTGCTCCGTGTGCGAACCGAACGTCAAAAGTTGCCGGTGTGCCATCCCTTGTGCCGCATCCAGACAGGCAGACGGCGAGTTAAGAGAACACGAATCTTTGGTTACCATACCTTACTAAGACCCCGGAGCCCCCGGCAGATAATCCTCCTGTTCGACACTGCTCTCTACTCGGTATTCAGTTAGAATCGGCATCAATTTTCCCACGGGACTCCGGCAACTGTCGATAAAAGTAAGCGACGAGCGGGGAATTTGTCCAGCTACTGCAGCGTCGCGGACTCCGACTTTGGCTTCCTTCAGGATGGGGACATTCGGGTCGGTGTTTGTTCTAAAGCGCGATTACATTGGTACTCTCATTCGCGCATCTCCGGTACTCTTTGCGGCCCCGCCGAACACTTGGACAATATCATCAAGCGCCTTAGTCCGCCTCGCATGCTTTTGGAACAGCGGTGAAAGGTCTTAGAACTGGACACGGATGATCGAAGGTCCAAACAGAACGAATCGTACCTTTGCCTGGCTGCGATCTAAGAACGTTCGCGGAAAGCAAATGGTGCGCGTCATCGTAACCGTGGTCACCTTGGCTCTCCTCGCGCTGTCCAAGTATGAGTTCCACGCTGATCTTCGGCTAGGCCAGATCGTGTTTGTGGCCTTGGGGTGGGTCTTGGCGGTCGTGATCGATCGTCCCCGTGCCGAAAAGGTAGTCGCCCAAGCCCCCCTCGCTCGATCCCAAGAGCTTTCGCAGCAATCCCAGAAAATGGAGGCTATCGGTCGCCTCGCCGGCGGAGTGGCCCACGATTTCAACAACCTGCTCGCGGTGATTACCGGCTACAGCGATCTGCTGTTGGAAAGTCTAGCTTCCTCTGGGCCCGATCACCAGAAGGTTGGGCAGATCAAACAAGCTGCGAACAGCGCGGCCTCCCTCACGCGCCAGCTCTTAATGTTCAGCCGCCAGCAAGTCGTTCAACCGGTGATCCTGGACATTAACCAGACCGTCGGCAATATGGAAAAGATGCTCCGGCGCCTGATCAAGGAGAACATCGAATTCACAGCTGTGCTGGATCGCTCCCTGGATCGCGTAAGAGCAGATTCTGGGCAGATCGAGCAAATAGTCCTGAATCTGGTGGTCAACGCGCGCGACGCGATGCCGAACGGCGGAAAGTTGCGCATCCAGACGACCAACACGCATCTGGAGAAAGACTGCCCTCAGGCTGGAGCAGGCGGACCGCGCGGCCGTTTCGTACTGCTGGAGGTGACCGACACGGGAACTGGCATGGACCAACAAACCCAGGCGCGCATCTTCGAACCATTCTTCACTACGAAAGCAGTGGGCAAGGGCACCGGGTTGGGC
>Ga0187890_10003803_pt1 | contig 10318 bp, 7 predicted proteins | sample June2016WEW_21_1_FD_133005 | JGI IMG/M metagenome (GOLD analysis project Ga0187890, IMG submission 133005) | Peatland microbial communities from SPRUCE experiment site at the Marcell Experimental Forest, Minnesota, USA - June2016WEW_21_10 | ecosystem: Environmental > Terrestrial > Soil >...
CTCGCATTGAAACGGCCGAGGCGCAGGTCCAGACGGCACAGGCGATCTACGATCAGGCAGCGGACCAGGTGAATGCCGGCACGTCCCCGGACATCGATGGGCTGCGCGCCAAGGTTGAGTTGCAGACGCGGCAACAACAGTTGATCCAGGCGAAGAACAACTTTGCCATCCAGAAGCTGACGGTGGCGCGCGTGATCGGGTTGGCTCCCGGACAGGAATTTGAATTCACCGACAAAGCGCCGTACCAGCCGTTCGAAGACATCACTGTCGATGAGGCTCTGAAACACGCTTACGCTTCGCGTTCGGATTACCAGGCGGCGATGAAGGACGTACGGGCGGCGGAATATTCCCGCAAAGCCGCGCTGGGCGGCTATCTACCATCGCTTTCGTTTAACGCGGATTATGGGTTGGGAGGGTCGCATCCCTCCACGGCAACGCCCGTAGCCGACGCGCGCGGAACACTGTCGATTCCGATCTTTCAGGGGGGCAGCGTTCACGGTGATGTCTTGCAGGCCGACGCAAGACTGGAGCAGAGCCGCGAGCGCCTGGAGAATCTGCGCGCCCAAATCGATTCCGACGTGCGCGCCGCGCTGCTGAACCTGCAGTCTTCGGCAGATCAGGTGAATGTGGCGCGCAGCAACATTGACCTGGCAGAAGAGACGCTGATTCAGTCGCGCGATCGTTTCAGCGCGGGTGTTACCGACACCGTGGAAGTGGTGCAATCGGAAGAGGCCGTCGCGAGCGCGCATGAACAGTACATATCGAGTCTATACAACTATAATTACGGGAAAATTTCGCTGGTTCGAGCCCTCGGCATCGCTGAGCAGGGCGTCAAGGAATTCTTCGGAGGGAAGTGAACATGGCGGAAGAAAACTTACCCCGTTCAGTACCTGAGACAGGCAAGGAATCTTCGGTCGATGCTTCGCCCCTGACGGACCGGGACCATACCACGCCGGTGCGCCGCCCTGCCAAGCGCCGCAGAAACATCGCAATTCTGGGCATCATCGTTGTGGTGGTTATCGGCGGCGTGTTCTTGTGGCGCTACTTGAGCAGCTATGAATCCACCGACGACGCCCAGGTAAATGTTCACCTCTACCCCGTCAGCGCACGTGTTTCCGGCTATGTGGTGCGGGTCAACGTAGACGACAACCAGTGGGTGGAGAAAGGCACGGTACTGGTCGAGATCGACCCGAAAGACTATGAGGTTTCGGTCGCGCAGGCACAAGCTAATCTCGCCAATGCCGAAGCAACGGCCCAATCGCTGAATATCACGGTACCGATTACTTCGGTGAACACCTCAAGCCAACTGAAGTTTGCTGCGTCCGGCATCGAAGACGCCAACGCGGGCGTCATTGCCGCCGAGAGACAACTGAACGCAGCTCATTCTCAAGTGGAGGTGGCCGAGGCGAACGATGTGAAAGCGCAGGACGATCTTCACCGCTACAAGTTGCTGGTCGACAAGCGGGAGGTAGCGCCGCAAGTCTACGATCAGGCGCTGGCCGCAGCCAAAGCCAGCACAGCGACGGTAGAGGCAGCCCGCGCCAGTGAGTCTGCCGCACAGCAGTTCGTCCAGCAGGCCCGGAGCCACTTGGCGCAAGCTAACGCGAACCACCAATCTGCGGAGACCGGGCCGCAGCAAGTGTCGTCAACTCAAGCTCGCGTGCGGGCCGCGATCGCCGATGTTGAGCAAAAGCGCGCGCTACTCGAGCAAGCCCAACTCAATCTTGGATACACGAAGATCGTTGCCCCGGTCAGCGGTTCAGTGAATAAGACGGTGGTGGTTGGAATGAACGTCCAGGATGGGCAGCAACTCCTCACCGTAGTGCCGCTTGACGAGGTGTGGGTTACCGCCAATTTCAAGGAGACGCAACTCAGGCACATGCGCGTTGGACAGAGAGCGGAAATCCACGTGGATTCGAGCGGCCGGACCTTTAAAGGCCATGTGGACAGCATTGCCGGAGCAACCGGCCCGCTATTCAGTTTACTTCCACCGGAGAATGCCACTGGAAACTACGTGAAAATTGTCCAGAGGATTCCGGTAAAGATCGTTCTCGAACCCGGGGAAAACCGGGACCGCCAACTTCGACCAGGCATGAACGTGGTGCCGGACGTGTCCCTCAAATGAGTTCCGCTGCTCTCACACTCGACCAGGAGGTTTGGAGGCCCAAATACAATCCCTGGCTGATTGCCGTTGTCGTGGCGATGGCGGCCTTCATGGAGGTGCTCGACACCAGCATCGCCAACGTGGCGCTGCCGTACATGGCCGGGAATCTGGGCGCCAGCAACGACCAAAGCACCTGGGTGTTGACTTCGTATCTGGTCTCGAACGCTATCATCTTGCCGATCAGCGGCTGGCTCGCCGGAGCCTTGGGACGGAAGCGCTTTTTCACGTCCTGTCTAGCTGTCTTTACGGTGAGTTCTTTGCTCTGCGGCATCGCGCCGAGCCTCGGGTTTCTCCTTCTCTTCCGGGTGCTCCAGGGCGCGGGAGGGGGCGGGCTGCAGCCGATGGCGCAGGCCATTCTGGCAGATACGTTTCCGCCGCAGCAGCGAGGCTTGGCATTTGCGCTGTATGGAATTACGGCCATCATGGCGCCCACGATCGGGCCCACCCTGGGGGGCTGGATCACCTTCAACTATTCCTGGCGCTGGATTTTCTTCATCAACCTCCCGGTGGGCTTGGCCACATGGTTCCTGGTGCGACGCTTTGTCGAAGACCCTCCCTATTTGGCTAAGCTCAAGTCGGCTGGGGTCAAGTTGGACTATATCGGCATCGCTCTGCTAACTCTGGGCATCGGGTCGCTGCAGGTATTGCTGGACAAGGGCCAGGAAGACGATTGGTTCGGGTCGCACTTCATCACGACTCTAGTTGTCATCGCGTCTGTATGCCTGATCTCGCTGGTGATTTGGGAGTGGTATCAAAAGGCGCCGATTATCGACGTCCGCATGTTCAAGAGCTTCAACTTCGCGAGTTCCAGCCTGATGATGTTCACCCTGGGAATCCTGTTGTTCAGCAGCCTGGTCCTGATGCCGCAATTCCTGCAGACGCTGGTGGGATACACCTCGCAACTGGCGGGGCTTGCACTTTCAGCTGGAGGCCTTGTTTTGCTGTTTGAGATGCCTATCATGGGGCAGCTGACGACGAAGATCCAGGCGCGCTACCTGATTGCCTTCGGCTGGCTGGCTCTGTCCGTCGCCATGTTTTATTCCACGAAGCGAATTGACTTGCAGATCAGCTTCAGTGCCGCCACGTGGTTGCGCATCACCCAGGTGATTGGTTTGGGGTTCCTGTTCGTGCCGATTACGCTGGTGGCTTACATCGGAATTGCGCCGGAGAAGAACAACGCGGTCGCCGGCATCGTGAATTTCATGCGGAACATGGGAAGCAGCGTTGGAACATCCCTGGTCACGACATTGATCGCTCGACGCTCGCAATTCCATCAGGGAAGGCTGGTGGAGAACGCCAGGATCGACAACCCCAATTTTGTGAATGCGGCGAACGGTCTGGCTCGGCAGTTCGCCATCTCCGGCGTGGGCAAGCACGAGGCAGAAATGACGGCCTACGCCAGGATTTATCAATCCCTGCAAGCTCAGGCTGCAAGCCTGGCATACATTGATACCTTTATGGTGCTTTGCGTGGGAGCGGCGATCATGTTCGGCCTGGCTTTTCTATTGAAGAAGAACGATCCGGGTGGTGGCGGGGTAAGGCTAGCGGAGTAATAATGAATCTGAGTAGTGCGGACGATCGCGAGCACCAGAGACGCAGTCATGCCGGAAATTAATCTCATTCTTTGCCCGGTTGATTTCTCCGAGTTCTCAATCAGGGCATACCACTATGCGCTATCCCTGGCTGAGCATTATCGAGCCAAGTTGGTGGCGCAGCACATCGTGGAGCTATCGCGATATCCTTACGCCGACTATGTGGCCTCTACTGGAGACTATGCGGAGTTCTGCCGGGCACTCGGCGAGGGCGGCAAGGAGCGACTGCGGGAATTCGTAAAGAAGCACCCCCACAATGAAATCCAGCCGGAGCTAGTGGTGCACGAGGGAACGGCTCCGGACTGTATTCTGTCGTTGGCGCAGGCGAGGAAGACGGACCTGATCGTCATGGGAACGCACGGCCGGCGGGGGTATGATCGGCTGGTGCTTGGGTCGGTGACCAATCGAGTGATGCGCAAGACTCCCTGCCCGGTACTGGCAATTTGCAAGCTGCCCCACGAATCCATGGCCGCAGGTGAAGAGCGGCATCACGTCCACCACTTGAACCGAATTCTCTTTTGTACAGATTTCTCCGAAAATTCAGAGCTGGCTTTGCGCTATGCGATCTCTGCGGCAACGGAGTACGACGCCGAGCTCACGCTGTTGCATGTGCTGGAGGACGTCCCAAGTCCCGCCAGGACGGAAGAAGCCATAGCGGCAGTCTCGAAGCAACTCGATAAACTGATTCCACAGGAGGGGCGTAAGACCCTCAAGATTAAGACGGTGGTGCGCATCGGAAAACCATACCAGCAAATCATTCAACTCGTCCTGGAAGCGCAAATCGACACGGTGGTTATGGGAGTCCGAGGCCGTGGCGCACTGGATCTGGCGGTGTTTGGTTCAACAACCTATCGAGTAATGCAGTTGGGAACCTGTCCCGTTCTCGCCGTCCACGTTTGAACGGTCAGGCCTGGAGAATTGCGACGCAGATGATCAAAATCATCACCATTGAACGCGAGTACGGGAGCGGCGGTGGCGAAATCGCCCAACTGCTTGCCAAGCGGCTGGGCTGGAAGCTTTGGGATCAGTTGCTGACGGAGGAGATCGCCCGGCTTGCCGACTGCCCTAAATCGGTCGTCGAATGCCGAGAGGAACGAACGGATCCGCTGTACTACCGGCTCTTCAAGTCATTCTTGCGCGGAAGCTATGAAGGAAGCATCAATGCGCACAAGCTCAAGCTGGTCGACAGCGAGTGTATTTTGAAGTTTACGGAACAGGTCGTTCAGCATGCGGCGAAAACCGGCAACTCCGTCATCGTCGGAAGAGGCTCGCAGCAGTTTCTCAAGAACCGCCAGGACACGTTGCGTGTGTTTCTTTATGCTCCCAGAGAAGATAAAGTGCGGCGCCTGTTAGCTCGAGGCAAGAGCGAGGAGGAAGCCGAACAACTCGTGGACACCGTTGATCGGGAACGCGTCGATTTCATCCAAAAGTATTTCCACGTCGACTGGCCTGACCGCCCGATTTACCACACCATGATCAATACTGCGATCGGCGATGAGGCGGTCGTTCAGATGGTTCTGGATCTTATGAAAACCTTTGAAGCAAGAGTCACCGCTTGAGGTAGCTAACCCCGACTGCAGTCGTTATTTCGGGTCGTTGTTTCGGGTCGTTATTTCGGGTCAAGGAACAATCACTGCCGATCCATGCTCGGTTTCTTCTTTGACCGCCAGCAGGGCCTGGTTTGCATCTTCTAGTGGAAAGGCTGTTACTTGCGGGCGGATGTTTAGAGCATCAGCGATCTTGAGAAAGTCGCGCGCATCCTGCCGAGTCATATTGGCCACACTGCGTATCTGGCGCTCGCCCCACAGCAGTTTGTCATAGTCAAAGGCGGGCATGTGGTCGAGATGAATGGCATTGATGGCGACTACTCCTCCTTTACGCAAACTGGCCAGGGCACTAACTACGACCTCGCCACTGGGAGCGAAGGTGATGGCGCGATCGAGCTCCACCGGCGGCATATCATTCTCTTTACCGACCCAGGTGGCTCCGAGCGCGACCGCGCGTTTGCGATGGGATTCGCCTCTGGTCACAACATAGACTTCGCATTTCCAGGATTCGAGAACGGCAATCGCTAAACTGGCGGAGCTGCCAAAGCCGAAAAGCCCGACCCGCTCACCCTGCTCAACCCCCGCGACCCGCAAGCTGCGAAAGCCGATGATGCCGGCACAGAGCAGGGGCGCCACATGTACGTCATCCAAACCAGCGGGCAACGGGAAAGTGAAATCGGCGCGCACGAGGACATACTCGGCATAGCCTCCATCCACCGTGTATCCCGTAAAGGTGGGCCGATCGCACAGGTTTTCCATGCCGTGATGACAGTACCAGCAATCGCCATCGACACCGCCCATCCAGGAAACGCCGACCCGCGTTCCGAGCGGCAACTCCGCGGTCGCGCCTTCGACCACTTCCCCGACGATTTGATGACCGGGAATGAGTTGCGGTCGGAGTGGCGGCAGATCTCCTTCAACGATGTGCAGGTCAGTGCGACAGACTCCGCAAGCAACCACTCGAAGCAAAACATGACCGGCTGCAAGCTGTGGACGGGGGACATCCTTAATATTAAGGAACGATCGAGGCGCTGACGATGGCGCTGTATGCGCGGATGCAAAAATGGCTGCTTTCATTACTCTTGCTCTCTTTTCTCCTGAAGCTCCTGTGGCGAGAGCTACCGCCCGTCAATCGCGAGACGGCGACATAGCATCAAATTTAGCTAATCATATTTAGCTAATCATATTTATCTAATCCAATTTATCTAATCCGTAGATGCCCGCAATGAGCAAAACGGAACAGAATTGTGGTTTCCGCTGGTGCAATGCTTTGTAGGTTTCAATCCTGCCGCCAGAAAGGGACGTCCCTTATGACCGCCTCTCGTTCGGACGCGCTGGTGCTCTTCGGTGTGACCGGCGATCTCGCCCACAAGATGATCTTCCCGGCACTCTATGCCATGGCGAAACGAGGGACCCTCAAGGTCCCGGTAATCGGCGTCGCTTTTCCGAAGTTTAGTCTGGAGCGTTTGCATAAACGCGTGACCGACAGCATAAAGCGATCGGGCGGGATCGATAACCAGCGTGCCCTGAACCGTCTTCTATCTCTGTTCAGTTACGTGAGTGGGGATTATAAAGACCCGGGCACGTTCGCGGGGATAAAGGCGGCGCTCGGCAGCGCTCGCAGTCCAGCGCACTACCTCGCGATCCCGCCCTCACTCTTCGAAACAGTGATCAAAGGACTGGGCTCCGCGAGTCTGGCCGAACATGCGCGGGTTATTGTCGAAAAGCCGTTCGGACGCGACCTGGCCTCGGCGCGGGAACTCAACCAGGTGGCGCGCTCGGTGTTCCCGGAAGACTCGATCTTCCGCATCGACCACTTCCTCGGAAAAGAGGCGATCATGGATATCCTCTATTTCCGCTTCGCCAATTCGTTCCTGGAGCCGATCTGGAATCGCAACTACGTGGCCAGCGTCCAGATCACCATGTCCGAACAGTTCGGCATCGGAGACCGCGGCGCGTTTTACGAAACTGCGGGCTGTCTGCGCGACGTGATCGAGAACCACCTCTTCCAAATCGTCGCGCTGCTGGCCATGGAGCCACCGGCCGGCAGGCACTATGGAGCCGTGAACAGCGAGAAGGCCAAGATCTTTCAAGCCATGCGGCCTCTGACGCCGGACGACTTGGTGCGCGGCCAATACGCTGGCTACCGGAAGGAACCAGACGTGGCGAAGAACTCCGACGTCGAGACTTTCTGCGCCCTGCGACTTTTCATCGACTCATGGCGCTGGGAGGGGGTGCCGTGGTATCTGCGCTCCGGCAAATACCTGGCCGATACCGCGACCGAGGTGCTGGTGGAGCTGAAACCGCCGCCGCAAAGGCTTTTCGCCGACTCAGCGCCCACTCCAAAGACCGGCCCGGCCAATTACGTGCGCTTCCGGCTCTCTCCCGACTCGGCCATCGCCATCGCCGCTCGCGTCAAGATCGCAGGCAAGGAGTTCGTCGGGGAGCAGCGGGAGCTCCACCTGTTCGAACAGCAGCCGGGAGAGGAAGCGCCATACGAGCGGCTTTTGACCGACGCCATGGCCGGCGATGGGGCGCTCTTCACTCGCGAGGACGCGGTTGAGGCCGCCTGGGCTGTGGTCGATCCAGTGCTTAAGAAGCACCACCGGGTTCGCCCCTACAAGCGCGGCGGATGGGGACCGAAAGAGGCGGATGCGATCATTGCGGCAGACGGCTGTTGGCACAACCCCAGACCGAAAGAGGCGTCATCGGAAACCCAATCAGAAACGCAATCGGAAACCCACGGACGTTAGATTTAGATTTCGATTTAGATTTCGTCACATTTTTTCAGTTCACTTATCACTGACAGCCGCCCGCGAGTTTTCATACGATCTTTCGACTAGTGCTTTTGCCGGCACCTTAATGGGTACTCCGCTGTGTTTTGTTGAAGGTGTTCAATATTGCACAGTCGAGGCATTGTGAATCGGATTATGATTGTGCGATTTTCGCGCAAATATTTTACGGTAATGTTTAGCGGCAGCCTGCCGATAGGTTTTGAAATGCGGCGTTGGACTGGTGGATGAGATGACGGCGGGCGACTTCAAACTTGCAGGCAACAAAATTTCCTTGTCACACATTCATGACAAACCGCGATGTCGAGGGGGCGTGCGAATGCCAGCAAATTCAAGGACCACTCGAGTTGTTCTGTTCCCGGTTTTATGTCTTTTCGTCCTCGTCGCCTTTGCTCCAGGCCGGGCTCGGCAGCCCGTTGCCGATAAGAGCGGCCCATCGACGAGCGGACCATCAACCAGCGGTCAATCCGCCAACGCACCCACGGCCGGTGCGCCTGCATCTGGCTCCAACTACGTGGGAGCGGATACCTGCAAGACCTGCCACGAGGAAGTTTTCAACGCCTGGCAGAAAACGCCGCACTGGAAGACCACACTAAATAAGGAGCCCTCGCACCAGGGTTGCGAAGGGTGCCATGGTCCCGGGGCGGAGCACGTGGCGGGCGGCGGCGACGCCACCAAGATATTCAGGTTCAAGGACGCTTCGACGAAAGAAGTTGACGCCAAGTGCCTGACCTGTCACGCGGGAGCGCACCCGAACTTTGATCGCTCGCCCCACGCCAGGGCGAAGGTCAGCTGTACCAGTTGCCACAGCACTCATCACAGCACGGAAGATAAGCTGCTGAAGGCTGCGCAGCCTGCGCTCTGCTTCCAGTGCCACGGCGACACGAAGCCGGCGTTCAATATGCCGTTCCACCACAAGGTGAACGAAGGCTTGATCACGTGCAGCGATTGCCACGACGTGCACGGCACCTTTCTAGCCAACAACGTGAAGTCCACGGCCGACCAGAACGCGATCTGCACCAGATGCCACACCGAGACGCGCGGGCCGTTCGTCTTTGAACACGTCGCGGTCAAGGCCGAGGGGTGTTTGGGATGCCACACTCCGCACGGTTCCCAGAACCCCCGCATGCTGAACATGCCGGCCATCAACCCGCTCTGCAACCAGTGCCACAGCGGCGTAGCTGCCAACACGGTTCACGGAATGAGCGCGGGGTCGTCGGAAACCATAACTTGTACGAACTGCCATACCTATATTCATGGCTCGAACATGAATGCGGCGTTCATCAGGTAGGAGTCATGGGTTGCAGCGCGCCTGGAAAATTGCGGAGGCGTGGCCGCGTTTCGATTGCGCGCAGGGATTCAAGGTCTCGACGAGCAATGTTTTTCAAGTGAGGCTTTCAATTATGATGAACCCACGATGGATTTCCCGGCTGTTGAGTGAAAAGCATTCTCTTGCAGCGGCCCGATGCATTGTCGGGAGCATGGCCGCAGCCATTTTGGGCTTGACGGCGGGCACTGCCGTCGCGCAGGTTCCAATATTTGTGTCTCACCAGACCCCTCCGGACGGCTACACGCTTCATGAGTCTATCGATCTGGGCGGACGTGTCGCCACTATCGACGGCAGCAGCGCCATGTACGACACTCTGGTCAACCTGCAGTCCGGTCCGCGCATACTGGGCGAGACCTATGAACTGCGCGCGCTGCCGGACACGAAGAACACCCTCGTCGATCACTTAAAGGCCTTTGCCAGCGGGTTCGGCGGCGATCCGATCGACGTTGCCAAGCTGGACTTTTCCAAGGGCAAGCTCTACGACTTCTCCGGCTTGTTCCGCCGTGACCGCCAGTACTTCGACTACAACCTGCTGGGCAATCCGAACCTTCCGCCCGGCCAGTCGATTCCAATCGGTCCCACCGCAGCGCCGACGGGTTCCTACGCGTGGCCGCAGGTGGCGCAGTCGCCGTTTATGTTCAACACGGTGCGCCGCATGACGGACACCAACCTTACACTGCTTCCGCTGTCGAAGGTGACCTTCCGCTTCGGCTACTCGCAGAACGTCTTCCAGGGCCCAAGCCTGTCGCCCAGCGGTTATTTTGTTGGCGGCTACAACGACCTGCTGCTCCAGGAGTATCAGCGCAACAGCACGGATGACTGGACGGGATCGGTCGAGTGGAAGCCCGTATCGCGGACCCGGTTGACCTATGAAGAGCAGATCACTCACTACA
>Ga0187890_10003805_pt1 | contig 10315 bp, 8 predicted proteins | sample June2016WEW_21_1_FD_133005 | JGI IMG/M metagenome (GOLD analysis project Ga0187890, IMG submission 133005) | Peatland microbial communities from SPRUCE experiment site at the Marcell Experimental Forest, Minnesota, USA - June2016WEW_21_10 | ecosystem: Environmental > Terrestrial > Soil >...
GGCTGCCGTCGACCAGGCGCGCAATGACTTCACGTACGTCGAACTGCACCTTGATGTCGCGTGGAATGACGCCATAAAGTTCATCGGGATCGTAATAAGGTGGCTCCGGAGCGATCTGCTCGACGTCAAGCTTTGTTGGCCGTGGCGTCTGGCCCACCAGCTCACGCGCGATGGCGATCGCCTGCTCCTCGTTTGTCGCCGGATAATCGGCGGTGCCGGAAATGCGCGTGTGCACATCGGCGCCGCCCAATTCGTCCACCGTCACGTCCTCGCCAGTCGCCGCCTTCACCAGAGGTGGCCCGCCGAGGAAAATCGCGCCGGTACCGCGGACAATCACGTTGTATTCGCTCAATGCCGGCACGTAGGCGCCGCCCGCTGTGCAATGACCGAGCACGATCGCGACCTGCGGAACGCCAAGCTTGGAAAGGATCGACTGGTTGCGGAAAATGCGTCCGGCCAAATAACGGTCGGCGAAAATGTCTGCTTGCAGCGGCAGGAAACCGCCGGCGCTGTCGCACAGGTGAACGATCGGCAGCCGATTCTCGATGGCGATATCGAGAGTGCGGACGATCTTCTTCACCGAAAGCGGATACCACGCACCACCCTTCACGCTCGCGTCGTCGGCGTGGATAATAATTTCGCGTCCGTTGACGATCCCGATTCCACTGACGATGCCCGCGCCGGGCACCTCGCCGCCATATTCCATGTTGGCCGCGAGTGTTGAAAGTTCGAGGAACGGCGTGCCGGGATCAAGCAGCAGTTCGATGCGGTCGCGCACGAACATCTTGTTTTGTCGCGACAGACGTTCCAGGTCGCGCGCCGGGCGCTCGCGGCGGGTGGCGCGATGGCGCTCCTTGAGCTTTTCCGCCAAGCCGCAATTGTGGGCGCGGTTGAGCCGAAACTCCTCGGAGGCAAGGTCCAGCTTGCTTTCGATCCGCCGCATGCTTCACGGCCCCGTTTGCGGCGCAAGAGTGAGAAGAGGCGCGCCGCGCTGGAACGCCTGCCCAACTCCGACATGCACGGCGGCGACGGCGCCTTCACGCCAGGCCTTGATGGCGGTTTCGAGCTTCATGCTCTCGATCACCATCAGCGTGTCGCCGGGCGAGACGCGTTGGCCTTGGTCGACATGAACGGCGATCACCACACCGGGCATCGGCGCTTCGGCAATATCTTCGGCGCCGCCCACCGCGTGGCTCCCATAGCGCTGCACCGGATCGACATAGCGGATGGTGAACGTGGACCCTTCGATATGCACATGAACCATGTCGCCGTCCGTTGCGACCAGAACGTGGGACGTCTCCGAGCCCACGCTGAGCACCTGCTCCCCGTTCCCGGTCGGAGCAAGCGCAACGGGTATAGCCTCCTCGGCAACATGGAGCACATAGGCGTCGCCGCGGCGGGATAGCCATGCTTCATACTCGGCATCTGCGATGATGAAGGTGTGCCGCATCAGGTTGCCGCCAATGCGAGGCTCGCCGGCACCGCGCATGCGGCGCGATATTCGTTGGCGAGCCGGCCGACGAGTTCGGCGACGGTCGGCACGTCGTGAATGGTAGCGATGCCGTGGCCCGCGCTCCAGATGTCTTTCCAGGTTTTCGCCTCGGAATCCACGAGCCCGCTCATGTCGGGAGCCTTCTTCGGCAGTGTCTCCGGATCGATGCCGTAACGGGTGATCGACGGCAGCAGAAAGTTTGCAAATACGCCCGAGAAACGGTCGGAGTAGATGATATCCTTGACGCTGCAATCGACGATCATTTGCTTGTAGGCGTCTTGCGCTTGCGACTCTCGCGTCGCTATGAAGCGCGTACCCATATAAGCGAGGTCCGCGCCGAGCACTTCGGCAGCGCGGATCTGATGGCCATCGCTGATGCTGCCGCCGAGCACAAGGCAGCCGTTCCAGAATTCTCGCACCTCGCGCACGAGGGAAAACGCGCTTTGGTTGGACGCGTGGCCGCCAGCTCCTCCGCCCACGGAAATCAGGCCGTCGGCGCCAGATTCGATGGCCTTGCGCGCATGGAGCGCGTTAATGACATCGCAGAACACGATCCCACCGTAACCATGCACCGCCTCGACGGTGCGTCGTGGATCGCCGAGACAAGTGATGACGATCGGCACCTTGTGCGCGACGATGATATCGAGATCAGGCTCGTAACGCGGATTGGTCCGATGCACGATCAGATTGACCGCGTGGGGGGCTACTTTGGCATTCGGATGCGCGCTTTTGCATGCGCGCAGATCGGTCTCGATTTCGGTGAGCCATTGATCGAACTGCGCGGACGGACGGGCGTTCACGTGCGGAAACGCTCCGACCACACCGGCGCAGCACAGCGCCTTGACTAGCGGAGGGAAGGAAACAAGGAACATCGGCGCCCCGATCACCGGGACGGCGAGTGTGTTCTTCAATAAATTCGGCACGGTCATTTTCGATCTCGCGCTTGTCCGCCGACGCGCCGCATCAATTCCTCCAAGCTCCCATGGAGCTGTAAATCTCCGGGACCGCATCGGCGGCATCGCGCGCCGAGCGGGTCGAAAGGGCGGCCGCGGCGATCAACTTCAGGGCAAGATCGGCGCTGAGCGGCGGCTCAGCGCAGATTGCCGGATGCTCATCCAAAAAGCCGGTGTGAAGCTCTGCCGCAGCAAAATCAGGGTCTTCGGTCAATCGCCGCAGGAACCCTGTGTTGGTCTCGCAGCCGAGCACAGCGAGACCACCAAGAGCGTCATACGCCCGCCGTCGCGCTTCCTCCCGGTCGCGGCCATGTACGATCAGTTTGGCGAGCATGGGGTCGAACGCCGCCGTGACCGTCTGCCCCTGCGCCACGCCGCAATCGATGCGCATGCCTGCCCCCTTCGGCAAACTCATTTTTATGATCCGCCCCGTGGTCGGAACGAAACCGCGGGCCGGGCTCTCGGCATAGATGCGGTACTCGATCGCGTGTCCATCGATGCGCAGCGCCGCTTGGTCAAAGCGAAGAGGCGCGCCGGCCGCGATGTGAAGTTGCTCGGCTACGAGATCGATTCCGGTCACCATTTCGGTCACCGGATGCTCGACTTGCAGTCGGGTGTTCATTTCCAGGAAGTAGAGTTCGCCGCCTCCATAGATGAACTCGATCGTGCCCGCATTGCGGTAACCGGCCGCGCGGGCGATGCCGGTCGCGATTTCGCACATGCGGCGGCGTTCGTGCTCGTCGAGCGCCGGCGATGGCGCCTCCTCGACGATCTTCTGAAAGCGCCGCTGCACCGAACATTCGCGGTCGAACAGGTGCACCACATTGCCGTGGGCGTCGCCGAGCACCTGCACCTCGATGTGACGCGGCCGTTCCACATAGCGTTCGACATAAAGGCGGCCATCGCCGAAATAGCGAGCGCCTTCGCTGCGGGCACGAACGATCTCGTCGTAGAGCACCGCGGCCTCGCGCACGATGCGCATGCCTTTACCGCCACCGCCCGCGGCCGGCTTGATCAGTAGCGGAAATCCCAGTGCCAACGCCCGATCAGCGAAGGTCGCGGGATCGTCATCTTCGATCGCCGAGGGCGCGACCGGATAGCCGCGTGCGGCAACGAACGCGCGCGCGCGAACCTTGTCGCCCATCAACTCGATCGCCTCGACGGTCGGGCCGACGAAAATCAGCCCCGCCTCCCCGATTTGGCGCGCGAAACGCGCGTTCTCAGAAAGAAAGCCATAACCGGGATGGATAGCGCCGGCGCCGCTCTTGCGTGCCGCGGTCACGATCTGTGCGCCGTCGAGATAGGCGGCAACCGGCGTCGAACCATTGATCTCAATCGCCTGGTCGGCCGCTAGCACCGCCGGCGTTGCCGCGTCGGCCGCATGGTGAACCACGACGGCTTCCAGCCCGAGTTCCTGCACCGTGCGCAAGATGCGCAGCGCGATCTCGCCTCGATTGGCGATGAGAACGCGCTGGAAAGGCCAGCCGCCGTGGGGAACCGTTGCGGTCTTCGCTGTCATGGCCGCGTCTTCGGTAGATTTGGGCAGAGACCATTGAGGAAAATGTTGGTGATGGAGCGTGCCATGCCCTGCACGTCGAGCGGACGCTTTCCGATAGTGTGACGCCAGGCGGAATGCTCAATGGCGCCAAACAGCATGTCGCGCACCACACGAGGATCCACCGTGCGCGGAATTTCGCCGCTCGCCACTGCCTCATCGACCATCTTGATGAGGATCGACGTGTATCGGCGGTTGAGCTGCTGGATCGCCGAACCGCGATAGTCGCTGGCGATCCGCACTTCCGAGATAAAAAGGCGACAGAGATTCCGCTCCGCCACGAAAGTCGCAAGGTGCTCGCTGATCAGGATGTAAAGCTGCTCGCCAAAGTCGTTTCCGCGCGCAACTTTGGCGGCGAGATTCTGGATCACGTGCTCGTAAAAGTCCTGGAGGACATGTTCCAGAAGGTCGCGTTTGTTGGAGAAATATTTGTAGATCAGGCCGTCCGATACGTCGGCTGCTCGCGCGATCTCAGTGATCGACGTGGTTTCGTAGCCCTTTTCGGCAAAGGCGCGCGACGCGGCTGCGAGAATCGTCTCGTAGCGGTCGCGCATCCGCTCGGGACTGATGGCCGGCATCAGGCGCCAACAGCAGGAAAGAATGACTGGCGGAACGGGCGCATGCCCCTGTGTCCTCCCGCTTGGGACCGGCATTCGATATTTTCTGCCGCCGGCTCTTGATTAGGCATATTGAATACGCTTCACTTTGGCATGTCAACGCGGGTCCGGGTCAGGTCCCGACGATAAAGATGTTTGGGAGGGACTTCCGCATGAGTGCCGCACCGGCGGAGCCGCGCACCAACTCACTTGCCGCCAACGGCTTCCGGCTTAGCGCCGAACAGGAGGAGATCCTGGCGGTCAGCGACCGATTTGCGGAGACGGAGTTCTGGCCGCTTCAACAACGCATGGACGACGAGGAATGGTGGCCGCCGGAGGCCATGCCGGCGCTTGCTCGCATGGGATTCCTCGGTGTCACGGCGCCGATCCAGCTCGGCGGCGCGGGCGGCGAGTTTTTCACCTCAGGTCTCATCACGCAGGGATTGGCGCGCTGGAATCCGGCGATCGCGCTGAGCTACGTGGCGCACGAGAATTTGTGCCTCAACAACATCGCACGCAATGGTTCGGACGAAATCCGCACGCGCTTCCTGCCACGGCTGTGCAATGGGACCGCGATCGGTGCTCTTGGGCTGACCGAGCCGGGCGCGGGCTCAGACGCGCTCGGATCGATGAGCACGACGGCGCGGCGCGACGGCGATCATTATGTGCTCAACGGCCGCAAACTCTACATTACTAACGGTTCGGTTGCCGACGTCTTGCTGATCTACGCCAAGACCGACAAATCGCTGGGCGCCAAGGGCATATCCGCCTTCATCGTGGAACGCGGCATGGCCGGTTTCGCGGTCGCCCAGAAACTCGACAAAATGGGGTTTCGCGGCAGCGCCACGGCCGAGTTGGTGTTCGACGATTGTATTGTGCCCGCCGGGAACCTCATCGGCTCGGAAAACGAGGGCGTCGCGGTAGTGATGAGCGGCCTCGACCTCGAGCGCGCGATCGTTGCCATGATCAATGTCGGGATGGCGGAGCGTGCATTCGCGCTGGCGCTCGACTACGCGAAAACGCGCAAGCAGTTCGGCCGGAGGATCGGCGAATTCCAGCTGGTACAAGCCAAGCTGGCCGACATGTACACCACGATCGAAACGATGCGTACTTTCTGTTATCGCACGCTCGCCGAAGCCAACGATCTGGAAGTCGGCGGCGGCGGTCGCGGCGAAATCCACAAGCTTACGGCGGCGAGCATTCTTTACGCCGCAGAGGGTTGCACGCGGGTCATGGATCACGCCGTGCAAGTATTCGGTGGCGCCGGCTATATGCGCGAGACCGAGATCAACCGGCTCTATCGCGCCACCAAGCTTCTGGAAATTGGCGCAGGCACTTCCGAAATCCGACGGCTCATCATCGGCGGCGAGCTGATGCGGGATTAGCGCGCTGCCCACTGACGCCCCAAGCCTGCCTGATGCAAGTCGGATGATGACGAAGGAGTGGGCAGCCAACGTGTCGTCGTGGCCTCATCCGGCATTGCATCTTCGACGCGCCTTGCCGACGGCAAGCGATTTTTGATAGAAGCACAGCAACGGGTGGTGGCGCTGCCGCGCACTCGGTAAAAGGTTTTTGCTCTTGTAGAGCCTGGAGGAAACAATGACTAACCGTATCCTGACCACGCACGTGGGGAGCCTGCCGCGCCCCGAGAAACTGCTCGCGGCCGCCCATGACCGCACCGTCGCCGGGAAGGATGAGGCCGTCTTCGACAAAGAGCTCAAGGGCGCCGTGGCCGATGTCGTCCGCCGCCAAAAGGAACTCGGCGTCGACCTCATCAACGACGGCGAGCTCGGCCACACGATGGGCTGGGCCTACGATTACGGCTCGTGGTGGTCGTATGTGATCCGGCGCCTGGCCGGGGTCGAGGTCATCAAGACCGGGCTCTGGTTTACCACATTGTCGGCGCACATCAAAACCCCGATGGCGCCGAAGGATTTCGTGGTTGGCAACTGGGGCGAGCGCCGGGATATGGCCAAGTTCCAGGAGGCCTACTTGGACCCGCACTCCGGGTGCGGGCTGCCCGAGCAGTTCATGACCGAGCATAGCCCCGTGGTCAATGGCCCGATTAAGTACAAGGGCCAAGAATTGATCCAGCGCGATATCGCGAACTTGAAAGCCGGCCTCAAAGCGGCTGGGCTCGGAACTGAAGGGGCATGGATGAATTCGATCGCGCCGGCGAGCTGCGCGCGCATGCCGAACGAGCATTACAAGAGCGAAGAGGAGCTATTATACGCCTGCGCCGATGCGATGCACGAAGAGTACAAGGCGATCATCGACGCCGGCCTGACCGTCCAGCTTGACGATCCGGCGATCGGTGAGAACTGGGACCAGCAGAAAATTGAGCCAAGCGTCGAAGGCTACAGGCGCTACACCAAAATGTGCATCGACGCGCTCAACCACTCGATCAAGGGGCTGCCCGCCAACAAAATCCGCTTTCATTTGTGTTGGGGAAGCTGGCACGGCCCGCATTCGACCGACATCCCGATGAAGCACCTGGTGGACCTGATGCTGGCGGTCAACTGCGATTATTATTCCTTCGAGGCCGCCAACGCTCGCCACGAGCACGAGTGGAAGCTATGGAAGAACATCAAGCTGCCCGCGGGCAAAAAAATCCTGCCCGGTATCGTTAGCCACTCGACCAATTTGATCGAGGACCCCGAGCTCGTCGCCGACCGCATCATTCGCTTCGCCGAAGCGGTCGGCCCCGAAAACGTCATTGCCTCAACCGACTGCGGGCTCGGCGGCCGCGTCCATCCGCAGATCGCCTGGGCGAAGCTCAAGGCACTTTCGGAGGGCGCCGCGCTCGCCTCGAAGCAGCTCTGGAAAGGACGAGCGGCGGCTTAGGCGGGTCGGCGCGGGCGCCGACCCGGGAGCGATCAGGTGACGGTGTTGAACCAGTCCGGCCGTGGAATGGTCCACTGATCGCCCCAGATCTGATTACCGCCGTCGACGACCAAAACTTCGCCTGTGATAAAGGCGCCCGAGGGACCGGCGAGGTAGCACACCGCGTCGGCGATGTCGCGAACATCGCCGAATCGGCGCAACAGATTGGTGTTGGGAAGCGTCCGGCGCGCCTCCTCGGAATACACGTTCATGCCCTCGGTCGCGATCGCGCCGGGCGCCACGCAGTTGATTTGAATGCCGAGCGGGGCCCATTCGATCGCGACAGTCTTCGACAGATAAACCACCCCCGCCCGCGCCGCGCAGGTATGCGCGACGCCGGGCATGCCTCGTGACGTCACCGCGACGATATTGACAATGCGTCCGCCGCGGCCGGCGTCGCGCCAGCGCCGCGCCGCCTGCTGCATCATGTACCAGGTGCCGTTGAGATTGGTGTCGATGACGGCGTTCCAGCCCTTGGCCGAGAAATCGATCGCCGCCTGCGGGAATTGTCCGCCGGCGTTGTTGACGAGCACGTCGACGGTCCTGAACCGCTCCCCCGCGGCATCGAATAACCGCGCGACGGCGTCCGGATCGCGGATCGACATCGGATGGACGAGGACCTCGGCGCCTAGTCCCGAAAGCGCGGCCGCTACCGCATCGAGCCGTGCGGCGTCGCGGCCGCACAAAGCGAGCTTGGCGCCGAGCCTCGCGAACTGAAACGCGATCGCCTTGCCGATTCCGCGCCCCGCGCCGGAGACCAGCACAACCTGACCGGCAAACAGGCCGTCGCGGAAGGTCAGCGGCATTGTCGCAAGTTCGTCGTCGCTCTTTCCGAATTGTTGGGTCATGTCGGTATCGCGGCCTTCACGGCATGCAAGATGTCCTTGGCGCCTGAATTTGCCAATGAACGTGCCAGCGCAAGCGGCACCGGAATCGGGTGATCCATCAGCATCTGCGCGAACGCCTTGCCCTGTGCGTCGACACGAAGCGACGCGACACCGCCGCCACCGAGCGCATCATGCAGCACGAAATTGAGCGCATGGATGCCGGGAAGATCGAAGCGCTCGACTTTGCTCACGCCGGTATGAGCGAACCAATCCCGGATAACGTCCTCGGCGAGAGCCGCGCGCAGCCACGGCAGATACTCGGGCTTGCGGGCGATGATGCCGATATTGGCCGAATTGCCCTTGTCGCCGCTGCGGCCGACGGCCAGCGCGATCAACGGAACAGTGCCATCCGCGACTCCGATCGCACGCTGCGGCGCCGCGGTCGCCGGCGGAGCCGACAGTGGCTGCGAAGCCGCGAAGGGAACAACAATTTGTTCGTCGCCGTCATGAACGATCGGAGCGACTTTCTCTTTTGGCCACAAGAAAGAAAACAGCCGCAGCACCGGCTGTACGCTGGGCCGACCGGCGAAAAATCCAGTGATGCCCTGCGCCATCGACGATCCGGATGGTGCGATCTCGCGCGCCAGAATTTCCAGTGCCTGTTGATCTCGATGCCGCGCTCCGATCTTGAGTACGACCTCCCGATTGGCCGCAGCCTGCGGTCGACGCCAGGGTCCGTACGTGCTTTCGGCCCCGAGCACCTCGATCGAGGTTTCGGAGAAATCCGATATCCCGCGCGTCGCCAGGAGACGACGCACACGCGTCAAGATCGCCTCGCCGACACGCTGCGCTCTCAAGGCCGCCTCATAGCCGCCGATAGTGAGCGTTCCCATCACCCGGTAGCCGTCGTGCCAGGTCGCGCTCACTTTGAGCGTCGGTGTCGGCGCGCGTCCGTGGGCGCCGGCCACACGCACCTGATCCGGTCCGCACGAGGCCATCGTCACGGCGCGAAAATCGCACACGACCTCGGGAAGGATGTAGGAGCCGGGATCGCCGATCTCATAAAGCATCTGCTCGCCGACGGAGAGTGGGCTGACCAGTCCGCCGGTGCCGGAAGGTTTTGATACGACAAACGATCCGTCGGCGCCGCATTCCGCGATCGGCATTCCCATGTCGTCCCATCCGGGAACGTCGCGCCAGTCGGTGAAAAGGCCGCCGGTGACTTGCGCGGCGCATTCCAGCAAATGACCGGCGAGACTGCCTTGCGCCAGCCGATCGTAGTCGGTCCATGACCAGCCGAAGGCATGCACTAGGGGGCCGAGCACGACAGCTGAATCGACACATCGTCCGGTGATGACGACATCCGCTCCGCGATCGAGCGCCGTGGCGATCGGTTGGGCGCCGAGATAGGCGTTCATGGTCGTGAGCTTCTCCGGCATCGGCGCGCCAGAGAACATCTCCTTCACCCCCGCAGCGCGAATTTCTGCTGTCCGATCGGTCAGGTCATCTCCCGTGACGACGGCGATGTGGAGCGCAATGCCTGCTTCTGCCGCCCTCCCCCGCAATGCGGCTGCCGCCGCATGCGGATTGATGCCTCCAGCATTCGAAACGATGCGGAGGCCGCATTGTTTGATCTCCTGGAGGAGCGGCGCAAGAGCATCGATGAAGTCCGGAACGTAGCCGAGCTCTGGCGTGCGTACGCGAGCACGCGCAAGGAGCGACATGGTAATCTCGGCGAGATAGTCGAAGACCAGAAAATCGATGTCGCCGCGTCGGACAAGCTGCTCGGCGCCGGCGCTGGTGTCACCCCAGAACGCCGAGGCGCAACCGATCCGGACGGTATCGCGCGTCATGGCTGTCACCGTCCGGTCCAGACCGGGGCACGTTTTTCGTTGAATGCGCGGAAACCCTCGCGGGCATCCTGCGTCCGGGCAAGCTGGGGCAGCACGCGTTGCGCATATTCGAGACCGGCCTCAAGCGAAAGACCGTCGATTGTCGCGAGCGCGCGA
>Ga0187890_10003806_pt1 | contig 10314 bp, 9 predicted proteins | sample June2016WEW_21_1_FD_133005 | JGI IMG/M metagenome (GOLD analysis project Ga0187890, IMG submission 133005) | Peatland microbial communities from SPRUCE experiment site at the Marcell Experimental Forest, Minnesota, USA - June2016WEW_21_10 | ecosystem: Environmental > Terrestrial > Soil >...
CTTGGTTGCTGTAGCGGTCTCAGGAAAGCAGCAGTAACTCACATCGAATTGGGATTTTTCCTTCTCCACCGCAAACGAAAACACCGCGGTCTGCCGGCCGTCAATCATCTGCCAACGCAGCCAGCGAATCTTGCCCGAAGACGAGGCTTCAAGAAAGATGGAACTCAGATCGGTTCCCGGCTCGCCCTCTGAAATCTCTCCGTTCAGGCCCCACTTCGTCTTTTCCCTGGAGACGGCGGTCTTCTCTATGCCTTTGTCGGTTTCCACTTGGTCAACTTGGCTGTCGACCAACTGAACCGGACTGAGAATCGAAGTATTATTTGCGAGTCCCATACTGTCTGTCTTAACGACATGGTCCTCGAAGCGCAGCATGGTTTTGCTGACCGAGAGATGAGGATACTGCACATAGACCCTGGACGCAAAATCGGCGGCTTTGGCCAGAATGGCTTGTTGCGCGGCGGCGTCGGGAGGGGGAGCGGCGGGGAGGTCTGTCGCCGGAGGCGCGAGAAACGCGCTTTGGTCTTTCAAAAATTCCACCTGCACACTGGTGAGCGGGCCGGGAAGATAACCTTTCAGGCTGTTCGCAGCGCTGCTCGTAAGCTCTTCGTTCAGTACGATCCCTTTGAGTTGGTCGGCTGCCTCAGCGTCGGTCTTTTTGGATTGCTGCATGGAAACCAGCAAATCCTTGAGTTGCTGCACGGTGACTTTCGTGTTTGCCCACGTGGGCACAACTGCCGCCAGAAGTATGAAGATCCATCCCAACCGCTTCATTTGCTTGCTCCTCCTGAAATTGCGCGGGCATTCATACGCGGCCCAGCCCATCTCTGCCATGGATTCATGTGGTGATGCTTGAATTCAAGTAGAGTCGCCAGCGAAATATAAACAAGGCTAAACCTGCTATCTGGACGTTAAGTTAGGGTTAATTGTTTCGCTGGCGCGGTCGAACTGGATTTCCTGCACCTTTAAGGTCGTAAGTAGGAAGGTTAACAGCTGTTACACGCCATTTTCCGGCACCATGTCGTCTTCTTCCACGGAGATAATCGTGCCTTGGTGGTAGAGAATGCGCCACACGTTCTCTGAACGCTGCCAGATGGTCGAGCGGCGGGTCCGTCGCCCGGCCTGATCGAGCGTGTAAGTCAGCAGATATACGTCGGGCCCGAGACGGCGAAGGCCGAAATCAGAGCAGGTCCATCCAGCCGCAGTGGCGTCGACATAAGGCACACTCGTTGTCAGTTCATGCAAGATGAATTCCCGGCTGTAGCGGCGGCCAGATGCGCCCACCTCCCAGTAATCGGGCGCTGTCGAGCGTTCGAACTCAGCCGTAGTCGAGCCAAACGCTGGATTGTGAAAGATCGGCTCGCGCCGCCGCAACTCATAAAGGATCGGCAGCAGATCGGGGTCAACGTTGGTAAATACTGAAGCCATTTTCATCTCCGTATTGCATTCTCATTAACCTCGAAGTGCAGCCACCTCACGACTGAGTGCGTCGAGCCGGGCCAGCACTTCCGTGTGATGCTTGTCGGCAGCCGAGGGGTCGAAAGCTTCAACATAAAACGTTCCGTTAGGTTCGAGTTCGCACCGATGCACCTGGTGAAAGTCCTCAAAGCCCTGGCGGTGGATCACGTCGAGCAACTCCTGGCGCGAAAGCGATTCGCGACACAGCGCTTTTTGGTCGATCTGGCCATTACGAATCAGCACCGCCGCCCGGCCTTCCAGCGCGCGGGTCAGCCGCTTTGAGCGGAAGAGTATTCGCACCACCAACCAGTTGATGCCCAGCAGGCTGAAGGCGCCGATGATGCCGCCGGTCACCGAGTTGTCGTCGCCGATGATCGCGTTCTGCACGGTATTCGAGAGCGACAGTAGCACCACAAGATCAAATGGATTGAGTTGGGCTAGTTCGCGTTTGCCAAAGAGGCGTAGCAACAGCACCAATACCAGATAAACAATTACCGGGCGAAGCAGCTTCTCCAGAATCGGAAGCGGCAACTGAAACATATGTTCGAAGACAAGTGAATGTGGCATGAAACGAGGATAGTACGCTTTGCCGCATGGTTAAAGCGCTCGTCTCGCCGAAAGACGATCTGAATACACAGAGGCTAGCGTGCGCCGTTTCAGCGCGCAGCGAGACTTCTCTCAAAGTACCCCAGCGACTTGCGCAGACCTTCCATGAGGTTGATCCGAGGCTCCCAGTCGAGCAGGGCGCGCGCTTTGGCAATGTCTGGGCAGCGGCGCGTTGGGTCGTCCTCCGGCAGATCTTCCAAGCGCAGTTCGCTCTTCGAGCCCGTCACTTCCAGCACGGCTTGCGCACATTCGAGAATGGTGAACTCATCGGGGTTTCCGATGTTGACCGGAAGATGCTCATCGCTGTGCGCGAGGCGCAGGATACCTTCGATCAGGTCGTCCACATAACAGAAGCTTCGAGTTTGTTTGCCGTCGCCATAGATGGTGAGAGGTTCGCCGCGCAGGGCCTGCATCATGAAATTAGAGATAACTCGGCCGTCGCTCGGGTGCAGGCGAGGGCCGTAGGTGTTGAAGATGCGAACAAGATGTGTATTGACACCACGCGAGCGATGGTAGGCCATCACCAGCGCCTCGGCAAAGCGTTTTGACTCGTCGTAGACCGAGCGCGGGCCAACCGGATTCACGTTGCCCCAGTAACTCTCCCGCTGCGGATGCTCGAGCGGATCACCGTAGCACTCTGACGTCGAGGCATGCAGATAACCGGCACCATGGCGAGCGGCGATCTCCAGAGTATTCTCGACGCCGGCAGAGCCGACACGGAGCGTCTCCAGCCCTAGACGAAGATACTCCGGCGGGCTCGCCGGGGAGGCCATGTTGAACACATAGTCCACCGGAACCCAGTTGGAGTCCAGTCCAAAAGGCTTGCAGATGTCCAGCTCCTGAAATTGGAAGCGAGGCTCACCGGCTAGATGAGCGATGTTCTCCAGATCGCCGGTAGAGAGATTATCGACGCCGAAGACGGTGTGGCCTTCGGCCAGCAGGCGGTCGGTCAGGTGAGAACCAAGAAAGCCGGCAGCGCCGGTGACAAGGACGTGCAGATTCAAGTCTTCATGCTCCGAAAAATCTTCCGACGTTCAAATTGATAGGGATGAATTCCTTATTTCAAGCCGGGATAACTCCGCAAACCTGCCCCTACACCATGAGTCTGCGGGGTTTGCCTTCCTGCGCCTGGTAGCATGGCGGCCGGCCCACACTGACATAGGTGAAGCCATGATCGAGCATCTGCTTCGGCTTGTAAAGATTGCGGCCGTCGATCACGATCGGGAAGCGAACCACCTGATTCAGACGTGTCAGGTCAATTTCGGCAAACTCCTTCCAGTCGGTCAGAATCAGCACCGCGTCGGCATCCTTTGCTGCCTCGTAAACGTTGGCGGCATAAGTCATCTTCTCTGTGGCGGGCAACTCTTCTTTTGCGCGACCCATCGCCGCGGGATCGTAGGCTGCGACGCAGGCGCCGGCATCCAGAAGTCTCTTAATTACGTCGATGGCCGGAGATTCGCGAATGTCGTCGGTTCCACCTTTGAAGGCGAGTCCCAGCGCAGCGAGGCGCTTGCCGGGCAGTGTCCACAAGGCCGCCCGCACCTTGTTAAAGAAAACTTCCTTCTGGGTCTCATTCACCTTCGAGACCTCCTGAAGCAGTTGGAAGTCGACGCCCTGTTGCTGCGCCACCCAATGAAAAGCGGCGACATCTTTGGGGAAGCATGACCCGCCATAGCCCAAACCGGCTCGTAGAAACCTGGAGCCAATGCGGCTGTCCATTCCCATGCCCGCCGCGATGTCTACGATGTCGGCGTCCACGCTCTCGGCCAGGTTGGCCACCGCGTTGATGAATGAAATCTTCAAAGCCAGAAAGGCGTTGGAGGCATGCTTGATAATCTCCGCGCTTTGTGCCGAAGTCACGAGAAGCCTGGCCGGCGCCGAAGTGCCACATCGGCCTGGCAGCGCATCCGGCTGAGCGTAGTAGCTGCCTCCGGTGATCGGCTCATAAATGCGTCGCAGCACTTCGGCCGCGCGCTCTGTGTTGGCGCCCACGACGATGCGGTCGGGATGTAGAAAATCCATGATGGCCGTGCCTTCGCGCAGGAATTCTGGATTGGAGACCACATCGAAGTTCTGAGGCATCACGCCATGGCGGTGCAGCACCCGCCGTATCCACTCATTGGTGTAGACCGGAACCGTGCTCTTCTCGACGATCACTTTGTAGGCGTTAATGGAGCGCGCAATCTCAGAGACCACGGCTTCGACGTAAGAGAGATCGGCCGCCCCGGTCTCGCCCTGAGGCGTTCCCACGGCGATGAAAACGGCTTCGCTACGCTCTACAGCCGCACTCAGATCGGAGGTGAACACCACGCCGCGCCCCCGATGCTTTTGCAGCAGTTCGGGCAGATGGCGCTCAAAGATAGGCACGCCACCTTCACCTAGAACCTTGATCTTGTCTTCGTCATTGTCCACACAGGTGACGTAATGGCCAATCTCCGCAAAGCAAACGGCCGCAACGAGTCCTACGTAACCGGACCCGATCACACAAATGGATACTGGCTGTGACATGTGCTTGTGTAGTCTCCTTGCGGTTTCCCGCGGGCGGCGGCAAGGAAGATTCCTCGCCGACAGGTCATGCAAGCCGCCGTGCAACCTGAGGGCGCTCCTCACGAAGGCATGCCGCTGTGCGCTTGACCTTCAGGATAGAAAGATGGAGAACAACTCGAGTTCCCCAAAAGCTAAGAGTTTACCATTCCCAGGTTATTCGTTGGTTATTGGTTGTGATGAGACCGAGGTAAGCTGGGCTAAGACCCTGAGGGCATTCACCCTTCTGCTTCGCAGTCACGCGCAGCGAACGTTCTTGGGCCCTCTGGTAAAGTGGGATTCTATCCGCAGGGGCGATCGCCTGACTCATGAGCGGGCAGGCAACAACCCTGGAATCTTATGGAAATGGAGCAAGTCTTATGGCTGGCGTCTCGCAATCCACCTCTGCGATCTGGGCTCCGTTCCGAATTGCACCCGCCTTTTCCGAGCGCGTGTGGGGCTACCGTGATCTTCGTCCCTGGTATGACGTGCAGGCTAAGGACGGGGAGCCCCTCGGGGAGGCTTGGCTCACCGGAGACCAGTGTGTAGTTGCTACAGGTCCGCACGCCGGCCAGAAACTGGGCTCACTCTTTGCTGAGAACACTGAGGCCCTGCTCGGTGCAGCCACGAGCGGCAGCAAAGTTAACTCGGGCAGCGCGTCGCCCCTTCTGATCAAAGTGATCTTCGCTAAAGAAAAGCTCAGCGTGCAGGTGCATCCTGACGACGCGATGGCGCAAAAGTACGGTGCTCCACGGGGCAAGACGGAGTGCTGGTACGCTCTGGAAGCTGAGCCGGGAGCCCAGGTGGCATGCGGGCTCAAGCCGGGCGTTACCCTTGACGGCGTCAAAGCAGGGATCGAAGACTGCACGCTCGAAGAAAGCCTGAAGATGGTCGACGTGAACCCAGGCGACATGATCTTCGTGGACGCCGGGACGGTTCATGCCATCTGGCCCGGATCGATCCTGCTTGAGACACAGCAGAACTGCGATCTGACTTACCGCATGTACGACTACGGGCGCGGCCGCGAATTGCATATTGCAAAATCTCTTGAGGCCACTCGACTTGAGACCCGCGCCGGAAAAGTGCCTGCCAGGAAGTTGGGCGACCGCAGCATGCTGATCGACGCGGAATATTTTCGTGTCGAACGTATTACTGTGGCCGGCAGCAGGGCAAGCTCCACCTTGCCGGGCAAAGACGAAGCAGACGCTGGGCTTGCTTACCTGTTTGTGGCGCGAGGAGCGGCGAGAATCTCCGGGTCGGGATTTGAACCTGTCGAACTGCCCATGGGAGGACTCTCAGCCATCCCCGCCGCCTCCCCTGAGTTTGTTGTGGAAGATGCGGGTGCTCCGAATGTTGGCAGACAGGATTCGAAGACACTGGAGTTGATCCGCATCGCCCCTTGCTGGCCTGACGCCAATCGGTGATGCAGTCCCCCCGTAGAGAGTCTTCGCGAAATCTTTGCCTTACATTTTCATCTTGCCGATGTACACTCAACCGAAAGAGATTCTCTCGGGGGCGGGTCTCCGGTAGCTTTGAAAGAGAGGCAGAATGCGTCTGAAGCCGTTCGTGTGGCTGGCCCTCGCAACCCTTTTCGTTTGCGTTGCATATTCCGCTCATGCACAATCGGCACCCTCGGCCGCTGGGTTCAAACTTCCCCTTGCCGTCGGCACCGGTCTATCCGGCTTCAACACCGACGAAGGGCACGGCCATCTTCTAGGCGGCACACTCTGGGTAGATTATTTTCCGGGTTGGGTGCCGTCGATTCTGCGCGGACTTGGCCTGGAAGGCGAGGCGCGCGACCTCAACTACGATCGTTCGCCATCTTTGCCGAAGAATGAGCGTCAGGACACAGTGCAAGGCGGGTTGATTTATTCCTGGCCGCGAATCGATAATCTTCGTCCCTATGCAAAGTTCTCTGAGGGGTACGGCAACGCGGACGAAGGATCAACAGTGCGTTACCACGACTCCCGTACCATCGCGAGCGGCGGCGGCGGCGTGGAATTCCGTGCAGTCGGAGGTCTCTGGGTGCGGGCCGATTATGAATACCAGAGCTGGCCCAATTTTTTCAAACATCCGGCGACAGTGAACCCGGCTGAGCCTGCCCGTCTCGGCGGAAGGCTCAATCCACAGGGCTTCACGGTGGGCGCGGTCTTTCACTTCGACCGTCCCCATGCCCATTGATGGCCCCGAGATTGGTGGCACCGGGCTCGAAAGCGCAACAGATGCTGAGCGAGACAGCGGTTCCGGCTACAATTGCCATGCCTCGGAATCCCTTTGTCACCAGGGCGATACTTGGAGTTCAAGTTGCCGTCAGCAGCTACGATGAGGCGATTCAACAGAGTCTTTTATGGGCGAAGGAACGGGAGCCGGGTGCACTTTTCTTCGCAGCAGTTCACATGATTATGGAGGCAGTCGACGACCCGGCTTTTCTTCCCAGGCTCAATGCGACCGGCACGGTTTTCCCTGATGGAATGCCACTCGTCTGGGCGCTGCGCATGCTGGGAGCCAGCAAAGCCCAACGGGTCTATGGTCCTGACTTCACCGTTGCGATGCTGGCCGCCGCTGAGGATGCAGGTGTTTCAGTGGGTTTCTATGGAGGTAGCCAGGCAGTTCTCGATACCCTGGTCCGCGTGGTTCGCCAGCGGCACCCAAGGCTCAAACTGGCTTACTTTGAGAGCCCACCATTCCGAGCGCTTGCGCCTGATGAAGATGCAGCCGTCCTGGATAGAATCGCCGCGTCGGGAACGCAGTTTCTATTTGTCGGTCTAGGCTGTCCCAAGCAAGAGCGGTGGATTGTGGAGCACACGGGCAAGGTGCCTGCCGTGCTGTTCGCCGTCGGGGCGGCCTTTGATTTCATCGCCGGCAGCAAGCGCCAGGCTCCTCGATGGATGATGCGTTCAGGCTTCGAATGGCTGTTTCGCATGGCAACCGAGCCGCGGCGACTTGCGATGCGTTACCTCAAGCACAATCCCCGATTCGTCTTCCTGTTCCTCCGGCAATTGCTTACCCGGCCGGCCCTCGATTCTCCGTCATGAAGAAAACAATGGCTGTCGATGGTACCGACGATTTCGATTCGCAGCAGGGCAATCGCAAGAATGAGGGCAAATTCCATCACAGTTCCACAGTTTCACAGGAAATAGGGGGGGGTGGGGGGGGGTACGTTTCGGAAAGTAAAGCAGAACCCCATGGCTTTGTGCGGAAGGTTTCTATAAACGTACAAATGTTCACAAAAGAGCCGCTGAAATCGTTCTCTGCGCAGGCGCGGGAAACAGGCGAGATAAATTCAGGTTAGCAGAATGCGAGTAATTATCTGCAAAATGCATTCATGCAATTGCCCTGCGATTCGCAGCCGCTCTCAGCTTGATCCACGTACGCTATGAAATAATAAGCCGGCGGGTCGAGCCACTCCGGCGTCATCCGTTTTTTTCGTTGTTCCGTCCGCGGGCGTGTTAGTTTTCGAAATATCAAACTTCGAGGGAGCAGTTGCAGATGTCGATCCGAGATACACATGTGTTGGTTTGCGGGGCGGGCGGTTTTATTGGCGGTCATCTGGTGAACAAGCTCTTCGCCGCGGGTGCGGCCAGTGTCCGTGCTGTAGATATCAAGCCCTTCGACGAGTGGTACCAGCGGAATCCTGCCGCTGACAACCGGGTCATGGATCTGCAATTGCGCGACTCCTGCCTTGAGGCCGCTAAAGGTATGGATGGAGTCTTCCAACTTGCGGCCGACATGGGCGGAATGGGCTTTATCGAGAACAACAAGGCCCTGTGCATGTTGACCGTGCTCACCAGCACCCACATGCTCGTTGCCGCCCGCGAAGCCGGAGTCAAGCGCCTCTTTTACTCCTCTTCGGCGTGCGTCTACAACGCCGACAAACAAAGGCAATACGACGTGGTTGCGCTGAAGGAAGAGGACGCCTATCCCGCCATGCCTGAGGACGGCTATGGGTGGGAGAAGCTCTTCACCGAACGCATGTGCCGCCACTTCCGCGAGGATTTCGGCCTGGAGTCCCGCATCGCTCGCTTCCACAATGTGTACGGCCCCCACGGCACCTGGATGGGTGGCCGCGAAAAGGCGCCTGCGGCGATCAGCCGCAAAGTGCTGGAGGCAAAACACTCCGGCCGACATGAGATCGATATCTGGGGCGACGGACATCAGACCCGCAGCTTCATGTACATCGACGATTGCACCAAGGGCATTGTGGATCTTTTCGAAAGCGACATTAGAGAGCCCATCAATCTTGGTTCGAGCGAACTGGTGACCATTAACCAATTGGTAGACATCGCTGAAGACATTGCCGGGATCAAGCTGAAGCGGACCTACAACCTGGGCGCACCCAAGGGCGTCAACGGCCGTAACAGCGACAACACATTGATTCAGAAACTCCTCGGGTGGGAGCCTTCCATTCGCTTGCGGGACGGAATGGAAAGAACCATGGCCTGGATCGACGAACAGATGCTGGCGGGTGTCGAGTCAAAATAGCCGCCTGTCAAATGCGGGCCGCCGAGAAATGCAATGTCGCCGCTCAAGCTTCCGACGTCCCAGAATCGAAAACGCGTGTCCTTACCATTCGGACATTATCAAATTGATATCTGCTCGTTTCCTAAACCGTGTCTTTGATGCACAATAGAGAACGAGATGAGAGAGAACGAGATGAGCTTCCGATTCGCATTACCCAATGATCTTCGCGGCGCCGTGGAAAAGGCCGCCGCCGACTGGACCTCCAACAACAAAGTTGCCCGCCTCTGGCAGAAAGATCCGAGTCTGTGGACGCGCGACGGCGAAGAGAAGTGGCTTGGCTGGATCGACATCGTTGAGCGCCAGCAGGCGGATCTAGCCACGTATGCCGCATTGGGCGCAGAGATCGAGACCTCTGACTTCCAGAGCGTGCTGCTGCTGGGCATGGGCGGCTCCAGCCTCTGCCCTGAAGTGCTGTCGATCACCTTCGGCCAGCAGAAGGGCTTTCCCGAGTTGCACATCGTCGATTCCACCGACCCCGAGCAAGTTTGGACGGCACGCAACGATGTCAATCTCGCCAATACTCTGATCGTTGTGTCGAGCAAATCCGGCTCTACCCTCGAGCCGAATATTCTCAAGCAGTATTTCTTCAATGAGATGAAAGAAGCCGTGGGTGCGGACGAAGTGGGTAGTCATTTTATCGCCATTACCGACCCCGGATCGAAGATGGAGCAGGTGGCCAAGCAAGACGGCTTCCGCTATATCTTCTATGGCGATCCTGCCATCGGCGGACGCTTCTCAGCTCTTTCACCCTTCGGCGTAGTGGCCGCAACCATTGCCGGCCTTGACACGGAGAGGTTACTGGCAGAGGCGGCCAAGGCCGTGGCTTTGGCCAAGCTGGCGCCAGCCGAAAATAGCGCGGTCAAATTGGGGCTAATCCTGGGCACGGCCGCCAATGCAGGACGTGACAAGCTCACGATCATCACTTCGCCCGAGTTCCACGACCTTGGCGCGTGGCTGGAACAACTGATCGCCGAATCCACCGGCAAACTTGGCAAGGGAATTACGCCCGTGGACCGCGAGTCGGTGGCGGCGCCCGGGGTCTACGGAGCAGACCGCATCTTCGTTTCCATCCGCTACACGGGCAATGCCGATTCAACTCAGGACGCGCAAGTTGCCGCGCTTGAGGCAGCCGGTTTTCCGGTCATCCACATCGACCTCGCCGAGCGCTACGAGATCTTTGGGCAGTTCTTTACCTGGGAGGTGGCTACC
>Ga0187890_10003810_pt1 | contig 10314 bp, 11 predicted proteins | sample June2016WEW_21_1_FD_133005 | JGI IMG/M metagenome (GOLD analysis project Ga0187890, IMG submission 133005) | Peatland microbial communities from SPRUCE experiment site at the Marcell Experimental Forest, Minnesota, USA - June2016WEW_21_10 | ecosystem: Environmental > Terrestrial > Soil >...
CAGGGGTTGGCCGCCACGGGAAACGGTGAATGTGAAGCTACTCCCAAGCGCTTACCCCCGCAAGCGCGAAGTCAGCTCGAAAGGATCCAAAGAGCAGGGGAATACTCGGAAACCCTTGAAGTCTGGTGAGGAGCCCGGGGGGTGAATTCCTCACCTCGCACCCGGTTCTTAGACTCGAACCCGATGCCCCGGAGCGACCCCCTCCATCGGGCGGGCCGGTCCCGGACCGGCACGTCGGACCCGACGGCCCACCCTGGCGACCGCCCCGAGACCGGGACCGAGGCCCGGTGAACTGGACCGATCGGACCTGGATCAAGCAGATGACCCGACGCTGCTCGTTCTGCGGACTGGTCCGGGACGGCGGGGTGTCGGGGCCGGGGACCGGGACCGGGGTCCACATCTGCCCCGACTGCATCCGCACCCTCCACCAGATGCTCGGAGGTCCACCGCAGAGCTCGGACTCTGCCGGCGCCGAGGAGGGTCTGGGAGATGAGACGACAGGGCCCGGCGGCGGCTCCTCGCGGCGGGGCCCCTAGGTGATTTCTCGCCCGTCGTTTCGGGTGGAACCCCGCTAGGCACCCGCGGGGGCGGGGCGTACTCTGCAGGTGGACGGCCAAGCTGAAACTGCGGTTCCCCCAAAACCCCACCACTGGCTGGGCGTCCGATCTCGTAACGAATGGCGAGGCATGGGCAGCGTTCTCGTGCAGTGTCCGCTGCGTGCGCTGCCCATGCACTCCGCCATTCCCCCGTGTGCTCCGCCTGCGGGCACGGCGACTTCGCACCGCGTGTCGCTCACGCGCGGGTCGGTGCCCGAGCGCCGTGTCTATGGTGCGTCACGTGGGCAGCACCCCCGGACCCCGGCGCGTGGACGAGAACCCCGACGAGGACCCCGACGACCCCCTGCGATGGCCCCGACGGCGTCGGCAAGACCCCGTGTGCGTCCTCGCCCATCGGGGTGGGACCGGGCCCTGGCATGAGAACAGCGTCGAAGCCTTCTCGGGGGCCCTGCGCCTCGGCGCCGACGGCGTGGAGCTCGACGTGCGGCGCAGCGCCGATGGGGAGCTCGTGGTGCATCACGACCCCCTGGTGCCCGGCTCCGGGCTCATCCACGAACGACGGCACGAGGAGCTCCCGGGGTGGATCCCGACCCTCGAGCGCGCCCTGGCGTCGTGCGCAGGGGCGATCGTCAACGTGGAGATCAAGAACGTCCCCACCGACCCCGCCTATGACCCGACCAACCAGGTGGCGCTCGACGTCGCCGTCCTCCTCGCCACCCACGTCGGGACGGCGCGGCCCGGGCCCGCCCGCGTCATCGTGTCCTCGTTCTGGCCCGACACCTTGGCCGCGGTCAGGGGGGCCGACCTCGACGCCGACCGTGGTGGGGACGAGGACCCCTCGGCACCGCTCGGCCTCCTGGTGCATCCCGCGCTCGATGTGTCGTCCGCGCTCGACACCGCGACGTCCCTCGGGTGCGTGGCGTTGCATCCCCATCACTCCCAGGTGACCGCCGACCTGGTGGGCCGAGCCCATGACTCGGGGTTGGCCGTGGTCACCTGGACCGTGAACCTTCCCGAGGACCTCGACGCCGTCGTCGAGGCGGGTGTGGACGTCGTGATCACCGACGACGTGGCCAACACCCTGGCTCATCTGGGTCGGGCCTGAGCGGGGCGGTCCCGGCTCGGCCCGGTGCCGATCGAGGAACCTGGATTGGTCGAACGGCGGGTTCTCGGGAACAATCGAGGCCATGAACGTCGTCGTCTGCGTGAAACAGATCCCCGATCCCGCCGCACCCCAAGCCCTCGATTCGAACACTCACACCCTGGTCAGAGAGGGAAAGCTGATCATGGACGACTCCGACGCCTACGGCGTCGAGATGGGTCTGCAGCTCGCCGAGGAAGCCGGCGGCGGGGAGGTCACCCTGGTCTCGATGGCACCGGCCGGCGAGACCTCGGGTCTGCGCACCGCCCTCGCCATGGGCGCGGCCAAGGCCATCCTCGTGAGCGACGACGCCCTCCAGGGCTCCGATGCCCTGTCGACGGCCAAGGTCCTCGCCAAGGCCATCGAGCGGGCCCAGCCCGACCTCGTCATCGCGGCCACGGAGTCGACCGACGGCTACACGGGGACGACGCCGGTCCAGGTGGCCGAGCTGCTCGGCTTCCCGGCGGTGACCTTCGCCAAGAAGGTCTCGGTCGGCGACGGCCGCGTCCACGTCGAGCGTCAGACCGAAGCCGGCTACGACGAGATCGACTGTCCCCTGCCCGCGGTGGTGACGGTCACCGCCGGCGTGGTGGAGCCCCGCTACCCCTCGTTCAAGGGGATCATGGCGGCGAAGTCCAAGCCGGTGGACCAGCTGACGGTGGCCGATCTCGGCCTCGACGCCGGCCAGGTCGGCGCCGCCGGGGCTCGCCAGGAGGTCACCGACGTCACCGCGGCCGAGGCGCGCCAGGCCGGCGAGATCGTCACCGACGAAGGCGAGGGCCAGGAGAACATCGTCCGGTTCCTCGAGCAGCTCAAGCTGGTCTGATCCCGGCCCCGCCGGGCACCGTTCTTCCACGTACCCCCAGGAGAAGAGAATGTCGATCGACAAGGTTTGGGTCCTCGCCGAATCCGCCGAGGGCAAGCCCACGACCATCACGCTCGAGCTGCTGACCCAGGCCCGGTCCATGGGGTCCACCACCGAAGCGGTGGCATGGGGACCCGACACCGCGGCGGTGGCCGGCGAGCTGGGCAACTTCGGCGCCACCACGGTCCACGACGTGGGCGATCTCGGCGACTCCCTGCCGGGCGCCCCCGTGGCGGCCGCCATCGCCGCGCTCATCGACTCGGGCAACCGCCCCGACGTCATCCTCGTGCCGGCCAGCTATGACGGCCGCGACGTGGCGGCGCGTCTGTCGGTGCGCCTGGACCTGCCGGTCATCACCAACGTCGTGGACCTGACGGCCCAAGGCGACGAGGTGCGCAGCCAGCACGGACTCTTCGGCGGAGCCCAGGTGGCGACGGCCCGCTTCACCGGCGCGCGCCCGTGGATCTTCGTGATTCGGGCCAAGTCCTTCGCCGCGGACCCCGCCGGGGGCGGCCCGGCCCAGGTCGTGGCGGCCCCGGTGCCCGAGCTCGGAGCCACCAACGGGGCCAAGGTCCTGGCCCGTCATGCCGAGGAGCGCAGCGGACCGAAGCTCGACGAGGCCGACGTGGTGGTATCGGGCGGCCGGGGCCTCGGCGGTGCCGAGCACTACGCCATGATCGAGGAGCTGGCCAAGCTGCTGCACGGTGCCCCCGGCGCCAGCCGGGCCATCGTCGACGCCGGCTGGGTGCCCTACTCGCACCAGGTCGGCCAGACGGGCAAGACGGTCAAGCCCACCGTCTACATCGCCTGCGGGATCTCGGGGGCCACCCAGCACCTGGTGGGCATGAAGGGCTCGAAGAACATCATCGCCATCAACAAGGACCAGGACGCCCCGATCTTCTCGGTGGCCGACCTCGGCATCGTGGGAGACGTCCACAAGGTCCTGCCCAAATTGATCGAGGCGCTCAAAGCCCGCAGCTGATTCGACGCGGTCTCGGGGCGGGCCTCGGGCCCTGACCAGGTGGAGGGCGCCGATACCCGCGCTCGGGCGCGGCGGCGATATCCTCCGCGAGGTTCGTTGCGCCCCGTGATCCCGAGGTGCCTCCTCTTCTGAACAGCGGGTGACCCGCACGCATGCTGTTCCCCACGATCGACTTCGCCATCTTCTTCGCCGTGGCCTTCACGGCGAACTGGCTGCTGAACCCGTACCCCCGCCTGTGGAAGTTGGCCATGTTGGCGGCGAGCTACGTGTTCTACAGCTGGTGGGACTGGCGCTTCGTGTTCCTCCTGGCGTCGGTGACGGTCACCGCGCACCTCGGAGCCACGGCGGTGAACCACTACGAGGACGAGCGTCGCCGGCGCATCGCCATGGTGGCGACGGTGGGGGTGCTGCTCGGGATCCTCGGATGGTTCAAGTACTACGGCTTCGTGGCCGTGAACGTCGACAACCTCTTTCACACCCTCGGGTCCGGGCACCTGCTGCCGCTTCTGCAGGTGACGCTGCCCGTCGGCATCTCCTTCTTCACGTTCATGGCCCTCAGCTACGTCATCGACATCTACCGTCGCAAGCTCGTGCCCGCCCGGGCCATCGACGTGGCGGTCTACCTGTCGTTCTTCCCCCATCTGGTGGCCGGTCCGATCGTGCGGGGAGGGGAGCTGCTCCCCCAGATCCGGCGCAAACGCGACCCGGCCGGGATCGACTTCGGGCGCGCCGCCTGGCTCGTCGCCGCCGGCCTGTTCAAGAAGGTCGTGATCTCCTCGTATATCGACTCGGCCATCGTGACGCCGGTGTTCTCCGCCCCGCACCAGCACTCGGCGCTCGAGATCCTCTTCGCCGCCTACGGGTTCGCCGTGCAGATCTACGCCGACTTCAGCGGGTACACCGACATCGCCATCGGCCTGGCCATGTTCCTCGGCTTCCGGTTCCCCCAGAACTTCGACGCCCCTTACACGGCGCGCAATCTTCAGGACTTCTGGCGGCGCTGGCACATGACGCTGTCGCGCTGGCTGCGCGATTACCTGTACATCCCCCTCGGGGGAGGCCGCGGCTCGCGCTGGATCGTGGCCAGGAACATCATGATCACGATGGTCCTCGGTGGCTTGTGGCACGGGGCGGCCTGGACCTTTGTGGCCTGGGGGGCGATCCACGGGTCGGGCCAGGTCGTGGGCCATCTTCGCCGGTCGAACCGGGTGGCCCTCGGCCTCGACCCCGTCCCCGACGGCGGGCTGCGGGTCGTCGTCCAGCGGGTGATCACCTTCCACATCGTGTGTCTGGGCTGGATCTTCTTCCGAGCCGACTCCTTCTCGACCGCCACCACCCTGATCGGTCGCCTGCTCACGGCGTGGGGGCGGGCTCCGCTCGTGACACCGCTGGTGGTGATCACGGTCGTGGGAACCGTGGCGCTGCAGTACCTGCCCAGGAACCTCGGGGGCCGGGCCCAGCGTGAATTCGCCCGTCAACCCTGGGCGGTGCAAGGGGCCATACTGGGGGTCGTCCTCCTCGGGATCACGACGCTCGGGCCCCAAGGTGTCGCACCCTTCATCTATTACAAGTTCTAGGCCGGTCCCGAGGTCTCGGTGACCGGCTTCGAGGTTTCGGGGGGGCGGTTCCGAACATGCACCTGCACATGCGGACCACATGAACGACATCCCCGCTGACCAGACGAACGAGCCCGGCCGCCGAGGCCACGCCCCTGTCGCGACCGCGGACCGGGTGCAGCGTGGCGCGCCCGACACCGAGGAGGAGACGCCCCCGCCCGTCGTGGCGGAGGCCGCGGGACCCGAGCCCGAGGAGCAACCCGTGCCGGGTCGGGTGCACGTCAGCTGGCGCCACGCGCTGGCGGCGGGCCTGGCGTGCTTCGTGGTGTGGCTCGTGCTGGACGCGCCCACGCTCCTGCACTCGGCCCAGGACGCCCCTCTCGGCACGCGCCGGACCGTCGCCATGGCGGTGCTCCGCCCCATCGCCGATATCTCTGACGCCTTCGGCCTCGGGCACGTCGTGAGCGGGGCCAACCGGGTCATCGGCCACAGCGGGAACACCGGGAGCGGTGTCTTGCAGGTCGAAGGCGTCCCCGCCCACCGTCATCGGGTCGCCCCCGCACCGCCCCGCGCCGCCACCCCGCCGGGGCGCGCCGGGACGACACCCCTGCCGGCCACGGCCGCGCCGGTGCCGGCCCCGGCACCGGCGGTCACCGCACCCGACGGCCTGGCGCCGTTGGCGGTGCCCACCGCCTCGGCCCCCCTGCGGTTGCTCGTGGTGGGGGACTCCCTGGGGATCGACTTCGGCCAACCCCTCGTCAACGACCTCGCCGCCACCGACGTGGTGAGCGCGGTGCTCGACGGCCACATCGACACCGGCCTCGCCCGCCCGGACTATTTCGACTGGCAAACCGAGCTCCAGCGCGACATCGCCACCTACCAACCCCAGGCCGTCGTGGTGTTCATCGGCGCCAACGACCCCCAGAACATCATCGACGGCTCGACGTCGCTCACCTACGGCACGGCGGCGTGGAACACCGCCTACGCCAAGAGAGTCGGGGACTTCATGCAGGTCGCGGTCGACTCGGGCGCCCGGGTGCTGTGGATCGGGATGCCGCCCATGGCCGATCCGGTGCTCAACTCCCAGATGGAGAACCTCAACGACATCGATCAGAGCCAGGCGGCATCGCACCGGGGGGTCACCTTCTTCGCCTCGTGGCCCGTGCTGGGGAACGCCCAGGGCCAGTACAGCGCCTTCCTGCCCAACGCCTCGGGGAGCGAGGTCCAGGTCCGTGACCTCGACGGCACCCACATCACCGAGCCCGGTGCACAGCGCCTGTCGGAAGCCGCCATCGCCTTCATGGGCCACGAGTGGGGACTCGTCCTGTAGCCGCCGAGTCCGTGTGGGTGCTGCGCCACGCCAAGGCCGCATCGCACGGGCTCGACGACCACAGCCGCCCGTTGACGGCGCGCGGCACACGACAGGCCGCTGAGGTCGGCGCCTATCTCGCCCGGTCCCCGATCACGGGCCTGCACGTCCCCCGGCTCGTGCTGTCGTCCTCGGCCCGGCGCGCCGTGCAGACCGCCGAGCTGGTCGTGGCCGAGCTCGAACCACAGGTGGACCTGCTGGTCGAACCCGCCCTGTACCAGGCCGGCGCCGACGACATCGTCGAGATGCTCCGGGTGCTCGGGGGCGAGGCGCCGTCGGTGCTGGTGGTCGGTCACAATCCGACGGTCCACGATCTGGTCCTGCTCCTCCTCGACGAGAAGGACGTCGAGGGACGCTCCCGTCTCGAGAAGGGGTTCCCCACCGCGACGTTGGCGGTGGCCGCGCTGTCGACGCCCTCCTGGGCGCGCCTGGCACCGGGCACCGCCACGTTGGTCGAGTTGCACACACCCGACCGGTGACGTCTCAAGCCAACTCCGGCGCCGACCGCGGTCCGGGTCCCGCCGGCCGCGACGAGGCGCACGCCGATCGTGCCCGGGTGCGCGAGCTCATCCGCAGCCCCCTCAGCGACGGCGACACCCTCGATCCCTTCGCGGCCCGCCTGGACAAGGAGTACGTGTTCGCTCCGGGGCGCGGGGCGGCGCTGGCCTATCGACCGCTCTTCGGTGTAGCCCTGGGATCGGGGGACCCGATCGGATCCAGAGACCAGTTCCTCGATTGCCTCCGACGGTTCGTCGACCGCTCCGACGCCCTGGGACTGAGGCCTGTCACCATGCTCGTGCGCCAGGACCGGCTGCTCCTCTACGAATATCTCGGGTTCAAGACCCTGTACCTGGGCGACGAGGCGATCGTAGACGTCGCCGGCTTCACCTTGGACAACCCGAGGATGCGAAACGTGCGTCAGGCCGTCAAGCGGTCCCGGAACTTCGGAGTCACGACCGAGGTGCTGCGAGAAGGCGACATCGCGCCCCATGTCGTCGCCTCGCTGCGCGACATCGCCGTCCGGGCTCGGCGGGGACGGCGCGAGGAGGGTTTCTCGGCGGCACTCGAGGAGCCGTTCACCGTCCGCCAGCCGTCTTGTCTCGTGGTCCTGTGCCGCGACCGGGGGGGCAGGCTCGTCGGGTTCCAGCGGTACTCCTTTTGCAGCGGTGACACAAAGTTGTCGGTCGACGCCATGCGTCGTGTGCCCGACGCACCCAACGGTGTCACCGAGCGCATGATCTTCGAGGCTCTGCAGTGGGCCGGGCACAACGGGGTCGCCGAGCTCTCGCTCAACTTCGTCGCATTCCGGAGCCTCCTGCACGGCCTCGACGTGGCCACGGGGCACGCCCGCACGGCTCGTGCCATCCGGCGGCTCAATCCCGCGGGAGCGCCGACGCTGTTCACCTTCACCGAGAAGTTCCGGCCCCGCTGGGTGCCGCGCTACCTCGCCTACCGATCCCTCACCGACATTCCCGGGTTCGCGCTGGCGACATTGAGCGCCGAGGGGCGCCTCCCTCCTTGGGTGGCGCGCTGGGGCGCCCCCCGCCGACAACAATCCGGAGGTACCCGTGCGTCGTCTCCAAAGCGGTGAAGGTCTGCGTCGTGAGGCGCGGGGAAGTGAGATGTGGTTCAAGGCCACGGCCGCAGATACCGAAGGCCGGTTCTCCTTGATGGAGAGGACGCTGCCTCCCGGAGGGCGGATGCCTCCTGCCCATCGCCACGTCGGCAACGACGAGGCCTACTTCGTCCTCGACGGCCGCGTGGAGTTCCGCATCGCCGACGACGTGTTCGAGGGATCGTCAGGGACCTTCGTCCTGGTGCCGGCGGGGGAGTCCCACACCTTCGGGAACACCGGGGATGAGGCCGCCCGGCTCCTCGTGTTCCATGCTCCTGGCCTCGACCGGTACTTCGAGGACCTGGAGCGGCTGTGGGCGGCGCCGACACCGCCCGAACGCCAGGATGAACTGGACCTGATGCGGCGCCACGGCATGGAACCGACATAGCTCGACCACCTCGTCGGGGGGTGCCTCCGAGACGCCATACTGCGGCCCGTGCTCATCCGCCCCCGGACCGATGCCGACGTCTCTTCCTGCGAGCGCCTGGCTCGCGAGGTCCACAGCCGCGACGGCTACCCGGCGTACCTACCCGGTGACGACCTGGTGGCCTTCCTCGTCACGCCGGGGGCGCTCCGGGCCTGGGTGGCCGAAGGGCCCGACGGTGTGGCGGGACATGTGGCGCTGCACCCCCGGAGCTCTGCAGCGGTGATGGCGAGCGCCAGCGAACGTCTCGGTGCGCCCCCCGAACGACTCGCCGTGGTGGCCCGGCTGCTCGTGGGCCCCGGTGCCCGGGGCCAGGGCATCGGGCGACTGCTCCTCGAGACGGCCTCGTACGACGCCGTGGCCCGGGGCCTGTGGCCGGTGCTCGACGTGGCCAAGGACCTGCGCAGTGCGATCGCGCTCTACGAGTCGTGTGGTTGGGTGCGCGTGGGCGAGGTGACGGTTCGCCTTCCCGACGGACGTGACCTCGAGGAGTTCGTCTACGTCGCACCCCCCACCGTCATCGGCGAAGCGCCTAGTGTGGGTTGATCGACGACTCGCAGGAGAGGATCATCGTCGGGCGTCACCTCCGTGAGGAGATCGGCGCCACCCTCCGAGGCGATGTCCTCGAGGTCGGACCGGGCCACGCGCCTTTCCCCACCGCACCCGATGCACGCGTCACCTACGCCGACCGTTCGGTGCACGGTGGTCGCGATGCGACCTGGCCGGAACTGGTGGGCGAGCCTTGGGGGCCCGAGGCGCAGATCCATGTGGACCTCGATGTCGAGGGGCTCGGCGTCATCGCCGACGGGTCCTTCGACGTGGTCATCGCCTCTCACCTCATCGAGCACCTGGCCAACCCGATCAGGGCGCTGCGCGAATTCCAGCGGGTGCTGCGTCCCGGGGGCCGGTTGGTGCTGGTCGTGCCCGATAGGACCCGCACCTTCGATTCGGTCCGCCTTCCCACCGCCTTCTCCCACCTGTTCGACGAGTACGAGCGACAGGTCACCGAGGTCGACGAGGAGCACATCCGGGAATTCTGTGGGGCGATCTTCAACCAGCCCCCCATCCACCCCGACGAGGTCCGGGCCTGGCACGACCCCACGCAGCTCGACGAAGAGCGGTTCGAGCTCCATCGCCGCCGCACCATCCATGTGCACTGCTGGACGCCCGAGGAGTTCGCCGCCCTCGTCGCCGGCTGTCTGGGCCGGGGGTTGATGTCGTGGGCCCTCACGGACCTGTACTTCTTCGATGACGACGGCGATCAGCCCGACATCGAGTTCGGGCTCGTGCTGGAGCGACCCCGGGCCCGGGCCGAGCCCGGCGAGCAGAGCGTGGCATTCGTGAGCCGGTGGGCCGCGGCGGTGCTCGAGGACCGCCACCGCGATCCCCTTCGGCTCGCCGCGCTGCATGCCGCTGTGCTCACCGACCTGGCCGGCTGCGACCAGGTGCGGCCCATGGCCTCGGTGCTGACCCGGGCTCTCGCCACCGCGGTGGTGACGGCGCGTGCCACCGAGGATGCATTCCAGGACCGACTCACGGCGGCCCGAGCCGAAGTGCAACGCGTCTCGGAGCGTCTGGGAATCTCCGAGCAGCGCCTGACCGGGATTCTCGGGAGCCGCTCGTACCGCGCCAGCCGCGTCCTGAGTGGGGCGGTCCGCGTGTTGCGCCGCCGCTCCTAGACCCGTCGCCGGGCCGGGAGAGACGCTGTGCCGGGGCCGACCCTCGCTCAGACGGTCACGGCGTCGTCGTGGGCGACAGAGGGATGCGGGACCGTCGAGACGGCCCGGTCCGGGAGCAAGACCGAG
>Ga0187890_10003811_pt1 | contig 10314 bp, 6 predicted proteins | sample June2016WEW_21_1_FD_133005 | JGI IMG/M metagenome (GOLD analysis project Ga0187890, IMG submission 133005) | Peatland microbial communities from SPRUCE experiment site at the Marcell Experimental Forest, Minnesota, USA - June2016WEW_21_10 | ecosystem: Environmental > Terrestrial > Soil >...
AGCTTGGTGTTCAAGAGAAGAGACTCATTTCGAGTTGCAGTTCTCGTGCGTTTGGTCTCTTGACATATTGCTTTTCAAGCAACGCAATCAAGAACAGGAGCGATGAATCGTAACTGATTTTCATTATCGCGAAGGAGGAAGACGCTATTTCTGCAACCTCTTGCCGCTGCTTCGCAAGAAGTACCTACAGACCGCTTCATCGTACAGCCCCCAAAGACCATGACGATGTTCAATTCTGCACACTTCGATGATTTGCTGCTCATTGACACAGTGAGCGGGCACCACCCCTGACGGCATCGAATCCCATCATCGATCTGCAGTTGCGGCTGTGCGCGTGGCGGAAGGTCACGACGGGAATCGAGCAATTGTCGGAAAATCGGAGGATGCAGTGAGGTGGGCTGGAGTGAAAAAGATTGCGGATGGCCTGGCGTATATAGACAAATCACACGCTCTGCTGAACTGGCCGGAGCGAGGACCGCGGGGCATTCCCAGGCAGACTGGTCGCGCCTTTCAGAAGCTATACGGGGCGGTGAAAGGTTTTCACCACCCCGTGGAGGTTCCATTTGCCTTTTCGTGGTCCAGTTGCAGTTACAGCATCAAGACTGTGACTGCGGCTTAACAAATGATCAAGTTTCTTTGTTCAACTGCTAGAACGTTATTTTTCCAGTGAATTGAACGTTGCGATTGCCCAGGCCCTGGGGGTAGGAACCGCCCCCGGCTGCACTTTGCAGGCCGGTGCCGAATGCATATTGATCGCTGAGAAAACCTCCGAAGGAACTGTCCTCGACGTTAGGATCGGGCGTGCCATAGTACGCACGATTGAGCACGTTGAATGCGCTGGCCTGCAGGTGCATGGTCAGTTTCTCAGACATGTGGATGGTCTTGCCCACACTGAGATCGAGATCGCTGAAGCTGTCTCCGCGTAGGGTATTGCGCCCGATGCCTGGGAACGGGTTGTTGAGAGCCAGGGCTTCGTAGCGGTTATTCCAGATCCAGTGCTCCGCTGAACGGCTGGTTGGAGCGCCCGTAACGTAGTCCACGTAACCACCAGGCCCAAGATTGATGCCGATGGAACCAAGTGGCGCTGCGGAATTCGACAGGACGGGCCGGCAGGTGTTTGCACCCAAACTTGCGAACGCCTGCGTAAAGCCGACATCGCAAAAGCCGAATTCCGCCGTCGTAGGATTGATGCTTGCAGCCTGGGCAGTGGTAATTCCTCCCGGGTTATTGGCGGCTCCCGTAATGTCCGCCAGCACGTTGGAAGATGTAACCGAATACGAGTTTTGAATGGGGTTGAATGGCTGGCCACCGTTGTATTGATAGAAGGAATTCATATAGTAGCCACCGAGGATGTGCCCCAAGATGCCATGCTGGCTGGAGAACCAGGGTTCGGTATAGGTCATCTGAATGCCGTAGACGTTGGGGTAGGAGTTGCCGCTGACTCCACGCTCGGCGGCATTGGTGTTGAGAGGGTTTTGGGCAAAGGCGCTGGTTGTGCCTCCCGACCCGGAAGTGGAAAATTCGCTTACGTTGTCGATGGTGCGGCTATAGGTGTAGGAAGCCGTTCCGGTCCAGCCGTGGAAGTTGCGCAGGGTCAGCGATGTCTGCAATGCGTTGTAGAGGGAGAACGCAGTGTTGGCATAGGTGAGAACCTCTGCGTTGCTGCAGCTTGGCCTTGTGTAGCCGGGCTGCGTGGGGTCAGTGCATAGCGAGATTCCATTGCCGAAGGTGGGGAAAGAGTTCTGCACGTCGAGTATGTCGGGGTTTGTATTCAAAGCCTGGAACTGGCCCGACGTGTGGTTGCCTACGTAACGAATGTCCGCAACTGCTGTGGGCGCAACCTGGTACTGGAATCCAAGCGTGTAGGTTTCAGACATCGGGTTATGGAAGTTGGTTGGAACGGTCTGTGTTGGGTAAACACGCGGATCGCCGCCTGTTGGCAGGAACTTGTCGTTAGCGAGCTGCACCGTGGAGAAGGTGAGGCCGTTGCCGGGCAGGCACTGCACGGTAATTCCATCGCAGGCGAAGGTTCCAGAATCGACTACCGGCGCAGAGGTGGCCATGTTGATGAAGAGTTCATAGAACTCAGGATCAACATTGATACTGTACCCCGCGTGAACCACCATCCTGGGAAGGAAATTTGGGGTATACGCGAGTCCGATTCGAGGCTCAATGTTTTTCCGCCAGGGACTCACGCCGGGAACGGTTGTTGCCGACAGAGGCAGACTCGTGCTCCAGAAGGGGTCTGAGCCCGTTTGCCGCGCGACGCTTTCGTTGTGCAGATTATTGACGCTTTGCCCGAAGTACTCATAGCGCAGGCCGAGGTTCAAGGTGAGATTAGGCATCGGCTTCCAATCATCCTGGAAGTAGAGCGCAAAATCGGTCTCTTTGAAGGGGAGGGTGGGGCTTCCTTCAGCGAGGGAAACTTGTGCGATGCCTTCGAGCATGCTGGTGAGACCGTTTTGATAGGCCGAAGGATTGGAGACCCCGGCGGGAATGCGAAGAGGAATGCCGTTGGGATAAGCCGAATTCGTTGCGGCGCCCGGCGTGAAATTGAACGCGCCCGAAGCATTGGGCAAGAAGCCCCACGGCGAATCTTGATAGTCAACCTCGCCGCCAAACATAATCGCGTGACGCCCGTGGTTCCAGCTTGCGTTGTCCTGAACCTGGTTAACCTTCACGAATCTTCCCTGGGGCAGTCCGGCACCATAGCCGTACGACGCAAAGGGAGCGCCGAGCGAGATCGCGGAAGTGCATGTGCCAAAGTTGGCGATGGTGCACGAGGGAATTGCGCCGGCTTCGAAGGCAATGTTGGACTGCTGGAAGGCATATCGGAGCTGACTAATCACGCTGGGGGTAAAACTATGCGTCCAGTCTCCGCCAACTTCATGGCTGATGCCATTTACGTTCGGATATCCACCACCGGCGGCCGTAGAAGCGGACACCAGATAAAGGGCAGGATTGTAGGGGTTGTTCTGATAGTTATAGCGCAGGTAGAAGCGGTCCTTCGCTGTTAGTTGATAGTCGAGTCGGCCCAGATGCTCCTGGTCAAGAATCGCGCTGGGGAAGGTGCGCTCATATTGTGAAACTTCGATATTCGCAGTCGTATTTCCATCAGTGACCGGCACTGAGGTGACGGTGCTGGCGATCGACATTGGATTACCTGGTTTGCTGCTGTAGGGACCATTCAAGGTCATGGCAGCGACCGCCGGGTTGTTGGGAAACGCCGAGGCAAGTTGCGACAATCCGTTCGGATCTGGGAACAAGCCGCCCGCTGAGGTATCGACTACGCCGCTCGCATAGGTGTGATCCCACAGGGTGCTTCCGAAGAAAAAAAGCCTGTCTCGCAAGATCGGACCACCCAGGGTTCCGCCCCAATTGTTCTGCACAAACCGAGGCACGTTATGAGCAGTGCAACCGGTAGATGGGCTGACACCAGAGGGGCAGAAGCCAAATTGCGGGTCTTTTTGATACTGCATCAGCGACGAGAGCCACGACCCTGTGTAGATTTCAAAACCAGACCCATGAAATGTGTTTGTGCCGTTCTTGGTGATGTAATTAACGATGGCGCCGACGTTGCGGCCATATTGCGCGCCCATATTGCTGGTGACCACCTGGACTTCCTGAATGGCATCCTGATTGTCGAAGAAGAAACTGGGGCCGCCGATTGAAGTGTCGTTGTTGGTCTGTCCATCGATCTCGGAATTATTGGAGCGACCGCGTTGACCGTTCACAGAGAAATTGGCGCCATTGGTATTGGACATGCCGTCAGAATGCGTGTTGACCACGCCGGGCACCATCATGGCGAGGTTATCCATTGCGCCGGTAACCGGAGCGGACGCAACCTGCACCGCGTCGATGGTTGTTTCCGACTGTGCTGAATCGGTATTGATCAGTTGAGCGGCATCGGCTTCGACCTCTACCGTTTGCGCTTCAGCACCAAGTTTCAGGGCCTGCTTGCCGATCGAGGTGGCATTGCCCGCCACCACGCGGACGTGGCTGATTTTGCCGGGACCAAAGCTGGCCGCGGTGATGGTGATGGTGTAGGAGCCGAGAGGCGCATCGGAGATAACAAATTCTCCCTGCTCGTTGGACTTTGCCTGGAGCGTCGCTCCGGTGCTTTCGCTCAGGGCCGTCACCAAGGCAGCCGGAACTACAGCGCCTGTCTGGTCTACGACGCTGCCGGTGATCGAACCGGTAATGATGCCTTGCCCTCGCAGTTGAATTTGAAGAAAGAGCACGACCAGCAAGACGAGAGTTTTCGTAGCAGTATTTCGCATCGGGTAGGACCTCCAAAAAAAATGGAGCAACGCCTGGATACGATCGCCAGACAATTCTGCCGGTGGCATTGTGGTTTGCCGCGTGTCCGCCCGCTCGGCTATCAGAGGATTGGGGCAAATCGGGATGACAATCCTCTGCTGGTTCCGCGTCACTCGTGAGCCAGCCTAACGCGGACGACACATCTTAAATTTGTCTTTTACACGGAGTGAGTGAATGTTGCGACAAGCCGCAGTCTTTGTGCGCCGAACGAATGCTTCGCACTGACCAAAGAGGCTAGAATGTCTTCCATGTCTCGTGAAAGTCGTGTGCACATCCGCTCGTTCTGGCAATTGCAACTGGTCGGATGGGGCTGCTTTTACGCATGGGACCTGCTGGGATCGATGCCAGATCTTCTCGGCCGGCAGGGCGCATTGCGGGAATACACGGTGTCTGCTGCTTTCATGTTCCTGGGAAGTTGCTTTCTTCGCTCCGTTTGTCGCTTTCTGCTTCGACGATCGTCATCGCTGGTTGCTTTTGAAATTAGAGCCGCGGTGTGGGCGATCGTGACGGCGAATGCGTGCTCTGTGGTAACCGTTATCGTCTTGCGGGGCTACCGCAACATGAGTTGGCCTGATCTGGCTCCGATCGCCATGGAGTCCACGTTCGTCCTGTTCATGTGGTGCACTCTCTATTTCAGCATCAAGCAGTGGCAACAATCGGCCTTGGAAAGAGAACGCCTGCTGCGCGCGGAGACGGACGCCCGCGAAGCTACCCTTCGCGCTCTGCGCAGCCAGTTAAATCCCCATTTTCTTTTCAATTCCCTCAACGCCGTTTCCACCTTGGTTTTGGATGGGAATGTTTCCGCGGCGACGCGCATGCTGGCACAAATTGGCGACCTTCTGCGCATGAGTCTCGACTCGGAGGTCATGACCGAAGTGGCACTCTCGCAGGAGCTGGCTTTTACGGAACGATATCTAGCCATTGAGCAAACGCGCCTGGGAGAGCGGCTGCACGTGAACATGGCGATCTCCAGCGCGACACTGGATGCCCTGGTGCCAAGCATGTTCCTACAGCCGCTGGTCGAGAACGCTGTTCGTCACGGTGTGGCATCGCTTGTAGAGGGGGGACGGATCGGGATTGAGAGCGGGCTTTACAACGATCGATTGCGCATTGTCGTCAGAAACTCCGGTCGACGCACCACCGATAGACAACGGGAACAAGGCAATGGAGTTGGTTTGAGCAACACCGCGGAACGCCTGAAGACGCTTTATCAGGCCAATTACAAGTTCTCGATGATCTGGCCGGAGGCGGGAGGCTGTGAAGTGGAACTGGAGCTTCCATTTCGGAGGGTCTCCGTTCCGCAAGAGGTGTCGTCGTGCGCGCGCTGATCGTAGACGATGAGCCGTTAGCACGGCGCGGTGTTGTGCTTCGGCTGCAAAAGTTTCGCGACGTTGAGATCGTGGGAGAATGCGGCGATGGACTTTCCGCGATAGACAGAATTCTGGAATTGTCGCCGGACGTCGTGTTTCTGGATGTGCAGATGCCCGGTTTGGACGGCTTTGACGTGCTGCGGATGTTGCCGCGGGAAAATTTGCCGGCAATCATTTTTCTTACTGCTTTTGAACAGCATGCAGTGCGCGCATTCGAAGTCCATGCGCTGGATTACCTTCTGAAGCCCGTGGATGACGTACGCTTTGCGGCCGCGGTTGGACGTGCTCGCATGCTGGTGGACTCAGCGTTGAAGGCGAAAATGGCGGAGCGTGTCTTGGAGATGCTCGACCAAAGCATGGATAAATATGCATCCCGCTTTACGGTGCAAGTAGGTTCCCGTATCAAGATTGTGCTCGCTGAAGACGTCGAATGGATTGGGGCAGCGGGCGACTACGTGGAACTGAATGTGAGCGGCCATTCCTACCTGTTGCGTGAAACGATGGCCTCGCTGGAGCGGCGGCTTGACCCATCAAAGTTCCTTCGCATCCATCGGTCTCGAATCGTACAGACAAGGAATATCACGGAGTTGCGTTCCATCGAGAACCGCGAGTTCGTCGTTCGGCTTTCCGACGGCTCCGAGCACCGCTCGAGCCGCACCTACGCAGATCGACTGGAGAACTGGTTGGGATCGGGCAGCGGGTCGCCTGTCAAGATTGACCGCAGAGCTTAGCGGGGGCCCCTGACTCAAGCTTCGATGAGACGCTGAAGCGTCTTTGCATGCATGATCCATGCAACGGCGGTCCAGAATCGCGCCTTGTTTCCATCCCGTACGAATACGGGGGATTATTGAGGCTGGCCTGCTTCATCACTCTGCGCGCAGCGCCTCCACCGCGTTGACGTTCGCCGCGCGGGCAGCGGGCACAGCCGAGGCGATTACCGCGGCAGCCAGGATGGTGAAGGCTGAAGCAACAAATGCCAGGGAGCCAGGCTGGTGAATTTCTGTAATGTACTTGCCTGCTGCGAAAGCGAGAGCGAACCCAAGCGCGGCGCCGGAGCCAACTCCGATTGCCGCCATCACCAGGCCTTCCACAAGCACATCGGTAAGGATGTTGCGGCGTTGGGCTCCAAGCGCCATGCGGATGCCGAACTCGCGCGTGCGGCTGCTCACTGAGAAGGCAAGCACACCGGCAACTCCGACTACCGAGATCAGCAGCGCCACCGCGGCGAATCCCCCGAAGACGATTGCGTTCAACTTGTCGGGCGTGAGCACTTCGGCGCGAATGTCGCCAAGGGTGCTGGCTTTCTCCACCGGCTGGTCAGACGACATTTCGTGGATGGTGCGGCTGATGGCGGGAAAGAGTGCGTACGGGTCCTGATGCACGCGCACGAAGAGACGGCCGTTCCAACCCTCCTGCTGAATGGGCTGATAGATCGTCATGGCCGGCGAAGGGATGATGTTTTCGTCATCGAAATCAGGCACCACGGCGATGATGCGCCGCGGTTCCGTGCTGATACCGATAAACTTCATAACGCCGTCAGTCCACCAGAGCTTGCGGTTCAGGGGATTTTGCCCGGGATAGAGCAGGTTGGCAAGGCTTTGGCTGATGATGACCACGCGCTCTGAGCCTTCCTTGTCGCCGTCGTTGAAGTCACGGCCCGTGGCGATTGGCACTCCAAATGTGGTGAAGAATTCCGGAGAAACGGAGCGGAACTTGGCGCGATAGTCCTGCCCGTCGTTGCGTCTTGCCCCTTGCGCCGCAAATGTGAAGGCGATGTTCAATCCCTGTTCGTCGCGCCACGGCACGGTGAATCCTGATGACACATGTTCGACCGCCGGCAAAGCAGAGATGCGCCGCTGCACCTCGCGATAGAACTCGCTGATCTGCTCCGGCGTTTTGCCATAGGACATTACAGGCAGATTGATGGCCAGCACATTGGCAGAGTCAAACGGCGGACGAGTCTGTTCGAGTTCAAAGAGCGTCTTCATCAGCACGCATGCCCCGGCGAGGAGCAGAAACGACGCCGCTATCTGGGTGACGGCAAAGATGCGCAACCGCCGGCTGCTTCCACCGGCAGCCCGAACGCCGCGTGCCGAAAGACCACCTTGCGTCCCATTGGGCGAGGGCAGCCGCGGAACATAGGCCAGAAAGAAGGCTGCGATCAGGGCCAGCGCAATCCCGAACCATACCAGGCTGAAGTCGAGCGTAAGGTCGTTGGCGCGAATAGAGAACCGGGCCGCGTACCGTCCCAGCACATTCACCATGGGGATGGCCAGCAGGATCGCCGCCACTGCGCCGCTGCCGCACAACACCAGGCCTTCCGCCAGGAGCGATCGCCGAATGGCCGCTCGGCTTGCGCCCAACGCCAGCCGCACAGCCAGTTCCGATTCGCGCCGCACCGTGCGCGCCAGCACAAGATTGGCGACATTCGAACTGGCAATCACAAATAACAGGGCCGCAGCCGCAAACAGCAGCCACAGAATCGTGTTGGCGCGCGCATTGATCTGGTCGTGCATGCGGGTTACATCGATGCGATAGTGATCGTCGGCCTTGTAAACCTCTGGATGGGCCGCAGTCATCGCCGCGTATACGGTGCGCAGCTCAGCCCGCGCCTCGTCAACCGTGGCGCCTGGCGCAAGCCGCGCAAACACTTCGGTCATACGATGTTCGCGGCCCGTGACCATGGTTGCTGAGAGATGGTGAGGGCTTGTGACGATATTGGCGATGATCTCGGTTGCCACTGGATAAGGAACGGATGGTTCAAGAACACCCACCACGGTCGCAGAGCGCGCGCCGAGCGGGCCCTCGAGCCGCACCGTTTTTCCAAGGATGCTGGGGTCGGAGTGCAGCGAGGTCCTCCAGAAGTGATAGGTCAGCACGATTGCGCCGGCGGCATTCTGGCCATCGTCATTGGGCCCCAGCAAGCGACCCAGCACGGGGCGCAATCCCATTACCTCGAAGTAGTGTCCATCCACTACGCCAGCAGGAATTTCGCGCGGCGTGCCGAGGCCTACCACGCTGAAGTCGATTGTCGAGAACGTGCCGAGTTCCTGGATCGTCTTCAGTTTGCTGCCAATGTCCTGGATCTCGAGAATGGAGAACGTCGCATTGGTGATGCCAAGGCCAGACGCACTCTGACGCACGTAAAGCAGGCGATCCTCATCGCGATTTGCGAGCGGCTTCAGCAGAACGGCACGAACGACGCTGAAGATTGCGGCGTTGGCGCCAATTCCCAATGCGAGGGTCAGAGCCACGGTGAACCACAGGGGGCGAACGCGCCACAGGGAGCGAAAAGCAATCTTGAGATCACGAAGGAAGGACATGAGTGGCGACCTCCGAGGGGAATCGGTCTGATCGTAGCGGGCAAGTACTGAATCAAACAAGCCCGGATGATTGACAGATATGTTGATATCAACTATTCTCGGGTCGTGTCAAGTGCAAAAACGCTCCCCTACGAGACAACACTGATGGTCAAGGATCGGTGCCTGTGTCTTCATGTGCAGCGTGCGGCAAGAGCGCTTGCGCGCCGCTTTGATGAGGGGCTCCGTCCCTTCGAGCTCACCAATGGACAATTTTCTTTGTTGGTGTCATTGAACCGGCCCGAGCCACCACTGATGGGTCCCGTCGCTTCCCTGCTCGCCATGGACCGGACGACGCTGACTGCCGCGCTGAAACCTCTGGAGCGCCGCGGATTAGTCAAAATCGCCAAGGACAAGTCTGATCTGCGCAGCCGCATCCTTATCCTCACGGAAAAGGGGCGAGTTCTGCTGGCGCGTGCCCTTCCAGTGTGGCAACGCACGCACGAAGAGATTGAAAATGCGGCATCGGCGGTGGATTTGGGGTCTTTGCGCAAGAGCCTCCGCGCCATCTCGTGAAATCGTCGAGTTCAATATCTCGGGATTGCAGATCAGGGCCATGATTGGCTGTTTTCTAATTGCCACGATCGATTGGCTGCCGCCCGGCAAATCGACCGGCCTTGGCACAAAAATCGATACATCGGCAGGATCAGGCAAGAGATCGGCAGAATTGGGATACCGTCCAACTGCCCCGGTTTTGTAGTCTGAGCATGGAGCACATCTGCTCGACATACGCGCAGAACCAGAGGTCACATCATGTACAAGGCAAAAGCCTATTCCGTCGCCAGCGCGACATCGCCGTTCACTTCAACCAGGATCGAGCGGCGCGATCCTACCGATCATGACGTGCAGATCGAGATCCTGTTTTGCGGCATCTGTCATTCCGATCTCCACCAGGCCCGCAACGAGTGGAAGGAAGTGATGCCGACGGTTTACCCCTGCGTTCCCGGCCACGAAATCGTGGGACGCGTCACCAAAGTCGGCTCCGCTGTAAGCAAGTTCAAGCCCGGAGATCTTGCGGCGGTCGGCTGCCTGGTCGATTCCGACGGCACCTGCCCCGAGTGCAAGGCCGGATTCGAGCAGTTCTGTCCGAATATGGCCCTGACCTACAACTTCCCAGACAAACACATCGGGGGCGTAACTTACGGCGGATACTCTGAAAGCATTGTCGTCACCGAGCGCTTTGTTCTGAGCGTTCCATCGAACCTGGATCTAGCTGGAGCGGCACCGCTGCTCTGCGCGGGAATCACGACCTACTCGCCGATGCG
>Ga0187890_10003816_pt1 | contig 10307 bp, 5 predicted proteins | sample June2016WEW_21_1_FD_133005 | JGI IMG/M metagenome (GOLD analysis project Ga0187890, IMG submission 133005) | Peatland microbial communities from SPRUCE experiment site at the Marcell Experimental Forest, Minnesota, USA - June2016WEW_21_10 | ecosystem: Environmental > Terrestrial > Soil >...
CTCCGCCAGCTCTGCCTCCCGCCGGCCCTGCTCGACGGTCGCCGATATTCTTTCCACTTCGCCAGTCAAGGCGCCCTGCCGCTCGTCCAGCCAGCTCAGCGTCCGTTCCAGCAAGGTGGTCGCCGCCTCCAACCGCTCCGCAATGAGTCTTTCTTCCTTTTCCATGCCATCCCTTTCTTCAGTTGACAGCTCACAGCTGACAGCGGACAGTTACAATCCGTTAGCCATCAGTTATCAGTTGTAGGTTGCTTGGTGTCGGCGCACGGCTTCCGAACTTGAGCTATGAGCTGACTACTGTTTGCTGCTTCTCGCTAACTCGCCATGCGGAAGCTGGTTGCCCGGTAGGCCGCCTTGTCCCGCAGCAGAATCGCCGCTCCGGTAAAGGTCACGCGAGTCAGCTTCCACACCTCGGCCCGCATATCTTCCACACGAGCATCGGCCAGTTCGTAACTCATCCCCAGCGACTCCGGCATCTGCGCATGAATAGCCTCAGCTACCTCGGGAAAGTCCCGCGCGTAGAGATAACCTCGCACCATCAACCGCTGCCCGATCAGATCCGCGTCGGTCAGCAGCCCGATCTTGCACCGTGCATCGTGGCCATCCCATCCTGGCCGGTAGTCCACCGCCATGCCCAGCAGTGAAGGCAGCGCCTTTTCCGCAGCCTCACGTGTCAGAATCACCCGGTGTCCACGCGCCCCCGCAGGCGCTTTGTCGCTGGCCTCGTTCACCAGCGTCAACACTCCCTCAAACGCCACCCGGTTTGGGTGCCCGTCCACATAGGGAATCTTTACCGCCATCGCTTCCAGTCTCATCCGCTCTCCGCTCTGCAAGGATCGAGGAAACAACCCCTGATTCCTCAGTCCCTGGTCACTGGTTCTGTCCCGTCGCCCGTCAACTGTACCGTCCCGTTGCGCCCCTTTGGTCCGAGCCCTCTCATTGCCCGCACTTCGTCCACCGTGTACACACCCGCAGCCAGGAGCTGCACCTGTACCGCCAGTTCTGTCTCCTCGTCCCTCGCATTGAGCTCGTTGAAGACAAACTCGAACTCCCGCCACCCAACGCACTTGCCAAATAGATCGCGAGTGATATGTCCGGCAAGCAGCAACGCCAGCGGCGAGATCGATCCTCTGAATGCCTCGTCTGCCATCTCCGAGGCCGTCGAACGATTCACATCGCCTTCCAACCCCAGCAGCATAGGAGGCAAGCCAAAAGCGTTCGCTACCATCCGGATCAGGAACTCCTGCCAGGCTAGCCGCATATCCGCGTCCGTCCCCTGGGCAAAGCGCAAGACTTCCGGCTTCTGTTCAGTCGAGATCAACGGCACGCGCCCCGTTCCCTCGATCTCGTCTTGCCACCATCGAATCAGCCGGTCGTGCTGCGTGGGCGTGGCTTCATTCAGCCACAGCGCATATTGGGCCACCGTGTTCGCCGCCAACTTCCCAGCGAATCGATGCGCGCTGAGAAACTGGTTCACCGTCTCGAAAGCCACCTCAAGCGGTCCCAGCCCAAAGGGCGTAAAGCTGCGCGGATTCATTCGCACATACATCAGTTGGTCATCCCGCAACTCGACCGCGCTCGACCCCACTTGCCCTGGTAGCGCTTGCGCGTACCGGGGAGAATCCGGCTGCCCATCCCACCTGGGATTGATCCGAATCGAAGCCCCATCCACAGCCCACAGCATCGCGGGCCGTTCGCCGTCGCCGGTCGGTTCCATCTCGACCGCCCCGTATCCACCCGTCAACGCGTCCTCGATCACCTGCTCGATCAAAGTCCGGAAGCTGTCGACCGAATTCGGCTCTTCCAGCATCCGCCGCAGCGCCCGCAGTTTTCTCTCGGCGAATTCCAGATCTCCCGGCCTCACGCCGCGCCGCACCCGCACCTGCCAGTCCATCGCCGCAATCCGATCCTTGATCACATTGATCGCCCGGCGCACCACCGGCGTCTCGGCAAACCGGCGCAGGTTCATCGGTGTTGCTTTGGGCAGATGCTGCCCCGGAAACACAACTGGCGACAGGATCGAAGGCAACGCCAAAGTTTTGCGCTCCGCTTCCGCTTCGCCCGCGGCCGCCGTCAAGTCCGTCTTCGGGACGCTCCCGGTTGCCTGGCGCCAGATCTCCCGCAACTGTTCTCCTACCTTCACGCGCACCTTCCTTCTTTTGCCGCCCAAAAACAAAAGGCACAGCCCCTGAAAGGGCCATGCCTTTTTGCTGAAAGCGATCAGCTTTCAGCTAACAGTGATCCGTTCGAGCCATAACTTGAAGACTGGAAGTTATCAGTCCGTAGTTACAAGCTTTCTACTTACAAAACCAACTCTACAACAAAGACGAACAATTATCTGCAAAACTACTTGCGGTTTCTCAAGCAAGGTTTCCGCAAACTCAAAACCGGGGAACTGGCGCTGTGAGCGATCGCTCTAAGCTGCTTCGCTCACACCCGCAACTCCCGCCGCGCCGTCTCTGCCACCCGGCCCAGGTCCGATGTTGTCAACACTCGGATCTGGTGCTCTTCCATTGTTTCCACGCCAAAGCGGTACATCTCCAGCCGGTCCGGCTCCTCGTCCGTAGCTCCCAGCTTCGCCGCCGGTTCGATCACCGCAGTCAGCTCTAATTGCGCCTTTTCCACTCGTTCCACGCCCACCCTCAATCCCGCGGACGAAAAGGCCAGGACCTTGGCCATCTCCACGCCCGGCTCAAGGCTCACCGCATGAAACATCCGGATAAACGGGCTCCCCACGGACGGGTCTTTGTCCGCGGCGTGGCGCTGTCCATTCGGCCGGTAACCCGCGTCAATCCGAAGCGGGTCGCCCGGCCGCGTATACTCCGAGGCCGCGATTCTTTTTCTCATCAGCTCCCAGACCCCGGCCCGTTCGAACTCCGTCCGCATCTTAGCCTGGATAGCAGCCCGTCCGCTTAATCGTGGTACACGCTCTCTGAGAGGCGGATCGACATACATCTTCATCAGCTCTTCCATCCCCGCTGGAAGACTCTCCGCGAGATAGGCTTTCGGCTCGGTCATCTGCACGCTCAACGAGAGCGATTCGGTCAGCAGCCGCATGAGTTTACCTTCCGGCTCTTCCTGAAACCGTCTGCGCAGCTCGCTCTCCATCCCCTCCAGCAAAGCGGTATCTGCCTCCGGGTTCAGGCAGCGCACTCGCCGCCAGTCGCGAGTAAACTGGATGAGCATGGGCTCAGCGCCGCCTTGCTCGCGCAGCATCACGCCGATATGCACATACTCGTTCCTCACTGCGTCCGGCACATATCGGAGCAGTTGAAACTCGCATGTCCGCCGCTCATTTACATTCTTCATTGATGTCAGCCCTCCGCTGTCAGCGCTCAGCCTTCAGCGATTAGCTTCTGTCCTCCGCCTATAGACTTCGGTCTCCTGCCGTCGCTCCTGCGGTTGCTCGCCCACGGTCAAGACCGCTAGACGACCACCGCGGGACCGCAATACGAACACAGCGAGCTGATAGCTGAAACCTGAAAACCTGCCTTCAATTGACTCTCCCCGCCATATTAGTCCCCCACCTCGTATCCTTCCAACCATCTTCCCCCATTTTTCTCTCCATCCCCACCCATTTTGGAAATGGCGCCCGGTCCGATCGCCCGAATCCCTCAATGAGTTCCCGGATCCTGCTTCGCCGCGCGAGTAGTTTTTCCACCAGCGCTTCCATGTCGGTCAAGTCTCCGCCGTACCATTCCGGGGGAACCTCGTTGGCCGCCGTCCACACCGTCTCTGCGGGCATCGTCTCCAGCCGCGTCAGCCAGGGCTCAAACAACTCCCAGCCCGCGATCTCCCGGTAAACATCGTTACGAAAGTAAACCCCTCGCAGAGGCGCATCTTCAAAGCGCCACTCCCCGGCGTGAAAGCAATACCCGAAGTCAATGAAGACCGCCCGATACCGCCTCTCTCTCTGCTTCCGCGCAAAAACGGCCTGCCTGCCATTCGCATTCCCGGTCCACTTGTCCAGCGCCAGAATACCGGCAAACTCGGCCAGGTTTCTCACCTCGGCCATCTGCTCCTCGGGCAGGTAATCCACCACCTGTCCAGGCATCAATCCGCCCACAAACCGCGACCCGAACTGCAATCCCGGCTGGCACCGGACGCATCGTTTGCCCAGGTCTATCTCCAGCTCCTGCGTATTCTCGACCAGCCAGCTCGAGACCTCCACCAACTCGACTTCGGGCACCGTCAGGCCGACGGCGCGGGCTAGCCTTGAGGCCAAAAACTCATTCGCCAATACCCGCGTATGCTGCGGGTTGTTCTGGAACTTCACCACGTAGATCTGGCCGTCCGCGCCCAGCATCAACTGGCCCTGCGCACCGCCCCGCATCCGCCGGATATGCTGCACCGCCAGAACTGCCAAGTCCGTCTACCGCCGTTTCCCTGTTCTCATCAAATTCTAAAGGCTCACACCGCGAAAGACAGCTTTTAGCCCTTAGCTCCTGCGTTCCAGAGTTCACGGCCGCGAATCTAGAAGCTAAGAGCTGCCTCTCCCCAGCAGCTCCGCCCTCGCGCCAAGCCCAATCGCCATCGCCATCACCCGGTCGTCGTGCGTCCCCGCCCGTGCTCCTGAACTGCCATCTGCCAGGCGCACAAAACTCCGGCATTCGGCCAACAGTTTCCGGCTCTGGAATCGTTCCGGTTGCTCCACCAGTCCCGCATCCAGCCGCCCCAGTGCCGCCGGCCGGCTCATCGACGTGGTCAGCCAGCCTGCCTGCCCCCCTTGCCGCCAGACCCTCTTATAACCGCAGACCGTATCCGCCAGCGCCAGCAGACCGCTGCCATGGTTGTTTCTCTCGATCACCAGCCAGGCCTGGTTATACTCGCACGCCAATGCGGTCATCAGTCGCGCCAGCTCCAGACCGCCGACATGACCGGCGAACTCCGCGCACTGCAGCCCGGTCTCCATCTCCAGAACCTGAGCCGCCGAGTAGTCACCGTCGCAACCGCCCCCGGCCGGGTCCACCGCCACCAGGTACTCCTTGCCTTTCAGCGGCGGTAGCCAGATCTCCAGTTCCCCATTCCGCCGTATCTCCACCGGGGCCGTCGCCGTCGCCAACCGTGCCTCGATTGCTGCCAGCTCAAAGATCGAATCTCCGCTTGCCAAAAAGCAGCTCTCTTCGTCCTCGGCATACTCTTGCCGCGCCAACCCGCGAAAATCAGCTCGAATCTGCCGCCGATACCCTATCTGTTCCAGACTTAGCTTGTGACGCAGCTTCAGCGCCCGCTCTTCTTCAGACAAGCTCGCCTCGTTCACCCCCGGTGCCCGGTAACGGCGTTCCATCCACCAAGGGAAGAAGTGCCGCACCATTCCTGTCTCGCCGGCCTTTTGCCACTCCTCGTGAAAGCAGCCCCCGACCCCGTCGGGCGTTGATTCCAGGATCAGCTCCGAACCCGATTCCGATCCTGAAGAAGGAGCCATCGCCGCTCTCAACCCGGCCAGTGTCTCCGCCGGATCGCCTGGCCAGCGAGCCAGCTCAGAGCAGTGCAGATTCTGCACCGTCAATCCCCGCCCCGCGTTCCGCTCTCCCGCCGAAACCACCCGATACTGTGAATCGATCACCGGAAAGACGATCTGCCGGGCGTTGACCCGCGAGGTCCGTAAAGGACCCTCGCGCAGCTCCTCCGGCAGCCAGTCCAGAAACCGGTGAACGATTCGAAAGATCTCCTCGGCAGCCTCTTGTGTATGCGCAACCTCCAGAGTCAGTGTCCCGGGCCGGGTGATCGTCTTCAAAAAGAAACGCGCGGCAGCCCAGGTCGTCATGCCCATTTGCCGCGCCTTCAGCACGATGTTCCGCTCGCCTCGCCGCCGTTCAAAGGCCCGCTGCGCCGCATTGGCCTTCAGCGGCCCAGCCACACCCTCCCGCGTTCTCACCACCAGGAGTCGTTCAGCCAGCGCCATCCCCACCGTTCTCCCACGAAGCCTCGCTGGACGCCGATCCAATATCTCCCCGAATCGCTCCAGTTCTTCGCAGTCCATTCCCTCCGGGCAGAGAAGCCATTTTGCTGATGCGGCCGTGTCTTCTTCTCTTGTTTCCGCCACTGAATTTCTCCATTTCAACCGCGCAAACAAAAGCCTGGTCCAGCCACGAGAAAACCAATGCTACAAGCATCTCCACCCGTATGGCGTCGTGTCCCTACCAACCTTGGAACTCCGTGTACCACCCGTTGCCCCCATCCCCGCCGGTACCAGCCGTGGTGTAGGTCGCCGCCGTATAGCCGGAACTCGTGCCCGCCGTCGTTGTGCAGCTTGCCAGCGCCCCGCCGCTCCAGGTTGGATTCACAGTACCTGTTCCCAGCGTTCCGCCGCCACCCACAACATTGAACTTGACGTTCGCTCCTGTACCGCATCCGGCGCCTGCCTGTACCACCGTGCAGCTTCCATTCAACGCTCCCGATGTCACCCCCAGCGTCACCTTCGGCTGCGTAATGCAACTACCGCTTGTCGCTAGTGCCTCAGGAACCGTAACCAATCCGCCCGGTCCACCGGCAACGGAGACGGTCGGCCATGCGGTTGCGTTGGCGAGCGAAGAAAGAATCACTACCCCACCGCCGCCACCTGATCCGGCGCCTGTGGAGTTTGCTGCGGGAGGCATTCCGTTCGCGCCGCTGGCATCGATGAAGCCTCCCGTACCGTTGAACGAGCCGCAAGTTTGAATGAACCCCTGGCCCGGATAACCACCGGCGCCGCCACTGCTGCCACCCTGCACTCCCGTGCCCCCAGTGAGATTCAACCCGTCCAAACCTCCCGCGCCGCCATTGACAAACGCCCTTTGAAGCAAAGTGATGGGGGTAGCACCCATTGCGCCGTTGCCTCCGCTGGCCGCCCCGGCAGTTCCCCCACCGGTGTAGAGCGCGCCTGTCTGGGTGAACGAGTAATAGGACCCGACGCCTGCCGCGCCTGCCGCTGTTCCGCCGCCGGAACCACCGGCGGAGCCCCCGCCCACGCCTTTGAGGCCGGAAGACCAGGTACTCCGTGCTCCATTCACTAGAATGGTTCCAAAATCGTTGCAGGCACCCTGCGAATGGATGACAAGTCCATTCCCGGTTGAGGCCATGTTGTCGTACACATAAGCCCCTGAATCAACCTGGAAACTCGAAACATACATTTCGCCCAGAGTGATACTGCATGGAGCCGCTGAAGTGCAATTCACGACGCAATGAGTCGGGCTCGTCGTGCAACTTCCAGTCGAGCTATACTCGTAGCTTCCATCCGCGCCTGTGCCCAGATTCATCAGCCATGCAGGAGTGTTGGTCGCCTGGGTGCAGCCGGCGGTCGTTGCCCCGCCATTGCCATCGGTGCAAAGCGGACTTGCGGTGCCAGACACGGTTCCCGCAGTCAGCAGCTTCGCGTCTGTTCCTTGAAGAGACGCTGAGGCAATCTGCGATGCTGTGATCTGCCCGCTGCTATTGCCGAGCGGAATCCCCGCCCACGTCCCCGGTGTTCCAGCCGCCACGTTGACCCATGCCGCCACTCCGTTAGCCGTTGCCGCGGAGTTCTGCTCCATGTCCCCTTGCGACCATGCCAGAGATGCCGGTGCGCTCGGAGATTTTGTCGGCATCTGAATCTCAGGCCCCAAAACTGGAGTTGAGAAGGAAAGCGCCGTCGCGGTTGAATAGTTCGAGGCCAGGCTGGTGACTAGATGCACGATCACCGCGCCCGGATGAGTCGCATCAATGAACGTGATCGCTTTGTTTGCATCGGTTCCGATCGTGATTCTCTGCCCCGCCGATAAGTCCGTGGCGCTCGTGCATGTCAAAACGTACGCGCCGGAGCTGCCTGTGCAAGTCGTGGCTCCACCATTGGGCGAGCCCGTCGTGCCGGTTTGATACACCACGTCGATGGCATACCGATTGCCGTTGGCGCCGCTCCAATAAGCAGGAGGAGCCACGATCTGGCCCGCATAGAGCGTAGTCCCATTCGCCAGCGCCGCAAATGCGGTGTCGGAGTATAGAAAATCAGACGCCCGGATCCCATATTGATACAGTTGCTCAATATTCAAATCGCTCAGGATCTGAGTAGGCGCGGCGGCGTAGGCAAGTGCCGTGGTTCCTCCCCCGTCGCTGCTGAATGGAGGAGAATAGCTGAGCAATGGCATGATGCCGTCGACTCCGCTCAAGTCGCCTCTAGCCAGTGCTGGCAGACCAACCCACTTGCCGCCCAGACCTCCGCCGCCGCTGACCGATCCATTCACGATATTCAAATTGAGCGCCATATCGTTCGCCGGAGACATCAATATTCCAGGCGAGTTGGTTACTGTGCCGGGAGCCATCCAAACGTTCTCGAAGTCCAGATAGAATTGTTCCCCGTTGGCGTTCGTCGGACAGTCAAGCATGGTATACACGCCCAACCCCGAACTCATGGTCGTGTTGATCTCGTGTTTGACATTCCTCGCTGTGAGGCGCACCGCCCCCGTTCCATTGCAGGCCGAATTGTCCAGCATTACCGCGGCGCCGCTCGTCGATGCGCCATACTGGCCGCGACCGTTATCGGTCGTCCCATTCGCTATTCCGAAAGAGTCCCCGCCGCCTACTCTCCAGTAGATTCCAGCAACTCCCGATCCGTCCGATCTCCAGCCCTTGTCAAAATCCACATTGATTCCGCCGCCGGCAAAGTAATAGCCATACAACGAAGCTCCAGCGACCTCAGCGTGGTCCACACGAGTACCTGTATCCACACGGGACCCAAAGTAGAACCCCACTTGATAAGAATTCAACAACGATGACAAATCCGCCAGCATAATGTTCTTGATCGATTCCTCGTATCTGGCATTGCTGTCAAAGGCCACCATCACGTCAATAGAGGTTGCTGTTCCTGAATCAGTGAAAGTGCCCGGCGTAATCACCGACGGGAAGACAACCGTAAAGCTGCTTCCGCTGGCCGCCGCTACCTGCGCTACAACCTTGTTGAGATTTGCTCCCGCACTCGTACTAAGACCCTCGATGTCCACCCAACTTCCCACTGCTGGAACCGAACCGCCGCTCACAGTCAAGGTAGCGAGATTAGCCTGAGGATGCGGAGCCGGAGAGGACGGCGCGTAAAGAGGAGTCGTATTGGCGGCGGCGGTGAAGCCCGTAATCGCATAGACTGTACCGGCGGTCGGCCCATTCCAGAAGATTCTCGGAGGAGAGTAACTGCCGCTGCTGCTGCCCACCGTACCCTCAATTTGGCATCCGTCGTAGGCGTTGATTGTCGAGGAGATGACGTAAGAATGCTGGCCCGGAAACTCAACTATGCCGCCATAAATCCCCGTCAAGGTGCCGGTCGAAGAGACATAATTCGCGCAAGTGTTGAATGCCGCCTGAATGGCCGCCGTGTCGTCCGTCGTACCGTCTCCCTTGGCCCCAAAGGCGGAGTTAGTCACGTCGAAGCGTGGTCCTATGCTGACATTGTTCTCGACCGAAAGAGTACTGGCGATACTTACAGGCCCGGTGAACCCAGCCCCGGCGAGTGCGGCTCCTCCTAGGTTTCCGAGCGCGCCCAATGCCGTCGAAGCTCCCGTACCTCCGGCTGTAACCGATACTGTGCTCGCTCCCGAGATCGCCGTACCGTTGCCGCTGTAATAGGCGATCTGGCCGCTGGTTCCCGCGTTGATCGTGCCGTTCATGCTACCCGTACCGCAAGCCGCGCCGGTGTTGGATATGAACCCGGAATTGTCGATTTGTAAGCAGCTGTAGCCGCTGGTCGCCGAAAGTCCAGGGAACTGAATCGACGTGGCGCCGGTCAAAGAGGCATAGGGAATGCCGTTGTTCCCTCCATATACTTTGAACTGAGTTCCCGACCCGGACTCGTAGTTGATGCGGACCACCCCGGAGGCATTGGCAGCGTCGATGTAAGTGTCTCCGCCATTCGCGCTCTGGTATGCCTTGAAGCTATCCAATCCACCGGTTGCCGAATTCAATGCCCAGTTGTTGTACTGGTCCTTCGCCATTGTCCACTGGGCGCTGCCATTCCAGTCCTCGTAGCTGAAGGATTCTTTCTGGCTCGTCGTCAAACCCGCCTGAAGGATGGAGTCGATCTCCGCGTCTGCCTGGTTGGAAATCGTTGTCGAGCCTGCGAAAGTTGACGCCCCGCCCACGTTCAGCGTTCCGTTGAGCTGTGTGTTGCCTAGAACAGTAACTCCGTTCCCGCCCGTTGAGCTCACCCCTGGCAGCAGATTCGCAACCGCGCCAGCCGCGGTGTTTGCGCCCGTCCCACCGTTAGCCACCTGCACCGTGCCGGTTACATTGGAGGCTGTGCCTGAAACATTGCCAGTAACATTGCCCGTGAGGTTTCCACTTACATTACCAGTTAGATTGCCGGTCAC
>Ga0187890_10003818_pt1 | contig 10306 bp, 10 predicted proteins | sample June2016WEW_21_1_FD_133005 | JGI IMG/M metagenome (GOLD analysis project Ga0187890, IMG submission 133005) | Peatland microbial communities from SPRUCE experiment site at the Marcell Experimental Forest, Minnesota, USA - June2016WEW_21_10 | ecosystem: Environmental > Terrestrial > Soil >...
GCCAGCGGCGCGAGGAAGTCGTCGCCGTTGAAGGCCGCCAGACCAGGCTCGGCGAAGGCCACCGCGGCGACGGACACGATCACATAGAGACCGACCAGCAGGACGGTCGCGAGGACGGCGGCGCGCGCCGGCGCGCCGTGTGGATCTTCGGTCTCCTCGTTCACCGCGGCGCCGGTGTCCCAGCCCCAATAGATGAACACCGCGACCAGCATGGCCTGGGTGAAATCGCTTCCGCTGTCGACGGTGAAGGGATTGAACCAACTGAGCGCGACGCGGGTGCCGTCGGCGCTCCCGCCATACACCTTCGCCAACGCCACGACGGCGAAGATAAGAAGGATGACGACCTCGGCGGCGAGCAGCGCTTTTTGCGTGTGGGCGGAGAGCTCGATGCCGCGATAGCAGATCGCGGTCATCGCCACGATCCAGAGAACGCCGATCGCGGTCACCGCAAATACCGGCGGCTGGTCGACGCCGAACAGGTGGCACGAATAGGTGCCGGCGATCTGGGCGAGGCCCGGCATCACGAGAATATCGGTCGCGAGAATGACCCAGCCGCCCATCCAGCCGCTATACGGCCCGATGGCGCGGGTCGCCCACGAGAACGTGGTGCCGCAATCGGGATCGGCGTGATTGAGATGATAATAGGCAACCGCGATGAACAGCATCGGCACGAAGGCCAAGATCAGAATCGCCGGCACGCCGAATTTCGCCGCCGCCACCAGCGCCGGCAGCGCCGCGGCGAGCGAATACGCGGGCGCGGTCGAGGCGACGCCGATCACGACGTTCGAGGCGAAGGAGATGGCGCCTTTTTTCAGGCCGCGATCCGCCCTGTCGCCCCTGTCGCTCGCCCCCGCAAGCGTAACGCGCTCCGTCATTCTTACAGCCCCGCCCCTACCCGCGCGCTAATCAGAACATGTCCCAAGGCTTGACAAAGCGGCCTTGATCGCTTGGACAGCACTCTGTTCGCGTTGACGATCTTGTCAAGGATCGAAGACCGCCGAAGGCGGCGGCGCCATAGCGCGTCGAAGACGCGCGTAATCGCGCTGATGGCGCCGTCCGTGACAAGATCGTCACCGCGAACACTGGCGCCCAAGCGATCAAGGCCGCAACCCCGATTGGTCGTAGTGTCGCGTTCGTCGAACATGCCCTTGGCAGCGTTCGCCGCCGCCTTATAGTCATGCCCATAAGCAAGATGGCCGAAGGGTTAATTCGACAGGCCAAAACAGGGGTGGGGAACAATGAACGGAAAGCATTTCGTCGTTGCGGCCGCGGCCGCATCACTTTCGCTCGCGTGCCTGGCGCCAACCGCGCCGGCGCACGCGGCCGACTTCGTCATGAAAATGGGCTGCGCCACCATGAACGAGGGCCAGCATCAGTTCCTGAAATTCTACAAGGAAGAAGTCGAGAAGGCGACCGGCGGCCGCATCGAGGTGCAGGTCTATCCGGCGAGCCAGCTCGGTCCGATCCCGCGCGAGATCGAGGGCGTGCAGCTTGGCACCATCCAAGGCTATAGCGGCCCGGTCGATTTCTTCGTCGGCATCGATCCACGCTTCGGCGTGTTCTCCGCGCCGCTGTTGTTTTCCAGCGACGCCAACGCGGCGGCAACCATCCACGATCCAGCGATCGAAAAAGCGATGCTCGATCTGGTGGCGCCAAAGCGCATGGTCGGCATCGCCACTTTGGGGCTCGGCGCCTCCGATTACGGCGCCAAGAAAGCGATCCTGACGCTTGCCGATTTTTCCGGCAAGAAGCTGCGCATCAACGGCACCGAGCTCGAGCGGCAGAAGATGGCAAAGCTCGGCGCCACCGGCGTCGGCATGCCGCTGTCCGAAGTCGTGCCCGCTCTCGACCAGGGCACCATCGACGGCACCATCTCGGGGCTTTCGGTATTCGTCGCCTTCAAGATGAACGATCTGCTCAAGACCATCACCGTCACCAACGACACCTTCATCAACTCGATCGTCGTCGTCAGCAAGGCGTGGCTCGACACCTTGCCGCCGGACCTGCAAAAGATCGTCGTCGATTCCGGCGCGCCGGTTCAGGCCAGGACGCAGGCGTGGGAGTTCGACTTCAACAAGCAACTGGAGCAGCAATGGACAGCCCTCGGCGGCACCGTGCACAAGCTCTCCGACGACGACCTCGCCAAGATGAAGACGCTGCTCGCGCCCGTAGCCGACGACGCCACCAAGGATCAGCCGGCGGTGCACGACATGCTGCAAATGGTGCGCGCGGCCGCGGCGAAGAACTAAAACGCCCGTGCGCGATATCCTGCGGCGGAGCGCCCATGCGCTGATGACAGCGCTGCGCGTTGCCGCAGGCGCCATGCTGGCGTTAAGCGTCGCGATCAACTTCGCCAATATCATCGGCCGTTATTTCCTCTCGGTCTCGATCCCCTGGGCCGAGGAGATGATGCTGTTCCTGATGATCGGCGCGGTGTTCCTCGGCATCGGGCCGGTCGGCTGGCTCGGCCGCCACATCCGCATGGACGTGGTGGTGTCGCTATTGCCGCCGCGGGCGCGCGAGGCGTTCGAGATTTTCTCCGACCTGGTCACCATCGCGACCTGCCTGATGCTGGCGGTGTTCGCCTGGCCGGTGATGACCATGCTGGCCGAGCTCGATCAGAGAAGCGACATGGCCAATATTCCCCTGGTCATACCGCAGGCGGTGGTGCCGCTCGGGCTTTTGCTCATGGCGTTACTGATCGCAGTGCGGCTCCTCGTGCACGGCGTGCGCCACGATGACGTGATCTCGAGCCGCGAGATCGAGCGCTGAAATGGCGGCGACGTTCGTTTATTTCATCCTGCCGGCGCTGCTGTTGATCTTGGGCCTGCCGATCTTCGTGGTGCTGATCCTGACCTCGACGGCGGCGATCGTCTTCGTGGCGCATGTGCCGACGCAAGCGATCCAGACCTACATGTTCGGCAGCCTCGACAATTTTCCGCTGCTGGCGGTGCCGTTCTTCGTGCTCGCCGGCGAGATCATGGGCCGCGGCGGCATTGCCAACCGCGTCGTTACCTGGGTCGTCTCCATCGTCGGCGGCGTGCGTGGCTCGCTCGCCGTCACCACGGTGGCGTCGTCGGAATTGTTCGGCGCCATGGCGCATACCACCGTCGGCACCGTGGTCGCCATCGGCAGACTGCTTTTTCCGTCGCTGACCAGGCACGGCTACACCGAACGCTTCGCCGTGGCCCTGATCACCTCGTCGGGCGCGGTCGCGGTGATCATTCCGCCGTCGATTTCGATGATCCTCTACGCCATGACGGCGCAGGTTTCGGCGATCAAATTGTTCACCGCCGGCATTCTGCCGAGCCTTCTGATCGGCGTGGTCGACGCCGTTTACGTGCTGATCTACGCGCGTATCAAAATGGTGCCGCTGTCGTCACCGGCGCGCTGGAAGAACATTTGGGCCTCGACCAAGGACGCCAGCTGGGCGATCGGCACCATCGTGGTGATCTTCGGCGGAATCTATGGCGGCGTGTTCACGCCGACCGAAGCCGCCGGCGTCGCCGTGGTCTATTCGCTGTTCGTCGCCATGGCGATCTACCGCGAGATCAATCTCGCCGGGCTGTGGCAGGTCATCGTCAGCTCGATCTATCTGATCGCGCAGATTTTGATCATCGTCACCGGCGCCGGCATCTATTCCTGGCTGATGACCACGAGCGGCATTCCGGGGAGTCTGATCGACGCCATCACCGCAATGCAATTGCCGCACTGGCAGACGCTCTTGTTCGTCAATGCCGGCCTGCTCGTCGCCGGCAGCTTCCTCGAGCCGCCGGCCGCGATTCTCATTCTCACGCCGCTGTTGCTTCCCGTCGTCGAAGCCGCCGGCGTCAATGCGCTGCACTTCGGCATCATCATGGCGGTGAACCTGAGCATCGGGCTTTATCTGCCGCCGTTCGGGCTCAACCTGTTCGCCGCGCGCGCCATCTTCAATGTACCGATGGCCATGATCTACCGCGGCGTGCTGCCGTTCGTGGCGGTGAACTTTTTGGCGCTTCTGGTGATCACCTACGTGCCGTCGATCTCGATGGTACTGATCGGCGCGGCGCGCTAGCGCAATTTAAATTTTTCCACCATGAAGTCGACGAACACGCGCACCTTCGGCGAAAGATGCCGGGTCCGCGGATAGACCAGCCAGATCGGCTGGGCCGCCGGTTTGAATTTGTCCAGGACTGACACCAATTGCCCGCGCGCGACCAGCGCATCGATGAAGAAGTCCTGCAATTGCGCCAGGCCGTAGCCGGCGCGCGCGGCGTCGCACACCGACGCGCCGTCGCTCAGACTCATGTTGCCCTTGGGCGCGAGCGCCGTTTCAACGCCGCCTTGCGCGCCACTTTGGGCAAAGCGCCATTCCCGGGCCAGACGCGTTTCACGGAATGTGAACGCCAGGCAATTGTGCGCGGCCAGATCTTCCGGCCGCTTCGGCGTGCCGTGTTTGGTGAAATAGCGCGGTGCGCCGACGACGCTGAGCTGCGCACCGCCGAGCCGACGCGCGATCAGGCTTGAATCCTGCAACACGCCGAAACGGATGCTGACGTCGATGCCCTCCTCGACCAGATCGACGTAGCGGTCGTTGAAGGTGAGGCGCAGCGCGATGTCTGGATAGCGCGCCTGAAACGCGCCCATTAGCGGCACCACCTTGATGCGGCCGAACGAGACCGGCATGTCGATGCGCAGATTGCCCGACGGTTTGAGCTGCGCGTTCTTGAGCACCTGCTCCGCCTCTTCGATCTCGGCCAACGCCTGGCGGCAGCGCTCGAAAAAGGCGGCGCCGTGCTCGGTCAGGCTGACCTTGCGCGTGGTGCGGGCGAGCAGCGGCGTGCCGATCTGGTCCTCGAGCCGGCTGATGGCGTTGCTGACGCCGGATTGGGTGATGCCGAGTTCGGCGGCGGCGCGCACGAAGCTCAAGCGCTCCGCCACCTTCACGAAAATCGCCAGAGTGCGCAGGTCCTGCATTCGCCACACCTATCACTGCCAGTGATGAATAACATTACCACGGCACGGATTATTCGGAAACGCCCGAAACGTTAAATCTCCTGCAAGCGCACAATGCGCCGACAGAGGAGATCGACCCTGACACACGCAGTGCACGCGCTACCGACTCATCGCGGCGGTTTGCAGGGATCGGGTGGCTTATGGATCGCCGTTGGGCTTTTTCTTGCGGTCCTGATTGCCGAGGCGGTGGTCATCGTGCTTGCAGCGCCGACCATTCCCGACATCGGCTCGCTCTACGTCACCGTGACCTGACGGCGGCGGCGGCGCGGTGTCGCGGAACCTTAAATGAGAAGAGGAGAATGCCATGAGCATGGCGCAAATCAGCGAAGGCCTACACTGGCGTGCCCGTGATCGTGCCGATCGCGGCTTGATCGCTCTCGTGAAAACATGGCGGCGTCGCGCCTACGAGCGGCAGGTGCTGGTGACCATGAGCGATGCAATGCTGCGCGACATCGGCATCACGCGATGCGACGCCATGAGCGAGGCTAGCAAGCCGTTTTGGCGCGCGTGAAGCGGCCCGGCGTTATTGCAAATCAGTTGTTGGCGGTGATGTTGGGCCGCTCTTGCAGCTTGTCGATCACCGGGATCAAGACGTTGAGGAACAGATCGGCGCCCTTGACGTAGCCGGCCGGCGTAAAATGCACATGGTCTGGCGTCATCAGCGGCGGCGAGGCGTTGACCAATTGGTGCGAAGCACACTGGTTCGGATTAATCGTCGCCCAGTTCCAATAGACGAAACCGTGACGCTCGGCGATCTTGCGCTCGACGTCGCGCACCAGATCGAGATGCGCGATGGTATGCCAGTCGCAGTCGGTCGGCTCCGTGTACAGCGAGCCGTCGCTCGGCGGCGCCGGATGGCAGGCGGCGTCGGCCGGGCCTTTTCCGGCGCAATGCGGCGGCCGCTCGGCGCCGTCGGGCGGCCCAACCAGCACGATCTGCGCGTTCGGCAGCGCGGCTCGGATGCGCGCGATCGCCTTCTCGTAGTTGCGCTCGTAGCGCGCGGCGTCGAGATTGGGTTTCGATGCCTCGTTGGTGCCGAACACCAGCACGACGATCTGCGGAGCGAGGCGGCGCAAGCCGTCCGCCATCAGCTTCTCGTCGAACTTGTTGACGAGATCGATGGTGGCGCCGGGATAGCCGATATTGTTGTACGAGACGCCCGATTGCTTCTCATAGATGCCGATGCTGGCGATGCTGACGACGCCGGTGCCGCGGGTGCGGATTTCGATCTGGCGGACGCGGTCGCTTGCCGCGCCGTCGGGCCGTAGCCGCAACACCACCGGCTCGACGCTATTGCCGCCGAGATCGGCGCTGCTCTTGACCGCGCCGTCGAGACTGATGTCGATCGAACCGCCGCCGGGCTGGCGCAGCGCCTCGATCTCGATCGAGTCGAACGGCACCGGCGTGTCGGACGCAAATGTCAGCGCCTCGCCGGACGCGGTCGCCACCGCATTGAAGCCCGACAGCCAGAACTCGCCGATATTGTCGGAGCGCTGGATCGCATGATAGGTCCAGCCCGGCGACGCCGTGATTTTCATGGCGCCGGAGCGCACGCCGATATGCGGCTTGCCGGCGTCGAGATAGCCGACGCCGCCGTTGCCGTAACGCGCTTGCAGTTTCTGCCGCAGCTCGCCGGTGAAATAATCCGCAGCCGTGTGGCTGTCGCCGATCTGCAAAATGACGAGGCCGCGTTGGCCTTGGGTTTTCGTTGCGGAATTTCCCGGCCCGCTGGTGCTCGCCTTCAGCGGCAGCGTTGAGACTTCCACGACAGGCTGCGAGGGCGTTGCCGCCGCGGGTGGAGCCGCGCTGCTATCGGCGGCCGGCGGCGGCGCGCTGGCGACGCGCGCCGGCGGCGCAGGCTCGGTCGCCGACGGAATGCGCGCGTCGTCGCGGCTGTCCTGCGGCGGGTGGGTCGTTTCCGGCGCGACCTGCTCGACTACCGTGATCAGGCCGCGCGGCCGCGGCACCGCCGGCGAGCGCAGCACCGAGACCAGCACGCCGGCGACCAGGACGACGCAGCCGCCGCCGACCAGCATAGCGGCTAACGACAAGCGGTCCCGTTGCGTACGAGCCATCAATCCGACCCAAAAAAATTACGGCCGATAAATCTGCGGCCGTGCTCTCACGCGATCACAATACTAAACGCCGTCGCGGCACTTGCCGCTACGCCAGAGGGCAATCGTTTCAGATTGAATCGATTGCCCTCTGGCATTTTAGCGGAGCATGATCTTATCGGAAAACCGGATTCCACTTTTCCGGATCATGCTTTAATTCTGACTCCGGGTCCACACCAGCGGGTCCGACGGCGCGCCGGGGACGTGGATTTCCATGACCAGGCGGTGGTCGACGCGCGCCGGCGCCGGCCGCGGCGCGAGCGACGCCGTCGTGAAATCGGCATCGGTCGGTTTTGCGGCGTCCTTCGGTTTTTGCGGCGCGCCGGCGACGGCCGTATTCGGCGTGCCGCCCGCATTGTCAATCATCGCCCACATATAGCGGTAGCCTTTGGCGGTGAGATGCACGCCGTCGGGCTCTTGGAATTTTCCCGAGCAGATGACGGCGTCGCGCGTGCCGATGTATTTGACTTTAGCTTTGGCGAGATGGTTGCGCAAAATCTCGTCGAGCTCGCTGGCCTGCTTGTCCCAGGATTTGCGCACGCAATGCGGCCCGACCCAGATCACGGTGAGCTGACGTTGCGCGGCGGCGTCGAGAATATCGTCGATGCTCTTGTCGATATTCTTGAGACTTCCTTCGGCATCGTTGGTGCCGAGGAAGATGTAGGCCGTCGAGCCCGGCGGCGTGCGCTCGATCTGCGCCAGTGCCTTGGGGCCGCGGATGTGAATGCCGATCTGGGCGAGATTGTTGAAGCCCATGGTGGTGGCCAGCCCATCGCCGATGCTGTCGCCGAGCACATAGGTGCCGCTGGCAAACAACCACGTTGCCGGCGGCAGCACCGCCAGCGCAATCAACCCGACCAACACCCCTGTCGAACGCAACATTCGTCCCGCTTCCACTCCGACCCCGCCGCTAATCTCTTGATCAATATGGTCAAAGAACGATTAAACCACGGCCATGTTTCGTATTTTCCGGCCCTGAATAACCGCAAAATAAGGCCTAATCGGGCTCCACGCCGGAAATCGCGATGAAAATGTCCCTGGCACGCTGGTACACGGCGGCAACACCGGCCCGCTGTGACAGGTTCCGCACGACCTCGGCGCCGCGCAATGCGGTCTTCTCGACCGGATTGCCGTTCATGTCGGTAAGCCAGTTCACCACGCTCTGCGGGATGCTGACCGCAAGCAGCACGAGCGTCGCATAGATGACGATCGCCGCGGTGCGCAGCGTGCCCGCGGGGCGCGGCCCCTCGAACTCGGTTGGGTTGGCGTGCTTCATCGCGAGATTCCTCAGAACTGGAAGTAGATGAACGGCGCGATGCCGGCCGGCGCTCCGACGGAGATCAGATAGATGACGACGAACGGCACCAGTACTTTCACCGCCAGCGGCGCTTCGTCGTAGCGCTTTTCCAGCGTCACGAACCAGCGTGGCGGCAGGATGTGCGACAGCGCGCCAAGCGCGAAGATAAAGGCGACGAACGGCGTCACGCTGGTGGACCAGCTCCGCCCACTAAACATCGTCGCGAAATAGCCGAGCCAGGCGTCGGTCGAGGGCGCGCGGAAGAACACCCAGGCGAGGCAGACGAACTGCGTCGTCACCACCCAGCCGATTGCGGTGGCGAGCCTGCCGCGCTTGGCGTCGCCATGATCGCCGGTGATGCCGAGCATGCGCTCGATCACGAGCGCAGCGCCGTGCAGGCTGCCCCAGATCAAAAACGCCCAGCTCGCGCCGTGCCACAGCCCGCCGAGCGCCATGGTGATCATGATGTTGCGGTAGGTCGCCCACGTGCCGAACTTGCTGCCGCCGAGCGGGATATAAAGATAATCGCGCAGCCAGCTTGACAGCGACATGTGCCAGCGCCGCCAGAAATCCTGCACCGAGACCGCCCGGTACGGATAATTGAAGTTTTGCGGAAACTCGTAGCCGAGCAAATTCGCAATACCGATCGCGATGTCGGTATAGGCGCTGAAGTCGCAATAGATCTCCAGCGCGTAGCCATACATGCCGAAAATCAGGTCGAGGCTCGAATTCGCCGTCGGATCGCGGAACACGCCGTCGACGAAACCGGTCGACAGGTAATTGGCGACGATCACCTTCTTGAACAGCCCGCCGAGGATGAGGAACACGCTTTGGCCGAGCCTGATATTGGCCGGATCGCGCGGGCCTGTGGTCTGCGCCAAAAATTTGTTGGCGCGCACGATCGGTCCGGCGATCAGATGCGGGAAGAAACCGATATAGAACATGATGTCGACGAGCGACGTGGTCGGTTTGATCACGCGCCGGTAGACGTCGATGATGTAGGACAGCGCGTGGAAGGTGAGGAAGGAGATCGCGATCGGCAGCGCCACTTCGATGAAGCCGATATCGACCTTCACGCCGATCGCGCCAAAGGCGTTCATCAGCGAGGCAGCGAAGAAATTGTAGTATTTGAAATAGCCGAGCAGGCCGAGATTTGCGGCGACCGCGAGCCACAGCACGGTCAGGCGCTGGGCGCGATACTTGAAATGGTCGATGGCGAACGCCGCGCAGTAATTGAACACCGAGCTGACCAGCAACAGCAGCGTGAATTCCGGACGCCAAGCCGCGTAGAAATAATAGCTCGCCGCCACCAGGAAGACCTTCTTCCAGGTGTTATGCGCATTGAGCAGCCACGTGACCGGAAAGACGACGGCGAAGAAGACCGCAAATCCGATGGTGGGAAACAGCATCTGCTTCTGCGGTACGCTTGCGGTGGATCAGGATGATCCCACTACTGGTCGTCCTTCGACTGTTTGGTCAGGTTGGTCAGGCATTGATCGAGATTTTTCCCCGCAGCATCGAGCGCTTCGACGATCTTGGGAAACAGGTAGCTCGCGGCCAGATCCTCGCCGGCCACGGTGAAGTGCTGGCCGTCCGGGGTGCGGATCTGCACCAGCCGGCCGCTCTTGTCCGGGCCGTAGGAGGCGAAGGTCTCGGTGCCCGCCGCGTGCAGCCGCCACGGCTCGATATAGTGCAGGTTGGAATCGCCGAGCGCGGCGATGGCTTCGGCGAACATGGCGTTCTTGTCGGTGATGTCGGCGTTGTCGCGCGCCTCGCGCATCGCCGGCATGCCGACCATCAGCACGACCGCCTTGGTGGCGACGGCGGCTTTGAGGAATTCGAAGACCTCGTGGCGGTATTTGTCGGTCCAGTCCGGCGCGCCCCAGGCGGTGCGGGCGCC
>Ga0187890_10003823_pt1 | contig 10303 bp, 9 predicted proteins | sample June2016WEW_21_1_FD_133005 | JGI IMG/M metagenome (GOLD analysis project Ga0187890, IMG submission 133005) | Peatland microbial communities from SPRUCE experiment site at the Marcell Experimental Forest, Minnesota, USA - June2016WEW_21_10 | ecosystem: Environmental > Terrestrial > Soil >...
CCCCGAGAAGACGAATCAGCTCGTAAGGGCCGACGAAGTCGCCCGCGTTCAGGCCGCTCGCACTAATCGGGTTGAAGTCGCTATCGGACACGGTCTTGGGCCACCTGATCGACGGCGCTCCACGCATCGACCGGTAGCGCCTTGCCCGACAGGCAGCTCGTCCGTGCTATCCGATCACCCGATAGATTCATTGGTGTCTATCGCTCTGGGGGTGAGGTGGCCTCGCTTACCGGCAGCCTTCTAATGGTTCTTATCCGTACATTTCCTAGGATGCACGAGAGGAACTTGCGGTGCAATGCGGCGCGGCCGCGGCGCCGGTGCCGATTCTCGCACCATTCAGAGGCGCACCGCCTCGTCTCGGAGCCGGTGCGCACCTTTCAGCGCTTTTCCAGCACTTGTTCAGCGTCCGGTCAGGATTGCCGCGGGCTTAGGTCATAGCGTCGCCATCAGAGGCATCCGCCTCGCTCGTGTTCCCCACAGGAGAAAGCCATGTACATTCAGCATTGCAGCAATCTTGCCCGTTCCGCCTCCCACTCCTCCAAGCGCATTCGCAAGGCACTGTTTGCCGCCCTGGTTGCCCTCGCGGGGGGCATCTGCGCATTGATGCCCGTCTCGGGTCACGCCGACGAGTTCGCGCCGGTATCCATCCGCGTGAACATCGCCGGCCTGGATCCCAATACGGTGGAGGGCGCTCGCAAGATCTATGGTCGCCTCGAACGCGCCGCTTGGACGGCCTGCGGCGAATCGGAGTCCGACATTCAGGTGTTGGCGACCGGTGGCCCGAGCACGTGCGTCAAGGACGCGCTCGCGAACGCGGTACGCGCGGTGCGCAGCGCCGAGGTGGCGCAACTCTACGTAATGCACATCGGCAAGAGGACCGCCGCGGCATATGGGGTAACACCCGAGATCCTGACGGCGCAGAAGTAACGCAGTCATGCATGAGCTGGCCGAGGGCGTGCGCTCTCGGCCAGCGTTCGGGCCGATCGCGCACCGCTCTGACACGGTCTCCACCGTTTGTCCTACGCGCGGGATGCCCAATCACCCCTTCACCCCCGGTACCATCTAGCATCCCCGCTACCATCCAGTCTCTCACCGCGTCGAGACCAAGTGCATGAAGGCCGAAAAACAAATCAACGTCCTGACCGCCCAAGTCGATGAGCTCCTGTCGCTGCTCGAGCGGCACCCCTCCCCCGATATTGACCCGCTCCGCTCCCGCATCGAGGACACGCTCGACGCCGCGAAGCGCGCCCTGAAGCCGAGCGTTCCCGCCCGACTCGGCCAATACGCCGTCTCGCTCGACCACTACGTCACCGGATATCCCCGACTGGGTTTTTTGACCGGCATGCTCCTGGGAGGAGCGATCGTTTACTTCGCGCGCCTGGGTCGACCGAACGGCTAGAGCTGCGGGAGACCTGCCTCGCGTTTGACAGACAGGCCCCGGTGCCTCTTCAATTCGAGCCATGAACACGAGCGCTGGTCGCGCTGACGCAGCCGAACCGGCGTGATTTTCCATGACGCCGCGTGATCTTTCATGACGTGCCCGAAAGCTTTGCGACGCTCGCGCGCGAGGCCGCGAGCGCCCTCGGCTTTGCGAGCAACGCAGCGATGGGGCACGCCGCATTCCCCTGACCCACGGCGACGTGGTCGTCTGGGGCGGCCCGGCGAGGAAGACCTTTCACGGCATCCAGCCGCTGCCGGCCGGTGTGCATCCGCTCACCGGAGCGTTTCGCTATAACCTCACGTTGCGCAAGGCGCGATAGGCGCTCTAGGGGCCCTTCGGGGCACCGGCCGTCGGGATAGGTGTGCACGATCCCGCGTTGCAGTAGCATGGCGTGAGCCGGCAACATCGTGGAGAGGAAGGCTAATGGCCCGATACGGGATTCGCGCGCTCATCACCTCAGCCGCTTTCGCGGCGGCCTGCGCCTCGAGCGCAGCGACCGCAGCAGGGCTCGCGCCCGAGCCGGCGTTCTCCTTCGACAGCAGCCCCGGGCGGCTGCCGAAGAATGTCGTGCCGGAGCGCTACGAGGTCGCGGTCACGCCCGACTTGAAGGCCATGACCCTCACCGGGCGCGAATCGGTGACGCTGCAGGTGCGCTCGAGCACCGACCGTCTGGTGTTCAACTCGCTCAACGAAACCTTGAGCGACGTGCGCTTCGACGGGCAAGCGGCGGCCGCCGTCGCCTCGGATGATGGGAAGCAGCTGACGACGGTGAGTCTCGCCCACCCCGCCAGCGTGGGCCCGCATCGGCTGACCTTCAAATACACGGGCAAGATCGAGACGCGCCCGCAGGGGCTGTTCGTGCAGCCCTACTCCTACCCGGGCGGCCCGTCAGGAAAGATGCTGTCCACCCAGATGGAATCGACGGATGCGCGGCGCATGTTCCCCTGCTGGGACGAGCCCGCGTTCCGCGCGGTGTTCGTGCTCACCTTTACGGTGCCGAGCAGCTGGTCGACGGTGTCGAACATGCCGATCACCACCCGCATGGTTCACGGCGCGCGCGCGACCGTGCACTTTCGCCCCACGCCGAAGATGCCGTCGTACCTGGTGGAATTCACCGGCGGAGATCTCGGCCATATCAGCGGCCACAGCGGGGCCACGGGGCTCGGCGTGTGGGCGGTGCGCGGCCAGGAAGCGAACGGCCGCTACGCGCTCGACAACGCGACGCAGATTCTGGCCGACTACAACGACTACTTCGGTTTTGCATTCCCGCTGCCCAAGCTCGACTCGATCTCGATTCCCGGCGGCTTCTCGGGCGCGATGGAAAACTGGGGGGCCATCACCTACATGGAGGAGCTGCTGCTGCTGCCCCCGTCCAGCACGCTCTCGGATCAGCAGGAGATCTACGCGACCCAGGCACACGAGATGGCGCATCAGTGGAACGGCGATCTCGTGACCATGGGATGGTGGGACGATCTGTGGCTCAACGAGAGTTTCGCCTCATGGATGGCGGCGAAGGAGACCGCGCTGCGTAACCCGGGCTGGCAGTGGTGGGAGCACGAGGATGTGGACAAAGAGAGCGCCATGGACGCCGATGCGCTGCCGAATTCCCCCGCCATCCAGCAGCACGTGACCGACGAGCTGCAGGCCGCCAACGCCTTCGATCCGTCGATCACCTACAACAAGGGCCAGGCGATCTTGCGCATGCTGGAGGCCTACCTCGGGCCGGACGAGTTCCGCGAAGGGATCCGCAGCTACATCAAGGCGCATGCGTATTCGAATGCCACGACGACCGACCTCTGGAACGCGCTCGCGAGCACGACCGGCAAGGACGTCGCACAGATCGCCGGCGATTGGACCGGGCGGCCGGGCTTTCCGCTGGTGCGGGTCGATGCGACCTGCGGCGCCGACGGGGCGCGTACGCTGCGCTTCGCGCAGTCGCGCTTTCTGCTCGAGGGTCACACAGAAGGCGATAGCCACTGGAGAGTCCCGATGCAAATCCGCATCGGCAGCCAGGGGAAGCCGCGGGCGGCATTGCTGAGCGGCGAAACGCTCGCCGCCGGACGCTGTGCCGAGCCGTTGAGCGTCAATGCCGATGCGATCGGGTTCTACCGGGTCCAGTACGATGCGGCGACGCTCAAGACGAACACCGCGCATTTCGGTGAGCTGCCGGACGGCGACCGCATCGCGCTCCTCGACGATCAGTGGGCCTTGGTGCTCGCCCGCGCGCAGCCGCTCAGCAACTATCTCGCGCTCGCCTCGCACATGGACGGGGATCTGGACACGCGCGCGTGGCAGCAGATCAGCGCGGCGCTCGGCGCCATCGAATACGACGAGCGCGGCCGTCCCGGGCACGATGCGTTCACCGCCTATGCACGCTCCGTGCTCGCGCCCGCTTTCGCGGCGCTCGGCTGGGATGCCAAGCCCGACGAGCCGCCGGATCGGCAGCAGCTGCGGCGCACGCTGATCCGCGACCTCGGCGTGTGGGGGGATGCGGAGGTGATCCGCGTCGCTCGGCGGCGCTTCGACGCCTTCCTGAAGGATCCGGCCTCGCTTGCCGCGAGCGATCAGCCTTCGATCCTCGCGGTGGTGGCGCATGACGCCGATGCCGCCACGTTCGAGCAGCTTCATACGCTCGCCCGCGGCGCGAAAAATATCTCCGAGCTCGAGCGCTTCTACGCGGCGCTCGGCCAGGTACGCGACCCGCAGCTCGCCGAGAAGGCCGCGCAGATCGCCTTTTCATCCGAGATTCCGCCGCAGGCGATCCAAGCGCGCATCCAGATCGTCGGCGCGCTCACCGAGGAGCATCCGGCGCTCGGCTGGCGCATGTTCTCGGAACACGCGCATGAGCTGCTGGTCTCACAGGGCACGTTCGAGCCCTTGATGGAAGCCCAGTACGTGCCGCAACTATTCTGGAACAGCGCGCCGCTCGATCAGATCGAGGCCTGGGTGCGCAGCAAGGTCCCGGCCGAAATGGCGCCGGAAATGGCTCGCGGCATGACGGCCGCCCGACTCAAGGTGAGCGAGAAGGAGCTTTTGGTGCAGGAGGCGGACAAGCTGGCAGCGAAGTAACGGAGGTAAGCCCATGGTGAGCTCGATGCCCGTGATCTTCTTCGGACACGGCAATCCGATGAACGCCATCACGCAAAACCCATACACCGAGGCGTGGCGCGCGATCGGGGCGCAGACGCCGCGGCCGACGGCGATTCTATCCATCTCCGCGCACTGGTATGTCCCGGGGGCGCGCGTCACCGTCGCCACCGCCCCGCGCACACTCCATGATTTCGGCGGCTTTCCGCCGGCCCTCTTCGAGGTGCAATACCCGGCGCCCGGCGATCCCGCGCTCGCCCGGCGGGTCCAGCGGCTGCTCGCGCCCTTGGATGTGGGGCTCGACGAGTCGTGGGGACTCGATCACGGAACCTGGTCGGTGTTGCGGCATGTGTATCCCGACGCCGATATTCCCGTGGTGCAGTTGAGCATCGACGAGAGTGAGCCCGCGTCCTATCACTTCGAGGTCGGCCGGAGGCTCGCGCCGCTTCGCGCCGAGGGGGTGCTGATCGCCGGCAGCGGCAATCTGGTCCACAACCTGCACACCTACGCCTGGGGCCGCCATCCGCTCGATCCCTACGATTGGGCCACGCGCTTCGAGTACACCGCGAGACAGCTGATGCTCGCCGGCGACTATCCGCGTCTGGTCGACTACGAGCGGCTGGGAGCGGATGCCGCGCTGTCGATTCCGACGCCCGATCATTATCTGCCGCTGCTCTACGTGCTCGGCGCCGCTCAGCCCGGCGATCCGGTGGGCTTCCCGGTCGAAGGTGTGGACGGCGGCTCGATCTCGATGCTGTCGGTGCAGCTGGGGTAAGACGCTCGTGCGCTAGAGCCCGGGGGCACCAGGGAAATTTTCATGCCGTGATCGCGCTAGCCTGCCGCAGTCGAGGCCAAGCGCGCCGCCGGGCGACGCGGCCGTTCCAGCCCATGGCCGTGCGGACCGGTTTCGCGGCGCCACAGGAGCACCGCCGAAGTGAGCGCGACCAGGCTCAACAGCCCGAAGAACCAGAGCATCGCCTCATAGCCCGCCGGATGATCGGCGCCGGCATGCGCGCGATCGCTCACGAAGCCGGCGATCCGGTTCGAGGCGAAAATTCCGAGCGCCTGCACCACGGTGATCAGGCCGAGCGCCGTTCCCAGCCGACGCGGGTCGACGATCAAGGTCGTCGCCGGCCAGATGATGGCGGGGACCAGCGCGAAGCTCACGCCCATCAGGACCGTGGACACCCACAGGCCCTGAGCGCTCAGGCCGAGCACGACGAAGGTGACCGGCAAGAGCAGCGTGCCGAAGCTCAGCATCATGGCGCGATGCCCGAAGCGGTCGGCCAGAAGCCCGAAGAGCGGGGTGGCGAAGATCGCCGCGAAGAATACCCAACTGTTGGCAAGTCCCGCCGCCTGCAGAGACAGGCCTTTGCTGTGTTGGAAGTATTCGATCGCATAGGTGGTCCGAAACGGGAAAAACACCGCGGCATAGAGCACATGCAGCGCGAGGATGTACCAATAAGAGCGGTCGAACTTGAGCAGATCGGCGAAGTCCATGCGCGTCTCGGCCGCCGGCACCGCTCGCAGCCCTCGAGGCAAGTGCTTCCGGTCGAGGACATAGAGGAGGAGCACCGCGACGAATCCCGCCGCCGTCAAGGCAAGCCCCAGCCAGAGCGGCGGGCGCCAACCGCGATCGTAGAGCGGGCGCGCCCACGAAGTCGAGGTATCGACCGCATAGGAGCCGACTCGAGCGAGGCTCAGATACAGCGCCGTCGCGAGTGCGATCCCCGTGGGTGAGAACCAGCGCGCGAGCACGGCGATGAGCGCGATGAAGATGGTCCCTTCGCTCGCGCCGAAGATGAAGCGCCCGACGAGCATCATCTCGTAGGATCCGGCGCCCGCCGTGAGGAGCGCGCCGGCCATGCCGAGGGCTGCCGACCAGAGCGCGATGCGCGCGGGGCCGTAGCGATCCATCAACAATCCGTTGACGAGGGCGAGCACCACGCTCGGCACGTTGATGATGCCGTTCAAGGTCCCGAGCTGCGACTGAGTAAACCCGAGCTGCCGGTGCAGCAGGTCGGCGATCGGGCCGATCGCGTCGGATTCGTAGTAGCTGCTGGAGACCGCCAAGGCGGCGAGCAGCAGCACCCACCAGCGAAGCGCAGAGTCGCCGCGCGGGGCCAAGCCTGAATCGGTTCTCTTCACGTCGGCGTTGCTCAATTCATCCGATCCCCGGGCAATGGCAAGCGGGCGGCGACCATCTTCTCACCCGGACAGCTTCACGATGCCGGCCAACGCAAAAAATTTGACGACAATTTTATTCACTCTTCGCCATGATAGGCCCTGGATGGCCGCGCGCGCGATCGCCATGCGTCGAACACCCGCTCATGCTCATACTCCGGACACTGGCACTCTTCATCCTGACCGCGCTCGCCGAGATCGTGGGCTGTTATCTGCCCTATCTTTGGCTGCGACGAGGCGCCTCGCCCTGGCTGCTATTACCGGCGGCCGCGAGTCTTGCGCTGTTCGCCTGGCTGTTGAGCTTGCATCCGACGGCGTCGGGCCGCATCTATGCGGCCTATGGCGGTGTGTATATCGCCGTCGCGCTGGTCTGGCTGTGGAAAGTCGACCGGGTTCCCGTGACCCGATGGGACCTCGCCGGAGCGACCGTCGCCCTGACCGGCATGGCGATCATCGTATGGGGTGGCTGGCGCTCTTGACGCCCGGCGGTGAGGGCGGCCCCGGCGGTGAGCGACGCCCGCCTCAGGTCTTGCCCTCCCCGATCTTATCCTGCGTCCTGGTCGCGAAGTCGCTCGCGTCGTGCCGTTCGCGCAACTGCTCCGAAGGCTCGCCCCGCAGGCTATTCACCTTGCGGCCCCGCTGCACGGCGGGCCGCTGGGCGATGCTGTCCGCCCAACGCCGAACATTCGCGTACTCCTGCACCTGCAGAAATTCAGCGGCCTCGTAGAGTCGCCCCTGGACGAGCCCCCCATACCAGGGCCACACCGCGATGTCGGCGATGGTGTAGTCGGCGCCGGCGAGATACGGCGACTGCGCCAGACGCCGATCCAGCACATCCAGCTGCCGCTTCACCTCCATCGCAAAGCGGTCGATCGCATACTCGATCTTGGTCGGCGCGTAGGCATAGAAATGGCCGAAGCCGCCGCCGAGGTAGGGCGCGCTGCCCATTTGCCAGAAGAGCCACGACAGGCACTCGGCGCGACTCGCGAGATCGGCCGGCAGGAACGCGTCGAATTTCTCGGCGAGATACAGCAAGATCGCGCCGGACTCGAACACCCGGATCGGTTTTGGTTGACTGCGATCCAGTAGCGCTGGGATCTTGGAGTTGGGGTTCACGGCGACGAAGCCGCTGCCGAATTGCTCGCCTTCCGAGATCTTGATCAGCCAGGCATCGTACTCCGCGCCGCCATGACCCAGCGCGAGCAGCTCCTCCAGCATCACCGTCACCTTGATGCCGTTCGGCGTCGCCAGCGAATAAAGCTGCAGGGGATGACGGCCGATGGGGAGCTCCTTGTCATGCGTCGGTCCCGCGATCGGCCGATTGATGTTGGCGAACCGGCCGCCATTCTTTTTATCCCATTTCCAGACGGCAGGTGGTACGTAGGTGGACGAATCGTTCATGAGGGATTTCCCTGAGTCGTGGGATAAGGAGGACGAGAACGCATAGGCTAGTCGATATCAGCGGCCGGCGCCAAGCGAGGCGGCCGCGCGAGGCGGCCGCGCGAAGCAGCCTCCCGGCTCCGCGCCCATTGACGTTGCCGCGGCTCCCCCGGGACAATGCCGCCGGCGCTACCGCCAGGGAGGGGATCGGGAAAATGGGCAAAACTCGGCCGAATGCACGACACCGCACACCGATGACTATCGGCAGACTTGCCCTCCTCGCGCTCTGCTTCGCAGCCGCGAGTTGTCTCGCCGCGGCGGCCACGCCCGTCCACGCCGTCGCCGATTGGCGCTCGACGGTGCGCGAATTTGCCCGCGAGCATTTCAAAAACCCGGCCTGGGGCTTCTCGCATTGCGAGCGAGATTACGCGCTGGCGCGCTCGCTGGCGGCGGCGGACCACGTCGCACTCGACGACGATGTCCTGTTCGCGGCCGCGTACCTGCACGACATGGCGGCATTCAAGCCGTGGGGCGGCGATGAGCCGCCGGATCACTCCGACGTGGGTGCGAACGTGGTCGGATCGATCTTGCGGGGCACGGGATTTCCCATGCAAAAGCTGGATGCGGTGCGCGCGGCCATCCGCACCCACATGTACTACCGCGACCCGGCCGCACCGGAGGCCGTGTACCTGCACGACGCCGACGCGCTGGATTGGCTGGGGGCGATCGGGGTGGAACGGGTCATCGCGTTGGCCGATCCGAACGGCGGCGATCCGGATGGTCCGAAAGTGGTCAAAATGCTGGAGGAAAACCTGGCAAAGGTGCCGGCTCGCGTGGTGTCTCCCGCCGGCCGCGCGCTCGTGGGACCGCGGCAAACGGAGCTGAGCGTTTTTCTCGAGGAACTGAAACGCGAGTCGGCGGATTATCGGAACTTGTAAGCCCGGCGCGAAAAGCACCGAGGCCAAGATTCACTGGTCGTATATCCGAAGGAGATTCCATGGCCTGCAGCCCGGACATACTGAGGGGCGTTCCGCTTTTCTCCTTGCTCGACGGCGAGGAGATCGCGGTGCTTGCCGCCCAAGTCGAGATCAAGAACTTCCAGCCCCGCGAGCGCATCTATAAAACGGGCGACACGCACGGACAGGCCTACGTCATGCTCTCCGGCAAAGTCCGCGTCACCACCGTCGACGAAGACCAACAGGAGGTCATCGTCGATGAGCCCGGGGCAGGCGAGTTCTTCGGTTTCGCCTCGATGATCGAGCAGACGCCTCACCACACGACCGCCATCGCCCTCGAGGAGACCTCGTGTCTCGAAGTGTCGCGCGATGACATTGCCACGCTCCTCCAGCGCAAGCCCCAGGCCGGAATGGACCTGCTCACCACGCTCGCCCGGCAATTTCACGCCGCTCAGGCGCTGATCCAGACCCGCGTCACGCGCAATCCGAACGAAATCATCGAAGCGGAAGCGACGACCGCCGAGCGCATCGCCGACCACGTCGCCCGCTTCGGCGGCTCGTGGACCTTCATCATCGCATTTGCCGTCGTGGCGCTCGTCTATGCGGCGGTCAATATCGCCCTGCGCGACAAGGCGTGGGACCCGTATCCGTTCATTTTGTTGAACCTGTTTCTCTCGATGCTCGCCGCGATCCAAGCGCCGGTCATCATGATGAGCCAGAACCGTCTGGATACCAAAGACCGGTTGCGCGGCGAGCTGGACTTCGACGTGAACCGGCGTGCGGCCGCCGACATCCAGGGACTTGCCCGCAAACTGAACCTGCTCGACGAGAAGGTGGATGACGTCGCGAGCCTGCTCCGCGGGAGGGGGATCCGCTGATTGCCGTCCACGAGGTCAGGGTCGCGCCGCCGGCGTAGCCTGGGGTATCTCCCCCAAGCGGTCCCGAAGCCGCTTGCGAAAACGCCGGCTCAAGCGCAATCGAACCTTGGATCTCAAGACCACCTCGTACTCGCCATCGCTCTGGAATTCCAGCCCATGAATCCGATCGAGGTTCACGATGATCGAGCGGTGAATGCGGATGAATTTTCCATCGCCCAGGTCCCGCTCGAGCTCCGATAGCGTACGCCGCAAGATGTGCGTGCTATTGCCCACGTGCAGGCAGGCGTAATAATCCGCGGCCTCGATCCAGTCGATGTCCGCGACATTCAGGAACACCACGTGACCCCGGCTCTTGACCACCAGCCGCTCCACGGGCC
>Ga0187890_10003825_pt1 | contig 10300 bp, 11 predicted proteins | sample June2016WEW_21_1_FD_133005 | JGI IMG/M metagenome (GOLD analysis project Ga0187890, IMG submission 133005) | Peatland microbial communities from SPRUCE experiment site at the Marcell Experimental Forest, Minnesota, USA - June2016WEW_21_10 | ecosystem: Environmental > Terrestrial > Soil >...
CAGGCGTGCCTGCGGGTAATCCAGTCAGCCCCGCTGCGCCTTCACTGATGCGCGCGCAAACCTCGGGCGACTCATAGACCCGTGGCAGCCAGCTCTCCGGAATCCCCGCCGCCTCCGCCACTTCCTTCGACCACCGCCGATGCGTCACATCCAGCAGCAGCGTTCCTGAAGCCTCCTGCACGTCGATCGCGAACACGCCGGTGAGACGGTAACGCACGTAGTCCTTCGGGCACATAATGTGTCGGATTTTCGCGAAAATCTCCGGCTCGTGCTTTTTCACCCACAGCAGCTTGGTCAGCGTGAAATTCGGAAGCGCCGGATTGCAGGTGAGCTCGATCAGCTTCTCGTACCCGATTTTTTCATGCAGCCAATCGCACTCCGGCTGCGTGCGCGTGTCACACCAGATCAGCGAGGGTCGCAGCACCGCGCCATTTTCATCCAGCATCACCGCGCCGTGCATCTGGCCCGTCAGTCCGATCGCCGCAATCGGCTGCTTCGGCTCAGGCGCGGCTGCCATCGCTTCGCGAATGGCAGCCTGCGCCGCGCGCCACCAGTCCTCGGGATCCTGTTCGGCCCATCCGGGGTGCGGCGTGCGAAAGGGAGCATGCTCGCTCGATGCCCCGCTGATCAGCTTGCCATTCGCATCCACCACCACCGCCCGCGTCCCGCCCGTGCCCACATCTATTCCCAGGAACCACATCGCCTTCGACTCCTCGCGTAAATCGGTTTTCTCTGCGCACGCAGCATACCAGCTTTGGAGAACCCGGAAAACTCCGCAGACTGAAACCACGATGGTCCGGATTAAGCAGACTGCTCCGAGCCAAGCGCTGTGACGATTTGGAAGCCATCAACACTGTGACAGTTGGATCTACGGACAAGCAAGAATCTCCTCAAATCGAGGAGGATTTGCGGAGATTTGGTTTTGATTTCGAGGATGACGTAAACTTCACTGATCACCGGCGTTTGGCTGAGCTTCAAATAAGCCAGGATTTGGATCTCTGCCGTTGAGCCAGAGGGATTGCTCCGGCAGCTTCTGAGATGGAGACTTCGGCGAGAATACCGCAATACTCATTCATCTTCTGGTCATACGGATCTGGAACTTGCTCCCGCTGATCGAGGGGCTCTCAGGCCACTGCTCGACCCAGTGCATAATCGATCCTTCGCTGCATTGCTTCTTCTGCCGAATCGGAACCGCGCGTAAATTCACTTGGGGTGGGGGCTGAGACATGATCGGAAGAATGAGGGTTTGAAATTGCAGTCACGCTGCCATGCTCAAGTGAATCGCCGGCGACTTCCTCAAGGGACTCGTCAGAGCTATTCCCTTGATTGATCACGGATGCAAGCGCTTTGACCGCTGTTTGAAGAAGCTGTTTCCGAGTCGACAATCGAGTCAACTCCTGGGATATCTGATCGAGATTACAATGCGCTGCATTGAGCGCATCGAGATATAACTGCTGGTAAGGCCGGTCTTGCATCGTCGTTCTCCGTGTCAGGAGTCTAGCAAGCGTAATCGAGTTCCTTATGCCCCAAACGTAGCATTATTGGTACCTTAGTCATCATTGCCCGGCTCCCGTGATTCCCGAACGAGGACGGCAAACAGATGACGCGGATAATGTCATCACCAAACTCTCCATCCTAAAGCCAGACAAGACATACGGTACAAGTTCCACAAGATGACTGGGTTCGGCGTCGGTCCGATGTTCGGAATGCGTCAGTATCGTGTTCTACATCACAGCCAAAAGGAATGGCCTCAGAAAGACTTACCCGAAAGCTCGCAACGCTGCATCGTTTCCATGAAAATGGAGAGCCGAGATTGGGCGGACTCCAAGGGCCTGACATTAGGTTGACAGAAACGGAAACACACCGTGTGCTTGTTGTGGAAGATGACGCAGCTTCACGTCTACTTCTGCAGCAGTGGCTGCAGGGTGCAGGCCATGAGGTTATCGTCGCCAAGGACGGGCTCTCTCCGGAATTACTCAAAGGGCAATGTGAGCAATGTGACGTTCACGACTCTGGTGCATGTATCATGACTCGCGATTAGAGTTCGCGAAGATTGCCCTGCGAAAAAGTCTGGCTGCTATTCCCGAAATGGGGTTCTCTAGAAGAGAACGTTCCACGGCAGGAAAGATCTATCGCGCGTCCTAGATAATATTCGCCTCTCGATTCGATTCGTGTTCGAATGAATTCCAGAGCGATCATCCTCCATATTCCTGATCATTTCCTGGGATTTGCCCGGACAGGCCACCACAAGGCCGTCCGGGCTTTTTTCGCTGAACATTCACTGTCATGTGCGGATTCGATGGCAAAAACACCGTTGTTGGACTTCGCCATCAATCCGACCGCGTCCGGCGTGAGGAAGGGATTCTATGCTCCGATCTCTGGGGAACAGTTGCTTAAGGCACGCAGCTCACCGATCGCACCCTTCCCGCCGAAAAAGATTCTGGCTGCCGGTTGGTTTCGTATTTACTTACGAATTTTTTCAACGCAAATACCACGAACCATCAGCTTCCAATGGGCACGGGTGTCTTCACATGCGCTTCCGGGTGCGACTTCGCGCCGATGCGTACCAGGCGCGGTACAGCGATTAACGCAACAGCGAATAGAAAAATCGACGCCGCGATGAATTCCATGTGGCCGTGGCGCAGATCTTCGAACACCAGTTTTGCCGCAATAAATGCCAGAGTGACATATGCCATGAGCGTCATGGCACCACGTCCCAGGCGCGGGCCGACATAGGCCAGACACAACGACACAGCGGAAACCACAAGTGTGCGCAGGAATGCGATGTGATGCGCGTCCAGCGCAACGGCAAGCATCGCGAACGCCACGACACCATGCACCAGGAAAGCAGACACCGCGGTCACTGCAAGCAGGGCGGACACCAAGCGTGGACCCTTGCGCATCCAATCCTCATCCTTTGTATCGCCGCCGACAGCATACGCTGCGATCGCTGCACCCGCAGCGATCCACACCGCAAAGTCTGGTCGGCCCGGCAACGAGGACGCAAGCGCGTGGAACACATACTGCGCCACGCCTGCAGTTGCCGCGCCCGTGCACAGGAAAGCCGCTCCGTGCCATTCAAGCATGGTCGAGTCGATTCGTAGCGCAACCGCATAGGCAGTTAGTCCGGCGACTGAGAGCAAGACCCCTGCACCTGCTTGCGGCAGGGACCAGAATGCTCCTGCAACGAGCAAAGCGGCACTCCACGTGCTGAATGTCGCGAAATTGCGCATCTGGTCGCGCCTTCGCAGAAGACGAAGACTCGCGAAGTACCCAGCCGCTGACAGAACCAGGCATATGACGCCAATAAGTGTTGCTGACCCTGATACAAAGGCCAGCAGGCCGTAAATTGCGAGGCCGAAGGCAACCATCACTTGAACGATCTCGAAGATGCCGATTTTTTCTTCTTTCAAGATCGCTCGAACGGCCATGCTGGTTGCATTGATCGCGAACAACAAGCAGGCTGGGAACACTAAGGTAGTAACGCCCAGTTCCGGATACTCCGCGCGTGTGTTCGGCGGCCCGCTGTAGACAAAGATCGTTCCCCAGATCGAAGCGTCGCCGAGGAGCGCGATGAGAGGCCACACCGGACGTGCTTGTCCCATCACCCTGGCCGATTCAATGAGGAGAACTATCACCAGCAAAACGACAACGAACGGCGACGTTGCATGCGTGGTCACTGAAAGTGCAACTGCCGCAGCAGCCGCAGCGCAGTAGGCCAGCCACAGCGGTTGGAAAGATTTCCGACGCCATCCGAACGCAGAGGCCAGTCCCGCAAACGCTGCAAGCACAATGGCCGTAAGGGAGGGCGAAAGAATGTGGAAATGCAGGGTTTCTTCCCACAGCATTGGAACCAGGATCACCGCCGATGTAGCCGCATACACGAGCGGCGCAAATCCTGCGGCTTTTGAGACGCGCGCGGCCCAAACCAGCCACGCGAAAGCATAGGCGATGGCCGCGGCAACCATGACCTTCGGCGCCATACCTGCTTCTGCGAGCGCCCGCAGCACGTATGCTCCGGCGATTCCCAGCATCGCGCGGCCCAGTAGCGGAAAGATATTTGCTGATTGAAAAGAATCTGCCCCGGCAACTGACACGGCATTTGCCGCGCCGGCAACCTCATTCGCTGCCGATGCCTTTACTTCATCCGGATGCTCCAGCGCATGGATGCGCTTCTCCAGCTCGTCCACGCGGCTCGAAAGCACTTCGAAGGAACCGGAAGATTCGTTCATAGCTCACCCGATCGGCAAAGTGCGCCGACTTCAATCGCCCGTGGCGGCCTGTCGCGCGGTTTCTGTGTCCCATGGCGGCAGCAGCTTCACAAAAGCCCACAGGATGAACAGAGGCAAAATCGTCAGTCCCAGAGCCACCAGCGATCCCTCGCGCGTCACCAGCGCCATCTTGTAGGTCGTGTAACCGAGGAAGCTCTTTGAGAAAAGCTGGCCGCCGATTACGACGTTCCAGCGCATCGCGAAGATTCCAACCATCGCCAAACATCCCGATGTCACATACATCCGTTTGCGCACATGTTCCGGCAACTTCACCACCTGGGTGATGAAGAGCAGCACCAGCGGCGTCACTGTTCCCAGCAGGATCTGGACAACGATGTGCGAAAAATACAGCTTGGTGTGGACCATGAAATTGAGGCTGCGGAAGGATTCGTCCGCCTCGTAAACGCGATGAATCAGGTCAAGCATCTCCAGGCTGAAGTCGATGATGAAGATGTAGAACAGATACATCGCGATGGTGTCGACGCAACGGATGTCGATGGGCTGCTTGCGCAGCTTCGTCACCGCCATGTAGATGAGCATTACGGCGGCGATACCGGAAACCATTGCCGAGAAGATGAATACAACCGGCATCAGCGGCGAGGACCACCATGGGTTTGCCTTGATCGACCCGAAGATGAATCCGACATAACCGTGGAGCAGAAACGCTGACGGAATACCGATCAGCGTAACAATCCAGCCAACCCTTTCATCGATGTGCAGAGACCGGGGACTGATGTTGTCCGAACCCAGCGTCATCACCTTGTAGATCAGCCGCAGAAGCCCCTTGCTGGAGCGCGACAGCAGCACGATGTCCTGCCGGTAGTCGAGCCAGATCTCCAGCACCAGCACGGCCATCAGGTACCACAGGTACACGTAGCCGAACATCGCCATTGCCGACGTACTGTGCGGGGTAAAGTACATCTCCGGCGAACGCTCCGGGTGGCCGAGATGCAGTTGCAGCGGCAACGGCGCGACGATCAGGAATGAAAGCGCGGTCAAAAGCGCCAACCGATAAGTGGGCTTTACCGCTTCCACTCTGAAGACGCGCTCGAGCGAAGCCAGAATGAAGGCGCCTGCCACCAACCCCGTAATAAACGGATACAACACAATTAGCACGCTCCACTGCAGCCCGATCTCATTGGGATACATGAAGCCTTCAACACCGCTCATAATCTTTCCCTGCTCCAGAAGGAACATCGCGAGATTGCACATTAGCGCACCGACCCATCCAGCCCGTTGTAGAAGGCTTTTGCACCCGTCGCCATTTGCGGCTTCAATATCTGCACGCTATGCGTCTTGAGGAATTCGTGAATGGGATCCTTCGGATTCTTGAGATCCACAAGTTGACGAGCGCCGGTCGGGCAGCTTTCGCAGCACGCAGTTGTGAGCCCCTTGGTGATCCGGTGATAACAGAGCGTGCACTTGTCCGCGACTTTCTTCTCCGGATGAATATAGCGGCATCCATACGGGCATGCCTGCACGCAGTAGGCGCAGCCCAGGCAGTATTTTGGATCGATCAGCACGACTCCGTCCGGGGTAACAAAAGTCGCACCCACGGGGCATACCTGCGTGCAAGGTGAATCAGAGCAGTGGTTGCACATCTTCGGAACGAAGAAGTACTTTTTCGCATCCTCTTTGGCAACCGGGAAGCCTTCCTTGCCGCCGTCCGGCGAGATGACCTCAGGATTGGTCATGTCCTCGTCGGAAACGTGGTAGCGCTCGACCCAGGTCCGGAAGTAGCCGTCCGGCACATCGTTCTCGGCCGCGCATGCACGAACGCAATTGCCGCAGCCAATGCACTTGGGAACATCGATCAACATGCCCCACCAGTGGTCGGAGAGTTTGTAGTTCTCCGCCTGCTCCGGCGTACCCGCCAGCACCGCCTTCCACGCAATTGCGGCCGCGGGCATCAGAACCAGAAAATGGCGTCGCGATAGATTCACTTCGCACCTCCTGCGGACGGCGCCGCGGATCCATCGATCGCCGGACTATGGGGCTGATGGCAGGTTTCGCACGGAAGGCGGCTCGAGTGATCAGCCGGATCGACCTGCGGAAATCCCTTGGGCTTGGCAGCGCTTGCTGTGTGGCATCGCACGCACAGCACTGCGGTATCCGGCTTTACCGGCGTTACCGTGGCCGGATCGTCTGCATGGTTCGCGAGGGGACCGTGGCACGCCTCGCAGTTCACATGCGCGTGCTTGCCTTTGGCCTTCACATCCAGAACATCGGTATGACACGTCTCGCAAGTTTGGTGACCGGCGAACTTCACAGGACGGGCCGCAATGTCCCGGATTGCATTGCCCCGATAGTGCCCGTACTGCCCGAAGCTGGGCGGCACCACGTAGTGTCGGACGATAAGAAAGACAATGAAAGCGAGAACAAAGAGTCCCGCGAATCGGAATAGGTGCCCTGCATCTTTAAAGACGCTCATTGCAGCCGAATCTCCCCTGACGCTGCCAGCACGAGCACAATGAAAGGCCTCGTGTGATCCACATCATGTTTGGCACCAAGAATGGCGGCTTGGCACAACGACTGTATGTGAGTCGGATCACGAGCGAGTGTGATGACCAGCATTTCCGCCCCGAGCCACCCGATGGGAAGTTTTCTTCGTAAGTGATTTCAATTGGGGGCGGCTGGTGGGGATCGAGCGTTCTAGACCGCTTTCCTATCTGTAACTTACAGAATCCAGCTTGCCCCAGTTCCCAGGAATGCCATGGTTAACGGGGACCATTGCACTCTATTGCACGCTCGAGTCGCTAGGAACAGCGAAGGCGAAATTCTCAGCCGGCGTTGACATCTTCCCGCAATTGCCTTCCCCATCCCCACCCGGCGTACAATCTCGGAATTCGCGCGTGGGCAAGCCGCGCCGCATCGAGGAGAAGCCCCATGCACGCAGCCCCAGAACCATCGTCAGCCACGACATACACTCTCATTACCGAGCCCGCAGACGATCTCACCCCCATCTACAACCTGGTATCCTCGGCCCAAAAATCCATCGACATGACTATGTATGAGCTCACCGACATTACCGTCACGTCAATGCTCGGAAAAGCCGTAGCTGCCGGTATCGCGGTCCGCGTCATTCTCGATCAGAATGACGAGAAGAAAAGCAACACCCCCGCCTACAACTACCTCCAGGAGAATCACGTCGCGGTTCATTGGGCAAACCCGATCTACCTGGCGACACACCAGAAAACCATCACCGTCGATCAGGCCACCGCGGCGATTATGACCCTCAATCTCACGCCAACTGACTATGCCACCACGCGCGACTTCGCCGTGATTACCAACAATGTGGCCGATATTGCGGCCATTGAAACCACCTTCAATGCCGATTTCCAAAACCAGTCCATCACGCCGCCAACCGGCGACAATCTGGTTTGGAGTCCCACCAACTCCTCCAGCGCGCTGCTGGCGCTCATCGGTAACGCAAAAACGACATTGCTTATCGCGCAGGAAGAGTTCGATGACCCGCCGCTTGAAGCTGCTTTGGTAGCGGCACTCCAGCGTGGCGTCGCGGTCACCCTCGCGCAGGAAAATCTTGAGAATAAGTACGACTCGGTACTCACGACGCTCAAATCCGCCGGCGCGCATATCGCCGTCTACACTTCCTCGACCGGATACTATATTCACGCCAAGGCTATCCTGGCCGACTATGGCACGCCAGCTGCCCAGCTCTTTGTGGGATCGGAGAATTTCACCACCGAATCACTGGGTAAGAATCGCGAACTGGGCCTCATCTTCGCGGATCAGGCCTGTATGACCGGCGTCAATACGGCGATCACCGCAGATTTCCAAGGAGGAACGCCCTTCTAATCTCTCTTTGCGGGATCGGCTACCGCTAAGCATCTTGTGTGAATTCAACCGGGCTAGACGAATCGCAGGCCCGAAGGAATAGATTCTAGGTGTAGCCATTTTTCCCCTCCCGCTGGCTGCAAGCACTCTGCGGAGCACCCGGAGTCGAATTGCCGAAGAATACGGCATGGATTGTCTGTCGAGCGACCCAGCGCTTTCCTATCGAACGGCATTCGAGTCCATCTGTGAGGAGACGCGCATCATGCGTTCAGAAAAGATTGAGTTAGGTGGCAGAGCGTGCGGTACCTACTCTCCCACCTTGCATCGACATTTTGATGCCCAAAGCGGTGGATTCACTTGTCTGCTGCTTCTGCTGCTCGCCTCCGCATCATTGTGTGCTTCGGCACAAACGACACAGGCGAATACGGCCAGCGCCTCCGTTGGCATTGCGAAGCAGGCAGTGCTCCCCCTCGCGTTGAGGAACTTACAGGCGACCGCAGACAATCGCGCGGTTGCAGGGGGTGACGGCAAAGCGCGGATGCTGATTGTCATCGGGTTCGTAGGAGGGTTTGCCCGAAGCACTGACCAGCTTCATCCCGAGGTGCAATTTGCCGAATATCTTCAAGATCGATATCACTCCGCCATCTATGCGGAGGTGTTTGAGAATCATCATGGAAGAGAAGCTTTGAATACGGTCCTGCGCCTGCTTGACAGCGATGGAGATGGCAGCTTATCGATTTCCGAGAAGAAACAGGCCGGAATCATCCTCTATGGCCATAGTTGGGGTGCTGCGGAGACGGTCCTGATTGCCAGAGAGTTGGGAAAGAGGGGCATTCCAGTTCTGCTGACCATCCAGGTGGATAGCATCGCAAAATTGGGCCGTAACGAATCCATGATCCCTCCAAACGTTGAAAATGCCATTAATCTTTACCAGTCGAGGGGACCTCTTCACGGGCTCGAGAAGATAATCGCAGCTGACCCTGCTCAAACGAGGATTATCGGAAATCTCCATATGACTTATGAGGGACGTTCCATTAACTGCGACAACTATCCCTGGTTTGCTCGAGTGTTTAACAAGCCACATCACGAAGTTGAGAATGACCCGCGGGTCTGGACCCTTGCGGCGTCGCTGATCGATTCCGAATTTGCGAGTCGGTGAATCGGCTATATGGTGGGCGAACCGAAAGTAGCTGCGAGCTGAATTACCTCTGCTCCGGATGGGCGTTGTCAGCCCAGAACAGCGTCGATGAGTGACTTGGTGGCTTGCCGCAAAAGGAGAAAAGCTCAAGGCGGCGTAGGTGTTTCCCGCAAAGACCGCGCCGCACAAAATCGGGTTTGGGCTTTGGAACCATGGAGGAAAGATTGCGAGCGGGCGCGAACGGGATTATTGGCTAACAATACTATCCTTGAAAGCACCGCCATCGGATCGGATCTCCATGGTCCTGCTTTAGAGAACTCCCCACAGAGGTCTGCGGAGAGATTATGTGTTTGTTCCCCGACCCCGGATGATCAGCTTGATCAATCGTCATCATTGTCTGCCGCGGCTGCTGCTGACCTGTTCTCGCTACCTTCAAAGCGCTGAAGACTGCGTATCCAAATCGTCGTCGGTCTTGATCCGCAAAAGGGGCAAAACACCCAAAGAATTCAGGAGCGAAATCGTGTGCAGTCCGTCTATAAAGACAAGCTGCTCCGATTCACTTCATTGCTTGCGCAGATCTTGCGGTTCTGGAAAGCGCGTTTCTTGGGATATAGTTGGGGCAACTCTCAAAGCGCTGAACTCGGTTCACGGATGTTCACCTTCTGTTGAAGCAGGCTCGAGTGAATGGCGGGATTGCAGCACCCAAAACCAGGCCCGAAGAGGCTCGTCTCCAAACCCCGCCTCTGTCTCCCCCGCGTGGGGTGCGGTGGGGACTCATCAGCGTTTCTCTCCTGGTCGTTCTTACGGGGCTTCTTGTCGTAGCCACGCGTGTTCGCACGCACTACATCACCGGGACGCGGTTCCCCGTAGCGGCTACCGCAGCAGCTCAAACAGCTGTCCGACTCACTGGCAAAACGCAGGCGGTGCGCTCGCGAGCCATCCTTGCGCCGCTACTCGCGGGGCAACAGGTCGGTACCCTCACCATCGTCAAGCTGGTGGCCAGTGGCAGTCGTGTAAAGCAAGGCGATCTACTGGTCGAGTTCGACCGTGAAGCGCAGCTTCGGGATTTCATCGACAAAAAGGCGCAAAGCGATGA
>Ga0187890_10003828_pt1 | contig 10292 bp, 11 predicted proteins | sample June2016WEW_21_1_FD_133005 | JGI IMG/M metagenome (GOLD analysis project Ga0187890, IMG submission 133005) | Peatland microbial communities from SPRUCE experiment site at the Marcell Experimental Forest, Minnesota, USA - June2016WEW_21_10 | ecosystem: Environmental > Terrestrial > Soil >...
ACCAAGAACGCCGCCGCCAAGCGCGACGCGCTGGCGGATTATGTTAAGCGCTTCTCGGGCCAGGTCTCCGGCCCTGTGCTGCCCACCCCGGGAAGTCTCTGGCTCGATAACGGGCGGCTGGCCAACCTGGTAGCCGATTACAAAGCATCGCGGGTCGGCGATCTGGTCACCATCAACGTGACGCAGAATCTTTCGGCTACAAGTACGGCCGATGTGTCGACCAATCGAACTTTCAACGCCAGTTCCGGCATCACCGCGCTGCCCGGGCAGCTCAAGACCTCGGGAATCGCCAGCCTGTTCTCGCCCAGTTCTACTCAGGTGCTCACCGGCAAGGGACAGGCTGATTCCACAACTTCGCTGAGCACGACGCTGACCGGGCGCGTGGCCGCCGTCCTGCCCGGAGGAACTCTAGTGGTCGAGGCCGAACGCCAGATCATGATGAACAACCAGCATGAAACCGTCATCCTTCGAGGCCTGGTGCGGCCAGGCGATCTCGACGCCACCAATACCGTGGTATCGAACAGTGTCGGCGACCTCGAAGTGGAAGTGAAAGGCAAGGGCGTGATCAGCGAAGGCGTGCGACCGCCGAATCTGCTGGTGAAATGGGTGCTTCGCGTCTTTGGCTTCTAATGCTGGGTTTCTAATGCTGGGTTTCCAGCGAAGAGGTTTCCAATGAAAGCGTCCTCAGAACAGCACAAGGGATCACGCGGAAGCACGCTGGGAAGTCTCCGGCTACTGTTGCTGGCGATGGGTTGGGTTCTACTGGTTTGTCCGGCAGCGGCCGACGATCGGAGCCATGACAATTTGGCCCACAAAGTAAAGATCCGCGACGTCGCCAGCGTCGAAGGCATCCGCGACAACTCGCTGATCGGCTATGGGCTGGTGGTCGGGCTGAAAGGCACCGGCGACAAGCAACAGACCTACTTCACCATTCAGACCCTGGCCAGCATTCTGCAACGCATGGGCGTCCAGATTCCTTCCTCGGTTATTCAAACCACGGTACAGGTGAAGAACGTGGCCGCCGTCTTTGTTACTGCCAGCCTGCCGCCGTTTTCGCGTCCGGGCGTGCCCCTCGATGTGACCGTATCTTCCGCCGGCGACGCGCGCAGCCTTGAAGGCGGCCTGTTGCTGCTGACTCCGCTCTACGCCGCCGATGGGCAAGTCTACGCCTCGGCTCAAGGACCTTTGGTGCTCGGCGGATACCTGGCGGGCTCGGCCACCAACTCGAAAGTCCTGAACCATCCCACCGTCGGCCGCATCCCGGGCGGAGCCCTGGTCGAGCGCGGCAGTGCGCTCGATCTCGCCCGGCTCGATCATGTGTCGTTACTGTTAAACGACGCCAGCTTCTCCACCGCCGAGGATATGGCTGCGGTCATCAATCACGAATGGTCGCAGCCCGTGGCCACGGTCATCGACAGCCGCCGGGTGGACGTCGAGGTTGCGCTGGCCAAGCCCGCGGCAGTTCCCGCGCTGCTGGCCCGCATTGAGAATCTGGAAATCGAAGTACGACGGCGTGCCAAAGTGGTGGTCAACGAGCGCACCGGGACGGTGGTGCTGGGTAAAGATGTGCACCTCGGAGCGGTATCCATTTTGCACGGCAATTTCTCGGTTGAGGTGACCACAGCATACGCCGTCGTGCCAGCCACTGTGCCCGCCATTGTCCCGAGTGGAGGCACGGCTGGGGGCGCCGCTCCCCAGACCGGCATTGCTCCAACTGTGGTCCCGCAGGCGTTAGTCCCTCAAACCCGGGTGACGGTGAGCGAGGCTCCGGCGCGCAACGTTGAACTCGAAGAAGGCGCCAGCGTCGAACAACTGGTCATCCGCTTGCAGGCGATTGGGGCAACGGCGCGCGACGTGGTTTCGATCCTTCAGGCCATTAAGGCGGCCGGAGCGCTGGACGCCGAACTCGAAGTTCTCTGAGTGAAGTTCTCTATGCCACGCTCTCTAGTGAGGTTCGCTAGTCTGGAGGTTCTTTCGTGACGCTGAATCCCATGGCTGCTCATCCGCTGCCCGGTTTGTCCCCCACTCTGGCCACGCCGGCAAAAATGCCGGGCCGCGGACCGAAGGCTGCCCGCGAGTTTGAAGCCAGCCTGATCGGATCCCTGCTCGAGTCCATGGAGAAGACCTTTGCCGCCCTGCCGGGCGAAAACAAGGTCTCCGGCGCCGACGATTACAACTACCTCGGCACCCAGGCGCTGGCTCAAGGTTTGGCGGATCGCGGAGGCTTCGGCATCGCAGCCATGATTTCCCGGCATCTGCCGCACGAAGGTAAGGGGTAGGGCGATTATCCGGTGCGCGGAAAGGCGTGCCCCGGGCCGGCTAAAGTTTTCCCAACTCCCGCCGATAGAATGAGATGGAAGGTACCAAAGCCACTCGGCGGAAAGCCGCCGCAGACCAGAATTAAAGCTTTTTAACGCGCCGCCGATACTTGAATTGCAAGGGAAATTCAAGGCGAGGTAAACCACCATGAGAATTGATCTCAACCAACCACCGCAAGCATCGACTGAGTCGAATCGAAGCAATGCCGCCAACAGCGCCAGCGGCAGTTCCAGTGCCAGCAACCTCGGCGGAGAAGACCAGGCCGAACTTTCCTCCGCGCACGTCCAAGTACAGGCGCTGGTGGCCCAGGCGGCGCAGCTTCCCGAAGTGCGCCAGGAACGCGTGCAGGCTCTGCGGCAGGCCGTCGTGAGCGGGCGCTACCAGTCGAGCCCGGAGCAGGTAGCCGGGGCAATCTTCACGCACATGATTGCCGGCACCGCCGCCTAGACCGGACGATCGCCGGCAATGGCTGGATCAGAATCATCAGGGCGGCGAGCTTGGAAATGGGAGCAGGGGACATCGGGGAGTGATCAGCGGAGAGTCAACAGTATGAATAGCAGCGAGCTATCGACGGACCTATCAGCGGGAATCTTGACGTCGGCCGCCTCTGCGGTGCGCGCGGTCTCAGAGCAGGGAGCTCATCCGGACTCGGCGGGCAAAGCCCGGCGGCGGGCCCGCCGGGATGTCGGCGATGAGGCGGACAATAATGCGAACAATGATGCGGACCTTCTCGCATCCTCCGAGGCTGATCAGCAGGCGCACCAGTTCGATGGTATGGCCTAAAGCCTTTTCGCGTGAATCATGACTCAACCGGATCGCAAAGCGCTAGCCTCGGAACCGCCATCGCACAGTCGCGCCTCGGACAGTCGGGCCCTGGACATTCACGCTCTGGACAACAGAGAAAACGGCGGTGAGGAGATTTCACAGCCTGATTTGTGGCTCTTGTCTGCAATCGAAGTCAGCCTTGAGGCCAGCCAGCAGGCTTTGCTCTCGGGCGATGTCTCGGCCCTCGAGCACCACACGGAGGAGCAGGCTCGGCTGTGCCGGGCGCTCGCGAGCCTGGGCTGGCCGCCGGATTCCTCAACTCATCCGCCGCCCCAGACCGGATGCGCCGCCGAGCGGCACGCCTGCGCCCAGCGCGTGTTGCACCTTGGTCGAGTGCAGGTTGCTCTTCTGCGGCGGGCCGAGCGGCGGTTGTGCATGATTGAGAACCTGCAGGCCGGCCTCGCTCGGAGTTACGCGCCGCCCGCACGACGCCACATCCCCGCCGCTTCCCCAGCCGGAGGCCCCTCATGTCGAGCCTGAATGCCAGTCTGGCCATTGCCGTGAGCGGGCTCAGCGCCGAGCAGGGAGCGCTCGAAGCCACCACCAACAACGTCGCCAACGTCAACACTCCCGGCTATTCCCGCGAAGTACCCAACCTGGTTTCGAGCGACCCCATCGTAGTCGATCCCCTCACTCTGGGCACCGGAGTCACACTGCAGAACATTGAGAGCATTCGCGATCCCATCCTCGAATCGCAGATCCAGCAGGAGACCCAGACCGAGAACCAGTTCAGCACGCTGGCTTCCGCTCTGCAGCAGACTCAAACCAACTTCACCACCAGCTCGAGCGATATTGGCACCGAAATCTCCAATTTCTTTGACAGCATCAACCAGCTCTCCACCAGCCCCGCCGATCTTTCCGTCCGCCAAGGTGTGCTGACCGCAGCTTCGAACCTGGCCACCAGCTTCAACTCCACCGCCAACAACCTGACCCAGCAGCAGTCGAGTCTGGACCTGAGCGTGGTGCAGACCGTCGGCCAGATCAACCAGCTCAGCCAGCAGATTGCCGGGCTCAACGGCCAGATCAGCAATCTCGAAAACGTGGGCCAAAGCGCTGGCAGCTTTATCGACCAGCGCCAGTTGGCCATCGACCAGCTTTCATCCTTAGTAAATGTGTCGGTCATCCCCAGCGATAATTCGCTCACTTTGACCACCGCCAATGGCACGCCGCTGGTGATGGGACAGCAGAGCTTCCAGCTTACGACCCAGCTCAATGCGGCAGGACTGCACGACGTCTATTCGCAGCAGGGTGCCGACATTACCAGCGAGCTTACTTCCGGGCAGTTGGGCGGAACGTTGCAGGCCCGCGATCGGCAGATTCCGTCGATCCAGACCGAGCTCAATACACTGGCCACCGGCCTGGCCAGTGCGGTAAACGGCGTGCAGACCGCAGGCTACGACCTGCACGGGAACCTGGGCACGGACCTGTTCAATGCTCCGACGGCCGCCGCCTCGGCCGCGAATCTTTCCGTCGCTATCACCGATCCTTCCCTGATTGCCGCCAGCTCCGACGGCACGCAAGGCAGCAATGGCAATGCGGAAGCCATGTACAACTTGAGTACCGAAGCCGTCATCAACAACCAGAGTCCCACCGCGTACTACTCCGGCATCGTCTTCAACGTGGGCAACGCCACCGCCAATGCCGCGGCCGAACAGAGTGCTTCCAGCCTGACCCTGCAGCAGCTCAACGATCAGCGGGCTTCGGTTTCCGGAGTGTCGCTCGACGAGGAGGCCGCCAACATGGTCCAGTATCAGAACGCCTATGCGGCCTCGGCGCAGGTCGTCACCGCGATCAATGACATGATGTACACCACGATCAACATGTCGACCTTAACCACTTAAACAGTAACCGAAAAATAAACATGCGCGTGAATCCCAATCCGCTGCCCGACCTGATTGCCGCCCTGGGCCAGACCCAGCAGCAAATCAACACCGACCTGAACCAGATCAGTTCCGGAACCAGTGTCGCCGTTCCTTCCGACGACCCGGCTTCGGCGGCCGAGCTGGTTCAAAACGCCGCCCAAACCTCCTCCGCCGACCAGTTCCTGCGCAGCATTGGCAGCATCCAGGGCGAAGTCTCGAACGCCGACTCCACTCTCAACTCGGTCATTACGGCGCTGCAGCAGGCCATCACTCTGGGCGTCGAAGGCGCCAATGGAACCCTCAACGACGCCGACCGCGCCGCCATTGCCACCGAGGTGCAGGGTATCCAGTCTCAGCTGGTCAGTTTGGCCAATCTTTCCTACCAAGGCACTTATGTTTTTGCCGGGACCGCTAACCAGACCGCGCCCTACGTGCTCAACGGCTCGGCCGTCACCTATGTCGGCAACGCCGGCACCAACAGCGTCACTCTGGGAAATCATTTCACTTTGCAGACCAACCTGCCGGGATCGCAGCTGTTCTCCGCCTCTGGCAGCGACATGTTTCAGTCCATTCAGGATTTGATCACCAGCCTGCAGAGTGGCACCGGAATCGCCGCCGCCGTGGGCGAAGTGGATACTGCCTCCAGCTACATCGATTCGCAGCGCACGTTTTACGGCAACGCGGAAAACCAGCTCAACACCCAGCAAACCTACCTGAACAGCGACACCACCCAACTCGCCCAACAGCAGAACACGCTCGGCGCCGCCAACCTCCCCGCCGTCATCACCGACTTGACCAGCGAAGAAACCTCGCGCCAGGCGACGCTGGAAGCCGTGGCTGCCACCACACAAAACAATCTGTTCAGCTATCTCAAGGGATAAACTCCGCAGGGTGAACCACCGGAAATATACGTCCCGAGCATGAACTGCGGAGGATGAAAGCCGGGGATGAACTGGTGCAGAAATCGCGAATCTGCGCCCTAAGTCTGGACGGCCGAGATGCGTACTTCTGAGGTGCGAACTGCTAGAGAGTCTGACGCGAACAGTGAGCCCACTCCGCAGCCGCTGCCACGCTCGCCCGCTCCCGTTCGAGGCGCGCCCGCTCGGCCAGCAGCGTGTCGTGAATGGATGGCATCAGCGCCCGCAGCCGTTCGACATTCCTGCGGTACTCACCCAACTCCCCCGCCAGAGCCGGATCGTCCTGGCTGGGCAGCGCCCGCAGCCACTGCCCGGCGCGCATCAGTTCCGACAGCAGCCCGGCCATTTGTTGAGGAGTAGCGACGCGCGCCCGACCCTCGCCTGGCGCAGGGTTGCGGGCGAGACTGTCGAGCCAGAAGCGCAGCCGGGCATTGGTTTCGCTAAGACTTTGAGCCTGTTCGGTGGGGGCCAGTAGCAGCATCAGGCGTTCCATTCTGAGGAGCCGGGACTGCGCTCCGGCTGCGGTTCGCTTACGCTTCCAGTGCCGGCGGGGGCCGCATGGCGCCGTTCCACCTCGCACCACGCCCCGAGCACCTGCATGAGATGAGAAATCTGGTCTTCGAGTAGGGCCGCCGACTGCCGGCCCTGGGCTTCCATCAATCCGACGCGCAGTTGAGCATAAAAGCGCTGCAGATCGAGCGCCACCGGCCCCCCCTGCTTCTTGTCGAGCGTGGCCTCGAGGTGTCCCAGCACCAGTAGCGCGTGGTTGATGTGGCGGGTCCGACCTTCGATGTCGTTCTCACGAAGCGCAGCCAGGGCGCGCCGCAAGTCTTCGACCGCCTGCTCGTAGAGCAGAATCACCAGCCGCACCGGGCTTGCGCCCTGCACCGCCGCTTCGCGATAGGACAATTGAGCATTCATAAAATTACCGGGACTGCAGGCGTCGGACTACAAACCCGAAGTCAGAGTCGGGGACGCCGACGTGGTAGTGCCGGTGCTACTCGTGCCCAGCGTAGCCAGAGTTTCCGTCATTTCCTGCAGCAGAATCGGATAGGCCTGCAGAGTTGCGTTCACCTGGTCGTACTCAGCGGTCAACGCGGTCTGTTGTGCGGTCAGCTGGGTTTCAAAATTGTTGATGCTGTTGGTCAGATCCGCCTGCTCGGCGCTGTTTTGCGTGAGATCGGTGTTCAACGGACCCGTGGTCGGATTGGTCAAGTTGGTCAGGTCGGTGTTGAAGTTGTTGGCGAATCCGGTGCTCGCAGTGTTCTGAAAAAAGTTTTGGACCGCTGCCGGATTCGTAGAAAGCTCGCTGGCCAGTTGGCTGGAATCGACGGTGAGCGTGCCATCGTTGTTGGTGTTGATGCCGAGCGAGGCCAGGTTAACGTATCCGCTGTTGCCAGAGACGGAAAAAGCTGCGTCGGTCAGCAGGCTCGACTGCAAGTTCGTCACCGAGCTATCCGTTCCCAAAGGGCCCTGGGCGTTGGTGTTGGGATTAATCGTGACTTCCTGGTTGATGTCGCCTATCACCTGGTTATAGGCAGAAACAAAATTGTTGATGGCGTTGGTGATCTGGCCGGTGTCCGTGCCCACCGTCACTTGTACGGCTTCGTTCGGCGAGGCATTGGCCAGGTTCAGGGTGACTCCCGGGATGGCTCCGGTAATGGTGTTGCTCGTGCTGCTGTACGGGATACCATTCAAAGTCAGCGATGCATTCGTTCCCCCGCTGGGGGTATCGAAATTCAGATTCGTGGTGTTGCCGGTGATGGCCAGAGCCGAGGGAGTGCCCGTAGATTGGCTGACCAGAGCGAGACGCGAGCCATTGGCATCGGTCACAACGCTGGCTGTGACTCCGAGATTCTGGGTGTTGATGTAGCTGGCCAGCGTGCTCAGCGTATCGTTCGTGCCAGCGGTGAGGGTGATGGGAGTGGGCGTACTGCCGCTGCCTCCGATTTGCAGATCAATCTCGCCAGTGGTTTGCCCGCTCGGCAGAAATGACGCATTGGCTCCGCCCGCGAAGTCGTCGGTATAGACAGTTCCCGCCGTGGCCAGGGTGCTGACCACAATCTGGTTCGTTCCCGCCGTGGCCGAAGTGCTGGCGCTCGCATTCAGGACGCTCGTGTCAGAAGAGGTTGCGCTCAGCGACGTCAGCGCGCCCAGCGGATCCGCCAGCGCCTGTACGGCCGCGGCCAGAGTGTTCAGGTCACTGTTAATGGTAGTGAGGTCGCTGGCCTGCGACTGCAGCGTGGATTGCTGATCCTGCCACAGCGTCAGCTGGCCGCTGCTTTCGCTTAACACCTCCTGCACCAAGGCACTGACGTTGATGCCTTGCCCGTTCAAGATTGCCGATGGATCCAGACTAATGCCCATGAGTTTGCTCTCCTTGACCCGGATTCGCCTCCCGGTCCACCCGGGCCTGCGCTTGTTTTTCAAGGTCTTGGCTGATGGCTTTCGCTAGGTCCAGCACCTGGCTGCTGGGAACCTGCAACACCAGGTTTCCCGCATGGTCCATGTACCGGACAACGATTTCGTCACCGCCCGTTTCGCGCTGCACTTGGACTTCATCTTCCGGCAATTCGGTGGAGGCGGCCGCAGACTGGACCGATCGGGCTTCCGGTTTTGGGGATGTTCCTTGATCGGGCGGAACCACGTTCTCCTCAGGGGTTGGGGACGGACGCCGGCGCGGGTTCGCCTCGGCAACCGATGCTGCGGCTTCTTGATCGAAGTTGGGTACCGGACTGATGCTCATAAAGAGCTCCGGAGAAAATGCAGCGGAGGCGGTTCGCCGTCTCCGCTGCCTATGCATGCTTACTGCAACAGTTTCAAAACAAGTTGCTGTTGCTGGTTGGCCTGGGCCAGAGCGGAAATGCCGGTCTGTTCCAGAATGGAATAGCTGGTCAGGTTCGCCACAGCCGTCGGAATATCCGCTGCGGTGATGTTGTTTTCGGCTGACGTCAGGTTCGTGACCTGGTTGTTGATCACGTTGCTGGCGCTCTGCAGCCGGTTGACTACTGCGCCAATCTGGCCGCGGGTGGCTGCCACCTGCGCGATCGCGCTGTTAATGTTGGCCAGAGCCGCTTCCGCGTCGGAGGCGGTCAACAGATCTGAGTTGGTGCCGGTGGTAAAGGTCGTGCCGCTGGCTTGCAGGAACGCAAATTCAGCGCCCGTTCCTACCGTGCTGGCAATGTGGGCGCCGCCCAGAGCCTCGCCCGCTGCGGTTGCGGTGAAGGTGATGGTGTTGCCTTCAGCGGTCGCACTCGCGTCTGGGTTGGAGTTCGGGCCTGATAGCGTGGCATCGCCCTGATAGACCGTGCCGGCGCCGGTTCCGCCGTTCACCGCTGCCGCCAGATTGGCCAGCGTGTTCTGCAGGGCCGTGACCGGGTTTGCGCTGCCGTCGATGGCCACCTTAACTGCAGCCTGCGTCGCCCCTGCTGGAGTAGCCGCCAAAGAGGCCGCTGTCTCGAAGGTGTATGTCGTGCCTCCGATGGTGACGTTGTCACCCGCCGTGACCGCGCCGTTGGCCGCCAGAGTTGCGCCCGCACCGGCTCCCAACAGCCCTTGGGCGGTCAGAGTTCCGACGTTGGCCGTAATGAAGTTGCTGGCCTGCGCCGTGTTTCCCGTTCCGTCGCTGACGTAAACGGAGGTCGGGTTCGGAGTAAATACCTGCGTTCCGTTGAACGTGGTGTTAGACCCGATCTGGTTGATTTCGGTCTGGATCTGCTGGTACTCAGCATCCAGCGCCTGGCGCTGCTGCGTCGATACCGTGCCGTTGGCCGACTCGGTAGCCAGCGTGACAGAGCGGTTGAGCAGTGTGGTCACCTGCGCCAGCGATCCATCAGCCACCTGCAGAGCGCCGATACCGTCACTCGCATTGTTGGCCGACTGGGTCAGCGCGCTGATGTTGGCCTGCAACCCGTTGGCAATCGCCAGTCCGGCGGCATCGTCTGCACCGCTGTTGATGCGCGATCCAGACGACAGTTGCAGAAGTGTGTTGTTGAGGTTGTTGTTGGTGATCGTCAGCTGGTTCTCCGCGGCTAACGAAGCGATGTTGTTCAGAATTCCGATAGGCATTGTGACGCTCCCTCTGCGTTAAAGTTTGTTCGGTTGTCCTGAGTCTTCTCTCAGAATGTTCTGCGAGCCTTTCGTGCTCTCGGTCGCCCGCGGAACCCCGAATTTCCTATTTGTCCATCGGCAACTTCCTGTGCCACTTTAGTGCTCGGCCCACTTCCGTCTCAGCCGGCCGTCACCCGAGGTAACTCTCCGCCTCCGCTCCCGCCCTAAACCATCTCTCCCCCGCGCCGATCTACCCCTCAGGGGGCCGTCCATCCGCCTCGCGCACCTCAGATCAGGGAAGGCGGGCAACCATGATTCA
>Ga0187890_10003835_pt1 | contig 10286 bp, 13 predicted proteins | sample June2016WEW_21_1_FD_133005 | JGI IMG/M metagenome (GOLD analysis project Ga0187890, IMG submission 133005) | Peatland microbial communities from SPRUCE experiment site at the Marcell Experimental Forest, Minnesota, USA - June2016WEW_21_10 | ecosystem: Environmental > Terrestrial > Soil >...
CCCGGCGCGACCATGTCGAAATGCAGGTGCTCGAGCAATGCGAAGCCGGCCGAACGGAAGATGTGCGTGTCCTGCAGGGCCTGCACGGCGTTCCAGCCGCCGCTCTCCACCAGCGCCGGCAACGGCGCGCCGGAAAGAGTGATCATCACGGCCTTCTTGCCGGCGAGCAGTCCGCGCACGACGCCATTCTCCGATTCGTAGGCGAAGCCGCGGGCGAAGACGCGGTCGATATAGCCCTTCATCATCGCAGGCATCGTCAGCCACCAGAGCGGGTAGACGACGGTCAGGACGTCCGCCGCCAAAATATCCCCTTGGCGCTGCGCGACATCGGCGCTGACCGGATGATCGGCGCTGACAGGCGTCAGCTCATGCGCCGCCAGAACCGGGTCAAACCCCATGCGGTAGAGATCGCATATCCACTGGCTGCGCCCGAGCTTTTCCAGTTCGGCGGCATAGGCGCGCGTCAACGCCATCGTGAAGCTGTCCTCGGCGGGATGGGCGGTGACAATCAGGTGCTTCATGCGGTTTCCCTCCATACCGAGAGGACTGTCAGCCAATCCAGCGAATCTCCGGAGGCCTGCGCGGGACGGGCGGCGGCGCAGCCCTGGCGCGTCCGAGGATGATCGGCGCGACGGGCGCCCAGGCGGCGGGAAGGCCGAGCGCGGCCTTTCCTTCGGCCGTGCCGAGAAAGCTCTGGGCGAAGCCGATCCAGCAGGTGCCGAGCCCTGCGGCGTAAGCGGCGAGCATCAGGTTCTCCGCGGCCAGCGCGCAATCCTCGACGATCCACGGCCCCTGCGCGACCGCCGAAATCAGGATCAGCACGGGGGCGCGATAGAAGATATGAAACGCCGGATCGCCGAGCAGCGATTTGAAATGATCGGAATGGGGACTCGCCGGCATGGTGGCGAGCATATGGGCCTTCGCGTCACGCGAGATCCGGTCGAGCACGCCCTGGTCGCGCACGACCGTGAATGTGCAGGGTTGCTGGTTCACGGCGCTCGGCGCTTGCACCGCGGCGTCGATCAGGCCACGGATCGTCTGCTCGTCGACAGCCTGCGCGCCATAGTCGCGCACCGCCCGACGGCCGGCGATCGCCTCGCTGATATGCATCGGTTGAATTCCTCGGCGCGGCATCATCCGCTGCTCTAAAATAGCCGAACGTCGCCCGGCGCATCTTGATCTCGATCAACGCCGGGTCGGGCGGGCGGCTCGATAAGGGGATTGAGCCGACGGGGCCGGGGAGGCCGCATGCGCGGAACGGCGGCGAGGCCTCTGCTTTTCAAGCTTCGAGGAATGACATGCGCTTGCGGGACAAGGTTGTCATTGTGACCGGCGCTGGAACTGGCATTGGCGAGGCGGTCGCGCACAAATTCGCCCGCGAAGGCGCGCGGTTGATGCTGAGCGGCTTGCCCGCCGACCCGGTGCTCGACGTGGCTGAGGCGATCGCAAGCGCGGGCGGCGTCGCCGAAGCGCATCTCGGCGACCTCGCCGAAGAGGCGGACGCGCGGGCGTGCGTCGATCTCGCGCTGCGGCGCTACGGGTCGCTCGACGTGCTGGTGAGCAACGCGGGAGTGTTCATCGCCAACGCCGAGACCGATCTTTATCGCATTGAGGATTTCGATCGCACCGTCAGGAACAATATTCGCACGGCGTTCCTGATGACCAAGTTCGCCTTGCCGCATCTGCGGGCCAGTCGCGGCAATATCATCTTCACCGGCTCGGAAGCCGGGCTGAACGGTTCGCCCAGCTTCACGCCTTACGGCGGCAGCAAGGGCTTCCTCCACGCCTTCATGAAAGGCGTCGCCCTGGAGCAGGCGCCGCATGGCGTGCGCGCCAATTGCGTCTGCCCCGGCGCCGTCGACACCGCCTGGACGCGCGGCGCCGACAGTCCGCTCGACCTTTCCGCGCAGGAAGGGATCGGCGCCATGATCCCGCTCGGCCGCAGGGGAACGCCGGAGGAGATCGCCAACGTCTTCGCGTTCCTCGCATCCGACGAGGCGAGCTACGTCACCGGCGCGCTGTGGCTGGCCGACGGCGGCGTCACCCCCGCCAAGAGCGATATCGGCGCGCTCGCGCCCGCCGACCTGCGGCGCGCCCCGGACGGCGTGCTCACGCTGAGGCATTCGCACGACGGGCTGCGCGGCAAGGAAATCTATCGCGCGGCGAGATGACCTTGCGAGGGCGCCGGTCGGCGTTGGGTCGTCTGGGGAAAGCCTTTGTCGTTATTTATCAATTGGTTACAATCAAGAAGAACCCGCGGGCGGGAGTGCGGAGAGGCCTCCCAGTCCGCCGACTCAAATCCTTGCAAAACCCTTGGATGACGCGGTTTTAACAGGAATCGGCGATTCAGCGCCAAAAATCTCCCTTTGTTTTCAATGGTCTAAGATTCGGCTTTGCAAATTTTTCCAAATTTTTTCTTGGGCGAAACGAGGAAAATCAATCGCTTGTCGGCGAAAAAATTTGGAATCGCGATTTTTGGTTTTCTCGATCTCGCTGGCGGACTTGGCTCCATGGACTTCGACAAAGCAGAATAGCGCGATTTCTCATTCTCCGCAACAAATTGTCGCCGCCCAAAAATTGTGACCGGGCCCGGGCATGCCGGGGATCACAAGCCTCACCTTTCCGCGCGCGCCTGTCGCGGGCGCTCCTTCTCCGGCCCGCAGATCACGGTGACCGCGGCGTCGATCAGCGCCTGCAGCTCGCTCGGCGGCGCGCCGACGCGGGCGCGGATCGCCAGCGCGTGGATCGTCGCGGTGGCGATCTTGGCGAGCGCCTCCGCGTCCGAGGATGCGGGCAGTTCGCCGCGCGCGATGGCCTTGGAGAACAGCGCCGCGAAGGTCTGGTCGAGCGCGGCGATCGCCTCGACCACCAGCTTGCGGATTTCCGGATCGGCGACCGCCTCGGACGCCGCCGTCACCAATGTGAGGCAGCCGCGCGGTCCTTCGGGCCCGGAGAGGTAGAGGTCGCGGGAAGCCTCGAAAATCCGCCGCAGGACGATTCGGACCGGCGCCGGCGCGGCGAGGATCGGCAGGAATTCGTCGCGCATCTTCGCGCGGTATTTCCGATAGGCCTTGGCGTAGATGTCCTGCTTGTCGCCGAAGGCGGCGTAGAGGCTCGGGCGATTCATGCCGGTGGCGGCGCTGAGGTCGTCGAGCGTCGTCGCCGCGTAGCCCGACTTCCAGAACGCCTCCATCGCCAGCGCCAGCGCGGCGTCGGGTTCGTAGGAGCGCGGACGGCCCCGGCGCTTCGGCTCGGGCGCGGAATCTTTTTGTACCATTTCGCAAACAATCCTTGACGCAGGTTATTTTATGCGGGACAGTATAAAAAACAACCCGTGGAGGATGAACATGGACGTCTATTTCTCGCCGATGGCCTGCTCGATGGCGACGCGCATTTCGCTTTACGAATCCGGCGATTCCGCCAATTTCCTCGAAGTGGACCCGAAGACCAAGCGGCTGGTGGGCGACGGCGCCGATTATCTCGCGATCTATCCGCTCGGCCTGGTGCCGTCGCTGAGGACGGACGACGGGCGATTGCTGACCGAGAACGCGGCGATCCTGCAATATGTCGCCGACCGGCGCCCGGAATCGGGCCTCGCGCCGCGCGACCCGGTCGAGCGCACGCAGCTGCATCAATGGCTGTCCTTCATCGGAACGGAGCTGCACAAGGGCTTGTTCGTGCCCCTGCTCGGCAAGAAGACGCCCGCCCAAATGAAGGCCTATGTCCTCGCCAACAACCTGTCGCGCCTCGCCTGGCTCGACAAATACCTGGCGGAAAGGGAATTTTTGCTCGACCGGTTCACCATCGCCGACGCCTATCTCGCGACCGTCCTGAACTGGACGCAGGTCCTCCCGTCGATCGATATGAGCCGCTATCCCGCGGTCGCCGACTATCTCGCGCGGCAGCGCCGGCGCGCCAGCGTCGCCAGGGCGATGTCGGAAGAGGCCGCGCTGTGGCGGGCGGAGTTGGCGCGCCACCAGGCCGCTTGAGCGGGGAACGCAAGCCGGGCGGCGCGAGGCGGTCGCGGCCTCCGGCGTCTGCCCGCTCCCCGCACTGCTGGACCAGACGCTCTCGACCAATTGGCGTCAAACGGCCATTCTTGTGGATGTGCATTCGGTCCTCTCTGATGAGACTGAAGCTTCGCAACCTCAGCTTCCTCGGTCCGGACCGGATGGACAATTTAATGAAAGCTCACAGCGAGATGGCCCTCAATCTCGGGCGCGCCGGCCTCATCCGACAATGGCCGGGCGTTGCCCGCAGTATTCAGCCCCTCGTCGAGCCAGACGCTTTTCTCATCCTGGGCTCAGTCGATAATCAAACCGTCAAGTCCTTCGTGCAGAGATACTAGTCGAGCGTCGTTCTCGCATATTGACCAGGCGACTGGCCCACATGCCGATTGAAGGCTGTGCTGAAGGTGCTTGCCGATCCATATCCCACGCGCCTCGCGACCTCGTCGAGCGCAGTTTTCTGCGTGCGCAGCAGATCCTTAGCTATGGCCATGCGCCACGCGATTAGGTATTCCATCGGCGACATACCCATCGCACGCAGGAAGCGATCGAAGAACGCTGAGCGGGAAAGCGCGGCCGTTTTTGCGAGTTGGGCCGCGGTCCACGCGCGCGCGGGATCGCCGTGCATCGCCCGGATCGCTATCGCCAATCGCGCGTCACTCAACCCACGCAGCAGTCCCATACGCGCGTCATTCGTCTGCATCGTTCGCAGCGCTTGAACCAGCAGTACTTCCACAAGCCGCGAGAGGACGAGGTCACGGCCTGAGCGCTGCTCGTTCGCCTCCTCGCACACAAGCCGCACCAGGGTGGAAAGCCGCTCGACGCCTCGCACATGCACGAGCGTCGGCAGAAGCGACGCCAGCAACCCTGCATCGGGCGAGTCGCACAGGAAGTAACCGCCGAGCAAGCGCACGTCCGCAATACCGCTCGGCGACCCGTGGCGAATTTCATCGGTCGGCGCCGGCGCTGTCTTTGGGTCGATCAACGTTGGCGTCACCGGCTGAAAGCCTGACATCGTAAAGCCGGGCGTGGTCGGCAACAGCACGAAGTCTCCGGCCTCGAGCGTGAGCGCCTCCCAGCCATCCACGGCCAGTCGACAACGACCATCGAGCACAATGCAGAAGCTCGGCTGGCCGAATTCAGAGTAGCGCACACCCCACCGACCGGCGCCGCTGATAATCTTCGAAAACACGGTGCGCGGCCGTAGCAGCGCGATGACGTCCGACAGGGGATCGATCATTTCTGGACTTGCACAAACGAAATGTGGACGATCAATCGTAGATCATCCAGACCATGGCCGCCATCTCTCCGTTGCTGAAACCATCGGGAGAATACTTTATGAAAACCGTACTCATCACAGGCTGTTCGTCCGGCTACGGCCTTGTGACCGCCCACCATTTCCATGAGCAGGGTTGGAACGTCATCGCCAGCATGCGCACGCCGCGTGAAGGCGTCTTGCCGAGGTCTGAACGGCTTCGGGTACTGCCGCTCGACGTCACCAAGCCCGATAGCATCGCGACTGCGCTGGAGGCCAGTGGGCCCATCGACGCCCTTGTCAACAACGCCGGTGTCGGCCTGATGGGCGCACTTGAGGCCACGCCGATGGCCCAAGCGCGGTTGATATTCGAGACGAACACCTTCGGCGTGATGGCCATGACGCAGGCCGTACTGCCCCAGTTCCGTGCCCGCCGATCGGGTGTTGTGGTCAACGTGACGTCGAGCGTGACTTTGGCGCCGATGCCGCTCGTGTCGGTCTACACGGCAAGCAAGATCGCGATCGAAGGCTTCACTGCGTCGCTCGCGCATGAACTTCATGCCTTCAACGTGCGCGTCAAACTGGTCGAGCCAGGTTACGGCCCGACCACGCGATTCATGCAAAACTCGGACACCCGCATTGAGGATGCCATACCCGCACCCTACATGCCCTTTGCGGCGCCCATCCTCGCTGCATTCGCACAGCCGGCTGTGGTGACAACAGAGAATGACGTCGCCGAAGCGGTGTGTCGCGCTGCAAACGATATGTCGCGGCAGCTTCACTACCCGGCAGGTCCTGATGCAGTGGCACTCGCCAGCCTACGGTTCGGCGGCGCGGCCGGTATCCCCGCGCCCAAACTCGACGTGTAAGGATCAACGCAATGAATCTGCGTCTTGACGAGCAAAGCCGCACTCGTGCGGTCGCAGAAAGTCCGCAGCGCCTCGATCGCAATCTCCAGCGGGATTTCGATTTCATTGTTTGCGGCGCAGGCTCCGGTGGCTGCGTGGTCGCAGCGCGTCTTGTCGGGCGGCCCGATGTCATAGAGGGGCCGCCTTCTCGGGAGCTCTATAGCGCCTTTCTCCTCACCCTGATTACGCTCTCGCTTGGAAGGAACGCGCACGTCCCCTCTCCCGGACGGAGGGGGGACTTCCGTCAGAAGGAAATCCGATGCCTTCCGAGCGGCGTGAATTCGTGCGCTCCCTGCGCAAACGTCAGACGCGGGCCGAGGACATTCTTTGGGAGCGGCTGCGGGGCTCGCGGTTCCACGGCGCGAAATTCCCCCGGCAGGTCCCGTTCGATCGCTTCGTCGTCGATTTCTATTGCCATGCCGCGAAGCTCGCCATCGAGCTCGACGGCAAGCAGCACGAATGGTTTTCGGAATACGACGCGGGGCGGACCGAGGTTCTCGAACGGCTCGGCGTCGATGTCGTGCGTTTCACGAATGAGGAAGTGTCCGGCGATCTCGGTTCCGTGTTGGAGCGGAGTCGCGCCGCTCTCCGACTTCCCTTCGATTGAGGCGGGCGTCCCCTCACCCCCGGCCCCTCTCCCTTTGGGAGAGGGGGGAGCGCGTTAATGGCTCGGCCTGCGTCCAGCGGCGCCGCCGCGCTCAACTCGGCGATCTGGTCCGTCTGCGACGTGCTGCGCCGCTCGAAATGCGCCGGCGCGATGCAATACGTGCCCGAACTGACGCGGATTCTGTTCCTTCGCGTCCTCGACGACAGGGAACAAGCGCAGCGGGACGAAGCCGAAGACGTGGGCGCGCGATGAGCGAACGAAGCTGGACGGTGACGAGAGCCGCCATCGAGGCGAAGAACTATAACCTCAAGGAGGTCAACCCCAACCGCAACATCGAAACCGACTCCCGCTCCCCGGCCGAAATCCTGACGGCCATCGAACAGCGCCACCTCGAAGTCTCAGAAGCGCTGAAAACGCTGCGCGAGCTGATCGGGACCTGATCTGGGTTGCCCTTCGCCAAACCCTCCCTATCTTCATCAACACCCGCCTGTCGCCCCCTGGAGCCCCGTATGCCCGATCTCTCCGCCTTTCCGATCGCCCGCCGCTGGCCGGCCGAGCATCCGGACCGCCTGCAGCTCTATTCGCTGCCCACGCCGAACGGCGTGAAAGTGTCGATCATGCTGGAGGAGATCGGGCTGCCCTACGAGCCGCATCTCGTCGACATCGGCAAGAACGAAAGCTGGACGCCGGAATTCCTGTCGCTGAACCCGAACGGCAAGATTCCGGCGATCCTCGATCCCAATGGGCCGGGCGGCAAGCCGCTCGGCCTGTTCGAATCGGGCGCCATCCTGCTCTATCTCGCCGAGAAGAGCGGCGAGCTGCTGCCCGCCGACGCGGCGCGGCGCTACGAGACGATCGAGTGGGTGTTCTTCCAGATGGCGTTCATCGGCCCGATTTTCGGCCAGCTCGGCTATTTCTTCAAATTCGCCGGCAAGGAAATCGCCGACAAGCGTCCCCTGGAGCGCTATCGCGCCGAATCCGAGCGCCTGCTCGGCGTGCTCGAGGCGCGTCTCGACGGCCGGCGATGGATCATGGGCGACGAATTCACCATCGCCGACGTTTCGCTGCTCGGCTGGGTGCGCAACCTGATCGGCTTCTACGGCGCGCGCGACATCGTGGAGTTCGACAAGCTGGAGCGGGTCCCGGGCTGGCTGGAGCGCGCGCTCGCCCGCCCGGCGGTGCAGCGCGGCCTGGAAATTCCCAAGCGGCAGTAGCGCGGCCGCGCCGGTCTCAACGCGGAGGTTTCATTTGGGCGCGAGCAAGCCGGTCGTGATCTACGGCATCAAGAATTGCGATACGATGAAGAAGGCGCGCAAATGGCTCGACGATCATCGCGTCGCCTACGCCTTTCACGACTATAAGACGGAGGGGATCGATCGCCCGCGGCTGAAGGCCTGGGTCGAGGCGGCGGGCTGGGAGACGGTGCTCAATCGATCGAGCGCGACGTTCCGCGCGCTGCCGGAGGCGGCGAAGCAGGGCCTCGGCAAGTCCAAGGCGATCGCGCTGATGCTCGATCAGCCCTCGATGATCAAGCGGCCCGTCCTCGACCTCGGCGGCCAAATCCTCGTCGGCTTCAAGCCGGAAGTCTACGCGGCGGCGCTGGCCTGACGGCGGTTGCTCGGCGCGCGGCGCGAAATGATCGAGCTCACGCCGCGAGCGCGGGAAGCACCGGGGCTGACAGTCCGACCGGCCCCCGCTATAAGCCGCGCGGCGGGCGCGCTTCGTTCGGTCGGCGCGGCTTCCCAGGGAATCCCATGATTGGCTCGGACCTGTCGAGCGCCGGGCTTGACGCCCGCCGCCGGCGCATTCTTTTCCGCGCATGGCGGCGCGGCATGCGCGAGATGGACCTGGTGATGGGCCATTTCGCCGACGCGGAATTGCCGGCGATGTCGGCGGCCGAACTCGACGAGTTCGAGCGCCTGCTCGACGCGCCCGATCCATCGGTGCTCGCCTGGATCACCGGCGAGGAGCCGGTCCCCGCCGACCATGACACGCCCCTGTTCGCGCGCCTGCGGCGGGCGCCGCGCGAGGCGCTGGCGCGCGAGGCGCGGCGCTCGTGAAGGAAAGCGTCCAACCCGCCGGCCGGCTCGGCCATGCGATCAGCCGCCTCGCCAGGGGCGGCGCGGTGACGCTCGCCTCCGCGCCCGAGGGTTTCGACGCTTTCGTCGTCGCCGAAATCGCGCTCGCGCTCGCCAAGGCGGGTGAACAGCGCGCGGTCGCGCTTTGCTTCGCCGCGCGCGACGGGCAGCGCGCGCAGAGCTTCATCGACGCGCTGGCCTTCGCCGCGCCGCAGATCGAGGCGCTGTATCTGCCCGCCTGGGATTGCCAGCCCTACGACCGCGTCTCGCCCAACGCGGCGATTTCCGCCCAGCGCATGACCGTGATGGCGCGTCTGGCGCGCTCGCGCGGCGCGCTGGAGCGGCCGCGCGTCCTGGTGACCAGCGTCAACGCGCTCGCGCAACGCACTCCGCCGCTGATCTTCGTCGCCGGCGCCGCCTTTTCGGCCGCGCCCGGCAACAGCGTCGATATGGACGAGCTCGCGCGCTGGCTGGAGACCAACGGCTTTTCCCGCGCGAGCAGCGTGCGCGACGTCGGCGATTATGCGATGCGCGGCGGCATTCTCGACCTCTACGCGCCGGGCGCGCCGGCGCCGGTGCGGCTCGATTTCTTCGGCGACACGCTGGAATCGATCCGCTCGTTCGATCCGGAGACCCAGCGCAGCGTCGGGCAATTGCGGGCGCTCGACCTGGTGCCGGTGAGCGAGGCGCAGATCACCTCCGAGACGATCCGCCGCTTTCGCCAGGCCTATGTCGCGGAATTCGGCGCGCAGACCCATGGCGACGCGCTCTACGAGGCGGTCAGCGAAGGGCGCCGGCCGATCGGTTTCGAACATTGGCTGCCGCTGTTCTACGGCGCGATGGACAGCGTCTTCGACTATATCGCCGACGCGCCGGTGGTTCTCGACGCGCGCGCCGAAGACGCCGCGCATGAGCGCTTTGCGCAGATCGCCGATTACTACCAGGCGCGCAAGACCGCCTATGAGCAGGACGCGGCGACGGCCAATTATCGTCCGCTAAAGCCGGACCGGCTCTATCTGTCGCAGGACGAGTGGCGCGAATGCCTCGCCAAGGCGCCGCTGGCGCGCCTCACCCCGTTCGCCGCCCCGCCGGGCGCCGCCGATGCGATTGACTGCGGCGGCCGCGTCGGGCGCAATTTTCTGGCCGAGCGGCAGGACGAAAACGTCAACGTTTTCGACGCCGCGGTCGCCCATATCCGCGCGCTTCGCGACAAGGGCCGGCGGGTGATCGTCGCGGGCTGGACGGACGGTTCGCGCGAGCGCCTGTCGCATGTGCTGGCCGAACACGGCTTGAAGTCGCTGGAGCTGGTCTCCTCGCTGGCCCAGGCCAAAGCGGCGCGCCCGGGCGCCTTGCCGCTGGCGGTCATCGCGCTGGAGCAGGGCTTCGAGACCGACGATCTGGCGGTTATCGGCGAACAGGATATTCTCGGCG
>Ga0187890_10003837_pt1 | contig 10284 bp, 7 predicted proteins | sample June2016WEW_21_1_FD_133005 | JGI IMG/M metagenome (GOLD analysis project Ga0187890, IMG submission 133005) | Peatland microbial communities from SPRUCE experiment site at the Marcell Experimental Forest, Minnesota, USA - June2016WEW_21_10 | ecosystem: Environmental > Terrestrial > Soil >...
ACCATGCGTCCCAGCGGATTGGCCATATTGAAATCGAAATCCGGATTGTCGGTAAAGTTGAACCAATTGAAGCGCCGGACCTTATACGGACAGTTATTGGCGCAATACCTGGTTCCTATGCAGCGGTTGTACACTTGCTGATTTAGTCCGTCGGAGCTGGTAGTCGTGGCCAGCACTGGGCATACCGTTTCGCACGGAGCATTCTGGCAATGCTGGCAGAGCATAGGCTGATGAACGCTTCTCGGATCGTTTTCAGAGCCACTGTAATAACTGTCAATGCGAATCCAGTGCATGATGCGGATACGCCGCACTTGCTCCTTGCCGACAACAGGGATGTTGTTTTCTGCCTGGCAAGCGATCACGCAGGCGGAACAGCCTGTACATGCGTTCAAGTCGATTGCCAACCCCCAGGAGTGATCGCCGTGAAGCCGTTCGGCCCACAGCGTTGGCAAGGCTTGCTGAGATTCCTGTGCGGGTTTGCTCAATTCTTCCAGCGTGGTTTCAAGAACAATTGGGCGACCTTCCATGGAGAATTGGCTTTGGGTGCTTGCGATATCCTCGCGTCGTCCGGTCTTCTCGATGCGTACGTTGGTCGATGAATACTGGCGCGTCCCATTGACAGTCGACGTTAGAGGAAACACATTCACGCCGACGTTCCGACCTACCTTGCCAACCTGAGTGCGGCCATAACCCATAGCCACAGAAACGGTGCGGCCTTCTTGCCCTGGCTGAACAAAGACAGGCGCTTCGATGGTGCCCTGATCGGCTGTCAGCCTGATTACGTCGCCCTCCGACAGTCCCAGTTGTCTCGCCAGTTGCGGACTAATCGCTGCGTAATTTCCCCAAGTCACTTTACTGATTGGATCGGGAAGTTCCTGGAGCCAGGGATTGTTGGCGTGACGTCCGTCGCGGGCGCTCACACTCTCATAAAGGTGCATTTCATAGCGGCCTTCTGTCCGTGATGTCTGCGCCTTCACAATGGTTTCGGCGGCCGCTTTCCAATTGCCGAGGTGCACAGGAGTGAAGACGGTCTCCTTCGCGGGTAACACCACGACGCCGTCTCGCAGAGACCGCTCCCAGAATGCTGTTGCATCTTGCAAATCATTTTGCCGCGGAAACAGCGCCTTGATCCAGAAGTCGCGAAGATATGTGTAGTAGTTCGTATCGGGCCGGCCCGACCAGACGAGTAGGCTTTCTTGTGCTGCGCGGGTCTCAAACAGCGGAGCGATGAGCGGCTGCGCGAGGCTGAAATGGGAGTCAATAGGTTCAGCGTCTCCCCAGGCCTCCAGGAAATGGTGATCCGGACAGATCGCATGAGCGTGAGAACTGGACTCATCCGTACGGTCGGAGAATGAAACAGAGAGCGCGACCTTTTCCATTCCGCTTAGAAAGCGCGCGCCATCGACATAGTCGTAGGCGGGGTTGACGCCGTAGAGCAAGAGCGAGTGCACCTGGCCTCGATTCATCTCCTCGACAAGCGCTGCCATGGCCGCGTCATCGCCGCCGCGCTGTTTCGAAGGGCGATCCAGATCGATGGTTTTGCCTATGTTGCCGAGCAGGGCATTGAGAGCATTGACGACGATCTGCGATGAAAGATCGTTGCGTCCGCAGACGACGAGGGACTCGCCACGATGCTTCCAGAGTGCCTCTGCAATCGCGTCGAGTTTATTCGCATCCACGGGGTCTGGGGGGGCTGGATAATCAGGGACGACAGGTGCACCGCTCATGCGGACTACGCGCCCAAGCAAAGCTACAACTGTTGCACCAATCTCCGATGGCGCGATGAGAAGGCGCACGTCGGCATTGCTTCCAGTCACACTGAAAGTCGGCTCAAATTGGACGTGAAGCACGGGCTTTGCTTCTGACTTACGGTGGATCGCGTACTGGTGTGCAAACTCGACAGGAGAGAGCCAGGTTCCCAGAAAATCCGTATCGAACCCGACGATGACTCGCGCCTTGTCGAACGCGTAGTGTGGAATGACCGCGCGGCCGAAGGATTCTGCATTGGCTTCGCGCAATGCGCTGTAGGAGATTGCGTCGTAAACTACATGCTCAAACGTCGGAAGCGTGCTGCCGAACTGCGCGATGATCTCTTGCGTCGAAGGGCTGGTTATGGTGTCAGAGAGCAACACGACCTTTCCGTTGTTAGCGCGGGCCTGGTCCAGTCCTTTCGAGATCTGGCGATCCACCTCTTGCCAAGTTGCGGCTTGTCCTTTCCAACTCGGCGCGCGTAGCCGCTCTTCGTCGTAGAGCGAAAGTACAGTTGCCTGCCCCGTGGCACAGGTTCCTTTGCCGAAGAGAGTGGATTCATCATTGCCTTCAATTTTGATCGGCCGGCCATCACGCTGCTTCACCAGCAGGCTGCACGACGATGCGCACCCACGGCAGGTGGTGGCGTAATAGTTTGCTACTCCAGGAACGATATCGTCGGCTCCAGCCAGCAACGGGATGGCGTGCTGCACGGGTCCGCGGCATCCCGCCACGCCGGCTGCGACCACGCTGAATCCCATCATTGCCAGAAAGTCGCGACGAGTCGCGCCGCTCATGCCGACGGCTGACTTTGCAGGAAGGCCGCCCGGAAACTCTCCGCTAAAGCGCGGACCGTTGTGCAGTTCATCGACGCTCTTCCAATAAGTGGGCTCGGCGCGTTGTCCGATTTGCACGAGTGGCGCCTTCGCGCTTTTGCAGGGCGGTTTGCCTTCGAGGTCCGGGCTCATATCTTCCTTTCTTCTCGCTGTAGGCCTGCTCGCCGGGTCAATAGTGGCAACTTGAGCAATCCAGCGCGGCTGTTGGCTTCTGTTTCTGCGCAAGGCTTGCAAGTGAACGCTGGAAGTCATTGGTCGCAATGTTGGCGTGGTGGCGATGGCATTGCAGGCACCATCCCATGGTGAGCGGAGAAACCTGGCTGACTCGCTCCATGCTTTCCACCGGCCCATGACACTGCTGGCATGCAACGCCTGAGAGCACATGCTGGCTATGGTTGAAATACACGAAGTCCGGCAGATTGTGGATTTTTATCCAGCGAATCGGTACCTGTTGCTGCACGGCCTCCTTGAGCTTTTCGATTTCCACAGTCTGTTTTTCGACAATGCTATGGCAGTTCATGCACACGCTCGCCGGCGGGATTCCAGCATGGCGACTAGTACGCGCCGCATAGTGACAATAAAGACAGGGAATCTTGTTATCTCCGGCATGAACCTTGTGCGGGAAGTGAATGGGCTGCTCGGGCGAATAGCCTTGGTTGATTCCCATACGCGATATTTCCCAGGCCCCGCCCCCGCCCGCGAGCAGCAGCATCAGGACCGCGAAAACAGTAAGTGGCGTCTGCATGCGATCAATCCTCGTCTGGCCAGAACCAGCTGCCTGGATTGTGCCTGTTGGACCACTCCGCAAAAGCGTTGCTTGCCGCGCGCAATTGTTGTGTGATCAACATCGCGCAACGTTGCAACACGGCTACTAGAAATGTCGACAGCCGAGTTAGCGGCAGCACCGCAATCGCCGCGAACGTGGCCAACACGTGGAGTTGCACGAGCGCCGGCAACTGAGTTGCAAGTTGCACCGCCGGTTGCCCGCGCAAAAGGGAAATCATGTATGGCACTAGTGTTACTTCGCCCCACAACGAACCCCAACGATAAAGGACTGCGACCAACAGTCCCGAGGCCAAGACAGTAAAGAACAATCCTAGAAAAAGCATGTCGGACAATTCGGTTACGCGAGACTGGCTGGATCGCTCAAGACGCCGCCAAATCATCACAGCGCTACTGGCAACACCTGCCGATCCGGCAATAAAAGCCAAGCCCTCCAGCACGTAAAGACCTGCCGCGCTGGTGCTCAACGAAAGAACTGCGTGCGGAAACAGTAATCCCGCAAGATGCCCGGCGATGAGCACTGCCATGCTGACGCGAAAGAGCCGACCTCCGAAAACTGATTTTGCGTCGGCCACTTCCGCGGCAAGAACCGAGGGCTGCCGCGACACCAGCAAATAACGTATGAGAATTCCCGTTATTAACAGAGCAGTTGCTACATAGGGCCAAAGTGCAAATAACGAGCTATTCTCAGTCACTTTCCGCCTTCCTTCGCTGTGGGCGGCTGCCCGCGACATTTGCAGTTTGCTTGACTGGTATAACTGTCGTCCGGAGAAACGCCTTAAGGGCAAATACTTCATTCGCCGTCAGGTAGCCTTTCATTGGCGTTGTGGTTTGCCAATTGAAACAACGATGGCGCAGCGACTGGGTCAACTCGGGATCCTGATAACGCAGATAAGCGCCTGTTAGGTCCGGACCGAGGCTGCCGCCGCGCAATCCTGCTCCGCGCACACTATGGCAGGTTATGCACGCTTGCGCGCCATTGATGGTTTCCCTCTCACCGTAAAACAGTTTGCGGCCAACCTCGATTTCTGCCGAAGTCGCGGTGGCTGCGTTGCGCTCGTCGGCAGGCTTGATATCAGGTCCGCCGATGGCAAGATAGTGAAGGATGTCATTGATCTGCTTCTCCGACAGATCCACCCAGTCTGGCATGCGCTGCTGTTTGAACTGCGCAAAGAGGGCCTTCGCCGTTGGATCCCCGGATTTAATTACACCGGAGGAACCGTGAATGAACTTCAATAACCAGTCGCGCTTCCGCCGTTCGGTGACACCCTTTAAGTCAGGCCCAACTTTGATTCCTTTGCCGTAGGTGTGACACGCCGTGCACCGACTATTGAACGTCAACGCAGCTTCGGCCGAGAATTTGGCCGTCGTGCCCGCATAGCCGCTATCGATATCACTGGCGCGAACAGACTGAGAGATTCCGTCGTGCATCAGCAGAAACGACAGAGCCAACCACCCGACGCGTAGTCTTCTAACAGTTGCCACAATAAGCCTCATCAGACACTCTCCTTCGTCTTTGTCCGCTGCCGTTCCACTTACCGTCAGCGTCGACTTACAGGGAACTGTAAAGCTTATCTTCAGAATCCCAATCCGAAGTGCATAGCAAAGGTCACTGGATCTGTGTTTGGGCCGCCGACCGGCCGATTGAACCGCACAGGAAGATCCGCCTCCACAAAGTAGGCCTTGAAGAAACTGCTTTTATTTTTGATTGGCCAACTCTTGTTTAACAGTGGAGTAAAACCGTACTCGGCAGAATTGACGACGAAGGCAGCGCGAATTCCCGGAGCGAAGCCCCGTCCAACATTCCATAAGAACCCCGGATGAACCGTAAGTGATACGTCGCGCGGACTGTCCTGTACTGACGAGATAAACTCAAGGTCGAATGCCATTCTGCCCGTTCCCTTGACTGTAATTCCGACTGGAAAACCTATCGAAAAATTGTCAGCCAAGTTAGTTGTCTGTCCTCCCGCCCGAGTAACAAGAGGAAGAACGAAACCGACATGGCCTCCGACTGTTGTCTGAGGCGTGGTCTGGGCTATCGCAATCACGGGCAACTCTGTGAGTGAAAGAACAGCCACCACGGCCACGCGTAGAAGTTGACTGAGGATCATTCGATCCATAGGCGGACACACCGCTGCATTCATGGAGTTTCCTCCGATCAGAGATGATTTGGTGATACACATGCCTGCGCACCCTGCAAATGCAGAGAGACGGACGTGCGTTCGCGTTGCTGTGTGGCGAGCGTTAAGGGCGTGCTGCAGGGCCACGGCTTATTGAAATGTGGCGAGCACTTCTTGGACGGCAGTTTCGCAACGGCCAAAAAGGGGGGAACTCCACATTCGGCAAAACCAGGCGTTCTCGTTGGTCGCGCTGACAGCAGACCAAGCCTTACGTTTTGAAAATCGGCTTAAAAGTGCCCTCTGGGAAGAGGGACACGTACACAAGCCACCCTCGTCTGAACTTGCATTTCCAATCCAAAAGGCCGATCAAGGCAATATCCAGTTTGATCTATCAAGTTGATGGGGGCCCACTGACAGTGGCAATAAGATCGGCGCGTTAGGATTGACCGCACCCGAAAAGTTGTCTAGTGAATTCACGCTGCCCTGTGACTTCACAACAACTATACCCGCGCTTCGGTGGCTCGTGATGACTGGTAGGAAATTCCAGTCCGGCGGTTCGGGATTTTCTCTGTCGTATCTACTTTTACGGTAACGGAAGCCTTCGACCCGCTGCTACCATTAGGTGATTCTGAGGTCTCTTAGGTTTCCTGTCAAGAGAAAAAGATTTAGAGATATTTGTTAAAGGTTTGTGCGACGTTAGACGCTAACTGTATTTCCATTGCTATCTCCGTCTTAATACCCTCATGAATCCTTTTCATCCAGTAATTTAGAGTTACTAGACGTGTATCACCGTATCGGCTTCCCGAGTTCAGACTTGCTTCGCGTCAAAATCCTTTTCCATATCAGGAACATTGCCAATGACACTCAACAGGATCGGCCCTATCGTTTCGCTCGAGACGTTTCTTAACGATTTCCAGCAGGCTTGTCGTCAGATACGAAACGCTCCAGTCTTCGCCGGACTGTGATGGGTGGAATCAGAAGTGGGAATCGGCATCAGCACACCAATATTCATCCTTGTGCGCACTCTTCTCCTTGCGCCGTTGCCATACGATAATCCAGAACGCCGGGTGCACATTATCAGCAGATCGACAAATTCAAGTGAACCCTTCGATGGAACCGCGCCCTTGCGCGACATACTCGATTGGCATTTGATCGGCCTTGAAAAATTGCTCGCCGGGACTCTCGCATCGTTGCCGCTAAGCTACGAATTAATTACAAGTGCGCGGTTGCCATTTCGTCGTTGGTAAGGATGGCGGTCATAGAAGACCGCATCGGCTTGGCCGCGGCGAATTTTCTTGGCTGTTGCGACGAGAAGCCAGGATCGCTGGCTGGCACGATACTTCCGTAACAAAATCATAGGGATACAGACATGTTACGTGGGTTACTTTGGAGTGCACTAAGGTAATTTGACTGCGCTTCGATAAAACGTTTTATCTGCTATCTACGGTCCCGCATATACAGACCTCGGCTTAAGGGCTTCAGATTGCCCTCACTGTTCTCACCTGCGATCCGGCTATTTGTATTGATCGTTGCCTCATTTGGTTCTTTACTTTTTCCATCATTCAGGCCTTGTTCCTAGTTCGAGGCACATCCCGGTCGAACGAAGATGATCATAAAAATCCACCCTCTTCTCGGACTTTATTTCCTCGTGCCTCGATTGTTGTTACGTCGACTACCCCGTGTCTCTTCTCAGCGGGATAGCAGCGGCATCGGAACTTCCATAACCCGGCGAAGACCGGAACGACCTCCTCCGGGACAAACTGGGCACGCTTCAATGGAACCTGGAGTGGGACTACAAATGTCATAACGATTGGCTTCTCCATTAACGGAACGATCTGCCTCGTGAATGGACAAGCTATTACAACGCACAACCGCAACAAAGGCGACGCATGCGGAGCGGGTCTTTTGAAACTGCTCCGATCATATGAGACTCCGAGGAGCGCCTACCTCAAAAAGGAATCTTGTTTCGGCATCACTCTTCAATAAGCGCTCGGGCATTGAGTGGTAACAGTGGGCGGCCGGGTGATGTAAAGGAGAAACCATGTCTCAGCAGTTCGATCCCCCCTGTGAGTGGTCAATCGCTCGCCGATTCAGCGGGTACTTTGCAGTATTCGCAGCTCTGATGCTAGCCCTTGCTATGCCGTGCGCACATGCTCAAACTGCGTGCAGCGTGGTCTATACGATTTCACCGCAGAACTCCGGCGCATTCGGAGGGACAGTCACCATCAACAATACGGGAACTACCGCCTGGACCAGTTGGACTCTGACCTGGACCTTCGCCAACGGCCAAACGATCTCGTCCTTCTGGAATGGCGCGGAAACCCAGAGTGGCGCCAACGTAACGGTGAGCAGCGAAACTTACAATGGCCGCGTCGCCGCCGGCGCAAGTACCAGTGGATTGGGCTTCAATGGCACCTGGAATGGCACTACGAACGCGATACCCACATCCTTCGCCGTTAATGGAAACACCTGCGGCAACACCACGACGGGCAGCTTTGCGTTGGTCCCTTCGGCGTCCGCTCTGTCAGTAACTCAGGGCAGCAGTGCCACTGACACCATCTCGATAACGGATGTGAGTCCGTTTGCAGGCAGTGTGACTCTTGCCGCATCCGGATTGCCGACCGGCGTAACGGCCGCTTTCGGCACCAATCCCGCCACCGGCAGCAGCGCTCTTACGTTGACGGCCGGCAGCACAGCAACCGTTGGAACCTCTACGGTCACCATTACTGGAACCTCCGGCACTTTGACCGAAACCGCAACCGTTGCCCTCACCGTCCTGGCCAAGACTCCGCCGAGCTTCACGCTGGCTGCGTCCTCGTCTACTTTGTCTCTTCCGCAGGGCAGCAGCGCCACTGACATAATCACAGTAACTGATATCGGCGGATTCACCGGCAGCGTGGCACTTGCCGCTTCCGGATTGCCAACTGGCGTAGCGGCGGTCTTCGGCACCAACCCCACCACTGGGACAAGCGTGCTCACGTTGAAGGCCAGCAGCACAGCCACATCCGGCACCTCCACAGTAACCATCACGGGAACCTCCGGCTCCCTGACCGCAACGACCACTGTCAGTCTTGTCATTGGCGGCTGCGACACAGAGGGCTTCTCCCTTGCTCCTTCGTCGCCAACTCTCTCATTGGTTCAGGGCAGTACTGCAACCGACACCATCACGGTGACTGAATTCTGTTTCAGCAGCAGCGCGACTCTTGCAGCATCTGGTCTGCCGAGCGGAGTTACTGCCGCCTTTGGCACTAACCCAACCACTGGGTCCAGCATTCTGACGCTCACGGCCAGCAGCACGGCAACGATCGGCACGTCGACGATCACGATCACCGGCACCTCCAGCAACCTCTTGGCATCTACCTCCATTGCTCTCAGCGTAAGTGCCAAACCGACTCCAACCTTCGCGCTCTCTCCGTCAGCGCCGGCTATATCGATTGCCGAAGGCCTCAGCGCCACCAATACCATCACAGTGGCGGACCTGAACGGATTCATCGGCTCTGTGACGCTGGCCGCAACAGGCCTGCCCAGCGGAGTTACCGCTGCGTTCGCGACGAACCCTGCGACGGCGACCAGCGTGCTCACGCTGACTGCCAGCAGCACAGCGACGGTCGGCACGGCTACCGTGACCATCACCGGAACCTCCGGTTCGATCTCTGCCAGTACCTCGATCTCGCTGACCATCACACCAGGAACGTCCAGCTCCACGTGCAGCATCGTTTACACGATCCAACCTCAAAACGCGACCGCCTTCGGTGGGGCCATCACGATCAACAACACGGGCACGACCGCCTGGACCAATTGGACTTTGACGTGGTCTTTCGCCAACGGGCAAACGATCTCTTCCATCTGGAACGCGTCGGAGATACAAACTGGCGCAAATGTGACACTAACCAATCTGGCGTATAACGGCGCCGTTCCCGCCGGCGGCACTCTCACTGGCATTGGATTTAGCGGCCTGTGGAATGGAGTCACCAATGCGGTGCCAACCTCCTTCGCGATCAACGGCTCGGCGTGTGGCGTCGCTACGACACCGAATTTCACGATCGCTTCTTCGGCTACCAATCTGTCGATTGCGCAAGGTAGCAGCGCCACCGACAAAATCACGGTAACGGAAATCAACGGATTCGCGGGCAGCGTCACTTTGTCCGCATCGGGATTGTACGGACTGCCTGGCGGAGTAACGGCCGCCTTCTCGCCCAATCCCACCACCGGGACCAGTGTGCTTACGTTGACAGCCAGCAGTTCGGCGGTTGCCGGTAGCTCCACGATCAATATCACTGGAACCTCTGGCTCGCTGACCTCGAGCGCCAGCGTTGGCCTGACTGTGAATACAGCAGGCAGCTTCGCGCTTGCGCCTTCGCCGGCCACATTGCAAATTCTTCCCGGCAGCACGGCGACCGACACCATCGCGATTACTGACGTGAGTCCATTCAGCGGTACGGTCTTACTTACCGCCTCGGGGCTGCCGAGTGGAGTAACTGCCGCGTTCAACACAAACTCCGCATCCTTGACTGGCGTAATGACACTAACAGCCACCAGCACGGCAACAGCCGGAAGCTATAACATCACCGTCACCGGAACCTCCGGCACGCTGATAGAGACCACCACGATTGCACTCACAGTCGCTGCATCTCCTTTGCAGATTGTATGGGTCAGTCCAGCCGCCGGTATTGCCGGCAGCTCAATGACTATCATGCCTGCCGGCATTGGAATGAGCGTCGGATCGTCGCAAGGGACGGGCCAGGTTTACTTCGGCACGACAGCAGCCACTGTAACCGCATGGGTAGACGATGCCA
>Ga0187890_10003838_pt1 | contig 10283 bp, 7 predicted proteins | sample June2016WEW_21_1_FD_133005 | JGI IMG/M metagenome (GOLD analysis project Ga0187890, IMG submission 133005) | Peatland microbial communities from SPRUCE experiment site at the Marcell Experimental Forest, Minnesota, USA - June2016WEW_21_10 | ecosystem: Environmental > Terrestrial > Soil >...
AGCGGCGACGGCCGGACCCTTGGTCCGGCCGTCGCTCGACGCGTGGTCCGCTTGCGCGACGCCCAAGCGTGGAATCCCTTCGTTCTCTTCAGAACAGCTTTGCAGCTTCCGCCTGAGCGTCGTCGAGCGCCTTCTTCGGGTCGGCGTTGCCGATCAGCACGGCGTTGACGGCGGTTCCGAGCACGTCCTGGATCTGCGGATATTGGGGAATGCGCGGACGATATTCGCCATCGCCATGGACGAACACTTCGTCGATCACCGGCAGGAAGGGATATTTCGCGACAAGCTCGGGATCGTGCGTCTCACTGATCCTGAGGTAGCTGCCGGCGCCGCGCAGGTTGAACTCCTTGTGTACTGCCGGGCTGGTCAGCCATTTGATGTAGAGCCAGGCCGCTTCCTTCTGCTTGGCGTCGATATCGGCGTTGATCGCCATGCCCCAGCCGCCGACGCCGTATTTCCTCGGCAGGCCCTTTCCGGGCGGCGCCACCATCAGGGCGACCTTGCCGACGACCTTCGACGTGTCCGGATTGAAATAGCCGGGCGCGCCGACCGACCAGGTCTGCATCTGCGCGGCAAGACCCTGGCGGAAGCTTTCCTCGCGGCCGCCCCAGTCGTAATCGGCGGCGCCGGGAGGCGCGGCCTTGTCGAACAGGGCCTTGTAGACGGTCAGGCTCTTGATGTTGGCGTCCGAGTTCAGCGCCGGCTTGCCGTCCGCGCCGAGGATCGAGCCGCCCATCTCGCTGTTATATTGCATCCAGTCCTGCGCGACCGCCGGACCCTTCTGGCCGTTCGCCACGAAACCATATTGTTTGGGCGGAGCGGTCAGCTTGTAGGCGTTGGCGACCATGTCCTCCATCGTCTCCGGCGGCTTCAAGCCGGCGGCCTGATAGAGGTCGGTGCGATAGGCCAGCACGTTGGCGTAACCGGCGAAGGGAAACGCGACCTGCTTGCCCTTGTAGCCGCCCAGCGAGGCCATCAGGACGGGATAAATGTCGGCGACATTGATCTCCGCCGAATCGCGCTTGATCCAATCGGTGAGGTCCACCGTATAGCCGCTTTCGGCGAATTGTCCCGACCAGACGATATCCATCGTCGACAGATCGTAGCCCTTGGTGTGGCCGACGAAATCGGCGGTGACCTTGGTGAGCAGCTCGGGATAGCTGAGGATGTCCACCTTGACGGTGATTCCCGTCGCCTCCTTGAACTTCGGCGAAAGGTCGGCCAGCACCGTGGCGAATTGATCGTTCTGCGAGGCGAGCGTCAGCGTGACGCCATCGTACGGTTTGTCCGCGGCGCTCGCCGGCGCCAGCGTGGCAAGCGAAACCGCCGCGGCGATTTCAAACATCCATCGCTTACTCATCGACCGTCCCCCGGTGCTGTGATGTTGGCAAAGCGTAGGAGGGCGCCTAGAATGCGCCTCCTTGAAGACAGCATGGCGCTTTTCCAAAGTAATGTCCACACGGCCGACCCCCGCGCTTGCTGGTCTAACACGCGGCATGGCGCCGCTTTATTGTGCGGTTTGCCTGCGGGATTCGCTGGGTTGCTCGCGTGCTGTTCGTTTGCCTGCAAAAGCGCTGGACAGCCGGCGAGAAAGAGCGGTTCTCTGCTGTCCGATTCCGATGGAGCGGTCCTTGTCGCCCTCTGAGCCTTGTCGAGGATTTCACGCCGCATGAACGAGGTTGGCGCGCGCTCAGCGACGGCGCTCGAACGTCTGGAAGCGCAGGTTCGCCGGGATTTGGCGACGATCGAGGCGCCGGCCGCGCCATGGATGCGTCCGCGGGCGGCGCCGGACGGCGCAAACGCCTTCGACGTCGTGGTCGTCGGCGCCGGGCTGAGCGGCCTGACGATCGGATTCGGGCTGCGCCGGCAGGGCGTCGGCAATGTGCTGATCATCGACCAGAGGCCGGCGGGCCGCGAGGGGCCGTGGATCACCTGCGCGCGGATGGCGACGCTGCGCTCGCCCAAACAACTCACCGGGCCCGATCTTGGCGTGCCGAGCCTGACGTTCTGCTCGTGGTACGAGGCCGTCGCGGGCGAGGAGGCCTGGAATCGCCTCGACAAGATTCCGCCGCGCGACTGGATGGATTATCTCTCCTGGTATCGCCGGACGCTCGATCTGCCGGTGCGCAACGACATGCGTCTCGCCGGGATCAATCCCGTCGGGGATCTCCTCGCTCTGTCGACGCGGAGTCCGGAGGGCGCGTCGACGCTCTATTGCCGCCAGCTCGTTCTCGCCACCGGCATCGAGGGAAGCGGACGTCCGCATGTTCCGGAGATGATCGCCTCGGCGCTGCCGCCCGATCGCTATACGCACAGCGCCGAAGCGATCGACCCCGCCGCTTTGGCCGGGCGGGACATCGGGGTGCTCGGCGCCGCCGCGTCGGCGTTCGACTGGGCGACGACCGCGCTCGACAATGGCGCGCGCTCGGCGACGCTGTTCGCCCGCCGGCGGGAGCTGCCGAAGACCGAGGCGCTCGCCTGGGCCAATTTCCCCGGCTTCCTCGGGGCGTTCTCCGAGCTCGACGATACGATGCGCTGGCGCTTCATGCGGCGCTTTTTCGCGCTGCAGGCGCCGCCGACGCAGGAGATGTTCGACCGCGCCGCGCGCCATCCCAGCTTTCGTCTGGTGATGGGGGCGCCGTGGCGACGGGTGGCGATGGACGGCGACCGCGTCCGCGTCGACACCGACGAGGCGAGCTGGGCCTTCGACCATATCCTGCTTGGAACCGGCTTCGAGACGGATCTGGCGCGCCGGCCCGAACTGGCGCCCTTCGTCGATCGGATCGCCCTGTGGAGCGACCGCTTCGCGCCGCCGGCCGGCGAAGAGGATTCCGCGCTCGCCCGCTATCCCTATCTTGGCGCCGCCTTCGAACTCAACGAGCGGATTCCGGGCTCGGCGCCCTATCTCGGCCGCATTCACATTTTCAACAATGGCGCCGTGCCGAGCCTCGGCCCCGTATGCAACGGCGTGACCGGCCTCAAATATGGCGCGCCGAAAATCGTCGCCGCCATCGCCCGGAATTTCTTTCTCGAAGACGCCGACCAACATCTCGAAGCCCTGATGGGCTATAATGAGGCGCATTTTCGCACCGACGCATCCGGGATGGAGGGGCGCCATGGCGCTGGCCCTGCGAACTGAACGGCGCGCCGCGGCGGGCGGCGAGGCCGAACTCGAACGGCTGCTCGCCGAAGGCCGGCGGTTCAGCGCCGAATTTCCCGACTTTCTCGCCAACCATTTGCCGATGGTTCTGGTCGCGATGCATCGGCTCGGCGGGTCGGACGAACGGCTCGGCGAATTCTTCGCGACCTATCGCGACGTGCATCGCCTGCAGCCCGCGCCGCCGCCGATCGCGCCGGTCGAGCGCGCCAACTGGACCGCCGCGCTCGGCGCGCGTGGGAGAGAGACCGACTATCGTTCATTCTTCCGCGACGAGGTTGCGCGGCTAGGTTCGCGCGCGGCCGTCGCCGCTTCTTTGCCGAGGCTTCTGCCCGGCCTCGCGGCGAGCGCGACGCACGGCCTGATGCGGCTCGCCTATGGCGTGATGCGCGACGATCGGGAAGAGATCGCCGCCGCGCTTGGCTATTGGGCCGCCATGTATCTGGAGCTCGGCGCGGCCACCGGCGCGGCGCCGGCGACCGACGATCCGGCCGAGGTCCTCATTCGCATGCAGCCCGTCGAGACTTACCGTCACGTCGAGACGGAGCTGGACCTCCTCTGGCACTTCATGCGCGCGATGGCCGCCAAGCCGGAATTCCGCCCGCTCGTCGACTGGCTCGCCATCGGTCCCGACACGTTCGCGCGGGCGCGCGCCGCTTCGCTCGCGCTCTATGCGGGAACGATGGATTTTTGCGCGCTGCACGCGGTCACCGGCTGTCACTGGCTGCGGCTCATCCGTCCGGTCACGCCCGACCCGGACCTCGCGCTGCGCTATTTCTGGCAGGCGATCGCGGCGCTCTATCCCAAGATCGGCTTCCCCGATCTGCCCGCCGCGGAGAGACTCGACGAATGGCGACGACTTCCCTGCCCGGACTGGCCTGTGATCGAAGCTGCGGCGGTCCGGTCCGACGACGAGCATGACCTGAGCCTGGTGTTCTCGGCGCGCGAGGAATGGAGAACGTTTGGCGACCGGCTCTACCAGGTGGTCGCCGCGCGCCGGGTCCAATTAATCCCGTGACGCAGACCATTCTCGCCAACGCAACCCTTCCCGACGGCCGGCGCGCCGACATCCATATCCGCGACGGCCGCGTCGCCGCGATCGCGGAGGCGGGCGCCGCGCCGCCCGACGGCGCGCAGCGGATCGATCTTGCCGGCGCGCTGCTCGTTCCCGGGATGATCGACGGCCATATCCATCTCGACAAGACCTTCGTCGGGCTGCCGTTCCAGCCGCATCGCGCCGGCGACACGGTCGCCGAGCGGATCGCGCGCGAGAAGGAGCTGCGGCGCGAACTGCGCTATCCCGTCGAAGAACGGGCGATTCGTCTGATCCGGCAGGTCGTCGCGCATGGCACGACGGCGCTGAGAAGCCATGTCGACGTCGATGCCGAAGTCGGCCTCACCGGCCTGCACGCGCTGCTGCGGGTCCGCGAGGCGGCGCGCGATCTCGTCGACATCCAGATCGTCGCTTTCCCGCAAAGCGGAATCATCGCCGACCCCGGCGTCGCGGATCTGCTCGATCAGGCGGTGCGCGACGGCGCCGATCTCATCGGCGGCCTCGACCCCGCCGGGATCGACGACGACGTTGGCGGCCATCTCGACGCGATCTTCGCGATCGCGCAGCGCCATGGCGTCGGTCTCGACATTCATTTGCACGATCCCGGCCCGCTCGGCTGCTTCGAGCTTCGCCAGATCGCCGCGCGCGCGCTGGCGGCCGGGCTGGAGGGCCGCGTCGCGGTCAGCCACGCCTTCGCGCTCGGCGCGGTGGACGATGCCGAACTCGGCCGCACCGTCCAGGCGCTGGCGCGCGCCGACGTCGCAATCATGACCAACGGCCCGGGGCCGGTTCCAATGCCGCCGGTGCGGCGCCTCGTCGCCGCCGGCGTACGAGTGTTCGCCGGCTCCGACAATATTCGCGACGCCTGGTCGCCCTATGGCGAGGGCGACATGCTTGCGCGCGCGATGCTGATTGGCTATCGCCAGGGCTTCCTCGCCGACGCCGATCTCGCGCTCGCCTTCGATCTCGCCAATAGCCGGGGCGCCGAGGTTCTCGGCCATGCCGACCACGGGATGCGGGTCGGGGCGTTCGCCGATCTCGTGGCGATCCCCGCCGGCTCGATCCCCGAAGCGGTCGCCGCCCATCCGCCGCGCGCGATGGTGATGAAGCGCGGGCGCGTGGTGGCGCGGGATGGGGCGTTGACGGTCGGGGGTTGAGGACGGGTACCGCCGGGGGCTACTCTCGCCCGTCGACGCGTACGAAGAGGTTCCCGGAAACGGGGCCTGTCAACGGCTTGCGGCCCGAATAATTTCCCTCCGCCTCGCAAAGGCCGACCGGCTTCGGCGGCGCGGCGGCGCAAGAGCCTGAGCGAGCCCCGCGGCGCCACAGGCCGCGACTCTGAATGTTAGAACGTGATTGTAGGGCGTTCATTGCTGGAAAGCCAAAGGCATGCGTCAATGCAAAGACGCTTTCGCCTTCGGTACCGCCGCCTGCGGGAATCACGGGGAACCTTATGGCGTACTGCCCGACGTCGCGCTGCCCCTAGTGCTCTTACGCATCCATGCATTGTCGTAGTAGAAGTCGGCGCTTCCGGTCACAACATGCCGCGTTTTCCAGAGGGCCTCTTTGAACGCCTCGGCGCCGCGGACGTCGTCGAGCAAGACAAGAAGCTGCGGCACGCTCAAAAACCAGCAATGAAAGAACGGCTGACCCAGATTGGCTTCGTTTGGATGAAGTATCTTCAGTTGCTCCCGAAGCTCCCCGAGCAGCGCATTGAACTTCGCGAAACCACTCTGCAGGGCGGGGTCGCTAACCCCGAAGCTGGCGCTCATCGTGGCCTCAAGAAATTGCTTAAGCAATATCCGATCCTGAAACCCACCGAATTGCATGAGTGATATGGCGATGCGCTCGACCTTGCGTCCCCTCAGCTCAAGACGGGTCTTCACGCCAACGCTGTTGAGCTCGATAAAGCCCTGCTTTTGTAGTCTCGCTTCATGCCAGCCTGCCTGCACCTGTGCTGCAAGGAGGCTATTGGCGAGGTCAAGAAGCACATGCGCATCGGAGCCAGCCTGAGCGCGCCTGGTTAGCGGCTTCTTTTTGATCTCCAGAAAAATCACATATTGATCGGTCTCGACAACGATGTCGCATTCGCCATCCTCGCCGTCGATAACATAGGTCCCGGTGAGCGAAGGGATGCCATGGGCCAGCAGTTCGTCCCGCAGAAACGCCTCGATGGGCGCGCCAAGCCGTCCGTCAAAATCCTTATCCGAGGCGCGCAGCACTGCCATGAGGGCTTCAAGGCAGCCGCCGGCGCACATGGATCGGTCCATCAGCCAATATGTCTTGCGATCCACGCTCAGCAACGGTCGCATGGGAAAAGTGTTGCCTGCGCCTCTCTCGCTGGGGTCCAGGCTTGTGGGGGAATCCGTCGCCTTTGAGAAGCGCTGGTTCGCCCCTGGATGCGGATGACAAAGAACCTCGTCGATCACGCTATGAGTGATATTCCTTGGCAGGGTCGGGCATGCGGCTGCAATATCGCGGACAGCGAAGCGAACAGGGCCGCGCTGCGCCAAAGACTTCTCAAGCAAGACCGCGATGACGGCGAGCGCGTCATTCAACGACCATCCCGAGCCGTGTCTCTTGTCGAAGTCGTAGTCTCGAAGAATACCGCGCGCGATTTTCTCGACATCGCTGCCTCTTATTTGAGGCAAACAGAACAACGTGTCGTAAAGCGCGGTCTCTTGTAGATATGGCAGCAACGCTGCTGCATCCATCGACTGCCATATTGAAGGGGTATAGCTCTGGACGTCCAGCACGGCGGCATAGTCTGTCGCAAGCCGGATCAGCTCCGCCCAGTCTTGGTCCGTGTCCTTTATTGGCCCCGTGCCGGCGTAGCGCTTCACCGAGAGGAGCAGGAGATACCCGAAGGGAATGGTTGGAGAGCCACCCCCAGTGGAGGAGGTGTGACGGACAAGATGATAGCGCTCTTGCGATGGCTCATAGAGCGGCGTGATCTGCTTGAAAATACGGCGAGCAACATTGATGCCGCCCATTCCGCCGATGATTTTTTCGAGTTGCTCGACGAGCTTGGTCTCCGACGTCGACTCAAGCGACAGAACGCCATTGCTTCGCGCAAGGCGGTAGCCGCGTTGCTGCAAACGCTTTGACGCCTCGGCAACTCGATAGGCGCGAGCATGAATCCTCTCACGGGCTGGATTTGCGCTCCAATCAAAGAGTCTCACGCCATCACAGGCATGGCGTATCGCCCGGTCCCAGTCCCCCACGATGTCACCGGCAATCTGCGGGCCCACTCTCATGGCCTCTTGGAGCTGGTCCAAGACCGAAAAGTACGGATCGAGCTTGCCTCCATCGATGACGCGCGTCTGAATCAACGCCTCCCGAAGGCGGCGGCAACGCTGCCAGACCGCTTTGTGGCCCGAGGTGAATGAGGCTGAAATCTTCTTGCCGAGTTCCTCAGAAGCGTCGGTCCGCTTAAGGGCCGATCCCGCAGGCAAGCCGACATATTCGTATAGCGCCGCCAGATCGCTCAGGTGGGCTGTGATCTCATCAGGACAATTGTCGACGGCACGGCAAAATGATTCGAGGTCCATACAGGTCCGCTGCTCTAACGCTGATCTCGCAAATTCCACGACACGCGCCCGCGCGAAGACGGCATGCGCCGTCCCGTATCAGGAGCCCGATGGCATCTATGTGGGGTGCGGCGGCCGGATTGTCACGGCGCGGCACTAAGGAGTCTCCGCTGCGGGAGTCAGGCGCTTGCGCGTATGCAAGGATCACGATCGTTTTCCGTCGGCGACAGGCACTTGCGAGGAACAAAGCACGCACCCGCCGTGTCCGCGCCCGACCCAGATCCCCCTCAATCCATGTGCACGCCGCCGGTGACGTTGATCCCCTGTCCCGTCATGAAGCGCGCGGCGTCGGAGGCGAGGAAGACGACGACATCGGCGACATCCTCGGGCTCCTCGATGCGCCCCAGCGGCGTCAAGGAGACATATTCCGCCCGCACCGCGTCCGGGCTCATGCCGCGCAGTTCCCCCTCCCAGACGATCTCCCGCTCCTGCATCGAGGTGCGCACGAAGCCAGGGCATACCGCGTTCACCCGGATTTCGTGCGGCGCCATCTCGCGGGCGAGCGCCTGCGTCCAGCCGAGCACCGCGAATTTGCTCGCTGAATAATGGGCGAGCAGCGGCGCGCCGACCTTGCCGGCGAGCGAGGCGGTGTTGACGATGACGCCCCTGCGCTTTTCGCTGAGGAAATAGCGGCAGGCGATCTGGTTGCTCAAGAAAATGCCGCGCGCGTTCACCGCCAGATTGAACTCCCATTCCTCGTCGGTGATGTCGACGGCGCGGCGCATGGTCGACACGCCGGCGTTGGCGCAGAGGATGTCGAGTTCGCCGAGCCGCTCGACCGCCTTGTCGAACGCGCGCTGGGTCGAGGCGCGATCGCGCACGTCGATCTCGAACGCCGCGCCGCCGCCGCCGATCTCGCCGGCGAGCGCCTGCGCCGCGGCGAGATCGAGATCGGCGATCGCCACGCGAACGCCGGCGCGCGCCAGCGCCCGAACGATCGCCGCGCCGATGCCGCGCGCCCCGCCCGTGACGATCGCGCGGCGTCCTTTGAGGTCAAATGCGTCAGCCATGAGCCCCGCTCCCGATGCCGTTCAGATTTTCACAGGTCGCGCGCATACTCAACCTGTGGGCGCTCTCGACTTGGCGGTCTTGATTCCCTAGGATCGCCGTCGCTCGACGGACGCTGGGCGAACGAGCCGCGAAGCCTCCCGCCGGCGCCGAAATCGCGACGGCCTCGCTGATCGACGCGTAGGCTAAGGCGGGCCGACCCCCCTTTCGCAAAGGAATCTGCGATGCCTTTCGATTTCTTCGGCGCGCGAAAGAAAGTCGTCATCGCGATGGCGCATATCGGCGCGCTGCCGGGGACGCCGCTCTACGACGCCGACGGCGGCATGGACCGGCTGATCGAGGCGGTCGGGCAAGACGTCGAAAAACTGCAGGCGGGCGGCGTCCATGCGATCATGTTCGGCAACGAGAACGACCGCCCCTATCGCTTCGCGGCGACCACCGAAGGGCTCGCGGCGATGACCGCGGTGGTGATGGCGATCAAGCCTAGGCTCAAGGTTCCCTTCGGCGTCAATTATCTCTGGGACCCCTCGGCGAGCGTCGCGATGGCCTGCGCGACCGGCGCCGCCTTCGCGCGCGAAATTTTCACCGGCGTTTTCGCCTCCGACATGGGCCTGTGGGGACCCAAGGCGGCTGATGCGCTGACGCTTCGTCGCAATCTCGGCCGGCCCGATCTGAAACTGCTGTTCAACATCAACGCCGAATTCGCCTCCTCGCTCGACACACGGCCGATCGAGCTGCGCGCCAAGAGCGCGGTGTTCTCCTCGCTCGCCGACGCGATCCTGGTCTCGGGCCCGCTGACCGGCCACGCGGTCGACACGTCCGACCTGCAACGGGTCCGCAACGCGATCCCCGGCACGCCGCTGTTCGCCAACACCGGGGTGCGCATCGACAATGTTCGCGATATTTTCGCGATCGCCGACGGTTGCGTGATCGGCACCCATTTCAAGATCGACGGCGACACCTGGAAGCCGGTCGACGGCGAGCGGGTCAAGCGCTTCATGGACGTCGCCGACAGGCTGGGGTGAGCGACAGCGAGGGCGGACATTGGCGGGCGATTGCGTCATCGGGCTCGATATCGGGACGACCTCGACGATTGGCGTGCTGGTCGGCCTGCCCGCGACGATCCTCGCCGTGGCTTCCCGCCCGACGAGGCTCGCCTCGCCGCATCCGGGTTGGGCCGAGGAGGACCCCGCCGAGTGGTGGCGCAATTCCTGTTCGGTCCTGCGTGAACTCATGACGGCCCTGCCGGGCGCGCCGGACGCGCTGAGCGGAATCTGCGTCACCGGCATGACGCCCGCGCTGGTGCTGCTCGATGGCGCCGGCGAGGTGTTGAGGCCGAGCATCCAGCAGAGCGACGCGCGCGCCGCCGTCGAGGTCGCCGAACTGGCGACGGAGATCGACGAGGCCGCGTTCCTCGCGCGCGCCGGCAACGGCGTCAACCAGCAGCTCATCGCGACGAAACTGCGCTGGCTGG
>Ga0187890_10003843_pt1 | contig 10273 bp, 11 predicted proteins | sample June2016WEW_21_1_FD_133005 | JGI IMG/M metagenome (GOLD analysis project Ga0187890, IMG submission 133005) | Peatland microbial communities from SPRUCE experiment site at the Marcell Experimental Forest, Minnesota, USA - June2016WEW_21_10 | ecosystem: Environmental > Terrestrial > Soil >...
CGCGTCGAGGACCGCATCCGCCGCGTCGAAGGCGCCCCGCAGCGGCGCGTCCGCGGCCGGGGCGCGGCCTTGCATCCGCAGTACCCGGATCGCGGCGGCCAGTTCGCAGCTCAGCACGGCCCGGTAGGCGGCGACCGCGTCGGTGCTGGCCCGGGCCGACTGGGTCGAGAACCCCGCGTGCTCTTCCACCCCGCGGGACAGCACCGCGCTGCCCAGCGCGGCGGGGGTGGCGAAGCGGCGCAGGTCCGCCACCGCGGACTGGGCCACGTATTCCAAGATCATGATGCCCGAGCTGGCCGGGGCGTCGGCGGCGAACGCGTGCAGGCCAGTGAAGGACGGCTCCACCAGGGTGCCCAGCCGGGCTGCGGACAGCGCGGCGGTCTGGAACAGCGCCGCGCGGGCCGAGTCGAGAGCCAGCCCGACGTAGGCGGCGTGGAAGTTGCCGTTGTGCCACACCGCCTGGCCGGCCGGGTCGACCAGTGGGTTCTCGCTGGCCGCGTTGAGCTCCCTGGTCACCACCTGCGCGGCGTAGTCCAGCGAGTCGGCCGCCGGGCCGTGCACCTGGGCGAACGCCCGGTAGCCGTAGGAGTCCTGGATCCGGGCGGGCTCGGGCCCCGCTCCGGCCATCGGGGCGGCGCCCAGCAGGGACCGCATCCGGCCGGCCACCCGCTGCTGCCCTTCCGGGCGGCCCCGGTGCACCGCCGGGGCGTAGGGTTCCAGCGAGCCGCGCACCGCTAGCAGCGACAGGGCGGCGATCACCACGGCGGAGCCGACCAGGCCGCCCAGGTCGTGGCAGGCCAGCGCCGCTTCGCCGAGGGTGGCCGCGTTGCTGCTCATGAAGCCGGGTGTCTCGGCGGGCCGGAGCGCGAAACGCGGCGGCGGCCCGGTGCCGGTCCGCCAGGCCCGCTCACCGATCAGGCACAGCCCGGTGGAAGCCAGCGCGGTCAGGTCACCGGTGCCGATCGCCCCGTACAACGGCACCGGCGGGGTGAATCCGCGGTTGAGGGCGTCCGCGAGGACCTCCAGCACCGCCGGGTCGACCCCGGAGCCGCCCGCACCGATCTGGTTCAGCCGGGTCACCAGCATGGCCCGGCCCAGGTCGGCGGACTGCAGCGGACCCGACCCGGCCGCGTGGCTGCGCAGCAGCCGCAGCCCGTGCTCGGCCAGCTGATCCTCGGCCAGCCCGACGTTGCGGTTCGCGCCGACCCCGGTGGTGCGGCCATACACCGGCCGCCGGGCGGCCACGTCCCGGGCCGTCTCCCACGCAGCCTGCGCCGCCGCGGCTGCCTGCGCCGCGACCGTGACCGGCACCTCGTCCCGGGCCACCGCCGCCACCCCGGCACACGTCAGCGACACCCCGTCGATGATGATCCCTGGTCGGGTCATGCGCCGCCTCTGGTCTTCGTTGCGGAGGTCTTATGCCTTTCCGGCCTGGGCCGGTCCGGGCCGCTGACCAGGGACAATACGGCACGCCCCGGCCGGGGTTCTGCGCGGCAGGCAATTACCGCATTCCGTGCGGCGCGGATCGCTAGCATGATCCGCTGATGGAGGTGGCGTGATGACCGCCCGCGGACCCCGTGGCTCGTCACTCGTCATCAGCGTGCTCGTGACCGTGCTCGCGGTGGCCGGCGCCATGGTCCTGGTCATCCGGCTGCCCGGGCGCGCCACCGAGATGACCAGTGCGTCCGGTGCGTCGCGCGGGCCGGCGCCGGCGATGGCCGCTGCCAGGCTGGCCCGGGGCGTCACAGCAGCTCCGTCGCGCCGCGGGGCGCCGTCCAGCAAAGCGCCGTCCAGCAAAGCGCCGGCCACCACGGCAGCGCCCACCGCGTCCGCACCGGCGACGGCCACCCCCGGTGGCACCGCCCCGGGTAGCACCGCCCCGGGTAGCACCGCCCCGGCCAGCACCGCACCAGTGGCCGGCGAGTCCACCGCGACCGAGCAGGTGCTGGCCCTGATCAACCAGGCCCGGGCCCAGGCCGGACTGCCCGCTTACACGATCAGCTCCGGCCTGGACACCAGTGCCGCCCGGCACACCGCGGTGATGGCCGGGGGCTGCGGCCTGTCGCACCAGTGCCCGGGCGAGCCGGACCTGGGCGCCCGGGAGACGGCGGCCGGGGTGGCCTGGACCGCGGCCGGGGAGAACATCGGCGAGGGCGGCCCGGTGGCCGACACCCCGGCCGCGATCGCCCAGATGGCCGTCGGGCTGACCCAGAGCATGCTGGCCGAGAAGCCGCCCGACGACGGTCACCGGCTGAACATTCTCAGTTCCGCGTTCACTCACGCCGGGATCTCCGTGTTCCGGGACAGTTCTGGGACCGTGTGGATGACCCAGGATTTCTCTAACTAAAACTGTCCGGGCTGGTGCGACGCCCCGCCTGCAGGCCGCAGGCCGCAGCCCGGCCGCTGGGACAGGCCGTCCGGGCCCCAGCTGAGTTGCTCTCCGAGCGTCTGGCCGTGATGATCGCCGATCATGTGCCTGTGGTTCGTCTTCCTCCTGATAACGCGGGTCGCCGCGTGGCTGCGGCTGTCCCACGGCATCCAGCTGACCGTCAAGCGGGTCGAGCGGTCGGCCGAAGCGGCCGGGGCTGCGGCAGCCGCGCTGATCAGCGCCGAGGCTGACGCGATCTGCTCCCGTCAGGTGATTCCCGCCCCGCCCCCGGAGCCGGTGCCGGACATGCTTTACATCGCCATCGACGGCACTGGCGTGCCGATGGTTCCGGCCGCCACCCGCGGCCGGGCCGGCAAGGCACAAGACGGCCGGGCCCGCACCCGCGAGATCAAGATGGCCTGCCTGTTCACCCAGACCACCCTCGATGACGAAGGCTTCCCCGTCCGCGACCCGGGCTCCTCCACCTATCTGGCCACCTTCGAACCCGCCGAGCGGTTCAGCCGTCCTGCTGGACGCCGAGGCCCGCCGCCGCGGCTGCCAGCACATCTGCCAGCCGGTCATCGTGGGCGACGGAGCAGTCTGGATCTGGAACATCGCCGACCAGCTGTTCCCCGCCGCGACCCAGATCGTCGATCTCTACCATGCCCGCGAGCACGTGCACGGGCTCGCCACGCTAGCCACTCGGCTGCTGCGCGGCAGCCAGCCCGACTGGCTCGCCGCCCGACTGGCCGAGCTCGACGCCGGCGACATACCCGCCCTGCTCAACGCCGGCCGCGACCTGCGCTTCACCGGCTCCCTGGCCCGCGAGCGCGACAAAGCCCTGCACTACTTCGAAACCAACGCCCACCGGATGCGCCACAAACACTTCCGCGCCCTGGGCATGTTCGTCGGATCCGGCACCGTCGAGGCCGGCTGCAAGGCAATCATCGGCCAGCGGCTCAAACTCTCCGGCATGCGCTGGAACATCCCCGGCGCCACCGGCCTCGCGACCCTGCGCTGCCAGCAAGCCAGCAACCGCTGGGAACAGATCTGGCAGCGACCCCACAACCAGACGCCACTCACCAGCCTGGACAGATACGCAAGCTGATCTTGCTACCTACAAAACTGGCTCACACCCGGCCAGCGGCGTCAGCCTGCCCTCGCAACCGGCCCTGGCAACCGGCCCGTCCGAAGCGGCTCAACGAATCGGAGCTGCCTGGATATTCCCGGCTCAGCCGAGCCGCGGTTACTAGCATCTGGGTCATGAACTCACCGGAGCCGGAAGCCGCCGCGAGGGCTGCTGAACTCGGTCAGCGAGTAGACGTAGCAACCGCGCGGGTGCTGGCAACCGTCGCCCGGATTACCGACGAGCAGGCCCGCGGCCCGTCCGCACTGCCGGGCTGGAGCCGCGGGCACGTACTGACTCACCTTGCGCGCAACGCCGACGGGCTGTCGAACCTGCTGATCTGGGCGCGGACCGGCACCATCACGCCCCAGTACCCGAGCGTGCAGGTGCGCGACGAGGAGATCGCGGCCGGTGCTGGCCGGCCGGCGCGCGAGCTTGTAGTGGACTTCGCCGACTCTGCGACGGCCTTCGGCGCCGAGGCTGCCCAGCTCCGCGACGCGGACTGGGCCGCCGAGGTGCACGGCATCCGAGGTGGGGCGCATCCCGCCTGGTACACGCTCTGGCGGCGGCTGTCGGAACTGGAGATCCACCACGTCGACCTGGACGCCGGCTACCGGCCGGTGGACTGGCCGCCGGACTTCGCGCGGGAGTGCCTGCAGCGGGCAACCGGCAACTTCGCCGGGCCCGACTCCCCCGCGGCGCTGCTGCGCGCGACCGACACCGGCGCCGAACACCGAATCGGGCCGCCCGGGCAGGCACCTGCGGTCACGATCACGGGGTCGTCGCACGCGCTGCTCGCCTGGCTGGTGGGCCGCAGCGCCGGCGGCGACCTGATCGCCTCGCCGGCCGGCCCGCTGCCGGCCGTCCCGCCGTGGTAGGTATCAGGGATGAGCTACACAGGAAACGTCAGCGTCGGCGGCCCGGCAGACACCAGGGAGCTGCCCCGTCTCACGATCACGAAAGTGTCTGTGGGCCCGATGGACAACAACGCCTACCTGCTGCGCTGCATCCACACCGGAGAGCTCGCGCTGATCGACGCCGCCAATGACCCGGACACGCTGCTGGGCCTGATCGGCGACAGGCCGCTGGCTGCGATCATCACCACGCACCGGCACTGGGATCACCACGCCGCGCTGCGACAGGTGCAGCAGGCCACCGGGGCTTCGACCTCGCGCATCCCGAGGACGCACCCGAGCTGCCGATCCCGGTCACCAGGCCGGTACGCCACGGGGACACGATCTCGGTCGGCAACGCGCGGCTCTCCGTCATCCACCTGCGCGGCCACACGCCAGGCAGCATCGCGCTCTGCTACGACGCCGACGGCGAACTGGCCGACCAGCCGCACCTGTTCACCGGCGACTCACTGTTCCCCGGCGGGCCGGGCAATACGCAGAACGACGCGGAGCGGTTCGACAGCCTGATGACCGATCTGGAGACCCGGGTCTTCGCCGAGCTGCCCGACGGCACGTGGGTGTACCCCGGTCACGGCCGGGACACCACGCTCGGAACGGAACGTCCGCACCTGCCCGGCTGGCGTGCGCGCGGCTGGTAACTCGCCCGTGCCCGCCGACCGGCTCGTCGGCCCGGCGTGGCTCGCGCCAGCCGCCGTGTTCGTCAGCAGTCACATCGGCACCTTGATGCCGCGCCTGATGAGCCAGACGTTGGCGGGCCAGGAAGTACAGAATCCGATGATCATGCCAACCTGCATGAGAAGCCAGAACGCGGCCGCGTTGGGCATGAGCGTGTGCGGCGCAGGGAACAGCGCGAATGTCATGATCGCCATCCAGCCGAAGAGCCCTACCTCAAAGGCGGTCAGCGATATGAAGTCGGCCTTGGCCGCCGCGATCAGCCCGTCCTTGACGCCGAGGCCGCGCATGGGCGCGATCGCGCCGTACTGGAAGAGGATCCCGAGGACGAGGGCGAGCGCGTAGTCGCCGAGCTACTCGGCGCCGATGGTCAGGCCAGCGACCGTGAGGGCTGCCCAGAAAACGACGAACTCGGAGATGACGTCGCCGAGAGAACATCCGGCACCGCAGTGGCTCACCTCGATGGCAGTCGTTACCCACCGTGGCTGGGACCGTGCGCTCGCAGGGTGTGGGTCGTGACCACCGTCCCGCCGGGCGTCCGCCATGGCGTGACGGGCGGGCTGGCCTGCCGACTCCGCAGCGGCCCGCGGCATCGCCTCCGGGGACACCGGCGCTTCCGTCATGGACGGTGGCGGCATCGTCGTCCGGCCGCCGGCCCGTGCCCACCGCCAGTAGAAGGCGAGCGCGAACGGGCCCAAATACAGTGCGGTGATCGGGAAGACGAAGTTCATCACGCCCATCGGCTGGCGCCGGTGATTGACAACGATGTCGTAGGCGATGATGCCCGCGCAGCAGAAGCAGACCGACAGGGAGAGCCACGCGAGTGCCGTCAGCCAGTCTGGCGCCATTACCTGGCCGCCCTCCCGCTGAGGCGCGCTACCTGCGACCGGTGGTTAGTGTAATCGGGCCATCTGACCGCCTGTTCTGCGGCACAGATCGGTGGGTGCGCGTCACTTTTGTAGGTGACGCGAAGATCGTTTAGGTGCTGGGCTGGTCATGCGGCGAGCGTCTGGTTGCGCGGTGCTGGCCAGATGCGGTCTTCGGGGCGGCTTGCCTGCTGGCAGCGCAAGGTGGTGATGGCGTCGGCGCCGCGCAGGCTCCAGTGCATGCCGGAGAGTTTGAGGCGCTGTCCGATGACCGACTTGCAGCTGGCCTCCACGACTCCGGAGCCGACGAACAGGCCGCACTGGCGGAACCAGTGGTAGCGCATGCGCGGGGCGTTGTTCTCGAAGTAGCCCAGCGCCGTGTCCAGCTGGTCTTTTTTCACCCCGACCAGCGGGTAGGCGCGGGCGGCGGCGGTGATGCCGTCGATGTAGCCGTAGTCCAGGTCCTCGAGCCGCGCGGCAAGCCAGGCGTCCTTGCTGTCACCGAGCATGAACTCCATCAGCCTGGCCAGGTCGTGCAGGTGCTCGCGGGCGTGATACAAGTCGACTATCTGAGTCGCGGCTGGGAAGTACTGGTCGGCGATATTCCAGATCCACGCTGCGCCGTCGCCGAGGACGACGGGCTGGCGGATGTGCTCGATCCCGCGGCGGCGGGCCTCGGCGTCCAGCAGGACGCCGAACCGCTCCGCTGGCTCGAAGGTGGCCAGGCAGGTGGTGGAGGCCGGGTCGCGGACCGGCTTGCCGTCGTCGTCGAGCGCGGTCTGGGTGAACAGGCAGGCCAGCTTGATCTCGCGGGTGCGGGTCTTGCCGTCGTCTGCCTTGCCGCGCCGGCCCTCGGCCTCGCGGGCGACGACCGGGACGCCAGTCCCGTCGACGGCAATGTAGAGCATGTCCGGGCCGTCCTCTGGCGGCGGGAACACGGCCGTGCGCTGGGAGCGGATCGCATCCGCCGCCGCGCTGATCATCCGGGCGGCGGCAGCACCGTCGGCTTCGGCGGACCGCTCCACCCGCTTGACCGTCAGCTCGAGGCCGGCCAGCCCGGCGAGCAGCCGGCTTCAGGACACACCTCGGCACGCACAGTTCCTCGCGTACTCCTCTTCATCTCGCTCGCCGGACCCGCCCCATCTGACGGTGCTGACACGTCCCGGCTTTGTCAGGGCCGCTTGCCACCCTCTCCGGCACCCCCCCCCCGGCTCAGGCTGCCCTCAGCTTCGACCGCCTTGCTGCGACAAGACGGCGGCGAAGGTCTCTCACCTCCACAAGATCAACAAGTGCCTCGCGGCGCACTCCTGCACGTGGACACCGTGCTGCTCAAGCGACTGTACGTCCTGGTGTTCATCGAGCACGGCAGCCGCCGGAGGCATCTGGGCGGCGTCACCGCACATCCCACCGGCGAGTGGACCGCGCAGCAGGCCCGCAACCTGGCCCTCAGCCTCGACGAGCGGTTCGAGGACATTAAGTTCCTGATCCGCGACCGCGGATCGAACTTCACACGTTCGTTCGACGCTGTATTCGAGACCACCGGCGCCAGGATTCTGCGCAGTGCCGTCCAGACGCCGCGGATGAACGCGATCTGCGAACGCCTCGCCGGCACCCTGCGCCGCGAGATACTGGACCGCGTGCTGATCCTCGGCGAGCAACATCTGCGCGCCGTCCTGACCGAGTACCAGGCGCAACACCGGCCGACCGCACCAGGGCATCGCCCAGCGCGTGCCTGACGATGACCGTGCCCCTCCCCGCGCCACCGTCACGACCGAGGTGGACGCACAGCAGATCCGCCGAAAACCCGTCCTCAGCGGCCTGATCAACGAATACATGCGCGCCGCATGACGCCGGAAGACCTGCAGGTCACGTACCGAATCCTATTTTCGAGCGGGACAGGATACTCGCTCCTGGCCACTCTCCCCACGGAGGCGTTGCCGATCATGAGCATGCCGTTGGCGATGTGCCAGGCGTCAATGTCGACTGAGGTAGCGTCCCAGCCCCGAGTTGGTTCCAGGAATCGGCGACTGCATTAAGGGCGTGATCTGCGCGGCGCGGACCACTTAGGGAACCACTAAGGGCCGCCCAGATGCTCGGATCGGCCACATCAAACAAATATGCACCCTGTGTGATGGGCGGGCGGGCGACGGCTGTATCCTTAATACGAAGAAATTCCGAGATGAACGGATCCTTGCAGACTTTACCCTTGTACGCTGACCGAAGTGTTGGCAGGGTATGATTCGCCTCGGCAATTTTCATCTGGTTGGCCGTCGAGCTCATGAATTCGATGAACTTGTACGCTTGAGCAGGATACGCTGTCCGAGCAGAGATGACATACGACTGCCCACCGAGCGGGGATCTGCCGGTTTGTCCGGCAGCGCCCGTTGGAATAGCAGCTATCCCCAGGTTACGGTGATTCTTGAAGCTAGAACCGGTCAAAATTTCTTTTACGTCATACGGTCCGTCAAAAATCATTGCCGTTGTGCCCTTCATAAAGTCCGGTACCATGTTGCTTGGGCCATTACTGAGGTCCACTTCTGACGGCATCGCATGATTGGTGCTGTTCTCCAAGTTCAGAAGGAAGTCCAGGCCTCTGACTGAACCATCACTGTGCACTATAATCTTGTTATGCTGGTCGAACATGCCTCCACCGTAAGCATAAAGGAACGGCAGTGCGGAGTAAAACGTTCCACCGGTCTCAAACCCGTATTTCGCCCTTTTCTTCTCCACGACCGTCTTCGCATCAGTTTCAAAATGAGCCATAGTGTGCGGAGGGCCAGTAATGCCAGCCTTTGCCAGCTCATTCTTGTTGTACAGCAACGCCAGGAAGTCAGTCACCTGCGGCAGACCATAAAGATGCCCTTTGTACATATCATACCCCAATGAGGCGCTCAGCGGGGCACTGCGGTAGTCCGATAGATCTAGATCGCTCTGAGAGACGTACGAATCAATATTCAGCAAGTAACCATCCGAAGCAAACAGCGTAGTCCAGCCTATGTCGGAACGGAAGACATCGGGAGCATTGCCGTCCTGAGCAGCAGCTGTGAATGCGGCTCGCGCCTGGAAAAATGACTTCTGCACACCAGTAACGTGGATACCGGGGTTCTGCTGGTTGAATTGATTGATCAGGTTAATTATCACGCCTTTTTCATTGTCTGATTCGGTATACCAATAGGTCAATTGGATAGGAGGCCTCTGCTGGCAGGGTATTATATTGATCCTGGAGCTGCAGATGAGAGGCCGGCAGGTCAGTCCTGTCGGTAGGATCGCGGATGTGCATGAGCCAACATCATCGAGTTGGGGCTGAGTAATGTCGGCACCGGTCAAGTCGGCGGCGGCCAGGTTGGCACCGCCCAGGTTGGCACCGCTCAGGGAGGTACTGCTCAGAATGGCACTGCCTAGGCGGGCACCGCTCAGGTCGGCATCAGTCAGGATGGCGTCACTCAGGGTGGCACCAGTGAGTGTGGCACCGCTCAGGGAGGCACCGGCCAGGTCGGCGCCATACATGGTGACACCGCTCAGGTCCGCACCGGCCAAGTCGGCATGGCTCAGGTCGGCATCGTCCAGATTGATAACCGTGTCCTGCGTGCCGATCAGCTGCGCTTTTTGCAGGAATTGTATGACGGTTTCATTGTGCTGTGCATTCAGCCTCGGCAGCGTAGTAACGGTCTCCTCCGTTGCTACCTGACGTATATGATCGCCTGGTTTGGATGCACTCAGGCCCTGACTAAGTAAGGCATTCATATCACTTATGTACGTTTCTACGATGTCGTCTTGATTCTGCAGATCAGCATGATAAGATTGCCACCCGGTAAACCAAATGGTTGCGGCGAGGATGGCGACAGGAACAGCAAGCACCGAAAACCAATCCCAAATCTCTTTGCCGCCTAGCCGCCGATTAAGAAGCCGCCGTATAGGTGATTTGTCCACATTGCCCGACTTGCGTGCTGTGGCTGCATCGGGGGCAGAGCTCACGACGGTTCCTCCCTTGCTCTTAGTACGCAGCGGTCATGCCCGCCCGCGACATGAACTTTCAAGCCGTAGAGCGTGCACTGCACCAGCTCAAACACCGCGCCTCACCCGGACAGAAATTCTATTCCGCCGTCCGCTCCGGTCAAGCCGCGGCTAACGGCATGATCCTTTGGTCTGTGGGGTTCCAGAACTCGGCCTTGAGGCTTGAACTGGTCTTTTACGCGGCTCGCTCGTATTCGTTGATGAAGCCTGTGGGTGCCGGAAATTTTGTCACCCACACCTGACCTGGGATTCCTGCACCCGGACTGATCTGGGGCGAACGGCAGCGGGGCCAACAAGGCTCCGGGACGATCAG
>Ga0187890_10003844_pt1 | contig 10273 bp, 8 predicted proteins | sample June2016WEW_21_1_FD_133005 | JGI IMG/M metagenome (GOLD analysis project Ga0187890, IMG submission 133005) | Peatland microbial communities from SPRUCE experiment site at the Marcell Experimental Forest, Minnesota, USA - June2016WEW_21_10 | ecosystem: Environmental > Terrestrial > Soil >...
CCAACTGCGCAAGCCCGTACTCATCAAGCGCGGCCTCTCGGCTACCCTCGAAGAGTTTTTGATGTCGGCTGAGTACGTGATGAGCGAGGGCAATTATCAGGTTATTTTGTGCGAACGCGGCGTGCGCACCTTTGCCGACCACGCCCGCAACACGTTGGACCTGAGCATTATTCCCGCGATCCAGAAAGTGAGCCACCTGCCTATCCTGGTCGATCCCAGCCACGGCACCGGCAAGCGCGACAGCGTGCTGCCCATGGCCCGCGCCGCGGTCGCAGCCGGCGCCGACGGCATCCTGGTCGAAGTCCACAACCAGCCCGACAAAGCGCTCTCCGACGGTCCCCAGTCCATCTATCCCGACCAGTTTGTCCGCTTGATGGACGAACTCCAGCAGATCGCCCCCGTGGTCGCCCGCCATCTCCCCCGCGGCATCCACGTCACCGCCGCCGCCGGCTGAGCCCATGAACCTTCGGCACGCCAAGCCACTCGCCTTCACCCTCCTGGCGCTCACCCTCTCCGCCTGCCGCTCGCGCGACTTCCCCCAATACCCGCCCAACTATCGCGAATACGCCTACGTTACCAACGGAGACAGCGGCACGGTCACCGTGCTTGACGTCGTCAATGTCCGCCTGGACCGCGAGTTGCCCGTAGGCCGGAATCCCGTCGCCGTCACTGCCAGCCCCACCCGCAACGAAGTCTATGTGGTCAATTCAGGCGCCGAAAACGCGGAGGGCTCCATTTCCGTCATCAACGCCGAAAACAACACCGTGGCGGCTACCATCCCCGTCCACCGCCGGCCCGTCTCCATCGACCTCGATGCCGAAGGCACGCTGGCCTACGTGGCCAACTCCGGCTCCAACTCCATCTCCGTCCTCGATCTCAAGGCCCGCCGCGAGATCGCCCAGATCGGAGCCGGCGAAGAGCCCGTCGCGGCCCGCATCGCTCCCGACGGCAAGACCCTGGTCGTCGCCAACCGCCGCGCCAACTCCGTCAGCATCGTCGATCCCGCCGGCTTCATCGATCCGGCCCGGCGAAACCCCGCCCAATCTGTCCGTGCCGTCTTCGAAGGCTGCCCCGGCCCGAGCGACATCGTCATCCTGCCCGACCTCTCCAAGGCCTTCGTAGCCTGCGCCGCCGGCCACCAGCTCATGGTCATCGCCCTCGCCAACCCGAAAGTCCACCCTGGCCAGCCCGACCGTCTCGAGTCCTTCCTCGACGTAGGCCGCGCCCCGGTCCAACTGGCTCTCAAACCCGACGGCGGCGAACTGTTCGTCTCCAACTCCCTCAGTAACTCCATCTCCGAGATCTACGCCAGCACCGACGAAGTCGCCGGCGCCACCATGATTGGCGAAGATCCCGTCCGCGGCCTGGTTTCCAGCGACAACTCCCTGCTCTACATCGCCAACTTCCACTCCCAGTACGTCACCATCTACGCCATTGACGAAGGCAAGCGCCTTCCGGTCCGCCAAGGCGGCTCAATCCGCGTCGGCGACGGTCCCTCTGCCCTGGCTTTTTCCTCCTCCGGCCTCCTGCTCTTCGTCGTCGATGCCCGCTCCTCCGACATCGCCGTCGTCCGCACCGCCTCCCGCTCCCTCTTCACCATCATCCCCACCGGCCGCGCCCCCAACGCCATCGCCGTAAAAGCCTTCAAACTCCCCTGAGTTCCTTCAAGCGCCCCTGAGCCCCCCGCTTCCTGGTTCTTCCTCACCCACAAAAGCTGTCATCCTGAGCCAAGCAGGCCGCGCACCTTGCGGCCTGCGCAGTCAAGGGACCTGCTTTTCCGACCCCATCCCTGCCACAAAAGCTGGGTGCCCCATCCTTTCCGCGCTCTTTGCGGAAAGGGTGGGAGACCACGAACCTCAACCGGCCGGGCGTCGGGTTTCCTAACCCGGGCTTTGATACTTTGAGTTCGACTGTATCTAACTCGATATACGTTCCTGACTCTTCTTATCCCCCAGCCGCGCCACGCTGAACTGCGCCCCCGCAAACAGAATCAGCCCCGAAACATACGCCCAGAACAGCAGCCCCACCGACACATAAAACCGGCCATACAGGGCCTCCAGGTCCAGGTGCGGCAGCACCTGCACAAAGATCATCTTAGCCACCAGCCACACGATTCCCGTCACAATCGCGGTGCGCAGAACGGGCCGCCACGGAACCTTCCGGTTGGGTAACAGCCAGTAAATCGAGAAGAAGAACAGGATCGACGCCACCCCGGTCGAAAAAGCCAGCCACATGTAACTGATCCCTTTGAAGACGTAGTTATCGATGTGATGAAAGAACAGGAAAGTCAGCAGTTCCTGCTCGCCCGCATTCAGCAGGATGCTCACCAGCGCCAGCGCCACCATAAGTCCCGCCAGCCCAAAGGCCACCACCTGGTTGAACAGGTAGTTGCGGCTCCTGGTCACGCCCCAGGCCTGGTTCAGCGCCACCTCCAGGGGCAGAAAAATCCCCGTGCAGGAGACCAGAATCATCACCAGCGAAAGCGCCTGCACCCCATGCCGCGGCGCCACTGCAGCCAGGCTGGCCGCCACAAACTCCTGGTTCGACGGAAGAAAATAGCGCACCATGTCGCCCACTACGCTCACCATCATCGTCGAGTGGAATACCGACCGCGACAGCGTATAAAGCAGCACGATGAACGGAATGAACGACAGAATCGCGTTGGCCGCCACACTGAAGGCAAACGTATGCACCTCGCTATCCAAAAGATAGGCTACCAGCGCCTTGCCGTCCCTCCGCCAGCGGTACCATTTCGAATGGGAAGCCGGCTCCACATCGTTCTGGCCGCCTGCAACCAGCATCGCCGCTTCGCCGTTCGTACCGGAATCTGGAACCTGAACCACGTGTTCCTCCTTTGCTGATGCGCATGAATCTGCACGGTTGCTGTGCATCTTGAAGCACAAAAACCGCGCCCCTGCCGAATGTCTGTTTCTTCAAGGATAGTCTCTCCGGCTGTTTTGAAAGGGCGCGGCTTCAGCCGTCGCACCTCAGCAGCGAACAAGGTTTTTTTGAAAGGGCGCGGCTTTGCAGGCTGCGGAAAAATCCGTTCGGGCAGTAGGCCGGGACTTTTGTCCCACATAACGCCAGCAGAATCAACGCGGGCTTTACAGGCCGCGGAAAAACTCGATCCGGAGGGACGCGGGGTTTCAACCCCCGCATAAAGCCAACAGAATCAATGCGGGCTTTACAGGCTGCGGAAAAACTCGATCCGGAAGGAGGCGGGGGTTTCAACCCCCGCATAAAGCCAACGGAATCAACACGGGCTGGTAGGGGTGGGTTTCAACCCACCCATTTATCCCCGGAGGGACGCTTTTCGCCGCTTTCGCACGAAATCCCGACTTTTTCCGCACCCTCTTTAGCCCCTGAGCCATGCTTTCCGGGGCATTCGCTCGCAATTCGCCCTTTTCCCGCAGCCTGTTTAGCCGCGCCGCAAGCGGCCCACAACATGACTGGGCTATCGCCCCCGCGGGAACGCCTCACCACGCGGAATCATCCTTCGTTGAACTTGATCCAAGCTCCCCGGACTCACACCCCGACTCATAATGGATGCGGCGAGTCCCCTCGTGCTTGCAGCTTCTTGAGCGCCCAACGCGCCGCCGCCCGCACCCCCTCGTCCGCAGCCTCGGCCCACTTCTCCAGCAACGGCGCAAGCCGCCCCAGCCCGCTATTCCCCATGGCGATGGCCACATTCCGCCGCAGCCCGTTGAACCCCGCCCTCCGCACCGGCGAGCCGTTGAACAGCGCCTCGAACTCTGCCTCATTGAGTCCGGCCAGCCACTCCAGCGCCGGATTCACCAGCTCCACGCGCGCCTCCAACTCCCGGTCCGCGCTCACCGGCGCTCGCCGCGGCGAATTCCACGGGCAAACATCCTGGCAGATATCGCACCCGAACACCTGCCTTCCCATCCCCTCCATCCACTCCGCGTCAATCGTGCCCCGGTGCTCGATCGTCAGATACGAAATGCACCGCCTCGCATCCATCTGGTAAGGCGCAATCAGCGCGCCGGTGGGGCAGGCCTCCAGGCACCGCCTGCAGCTCCCGCACCGGTCCGGAACCGTCAGCGCCGCCTCTTCCGCCTGCACCTCCAGCGATGTCGCCAGCACCGCCAAAAATCCAAACGACCCCAGCTTTGGATGGATCAGGCAGGTGTTCTTTCCCGTCCAGCCCAGCCCGGCCGCCGCAGCCAGGGCACGCTCTACCACCGGCCCTGTATCCACGCAACCCCGCGCCTCAAACCCGCCAAACCGCTCCCGCAGCCGCGCCTCCAGCGCCCTCAGCCGCTTCCTGAGCACTTTGTGGTAATCGCTGGCTCGCCGCGCTCCGCCCGCATCCACGCGACCGCTCCACGCGTAGCGCGCAATCCACCCCGCACCCTCCTCGGCCCGCTCCGTCGAACGCGGCTGCGCGCTGTTGTAGTTGGCAAAACAAACGATCGCGGAACGCGCCCACGGAAACGGAACGCTCACCCGCGAGCGCACCAGCCGCCCATCTTCCCCGCTCCCTCCCGGTTCGGCCCGCTCCAGGTAGTGCATGGTCCCCGCATGGCCCTTGCGCACCCACTCCTCAAACCGGCCCGCATCCCGTGCCTCGTCTGCGTAGGGAAGCGCCACCAGCCCAGCCTCGGCAAACCCCGCCTCTCGCGCTAGCGCCTGCGCAAGCTCCCTGGTCAGGCCGGGCATCGGCGTCTCGTCTCCGGCCCGGCGACACTCGCGGAACTCTCCCAATCGCGCCCCCGTCGCCCCTTCGGTTTGACTACAATGACGGGGCATGTGTCAGAGTACCTCAATCTTCGCGGAGCCGATCGATTCTGGAGAACCTTTCCTTCGTCAACCCGTCAAAAATACAGGCCAATCGGGAGTAACGTAAAGGCCAGGGCTTTTTTGCAAGCCTTGGGAGTGCGCGCCGTTCCCATGGAGAAAAGTACGATGAAGACGCATCGCTCGCTGTCAGGTTCTCTGTTTGTGTCCCTGCTTGGATTCGCTATCTTTTCACACCCTGCCGCGGCGCAGACCAACTTCGGCTCGGTAAACATCGGCGTCAGCGCGACATCCGCGGTGACCGTCACCATCCCCAGCGCGGCCACCCTGAGCAGCATCGCAGTCGTCACCCAGGGAAATCCGAATCTGGACTTCACCGATGCAGGCGCGGGAACCTGCGCCACCGGAACCGCCTACGCCGCCAACGCTTCCTGCACGGTCAGTGTGACCTTCACGCCGAAGTATGCCGGAACGCGCTATGGCGCCGTGGTGTTGGAGGATGCAAGCGGCGTGGTCGGAACGGCTTATCTACAGGGCACGGGCAATGGGCCGCAGACAACATTTATGCCGGGCATCCAGAGCACGGTCGACTTCGGGGGAGAGGTCGACGGGATCGCCAATTGGTGGCCCGAAGGGGTCGCCGTGGACGGCAACGGCAACGTCTATTTTAATAATTCCCGCCAGCCGTATCAGCTATTCAAAGAGACGCTTTCGGGGGGCATATACACCCGGAGCACGGTGCCAACCAGCAGCCTGGGCGACCCTTTCGGCGTTGCGGTGGATGGCGCCGGCAACGTCTATGTTGCCGATTGCGACCATTTCCGGGTATTGAAGGAGACGCTCTTCGCGGGAGGTTACTCGGAGAGTACCGTCGCCAGTTTCCCGTTCGTCGACGGATCGGCCCCCGTTGGAGTCGCGGCGGATGGAAGCGGCAACGTCTATCTATCCCTGGGTTCCGAAGCAGGAATCGTCTATGTGGAATTAGAGAGGTCTGTTTCAGATCAGGGACAGCCATGTAAATCTCCGCACAAACGGCTTGTGTTCCTGCAATTGTTCGATGCCGACGGATCGCCAGCAGTTTCCGTAAATGCTTCTGACTCATCACGTTCGCGCACGATAACCCGTCGTATCCAACTGAATACAGCGTGTTTACGCAGGGAAACACGAACTTGTAAACCGCTGAAAACAAGAGCGTTGACCGCCGTAAACTTCCGGTAGCTCAACAGTTCCCCGTTGGGGATGACGTGTCAACCCTACAACCGCTGCGCAGCAGCGCGGGGTCTATGTCGCTGGAGGCTACGGTTACTCAACGAGAGCACGAGGGACGATTAGGTCCGGTGCCGATCTGGCCGTTCTGCCGGCAGTAGAATTGCTACGAGCCTATGCCCACAGAAATTGTCCACCATCTATCGCCGGAGGAGCAGGAGCTTGCCAAGAAGCGGCAAGAACTCACCATCCTGCAAGCCGAACTCGCAGATCGCGAGCTGTTCCTGGCGAATCAGCGAGCGGAACTCGCCGCCTTCGAGGGGCGCTATCTGCGGGAAGTCGGGGTACTCTATGCAGAACTCGACGACTGGAACGCGAAGATCGCCGAGTTGACCGCCGAAGCAGACGGCACCGAAGGGGCAAAGTCGGCCGCGGCGGAAGCGCGCGCGCAGGCAGAGGAGTCCTATGCCGCTGCTCATGGCGAAGCCGCAAAGGCTGCGGAATTCTCACCGTCGCCGGAGTTGAAGAAGCTCTTCCGTGAGGTCGTCAGGCAGATCCATCCCGACAATGCCACGGATGATGCGGACAGGGCTGTGCGCAACCGTCTGATGGCAGAGGCGAATCTGGCCTATCGGCGCGGCGATGTGGATGCACTGAGAAGCATCCTGGAGGAGTACAAGAGCAGCCCGGAATCCGTGAGGGGCGAGGGCGTTGGCGCCGATTTAGTGCGCGTTCTGCGCCAGATCGACCAGATAATCAAGAGGCTTGCCCAGATCGACTCCGAAGTCGCGGAACTGGCCTCCTCCGAGATTGCCCTCCTGATGGCAAAGGTGGAAAGCGCAGCGGCGAAAGGCCGCAACCTGCTCGCGGAAATGAAGAAGGACATTCTGCATCGAATCGACCTGGCGCGGAACGAATTTGAAGATCAGTTTTCAAAGATGAGGTCAAAGTGAACGCCGGAGAAGAGAAACATGCGGCGCTAGTTCCGGTTCAATCCACCGGGTTGACTAGAGTCGGACCAAAATCTCTCGCCGCTCGAGGGCGCGCCGATTTGCGGACGCAGGAGGAGGCAGAAGAGTGGCTCAGAAAAGGTTTGGAACTCCGAGAGCAGGGGAGGTATGAGGAAGCCTTTGGGTATTTCGAGCGGGGAATTCAGTTGAAGCCAAATCACCCAGAGATCCAGTTCATGCTCGGACTCTCGTTCAGCGGCGGCGAAGGAGCACCGAGGGATAACGCAATGGCCAGAGCGTGGTATCGCAAAGCAGCCGAGCAAGGACTCAAGGAGGCACAATACAACCTTGGGCTTTTGTACTACGGCTGGGATGATGGACCGGGCTTGCGACAGAACTACGAGGAGGCTGCAGATTGGTTTCGCAAGGCAGCTGAGCAGGGGTACGAAAGGGCACAAGGCAGACTTGATTTGCTCCTCGGTGAAGGCATGGTCGTGGCCCATGACGACGTGGAGACCCACAGGGCTGCCGACCATGGTAATAAAGATGCCCAAAGAGTCCTTGGCAGCCGATATCGAGACGGCCAAGGGGTTCCTCAGGATTATGCGCAGGCCACTTCGTGGTACCGCAAAGCCGCTCTTCAGGAAGACCTATCTGCTCAGATCAACCTGGCTCAGATGTATTCACAGGGGCTTGTTCCCAGGAGCCTCTATTGCCATTTTGACTTCAGCGAAGCGAATTGTGAGGAGGCGCAAGCAACTCTGGGGCTTGATGAGGATGTATACCTGAGGCACGGATGCAAAGAGGCCGCAGCTTATTGGTATTCGAGGGCTGCCCAACAGGGCAGCGACACTGCAAAATCAGCCCTTGCCGAACTCCAACCACTCCTTACGTTGGAGCGCGCAAAGAGAACCATCGAGATGTCGGGAGCCCACTTCAACTTCGGACCCGATGTAGACGCAAGGAAGAAGTATTATGCAGCCGTCCAAGAGGCGGTTAGGGCACTGACAGATGCAGGATACAGGGTAAAGAGCGCGGGATGGGGTTACGAACTGGAAGACATTCAATAGTCTAAACGCGTCTCCTATTGGTCGTCTAAGTCCATCTCCAACTCGTCTAAGTCCAGGGCCCAGACCTCTGTTGTCTTGCCCTGCTCCTTCTCATGCAGGCCGATAATGTACCCCGTGAAATCTACATTATCGACGTCGTCTTTCTTGTGGATGATCCGCACACCGTCACCAACCTTGAAATCTGGAAAACCAGCCTCGTAGGAACATGAGTAACGCGAGCCGGTCTCAGGGACCGCAATGAACCACACTAGATTGAGGCGGCCTTCGCGAATGTATGTGTCGCGACGTATGGAGAAAATGTAACCGATCTCCGACACGCTCGTGTCATCAACGCTGGGTTGGACGACTCGCTGTGAATTCCGGCGGAGGTCCGCCTGTATTTTTCTATAGTTGTCGTAGAGATGAACACAGTAGGCAACGGGTAGGCCGACTATCAAAATGACTACGAGCCACCCGAAGAACTTTCGCATGGCGTGAGTATAGCTCACGGGGAATCACAGAATGAGGATTGTGCCGATTGAAGAATCTGTGCACCCCGACTAGCTGAAAACGGAAAACGTCTTCACATAATCCTCAAACCAGAACACTCGACCTTGCGTTTGGTAGCGCTCCGCAACGCCTCGCAAAGCCTCTTGCTGTTTCCTGTCATCAGAAATAAAAAGAAGGAAACGCTGACGTCAACGGGCTACTCTCAGAGCACTGTTGTCAGCGGCCTGCCCGCCGACGCAGGTGTCGCGGTGGATGGAAACGGCAACGTCTATGTCGCCGTCAACGAAACGAATGGCTTCGTCGTGAAGGCGGCGCCGTCCGCCGGCGGATACGCCCAGACCACCATTCCGATAAACGTACCGGTCAGCGAAGCGGGCATCCCGGTTGAGGTCGCAGTGGATGGCAGCGGCAACGTCTATGTCGCCTTTACCGAAAGTAACGACAATGGCCTGGTGTTCAAGGAGACACCAACAGCAGGCGGGTACACTCAAAGCACCATACCTACCAGCGGAGTAATCGAAGCCTTTGGGGTCGCGGTTGATGGCAGCGGCAACGTCTATGTCTCCGATTATTACAACGGTCGAGTGGTGAAGGAAACCCTTGCGAATCCGCCAAGCCTGAGTTTCGCAACCACGCCTTCAGGCTGGACCAGCAGCGACAGCCCGCAAACAGTAGCGGTTTCCAACATCGGCAATGCGGAGCTGAATTTTTCGGCGTTGAGCTATCCAGCTGACTTCCCAGAGGCATCCGGGATCAAGAGCGATTGCACCGCGAGCATGCTGCTTGCTGCCGGGGGAACCTGCACACTGACCATCGACTTCACGCCCGATGAACCGCTCAATGGCATGACCTCGGAGTTCCTGACCGAAAGCGTGACTCTAACCACGAACACGCTGAACACCACCGCGACCCAGCAGACTATTTCGGTCAGCGGGACGGAGACTCAGCCTGCAGCGGCCACACCCACCTATTCGCCAGCGGCAGGCACCTATACGTCCACGCAGTCGGTCACCATCTCCGACACAACCCCCGGCGCGACGATCTACTACACCACCGACGGCATAACGACGCCCACAATCAGCTCGACCCAATACACGGGCCCAATCATTGTGTCGGCTAGCGAAACCATCCAAGCCGTTGCGGTCGCTTCGGGTTACAGCAACAGCGCGGTCGCCAGCGCGACCTACATTATCCCGCCAGACTTCACCGTCGCTATCAATCCGGCATCCGTCACGGTCCAAGCGGGACAGAGCGGCACGACCACCATCACGGTGCAGGATGTGGGTGGGTTCAATTCCAATGTTTCGTTCACTTGCTCGGCGGGGTTGCCTGCGGGGGCCACGTGCAGCTTCTCCTTGCAGACTGTGCCGACGCCCGCGGGCGTGACGTACACGACGTTGACCGTAACTACGGCCGCAACGGCCGCGGCGGCACACCACAACTCCCGGCCGCTGTTTCCAGGGTCGGTTCTGGCTATTGCGGTTTGCTGCATTGGCTGGAAGAAGAGGCGGCGTTTGCCGATGCTGGTGCTGCTGGCCGTGAGCGTGGCTGCTTTGAGCCTGCTCAGCGGGTGCGGGGGGGCATCCGCTCCTCAATCCGTCACATCGACGGTCACCGTGACCGCAACGTCCGGATCGCTGTCGCACACCACAACACTCTCACTCACGGTGAACTGACGCATCCCAACAACCACACAAAACCATCGAGGCCTCTACCCACTGGTAGGGGCCTCGGCGCATGCTGCCGTTTCGCCCCCGCAACGGTCCCCAGACAAGCCGTCGTTTTACTACGCGCTGGAAC
>Ga0187890_10003847_pt1 | contig 10266 bp, 9 predicted proteins | sample June2016WEW_21_1_FD_133005 | JGI IMG/M metagenome (GOLD analysis project Ga0187890, IMG submission 133005) | Peatland microbial communities from SPRUCE experiment site at the Marcell Experimental Forest, Minnesota, USA - June2016WEW_21_10 | ecosystem: Environmental > Terrestrial > Soil >...
AACCGATTTGCGTGGGGAGAATGACCCCAGGGCTTTAGCCCCAGTTGGCGGCCACCCGATTCGCGAAACAGGACCGGTTAGTTACTCGACGTATTTCCGGGACACCACACTAGAAGAATTGCGAAACGCTCGTTCTGGTCGGGTAGCGAAGACATATTCGCCTCTCCAGTATCATTAGGATGTGGCGACCCGGGCGATTCCGAAAACGAAAATCGAACTCCTGCATTCAGAGAAGCTGGCCAAACTTCCGTGGCTAGTCCATGCCTTCTCCACCCGCTTGGGAGGTGTCTCCCGCCTCTACGGCGGAAATGCGTTAAACCTTGGCTTTACGTCTCACGACACTCGCGCCGCCGTCGAACACAATCGCGAGCTATTTCTCAAGAAACTCGGCGTCGCCAACGGACGCAGGACCTGGCCGCTGGTTACGCTGCGTCAGATCCATTCCGACCTGATTCATCGCGTCGACAAAATGCCTTCGCAATTGCTTGCGGGGGACGGCCTGATCACAAACACCCCCGGTCTCCTCACGGCGGTCCAGGCCGCTGACTGTCTTCCTGTTATCGTCGTGGATCAAAAGCAGCGTGCCATCGGCGTCTTTCACGCAGGCTGGCGCGGTACCGTTAAGCGCATCGTTGAAAAAGGAGTCGGCGAGATGCGCAAGCATTTCGGAAGCGCTCCGCGGAATCTCATCGCCGCGATCGGGCCCGGCGTGCAATCCTGTTGCTACGAAGTCGGCGAAGAAGTCCGCACGAAGTTTGAAGCGCAATTTGCCTACGGGGCCAGCCTTTTCCGCGAAGTCAAGGATTCAGACCCGGTGCGCGAAAAGTATCCTCTCCTGTTCCTGACCGCACGCGCGCCCGGCCATAGCGACTTGCCCGTCAAGCTGTTTCTCGATCTGGTCGAGGCCAACCGCCGCCAGTTGCTCGATGCCGGAGTTCCGGCAAAGAATATTGACGCGTCAGCTCCCTGCACAGCCTGTCATCCGGAATTACTGTTCAGTTTTCGCGCCGACAAAGGCGTAACGGGTAGGCAGATGGGCGTGGTGGGAATTCGGCCGCTCGACTAGCGTCACTGGTGATGAATTGCCATCGCTGATTTCACCATGCTCCAAGTTACAAACGAGGATATGCTATTGGGAATGAGAGACCTGCGCATGGCGGCATTAGTTGTGGGCGCGGTCGTCGTTCTTTGTTTACTGATCGCTTTCATACCTCATTGGGCGATCGTCGGAATGCGAGAGGACTCTGAATCGCCGCTAACGTATCGTCTCGTGCTCCCAGAGGGATACGTTGGTTGGGTTAGAGTAGATTTCGGCGTCGATTCCGCACCCAAGGTCTTTAAAACCGACAATAGCCAGGAAGTCGCAGAGATTAGAGTAGGCGAGGATGGCCGCGCACGAACATCTGACCTGGAGGTCTACCTTTCTCCGAGAACTGAATACGAGTTCTTCTACGACGTAAAAGGTAGCCTTGCGCCAGTAGACGACGAGCTTGTGTCTCATGAAACGGAGGCGGGGGGCATTGGGGCAAGAGCAGACGACTACGACCAGCCTCTCAACCCTTACTCATGGTATTTCTTCGTGGGGCCTGGATCGTACAGAGCACAGCATCCGAACGACGAGTTTCTCCGGTCCGGTGCTCCCCTCCCGACGCCGGGTCGAATCAACCCGGAGATGAGATAGATGTCGATCCGTCGCGATCTCATTCACAAACCGAAACCAGCTACTCATCGAATCACCGGCTCCTTGCCATCTCAATTTATGCCAGATCGAACAGCAACACTTCGGCGTCCTTCGTCGCCTTGATCGTCAGTTCCTTTTCATCGCTAACCGCGGCACCGTCCCCTTGCTCAAGCATCTGCCCGTTCAAGTTCACTTCGCCCTTCGCGACTTGCACCCACGCATAACGCTTCGCTCCCAGCAAGTGCCTGACTTCTTCTCCCGGGGCCAGCAACGTCGCGAACAACTGCGCGTCCTGATTGATCTTCACCGATCCGTCAGACCCGTCCTTCGAAGCGATCAGGCGAAGCCGCCCCCGCTTCTCCGACTCTGGAAAGCTTTTCTGCTCGTAGCCAGGTTCGTGGCCAGCTCTGTCCGGCAAAATCCAAATCTGCAGCAGGTGCACCTTCTCGCTCATCGACGGATTGAACTCGCTGTGCCGGATGCCGCGACCCGCGCTCATGCGCTGCCCGTCGCCGGGCAGAATCACCGAGCCGGTGCCGAGGCTATCCTTGTGTTCGAGTCTGCCCGCCAGCACGTAGGTGATGATCTCCATGTCGCGATGCGGATGCGTCGGAAACCCGCTGTTCGGCGCGACCCAGTCTTCGTTGATCACGCGCAGGGAACGGAACCCCATCCACTTTTCGTCCCAATAGTCGCTGAAACTGAACGTGTGGCACGTGTTCAGCCAGCCGTGGTCGCCGCCTCCTCTTTCTTCACTGCGTCGGATCGTCAGCATAGTCGCGCTCCTTCTTTATTATTTGTTATAACGACTATGTATTAGACGCAGGAGTGGACAAAACGATTCATCGTCAACAGCTGGGCCTTCCGGCGCCGTTTGTTCGAAAGCCTCTGCCCCCTGCCAACGACTAGTCTTTCTTGTGCTTCTTGGAGGTATCCGGCTTAGGTTTATCTTCCTTCTTCGTTTCCTTGCTTTCCTTCGCAGCCGTAGCAGATTTCGTGTCGCTCTCGCTGTCGGAAGAAGAAGAGGAAGAGGCCGCGGACGATCCCTTCCGCCCGTAGTCGCTGACGTACCAGCCCGACCCTTTGAACTGGACGGATGACTGCGAGATCAGTTTCTCCAAAGCCCCCCCGCATTCGGGGCATTTCGTGAGGGGTTTATCGGAGAACTGCTGGATCTTTTCGAGGCGGTGTCCGCACTTCTTGCACTGGTATTCGTAAAGAGGCATCGGTGAAGAGATTTTAGAGTTGGAACGGAACGGCGTCAATTTCTGCGCGTCTGGCGCGGACCTCCTGTCCGCGTGCTGGCAGCGCAACTACGGTCAGCGCGGGCGACGCACTCTCGCCATGCGGTTATCTCTTCAGCAGATCCACCGGTTCCCGCACGTCCACCACCCGGAAATACTTCGCCAGACCCGGATACTGTTTCGCAACCGCCTCGTACATCGCATACGCCACGTTCCGGTAAGACGTATGCCCAGCCGGTGTAGTCCGCAACTCAGAGATGTACAGCGCTTCCGCAAAATCCATCTTGAAAAGCGTGCGCTTGCGGAAGGCCAGCGGAATCGCGTACTGCGCATTTTCCCGTGCTTCTTCGCCGCCAGACTCGGCAAGCTTCTGCACGGCGGCCGCGGCGCGCTTCATGGCGCCTTCGTATTCCTCCCGGATCCCCGCGGCTTCCACTTCCGGAGGCGTGTCGTATCCGTGCGCGGTCGTGAAGTCCTGCATGATTTGCACGCACCGCCGATGCCGATGCATATCGCGAAACCCACCGATATCCATGAGAATGTCGAAGCGGAACTGCTGCCCCGAAGAAAACTGTCGCGGCAGTTCGTCGTGCTGGCCGCGATGGCGCAGGCCAAGATCAATAATCTCGCGTCGTCGCGCGTCGCCCGCGGCCTCGACCGCCCGCCCAATCTGCCGGTATGAATAATGACATTGGCCATAAATAAGCGTCGTCGCCAGTTCGATTTCCAGCGGCTCGGAATCCAGCAAGTCAACCAGCGGCGCCGTCTCAATCGTCGCGCCTCGCATCAGTTCCACAGCGGCCTGCTTGAGTTCCCGCCGCGTTTCCATCTCATAGACATTCGGGTTGGCATACTTGATGAGCGTGGGCGCAACCCGTACCTCGCGCAACAGTTCCCGTTCTGCGCGGTCCGCGATCTCAGGCGAAACCACGCGAATCGTTGCCACCAACGCGCGTAGCGACTCCTCATTCGCGTTATACGCCGGAGAAGTGGCCGCCCGTTTCAGCAACGCTCCCAGTTCGCGCACCTCGCGATGCGGTTGCGAAAGCAAATGCGCGACCTGCGTCTCAAGCGTGCGCGCATTGACGATTTCGCCGAGCGACGTGTTGGTCGCCAGCGGCAGCAGGTAGCGCGAAATGTCAAACGCGCGAGCCCGCAAAGTGCGCTCATACGCATCCGGCTTCATCTCAGCCGGGCACGGAGTGATGCCGGCGAGATACTCGAATGTCTTCTGCGAAACCTTTTCGTAAGTGGCAAACAAGCACTCGATGGTCTCGCGATACACATCGCGCGCGGTCGATCCGCCATCCGCGCCTGCGAACCTCGGCGTGAAGTAGCCGCTTTTCCTGAAGTCCTGGTAGCGCGTCGAGCGCTCTTGCCCGTCCCAGCGCTGCTCGTCTGCAACTACAATCGCCGCCAGAATCGATAGCCGCTCGATGGCCAGTGCGATGTGCGCGAGATCGGCAATCGAGCGATGCCCATACTGGAAATAAAAGGTATTGAGAAACTTTTCCGCCTTCTGCAGCGTGATCTCTTTGAGCGACTCCTTCATCGACAGCGACGAGCGCGAATACTTGGCCATCGCATAGGCCTGAATCTCAGGTTCAACGCCATATACAGCGAACACTTCCACCGAAGTCTCCTCGGGAGAAGCGGAAGGCGTGGGAACAGGTGGCGCAGTCATGGGCTCGCGGGAAATTACTTCAGACATAAGGTGGAGAAAATCTTAACTGTCCCGTCACCGATGCGCAATCGCCCGGTTAGGCGACTGCGGGTTGGAGGGCTGAGGACCATCTGCTCCGCCGTGCGCGACCGGGGCGGTCGCCTCTTGCCGGAGAATCACAATGTCCACCCTCCGGTTCATCATCCGCCCTTCTCCGCGGGCGTTCGACGCAATGGGATGGTATTCCGCATATCCAGCCGCGCTCAGTCGGCTCGGGCTGAACCCGTCCCGCACGATTAAGAGCCGTATGACCTCGATAGCGCGCGCCGCGGAGAGTTCCCAATTCGACGAAAACTGCGCGTTGTGAATGGGAATGTTATCCGTGTGTCCTTCGATGCGAATCCGGCAATCACGCTCCCTCAGCAGGCCTGCGATGCGATCAAAGGTAGGCTGCGAAGCAGCCTTCATCTGCGCCGATCCGCTTTCAAAAAACCCCGCCTCGCGCAGAGAAATCACTAAACCATCAGGGTCGCGCCGCATCGCAATCTCCTGGCGCGCGATTTCCCCAGCCAGCGTGCTTTCAAGCTCCGTCTGCAACTGCGCCAGGTCCCCATTCTCCATACCGCTGCCGAGCATCCCGTCGGGATGAGAAGCGATGCGTGCCACGCTGGCATTCCGTTCCACGTTTTCGATCGCTTGCACCGCGCTGAATGGCATGGGCTCGTTCTCGTCGATGGGCACTTTCGTCATCGACGCCTGAAAAACTCCCATCTCCTGAAATGCGACCTGGATCGCCATGGCCAGTTTTCCGACTTTTCGCTTGTCCACTTGCGACGAGGCATAAAGAACAACGAAGAATGCGAATAGTAGGGTAATAAAATCGGCATACGAAACCAGCCAGCGCTCGTGGTTCGCATGGGCCGCCCGCTTTTTGCGGCGGCTCATGCGCTCCGATCCTCAGCCGCCGGCGGCGCCTCGTGCGCCTGCGTCAGGAATCCCTGCAGCGTCGCTTCCAGCATCCGAGGATTCATGCCTTCGAGAATCGAGATCACACCTTCCAGCGTCATTTCGCGGATGACTTGCTCCTCGCGGATCCGAATCTTCAGTTTTCCCGCCACTGGCAAAAAGAAAAGATTGGCCGCACCAACCCCATAAATTGTCGCCACGAAAGCCACCGCAATTCCGCGCCCGACCTCATCGATCTTGTCCAGATGTTGCATGACCTGGATCAATCCCAGCACCGCCCCGATGATCCCAATCGTCGGCGAGAAGCCGCCCGCCGATTCAAACAGCTGCGGGATTTTCTCTTCCTGCTCCTCTTTGTTGTCGAGTTCAAGCTCCATGATCTTGCGCAACTCCTGCGTTTCAGTGCCGTCTACCGCCAGCATGAGCGCGCGTCGCAGAAATGGCTCCTGGATTTGATCGATTTCCTGGTCGAGTGAAATGATGCCTTCCCGTCGCGCTTGATTGGCGTACTTCACCAGCACCGCAATCGTCGATTGCGCATTCTGTGCCGGCTCGACGAAAACGTGCGCCAGCCGCTTGAATCCACCCACCGCCACGGGTAAAGGGTATTGGATCAGGATCGCCCCCAGCGTTCCTCCAAAGACGATCATGGCCGCAGTCGGCTGCAGAATCTGTCCCAGGTTCCCACCCTCAATCAGCAGTCCCAGCAAAATGCCGCCCACTGCCAGCACCAGCCCGCCCAGGGTTGCCTTATCCATTCCGGCTCCTACTTCTCTTCAGGCGATTGACGACTGGTCTCACCAGTGGGCGAGATGGCGGCCCGGTTGTCCCACCAGAGCATAATTCCCTCCAGCACCGAGCGGCGGAACCCGACCACCCGCTCCAGAACTTCTGCCGCACTCTCGCGCACTACAATTTTTTCGCCATTCACCAGCGTGATCACCGTGTCGGGAGCCTGCTCGACAAACTTGATCAGGTCCGAATTCAAGGCCAGCGGATGATTGTTCAGGCGAGTGAGATGGATCATGACGGCTCCTCAGGACACATTCGGACTTTCAATAAATCTCCATTAATAGAGATCGGCCGGGACCAAACAGGCAGTGAGCGAGAGGGAAGGAAGGGCAGTTACGCGAGTACTAGCCCCCCTGATGCCTGTGGAAATAAAGCTCGCGCGTAGCAAGCCGATGTCCAGTGTGAATCACGACAGGTTCCGCAGGACCAATGGAACGAGCTCCGGAAAGATTGCGGGGACGGATCCCAAAATCGGAACCAAAAGGGAGCAAAATATGGCACTGACGATCCTGAATAACATCGCTGCAATTGCTGCGGAAAACCAGCTGAACATCACCAGCAGCAACCTCAATTCAACCCTCGAACAGTTGTCGTCAGGATCACGGATCAACAGTGGCGCTGACGATCCGGCAGGCCTGGCCATCGCCAACGGCTTGGCGGCCAACGTGGCCGCACTGACGCAATCGTCGAGCAACGCCACCGACGGCGTCGGCGAACTGCAGGTAGCTGACGGCGCGCTATCCCAGGTCACCACGCTACTCGACCGGGCGGTAACGCTGGCCACCGAATCCGCGACGGGCACGGTATCCAATTCGCAACGCACGGCGCTAGACGCTGAATACCAGTCAATCAAAGCGGAAATTGACAGTATCGGATCGACGACCAACTTCAACGGCGGGCAGGTGTTCACTGCGAATACTCTGAATGTGTTCTTGAGTGACGGCAGCACTTCGGGCAGCAGCAACATCGGCGTCACCACCGGCACCTTGTCCTCCGGCGGCCTGAACCTTGGAGGCGCAGTGGCTGCCAGCGGCACCCTGACCCAAACCGCGGGCGCGGCTGCGGTGGCCGCCACCGACACCCTGACCGGAGCTAACTTCACCGAAGGCGCCGCAGCCACGGGTACGTTGACCTTCACCCAGAATGCGACCGCCAACGACACCGCGGCGATCGGGGGCACGACCTACACGTTCGTCGGCGCTCTCACTGGAGCCGCAAATCAGGTCCTCATCGGGGGCTCGACTGCCCAAACCATCTTGAATTTGCAGGCTGCCGTCAACGCAGCCTCGGGCGGGGCCGGGGTTGCCTACGGAGCCGGCACCGTCGCCAATGCCAGCGCCTATGCGGGAACCGCTACCGGCACAACGCTGGTGATCAACGCCGACGTCAATGGAACCGCCGGAAACTCCATCGCTACGACGGCCGCGGGCGCCGCGGGACACGCGACCTTCGGAGCCGCGGATTTGGCGGGAGGCGTGGCGGGCGCAACCGTATCGATTGGCAGCCAAACCTACACCTTCGTGAATGCGCTGAGCCACACGGAAACAGCGAATGAAGTGGTTGCCTCCAGCGAAGCAACCGGTCTCACGAACCTGGCGGCCGCAGTCAATGGATCGGGCGGCGCCGGATATAGCGCCAACACCACGGCCAATACGCAGGTGACGGCCGGGACGCCGACCGGCGGCACGACGCTGCTGTTTACTGCTGACAGTCCGGGCACCAGCGGCAACTTCATTACCACGGCGTCAACGGGCGCCTTGACCGGTGCCTTTAGTTCGGTGGACTTCACCGGAGGTACGGCTGCGGGAACCGCTCCATCGGCGGTCGCTGGGGACACGGTAACGGTGGGCACGCAAACCTATAGCTTTGTGAGCGCCCTCGGGTCTCCGTCGGCCGGCGCAGTCCAGGTACTGGTGGGTTCAACGGACGCTTCCAGCCTGCAGAACCTGGCGAACGCCATCAACGGCGGAAGCGGCGCGGGCGTCAACTACGTTTACGGAAGCGGCGCAACCGCCAATACCACGGCGACGGCGGTCGCTGGGCAAAACGCTGCTGGCCTGGACACGATTTCGCTCACGGCCATCACCAAAGGCACCATCGGCAACAGTGTCGCAGTGGCGACAACCGGGTCGGCGGCCAATACCTTTGGGGGCGCTACGTTCTTGTCTGGCGGCGAATCTGGATCGGTCAACGACCTGTTGACCCAATCCGACGCGCAGGCAGCCTTAACGCTGATCAACGGCGCTGTCCAAACCGTTGCTGCCCTTCGCGGCAATATTGGCGCGACGGTCAACCGGCTGCAAGCTGCCTCGAACGTCATCACCAACCAGACGCAGAACCTGACGTCGGCGGAAAATGACGTCACCGCAGCCGATATTCCCTCGGCGGTGGCTAACCTTTCCCAGTATTCAATTCTGGAGCAGACCGGTATTTCCGCTCTCGCCCAGGCTAACCAGCAACAGCAGCTTGTTCTGAAACTGTTGCAGTAACGTAGCGGTTTTGACACGAGGGGGCAGCCAACCAGCCGCCTCCTCTTGTGCTGTTCCAACATCCGGATAGGCCGCCAAAATGCACCCCAATCCTGAGACTAAGAGCCAGATAATCATTCCGTGTCTGGGAGAAAAACCCCATGGGAATCAGCTTTAACGCCTCAAGTCTTCTGAATGGCAACGGCCTTAATGTGCAATCGGTGGTCTCGGAAATTCAGGCCGCCCAGAGTGGGCAATTGACTGCCTGGCAGACGGATGTGACCAATCTGCAAACCCAGGCGACGGTCCTCACCAGCATCAATAACGATTTGTCCAATCTGGCGAGCGCCGTGCAAGGGTTTACGGGCGCGAACGGAGCACTGACGGCGGTGACGGCCAACTCCTCGGAGTCGGCGATCGTGAACGCGACGGCGCAGACCGGAGCCACGGCCGCCAACTACACCGTGGTGGTGAGCGGTTTGGCGTCAACCGGAACGCTGTACACAGACGAGGTCGCCAATGCGACCACATCGATTCTGCCTTCCGGCCAGACCAGTGGGGAACTTAATTTGCAGATCGGGGGTTCGGGCGGAACGGCGGCCGACATTGCCATCACGGCAGGAAGCAATGACACGCTCACTACCCTGGCCTCCTACATCAATTCGCAGAGCGCTACCAAAAACTGGGGCGTCACGGCGAGCGTGGTGACGGACGCAGACGGCGCGCGCCTGGCCATCTATAGCCAGGCTAGTGGCAGTCCGGGGGCGCTCGCCGTCACCAACAACACCACCAGCATGACCTTCGAGCCGCCCGTCGGTGGAACCAACGCCGAGATCTCGGTCAACGGTATTCCCTATGCAAGCACCAGCAATACTGTCACCGGCGCGATCCCCGACGTCACCCTTACCCTGACCACTGCCGATCCTGACACGCCGGTGACGGTGACGGTGGGTCCGGACACAACCTCGATCACCAACTCGATCGACAATTTTGTTACGGAGTACAACACGGTCATCAGCGACATCAACACCCAGTTCACAATCAATGCCTCGACCAGCCAGGAGGGACCGCTCGGTTCGGATACCGACTTGCGCGTCCTGCAATCCAGCCTGGCGGCGGACGTAACCTATACGACAACCGATTCGACATCGGTGAGCAGCGGCTTCACCAATCTGGCGGCGTTGGGCATTACCATGAACAACGACGGGACCTTGAGCGTGGACAGTTCCACGCTTAGCGACGCGCTCAGTTCCAATCCCGCAGCCGTGCAGAATTTCTTTACCAATACCAACTCGACCGGATTCGCCGACAACATGAACACCGACCTCGCCAATCTGACGGATCCGTCGACGGGTATTCTGACCGAGGATCTGGCCGCGAACCAACAGCAGCAGACCGATCTCAAAACAGAGATCACTAATTTTCAGACGCAGTTGGCGGTCCAGCAAACGG